>Ga0105046_10008791_pt1 | contig 15851 bp, 18 predicted proteins | sample MAT03_FD_78385 | JGI IMG/M metagenome (GOLD analysis project Ga0105046, IMG submission 78385) | Freshwater microbial communities from Lake Fryxell liftoff mats and glacier meltwater in Antarctica - MAT-03 (megahit assembly) | ecosystem: Environmental > Aquatic > Freshwater > Ice > Liftoff...
CGCGACTGCTTTGGTCTACGACATGACCGTCGTGACCCGAGACCTCAAGGACTTCCAGCGTTTCGACGACCTCGACGTCATCAATCCCTGGAGTTGACCAATTCGTCCGAACCCGAGCGCTCACCCGCTCTGGCCTCGCGCTGGCGCCGGGCGGGTCCTGTCGCAGACATCTGCGGTGAGGTCGAGTGCTTCCTCGACCGATTCTGTGGTCCGCCCCGACCAAGGGGCTGCATCGGACGTGCCCCCACTGGCTCAATCGCGGACGCTGCCGCAGATTCGGTGTCCGCTACTGGGTCCTCCGATCCGCCGGCAGACAACAGATCCTCCGCGACGTCCGACACCCAATTGGTCGATGCGATCCAGACCATCGGCCTGCCAATGCGTTGTCCAGTCGGTACCGTCCGCTGAAGCGGCGATCGATGTGTGCGGATGGGTTGCCGGTGACTCGGCACGGTTGCCGGCGCGCTACTCCGGTGCGGTGGCGCCGAGGATCGTGAGTAGGTCCTGTGAATCGGCGAGAAGTCGGACGATGTCGGCATGACTCGGGGTGACGAAATAGAACCAGCCGCAAGGGAAGCCCTCGATCCGCCGAACACGTAGCCCTGGCACATCGCAGAGTTCGCCGACTCGCGGTGATCCTGCGCCAGGCATTCGTTCGATGCTGCGCAGCGCTGCGATGGCCGCATCGAAGAAGCGACGGCCGACATCTTCGCCGCCCTCGGTTCGGTAGTAGCGCGTGCGATCGACCAGATCACTCTCGGCCTGCGGCCACAGCTGAGCCTCTGTCACGATCCGTCGCTGAACGCACGGTCACGAAGTTCGTCGACCACAGCGTCGGTGACGCCTCGGCCCTCGCCAGACTCGAGTCCCTCGGTGATCAACGCTCGCAGGCGAGCAGCTGCTTGGTTCTGCTGATCTTGTCGGATGAGGTCGCGCAGGTACTCGCTCGTGTTGCCGTAGTTTCCAGACCGGACTCGTTCGTCGATGTAGTCGCGGAGCGATTCGGGGAGAGCAAAGCTCATCGTGTTGCGACTCATGGTCCAATGCTGTCGTGACTATCAACAGTTGTCAACATTGGATCTTCATCACGGATGATGCGGTCGACTCCAGTCTCTTCGATCACCCAGTGGTGACGCAGGGCTGGGATGCTCCCCGCCGGATCGAGGATGCCGAACGAGGAGCGCGTAATGCCCGATCCCGAGAACTACGTCCGGCGAGCAGAGCTGTAGCTCTGCTCGGTGACGCCAGCATGGTTGTACGTTTGCGAGACCCCGGCCGAGACGCCGCGTGAGTGGAGGTAGAGATGATGTACTTCGAGGACATTCAGCCCGGCGAGGTCGTGGTCGGTTCGACGTTCACGGTCGATCGCGACGAGATGGTGGCGTTCGCAAAGCGTTGGGATCCGCAGCCGTTCCACATCGACGACGAGGCCGGGAACGCGGCGTTCGGCGGCATCACGGCACCCGGCGTGTTCGTGCTTGCCGTCAAGATCCGGCTGCTGCATCAGTTGCCGGATCCGCTAGCCGTAATCGCCGGACTGGGGTATGACGAATTGCGTTTTCATTCGCCCGTGAGACCAGGTGACGAACTACAACTCCACCAAGAATGGCTGGCCAAGCGTGAGTCGGAGTCGAAGCCCGATCGTGGAATCGCCAACTCGCGGATCTCACTCGTCAATCAGGACGGAGTGACCGTGATGAGCCACCTCGACAGCGTTCTGCTTCGGCGCAGAGAGTTGAGAGCGGACAAGTGACCTCGGCCGAGCAGATCGGCAGAGATCTGGGCGGAGTCATGTGTCCGACGTCGCACGGAAGCTGGTCCGCTTCAGACCACGAGCCGATCTTTCGATCCAACGACATGACGCGAATTGCGCTGGCCTTTACTGCAGTGCTTGCCGCGTTGCTGGCAGGTTGTGGTGAATCGCCCAACAGCACCGACGGCGCCAAACCCACCCACTTCAAGGCTGACCCGCTGTTCGACATCAACCCCGAAGGCGGACCATTACGCTCGACCTCGTGAACCCGGGATCTACAGGGGGTGACTGGGGGCTCGCCCAACAACTCCAGAAGTCGGACATGGGCGGAACCAACGGCGCCCCAGCGGAGATCGCGAGGGAGTATCTCGCGGCGATGGTCGAACAGGGGTGGAGGCAGATTTTTGTTCTCGTCTCGAGATGCTGTTGTCGGGACAGAACCCGGCAACCTCACCCGCACGGACCGCCCCGGCGATCCCAGCAGCCAACTTGACATCCATCGCTGTCTCATTTCCCGGCATCCACAATCGTGGAACAACCGACAGAGGTGTCAGCGATGTCCTGAAACAGCACAGAAGCGGGTTCCGTCTTTGTCGTGACACAGAACCCCGGAGCGCCGACCCGCTCTGCTCGGCCGAATCGGGGAAGAGTCAGAGTCCGAGATGGAGTCGAAGAGCCTCGTCGAGGGATGCTTGCAGTTCGCCGGTCAGGGTCCCAATTCTCGGCCCGATCCGTTCGACTGCGATCGAGCGCACCTGTTCCGCTTGCGCTTTCGAGTCGGATGACAAACCGGTCGTCTCGCCGGGTAACAGAACCTGGAACGGATAGACACGATCGATGCTCGACGTGACGGGCACCACGGTGACGACGCCACGCCCAAGACGTTGGGCGGTGCTGTTCGCACCGTCGTTGCTCACGATGACAGCCCGACGTTGCTTGTTGGCCTCCACTCCGCGAACTGGCTCTAGGTCGACCATGCAGATCTCACCTCGACGCATCAGGCAATCCCGTCGTTGCTGGTTCGATCCCACAGAGCGCTGTCTCCACTACTCTCCCACGTCGCCCAAGCATCTTCGTATGCGTCGGCGAGTTCTGAAGCTCGTAGCAGCCGGATTGCCTGGTGGACCACAGCGGATCGGGATGAGATGCCGACCCGCTCGGCATAGGCATCCAAAAACTCGACGTCAGCGTCGGGGAGACTCACACTGACCTTCATACTGTGATGCTACCAATAATACTACTTGGGTAGTAGTCCCGTGTACGGAGACCTCGGTACTCATCGAGAAGTAGCGGCGAAGCCGAAGGTCAGTTCATCCGGCGGGCAAGGCTGAGCACACAGACGTCGTCGTTGTGGGCGCCGTGGCCATCGACCAGTTCGGAAAGGCGATCTAGCTCGACATCGCGGTTGCCGTCGAGTTGTGTCACCAGCTCGGCAATGCCCTCGTCGATCGCGCTTGTGCGCGTCTCCACCAGACCATCGGAGTAGAGCAGCAGCCGAGCTCCGGCAGGCACGTTGGGTCTGCAGCGTCACTCATACGTGGCGCCACCAGGGTCCGGAGCAGCGGAACTTCTGGAAATCCCCTGGGAAGCGTATAGCCGCAGTGGCCATCAGCGCCAGCTTGCCAATTTCACCGAACCGCGGGGTACGGGGCCGGCACTATGGCTTCTCGCCGTTGGCGATGTCGGCGGCCGCCATCTGGGCGCTCTTGGCGGTCGCCTCTTGCGCATCTGACGGGCTGGCGTCTGGCTCCAGCGTGTCCTCTCCGCGACCGTCGTGGAGTGCAACGAGGATGTCGCTGTCCTGTGCTGACGCCATCGGCCCGTAGCCGAGTACGAGAACACCCCGCGCAGAGCACGTCGGGCACGTGATCGCAACCACAGCGATCATGTCGTCGGGGTCGGATGCACCTTCCAGTCGACGCAGGCTGGCGAAAGTGAACTGAGCTGCAGGGAGGTTTGTGCCGCACGTGAGGCACTCGATCACGGACGCATCGCGTGGGGAGAAGGCGGCATCGAATCCGCTGCTCTCGTACCCGGCCAGCACTGTCGCGAGGGTGGTGTTGTCGGTGGGGGTGCTCGTCATGAATCGAACGTGCCCCTAATCGGTGCCGACTAAACGCACGCTGGCAACTGGTGGTTTGCCGGTGGGTAGTGGCGGGTACGTGACTGGCACTTCATCGCTGCTCGCTCGTGCACTCGACCGATCAGCTGCCCGCCAGGAGGCTCTCGTGAGTGACAAGGTCAGCAACAACAAGCGCATGGCAACCAAGCGCACCGAGCGCACCGAGCGACGTGGTGTCGGCGACGAACTTCACCAGACCGGTTCGCAACGATTGACGACCAACCATGGCGTTGCGTTGTCGGACAACCAGAACTCACTGCGCGCAGGTGACCGCGGCCCGACCCTGTTGGAAGACTTCGCGCTGCGCGAGAAGATCTTCCACTTCGACCACGAACGCATTCCCGAGCGCATCGTGCACGCTCGTGGCTCTGGCGCCCACGGATACTTCGAGTGCACCGCGCCCATTCCTGCGCTCACCGCAGCTGGGCTGTTGCAAAAGAAGGGTGAGCGGGTGCCGGTGTTTGCTCGCTTCTCGACGGTCGCTGGTGGCGCCGGCTCGGTGGATACCCCTCGCGATGTGCGCGGCTTCGCCGTCAAGTTCTATACGCAGCAGGGCAACTGGGACCTTGTGGGGAACAACATGCCGGTGTTCTTCATCCAAGACGCCATCAAGTTCCCGGATCTCATCCACTCCGTGAAAATGGAGGCTGATCGTGGCTACCCGCAGGCAGCCTCGGCGCACGACACCTTCTGGGACTTCGTGTCGCTGATGCCCGAAGCAACTCACATGATCATGTGGGCGATGTCGGACAGGGGCATTCCGCGCTCGCTGCGAATGATGGAGGGCTTCGGGGTTCACACGTTCAGATTCGTCAACGCCAAGGGTGCTTCCACGTTCGTCAAGTTCCACTGGCGCCCGCGCCTGGGCATTCAGTCCACGCTGTGGGACGAGGCCGTCAAAATCGCAGGTGCTGACCCCGACTTCCATCGCCGTGACCTACACGAGGCCATCGATGCCGGCGACTTCCCCGAGTGGGACCTTGCCGTGCAGGTCTTCGACCAGCACCTGGCCGACAGCCTGCCATACGACGTGCTGGACGCAACGAAGCTGATTCCCGAGGAGGTCGTTCCGCTGAAGGTGATCGGTCGGATGGTGTTGGATCGCAACCCCGACAACTTCTTCGCAGAAACCGAGCAGGTGGCGTTCATGCCGACCAACATCGTGCCGGGCATCGAGTTCAGTAACGATCCTCTCCTGCAGGGACGGCTGTTCAGCTACCTCGACACTCAGAAGTCTCGATTGGGCACCACCAACTTTCACCTGCTGCCGATCAATGCGCCGAAGTGCCCTTTTGCCAACTTCCAGCGTGATGGCATGATGCAGATGACAGTGCCTGCCGGTCGCGCGAACTACGAACCAAACAGCCTCGACGTGGCGGGCGAGCGAGCCGGTCCGCGTGAGCAGACGAATGGCTTCGTGACGTTCGCCGGCGACGCGGCGGAGGCCACGGGTGGGGAGCTGGGCAAGGTGCGCCAGCGCGCCGGTTCCTTTGGCGACCACTACAGCCAGGCCCGGCTGTTCTACCGCAGCCAGACCGAGATCGAGCAGGCCCACCTCGCCTCGGCCCTGGTCTTCGAGCTCTCCAAACTCACGCTGCCGCACATCCGCACCCGAGTGCTTGCGAATCTTCGCAATGTGGATGGCGATCTGGCGTCACGCGTTGCCACTGGCCTGGGCGTCGCGCTGCCAGCTGCCAGTCCGGCGGCGGTGCAACCGGTCGACCTCGATCTTTCGCCGGCGCTCTCGATTGTGCTGAAGGCCAAGCACACCCTGCAGGGCCGCAAGGTGGGGATTCTCTTCGCAGAAGGCTCCACGAAAGCCGACATTGTTGCGCTGAGATCGCAGATCCGCGCCGCGGGCGGCACAGCCGTGCTGATCGCGCCGCATCTGGTCGGCGTGCGCTGCAAGGGCGGCGCGCTTGACGCCGATGGACAGCTGGCGGGCACGCCGTCTGTGACGGTCGATGCCGTTGCCGTGATGGTCACCGAGGCTGCGGCCAAACAGCTGTGCCAGGACAGTGCCGCAGTCCAGTTCGTGATGGACGCCTTCGCGCACCTCAAGGCCATCGCGCACTCGCCAGGTGCGGCTGCGCTCTTGGCAAAGGCGGGGGTGGCACCCGGCGACGGCGTCATGCCAGTCGGTGCGGGGTTTCTCAGCGCCGCGTGCGAGCGCTTCTACTCGCGGGAGCCATCAGTGCGGACGCTGGCCTGACCGAACCCCTATCAGACCTCATCCGTCGTGCCAGACCTCAGCGTCGTGGAGGCCTGTGGGCGGTATTCGACGAGCAGCATCGTTGCGTCGTCGTTCAGACCTTTGCCCACGTGTGTGCCGACTGCGGCGGACAACCGACGCACTGTTTCCGCTCCGGGTAGCCCATCCAGTGTGGCGCGCACGAGGAAGTCGGCCAGACGTTCCTGGCCGAAGCGACCACCGTTGGGCGAGCGCGACTCTGAGATGCCGTCGGTGTAGAAGAGCACGCGATCCCCACGCTGCAGCGTCTCTTGCGCGATCTCGACCACCGGGCCACTGAGGCCCAGCGGCATGGATGGCGCACACTTCAGCTCCCCGACGTAGCTGCCATTGCGCACCAGCATTGGCAGGAGGTGGCCCGCATTCACCCATGTCAGCAGGCCGCTCGACAAGTCGAGAGAGCCGAACTGTCCGGTCACGTAGTTCGAGTTGCCGAAGTGCCGCTCAATGATCTCGTCGGCCTGACGGTAGGCACCCTCGAAAGTGCCGCGCTCGCGACGAGTGTTTCGCAAGCTGTTGATCACAGCGATCGACATCAACACTGCGGACAGGCCGTGGCCGATCGCGTCGACGATGGCGAAGTCCAGCCGGCCTGGATTCAGTGCGTAGTCGAACGAGTCGCCACCAATTTCGTAGGCGGGCTCCAGAATACCGCTGACCGCGACCTCACTACTGATGGTCGCCAGCGGCGGCAGTAGATCCCACTGCGCTTCCGCCGCTGCAGAGAGCGGCTGAGCGCGACGGCTGCGCAGCCACACATCGGTATAGCGGCGGACACTGATGATGACCAACACCAGCAGACCAGCGAGCAGCTTCAAGAGTTCATCAGACGTCGGAGGAGTTGCGGTGTACTCCAGCTCGATCACGCCCAGCCGCTCGGCACCATCGACGAGGGGCAACCACCAGGTGGCCCCGGCAAGCACCGGCTCACCGGTGGTGAACGCCCGCCCGGCAAGGGTTCCCTCGAGCACGTATGCGCTGCCCAAATCTCCCGACGGCACGAGCACTCGGGCACAGTTCAGCGCATAGTCCGCAACGTGTAGCTGTACACGGTCAGCGTTGACCAGCGTGCGCAGCGTCTCGACAATGCCCAGGATGTCGTCGGGCCCCAGCTCTCCGCGCGACACCAGCAGCGCCCGCGTTGCGCAGCCCAGCACCTCGTCATGGTTAGGTCCGGTCACGTACTTCCTTTCGTAGCTCACGGTCGGGTCGTTCAGAAGCCTATGGTTCCAGCAGCGTGCGGTCGTCGAGAAGTTTTTGGTTTACGTTCGGTCAACCCGGGATACACCCGCATCTGTGCGCCGCGCTCAATCTAACCGGAGGCTCGAATTGGACTCGAACAGAAACCTATTGACCGCGACAGTGGCCGAGGACGGCACTATCGCAGTGGCCGGTGATATCGACATGGCCGGCGGTCCGATTCTTGAAGAGGTCATGCTGCGGTGCGAAGCGAAGCTCGGCGAGAGCGGGGATCTCGTCATCGACGTCGAGGGCGTGCAGTTCATCGACTCCTCAGGGTTGCGCAGCCTGCTGGCGGCTGCCCGTCGCGCCGTCGCCCGCAGCGCCAGACTGGAGTTGCGAGCCGTTGGGCCAGAGGTCGTTCGCCTCTTTGAAATCACTGGGACGCTGGACCAGTTCAACATCGTGAGCCTTCGTGACTGATCAGCTGACCACCATCGGCCCGGTGCGTGTGGAGCTGCCACCGGTGTCGACGATGTCGCGCGTCGCCCGACTGACAGCCACGGGGGTTGCCTCGATGGCCGGCTTCACGATCGACGAGATCGATGACATCAACGTCATCGTCAGTGAAGTAATGGTGGCGCTCGTGGAGCATGGGGCGCAGGACACCATTGCGGTGACCTTTGACGTGACGAGTGGGCGCTTTACTGTCCGTGGCGCCACCGAACTGGCGGACTTCGACCTTGATCACCCGGACCTGGCGCTGTGCCGAACAGTGCTCGAGGCAGTGAGCACAGACCACGGCATTGAGCGGGCCGGCACGCGAGCGGAGATATGGGCGACTCTGCAGCAGTCGCACACGTGACGCCGGTTCAACCTCCGGATGACTCGGACGACGCGTGGGTCACCGACGCGCTCGCGACCTTTGCCGTCACTCGCGACCCAGCGTTGCGGGCCGAGATCGTCGCGCGGTCGCTGTGGCTGGCTCATCGTTCAGCGCGCCGCTTCGCCGAACGCGGTGAGCCGTTCGACGATGTCTTCCAGGTGGCCAGCGTCGCGCTGCTGCACGCAGTCGACCGCTTTCAGCCGTCGCAAGGGGTCCCCTTCGGAGCGTACGCCACCCCCACAATCGTTGGCGAGATCAAGCGGCACTTTCGCGACCGAACGTGGCGAGTGCACGTGCCTCGGCGGGCGAAGGATCTCCGTCCAGCCGTCAACAATGTGAGCGACGAATTGAGCAGGGCGCTCGGGCGCTCGCCCACTGCAGGCGAAGTCGCGAAACACTTGAACATCGATGAGGACTTGGTCCTGCAAGTGGTGGAGGCCAACAGCGCCTATCGAACCGCACAGCTCGACAACGTCACCGAGCGACAGGTCCGTGCCACCGAGGCCGACGCAGATGTCGATGCAATACTGGATCGTGAACTGGTCAGTCACGCCCTCGTACATCTGCGCCCGCGCGAGCGCGAGATCATTCAGCTGCGCTTCTTCGAGGAGATGACGCAAGCGCAGATCGCCGAGCGCATCGGCACCAGCCAGGTACACGTCGGTCGGCTGATCACCAGCAGTCTGGCGTTGCTGCGCGCACACCTCAGTGCCGGGTCAGCGGAGACGAACTAATGCCGTGTGTGAGCGAGTGGCTCGGGGGGTACACCCGCTGCATGACTGACCGGCGTGGCTGCGCACACGCAACCCACCTCGCATGCGTGCAATCGCGATGAATGCTCGAGGCGGCCTGCTGATGCGTTCGTACCCCTCGACGCCTCACAGCGCGCGGGCGGCGCGAGACTTCGTGGTTGGTGAACTGCGGCGCGCGACGGCGAGCGAACGCGCGGTCGCTGACTTCGAACTGATAGTCAGCGAGCTGGTCACCAACTCTGTGCAGTACGGAAGCGGTGCAGAGATTGTGGTGGGCGTCGACGCGGCGACCGACGGCTGGTTGACCGTCTCGGTTTCCAGCGGGGTTGATGGGGCGCTGCCGCCGCTCGATCCGTCCTCGTGGACGGTGGCTGGTGCCGAGATGCGGTCGGGTCGGGGTTTGGGCATTGTGCGCTCCCTCGCCGACGACCTGTCAGTGGCCGTGACTGACGACCGCCTGGTCATCGTCTGCCGCCGCCGCCGCTAAGGGTTTGCCGACGAAAGTCGACCCAGACGGCCAGTGTGGGAAGCGCGCCTGTTTGGTCGAGACGCGAATCAGCCGGCGCCCGAAGGACGCCGGCTGATGCACGTGCGGGGCACGTTGATGTCAGTTCTTGTTGATGCGATCCTTGACGGCGTCGACGCCGTCCTCGATCTTGTCGCGGACCTTGTCGAGGCCCTCCTTGACGTTGGCGGCGGCCTTGTCGGTCTTGCCTTCACGCTTGAGATCTTTGTTGTCCGTGAGGGCGCCGGCGGCTTCCTTGATGCGACCCTTGATTTCGTCAGGCTGAGTTGATGCCATGGTTCCGTTCCTTTCGGATTTCGTTGCTGACGATGGCGGGGGGTTGCCATCGTCAACTTTGGGTACCCCTCCGAGCCGGCGGTCAAACATCATCCGACGAACCATCATCGCAATCAGGGCGACAGCGGCCAGAGCGCCGAGCACTTTCAGATTGCGGGCGGTGGCGGAGCGCGGGTTGCCGAGCCGCCTGGTGCGCACCATACGGCGTGCGCGGCGGGACGTGGTGGCGGCGGCTGCACTGACCGCGTGTGAGACCTCCTGCAGCAAGTGGCTGGCGGCTTCCACGCCGCTCGCCGTGGCGGTGCCCATCGTGTCCACGAGATGCGTGGGGACTGCGAGTGTCATTGTTCTTCTCCTGCGTCGGTGATTGTCATACGCCGAGCCCAGGGGAGCGCAGCGACACCTGGTGCCTACCCCTCCTGGCCCGATCCGAAACGCTGTTCCGCCCGATGAAGCGTCAGCGTGCGCGGGCCGGTTCGAGGCGAATAGGAACGGCCTTGGCGGCAGGGGTGTGCGCGTGCGGGCCATGGTGGTCGAGTGCAATGAGCACGTTGGTCTCTGGGTAGTACGCAGCCGCGCAGCCGAGTGGGGTCGGATAGGCGACGATGCGATATCCCTCTGTACGGCGGTCGGGCCCTGCGAGCAAGCTGACAAGGTCGACCGTCTGGCCATCTGTGAGACCCAACCGAGCAATGTCGGCCGGGTTGATCATGATGATGTGTCGGTCGCCGGTAATTCCCCGATAGCGGTCGTGATGGCCGTAGATGGTGGTGTTGTACTGATCGTGTGAGCGAAGCGTCTGTAACATCAGTTGCCCGTCCACAGCTGCGGGCGGTGCGATGGTGGTGATGGTGAACTGCGCCTTGCCGTCTCGGGTGGGGAAGGTTCGGGAATCGCGAGGTGGGTGTGGAAGTACGAACCCGCCGGGCACGCGGACGCGGGTGTTGAAGCTCTCGAAGCCTGGAATGACGTTGGCGATTCGGTCCCGGATGAGGTCGTTGCTGTGGCCCAAAGCTGTCCAGCCGACTGCGTGGTCCGGGCCCAGAAGTGCGAGCGCGATACCGCTGACGATGGCAACTTCGCTGCGGACTTCTGGCGAGGGTGGCGTGAGTACGCCGGTCGACGGGTGAACGATTCCCATCGAATCCTCCACTGTCACGAACTGGTTCTCGCCGGCGTCGTTGGTGTCGGCGTCGGTTCGTCCATGGGTGGGCAGAATGATGGCCGTCGCGCCGCACATCAGATGGGAGCGGTTGAGTTTCGTGGAGATCTGGACGGTGAGTTGTGCGCCACTGAGTGCCCTCTCCGTGAGGTTGCTGTCGGGCGTTGCCCGCACGAAGTTGCCGCCGAGGCCGATCATGATGCGAGCGTCACCGTTCGCAAGCGCCTTCACAGCCGCGAGGGTGTCGAGGCCGGACGCACGTGGCATCGGCACACCGAACTCGTGCTCGAGTGCGTCGAGCAGTTCGGGCTCGGGCCGTTCGAAAATCCCCATGGTTCGGTCGCCTTGCACATTGCTATGACCGCGAATTGGGCTCAGGCCCGCGCCCGACCGGCCGATGTGTCCGCCGAGCAGGGCCAGGTTGGTCATCTCGTCGATGGTGTCCACCGCGCCGATGTGCTGGGTGATACCCATCGCCCAGCAGACGATGAGTCGCGAGGCGCCTGCGATCATCGCGAATGCGTCGTCGACCGCCGATTCATCCAGTCCGGTGGCCTCCAACAGTGCAGCCTCATCGACAGTTGCAAGGTGGTCGGCCAACGCGTCGAAGCCAGCGGTGTGCTCGGCAATGAAGGCCTGGTCGATGGCCGCGGGTCGCGCCGCAGCGGCCAACGTCAGCCGGCGGTTCCATAGCTGAAAGAGCGCTTGATCGCCGCCGAGACGAATGGGGAGATGGATGTTGGCCAGCTCCGTTCCGTGACCGATCAAGCCACGCACCGTTTGCGGGTTCTTGTAGCGCAGCAGCCCCGCCTCGGGCAGCGGGTTGATGGCGATGATCTTGGTGCCGCCGCGGCTGGCTTCCTCCAGCGTGGTCAGCATACGTGGGTGGTTGCTGCCAGGGTTCTGCCCGACAACGAGGATGACATCGGCGAGCGCGAAGTCGGCCATCTGGACCGACCCCTTTCCGATGCCGATGGAGCGTCCCAGTGCGAAGGTCGTCGGCTCGTGGCACATGTTCGAACAGTCCGGCAGGTTGTTGGTGCCGAAGCTGCGCGCCAGCAATTGATACAGGAACGCGGCCTCGTTGCCGGTTCTGCCGGAGGTGTAGAAGATGGCGCGATTCGGGTCGTCGAGATCGCGGAGTTGCTTGGCTATTTCGGTGAATGCATCCGCCCATTCGATGGGCTCGTAATGCGTTGCGCCCGGCCGCTTGATCATCGGTGACGTCAACCGGCCTGCCTCGCCCAGCCAGAAGTCGGAACGGTTGCGCAGATCAGCGATGGAGTGGCGAGTGAAGAACTCTCGGTCGATTCTGGCGGTGGTCGCCTCCTCGGCAACCGCCTTCGCACCGCTCTCGCAAAATTCGATGCGGTGCCGTTCGCCCGGGGCAGCCTCGGGCCACGCGCACCCAGGGCAGTCGAAGCCGACGGGCTGGTTGATCACTGAGAGCGTTGCGACGGTGCGGCGCAGGCCCATCTTGCTGAGACTGCGGTTCACCGTGTTCGCAATTGCCGGTATCCCGGTTGCCCACCGAGCAGGGTCGTCGATCTCGTGGCGACGTCGTGCGTCGGTGCGGTCACTGGGTTTCGGCATACGAGGGTCTGATTACCCATTTGCCACACTTTCAATACCCAGCGACCGTGCCGGGTTTCGATTGCTGGCTGGTGGGGTATTGATACCGCGATGCCCGCGCGACAATCGACACGCCCCAGCGGAATACCTGGCTACGTGGCGGCGCTGTTGGTTGTGGCACTGGTGGTTGCGTTGCCGCTCGTCGCTCAGCGTGTCGATGGCTCGGCCGACGAGTTCAGCGGCCAGCGCTTCGCGTTCGTGCCAGCCCTAGGCTGGGCCGTCTGCGCGGCGCTGGCGGCAGTGATCTGCACCCGTCACCTGCAGATCGCCGCCCGCAGAACGGTGAAGGTGGGCTCAGGTTTGGCGCTCGCGTATGACGCGCTCCCAGTGTTGCTGCTCATTCCGTGGCCGATTGCAGTCCTTGCCGCATGGAGTGGGCACCTACTGTTGATGACGGCCACATTGGTGCTGTGCGTGTACCACGTCGTCTTGCTCGTCCCTCGCTTGATGACCGATCCGACGCCGAGCTGGGTGCCGGGTGCGCCGGTGGTCAGTCTGGTCGTGGCGAACGTCTTCGTCGACAATCGGACACCTGCCGAGGCAGCGCAACAACTGGTCAGCACGGGCGGTGATGTCGTGGTGATCGTGGAGAGCACGGCGGACTTCATGGCCACCTTCGACGCCCAGGGTGGAGCGGATACATACCCGAATCGTGTTGTCGACCCCGACAGCACGAGCGACTATGTCGTTGCGATCGTCACCAACCGGGCGCTTGGACCGCGCTCGAAGTTCTGCACCGTCGGTCCGCTGAGAGTCGTCGTGGCGGAAATCGAAATGGACGGCAACAGCTTGCTCATCATCGCGCTCAACCCGATGGCCACCTTGGATGCGGGGGGCCACGAAACCTGGACGGAGCAACTGCAGGCGCTGGAAGAGTTTCTGCCCACCCTGGACGGCCCGGTTGTCATCGCCGGCGATCTGAACAGCACCCGCTACCGACCAGAGTTCGAGCAGATCATGGCGCTGGGGTATACCGATGCCATTGACGCTCTCGGCAAAGGACTGAGCGCGTCGTTCAAGCTGGCCGCACGAAGCGGGCTCGGTGGAGTGGTCCGCTTGGATCACGCGCTGACCAACTCCGACGTCCACGGTGTGTCGATGAAGAATCTGGAGGCATGCGGTAGCGACCACATCCCTTTCCAACTCGAGCTGGCGGTTCGCGCAGCGCGAGGTTGATGAGTTTCTCGGGCCGAGCCGGAAATGGGGCGGCGCGGTGGGCAAGGGGGCGCCGCCCCACTTCTAAAGCGACATGCGGGGGACATGTCTGGGAGGACGACTACCCCACACGGGCTGAACGTAGACCTGAATCTTCCTCCTTCTCAGGGGCCAGCCGAAAGCCCGTTTGAGCGACCCCTTGTGAGGGAACAGGGGTGTGGCGTGCGCTCGCACTTGCCGACTCTGGGAACAGGAACAACGTGATGACAGACGTGGTCGTGGTAGCCAACACCGAGAAGATCCCGAAGGAGGAGGTGCGCGAGCTCGAAGAAGCGCTAGCCGCCGCCGGCTTCGCCAAGGTGAAGACCATCGGAGTACAACACGGTAGCGACGCCAAAGCTGCCGCCGCAAAGGCCGTGAAACACGGGGTCGACACCGTTGTCGTGTGCGGCGGTGACGGCACCGTGCGCGCTGCCGCCGGGGCGCTTGTGGGCACCCGCTCGGCACTGGCTGTGGTCCCGCGCGGTACGGCGAACTTGTTTGCGTCGGGCCTCGGTCTCCCAAATGCAATCGATGACGTGGTGGGACTGATCGCTCGCCGCGAACGGCGCACCATCGATACCGCAACCTGCAACGGCGACACCTTCTGCGTGATGGCTGGTGTGGGTTTCGACGTTCGCATGCTGGACGGTGCGGAGGACGGCAAGGAGCGCATGGGAACGCTCGCTTACGTAGCCTCAGGAGTGCGCGCTGCGCGTCGCCGCGCTCTCTTCGCAGCGACGGTCAAGGTCGACGGTGAAGAGTTCTTCCAAGGCAAGGCCAGCTGCGTGCTCGTGGGCAACGCCGGTCGGCTGAAGGCCGGCATCGAAGCGTTCCCCGGCGCCTCACCGACAGATGGTGTGGTGCACGTTGCGATCGTGACCGCCACCGGGCTTCGTCAGTGGGGCGGAATCTTGGCCGCGGCAGTTGTGCGTCAGCCTGAGTGGTCTCGTAATGCGCTCGTGAGCGAAGGCACAGCGATCACCGTGGAGTTCGCGAAGAAGCGACATTTCGAGCTGGACGGTGGCGTGAAGACGCGTGCCAAGCGGTTGGAGTTCAAGGTCCGTCCGCGTTCGCTGCATGTTGTTGCGCCGGCGGAGACGGCGTAGTCGGGAGGCCCAGACCCTGTGGTTGGTCGGTGATCGGGTCGCCCAGGCGCTGGGCGCGGCCACCGAAAGCAATTGCCACGATCGTGAACCAACCCCAACCAATTGCCAGGCCAGCCAGTACGTCGGTCAGCCAGTGTACGCCCAGCAATGCGCGGGTGGCCGCAACCGATACTGCAATCAGTGCCGCGCCGCCAGCAAGCGCCGCTCGAGTGCGCCGGTGCCGGTCTCTTCCCAGCACCAACGCAATGGCGAAGAACGACGCGGAGGCGGCGACTGTGTGACCGGACGGAAACGAATATCCGTGGGCGCCGACCAGCCGAAACACTGACGGCCGCTCACGCTGGACGAGTACCTTCAACACATTACTCAGAGCAAGCTGGCCAAGGCCGACCGCTGCAACGAAGACAAACACCTCGCGGCTGCGCCGACGGAAATAGTCCACAGCCGCCACCGTCGTAAGGGCAACAACCACGAACATCGAGCTGCCAAGATGGGTTGTCCATCGCAGCACGAAGATTGCGTCCGAACTGCTGTGACGTGAGCCCCACTCGGCGACCCACTTGTCCGCGTGTGCGAGCCAATTGTTGTTGTCAATCAGGCTCAGCAGCGCGCCGACGAAGAGCGCCACCACGAACAACACCAGGAAGCTGGCTGTGAGCAAGAAGCCGCCGGCTGTCTTGCGGTCCATACGTTGACGCAGGAAGCGGGCGACCTTGGGGTGTCCGAGAACGCTCCGGCGCACCGCTCGCTCCTCCGTAACGGTGTCCACTGAGTCGACCTTCACGCGTCGCGACACCGACAAGCCGAAGGCCAGCAACGATGCGCTCACGCCGAAGAGCAGCACCAGCAGTGTCAGGTTCATGGTGTCGTGAGGTTCATGGTGTCGTGAGGTTCATGGTGTCGTGAGGTTCATGGTGTCGTGAGGTTCATGGTGTCGTGAGGTTCATGGTGTCGTCGTTCGTCGTTCGTCGTTCGTCGTTCGTCGTTCGTCGTTCGTCGATCGGCCGCA
>Ga0105046_10008793_pt1 | contig 15849 bp, 15 predicted proteins | sample MAT03_FD_78385 | JGI IMG/M metagenome (GOLD analysis project Ga0105046, IMG submission 78385) | Freshwater microbial communities from Lake Fryxell liftoff mats and glacier meltwater in Antarctica - MAT-03 (megahit assembly) | ecosystem: Environmental > Aquatic > Freshwater > Ice > Liftoff...
ATGGTCAGTTTGTTGGCAACAAGGCTGATGCCCCCGCTGACTTGTTGCTTTTCCAGATTGGGATTTTTAAGGTTGATGTCAAGCACCGAAGCCGCCCGTCCGCCGTAGCTGGCCGGTACGTTGCCCTTGTAAAGGTCGAGGCTGTTGACGGCATCGGGCGGGAACACTGAAAACAGGCCAAACATATGCGTCGGGTTGAAAATGGGCGTATCGTCCATCAGAATCAGGTTCTGATCGGTAGTGCCACCCCGAATGTTAAGTCCGTTAGCGGCTTCGCCGACGCTCGTTACGCCCGGCAACAGTTGCAGACTCCGCAGAATATCGACCTCACCGAGAGCTGCCGGCATTCGTTTGAGGGTGGCAATGTTAATCTGACTTACCCCCAGCAGTGGTTGCTGCACATTGCGGTCGTAGCTCTTGCTGGTGATAATGACCTCCTCCAACTGACTCGCCACCACGATATGCCGCCCGGCGGGTAGCTTAATGGCAAATTGCCCATTGTCGTCGGTATAGGTGCCGGTTGTAGTCCGGCTGTAATTAATGACCAGCGATTCCCACTTTGGAAGTTGTAAGCCTCTGATTATCAACCGTAGATTTAAAGTTATAAATCAAAAAGGGCGATCGTTGAAGCAACAAAGCATCAAACCGGCCTCAAAGCATGAAAAAAACCATCAGTGACTATTAACGTAGTTTTTAAACAAATGACGGCCATGAAAGATAACAATCTCATCAACTCTCGATCTATTAATGCAGGAGTACTTCACGTAATCAGCGGAATAATAACAGGTGGTAACTTCTTTTTATGGGCCTGAAGTTTCCTGATCATATTAGTATTTCTTTCGCTACCCCCGACCGGACGGCTCCATCAAAAGCAAACGAGATTCAACCAGAAGAACAAACTCGCGTTTGAGCTCCTCTTGGTGAATCTCGTTTGCTGGCTAGGCATGGCTGCGTATTGCTCTTTATTAACTCACAATCGAGTCGATAATCCACGTAACAATCGACACAACAAAGCTGAATAGCAAAGCGGCCACGAAGTTGCTCACCGAGAACCCGCTCACAAGGTAAGCGGCCAAATAAACCATAATCACATTAATTACCAGCAGGAATAATCCTAAGGTTATAATGGTGATCGGGATGGTCAAGATAACCAGAATTGGTTTTATGAAGGCGTTGAGCAGACCCAGCACAATAGCTACTATCAGGGCCGACTCGAAGCCAGAGACTCTAATGCCAGGAATAAACCGGCTGGCGATATAGACCGCTACGGCACTAATCAGGATGCGAATGATGATTCCCATGTTTCAGTTTAGAGTTTGATTGTAGAACACACGGGAAAGTAACAACTGAAATGGGAAACTTGAAACTCGAATCCTATTTTCCGGCGTGGCGAGTTTGCAAAACACTGATTATGTCATCTAAATCCATGTTTTTCTGCTCCAACAGCACCAGAAAATGGAACAATAAGTCGGCAGCCTCTCCCCGGAACAGATCGTCGTTATCGTCTTTGGCTTCAATCACCAGTTCAACGGCTTCTTCGCCTACTTTCTGAGCAATTTTGTTCACGCCCCGGTTAAACAACGAGGTTGTGTACGATTTCTCGGTAGGATTTACCTTTCGGTCGTGGATGATCGCTTGTAAGTAGTTCAGAAATTGCGCTTTGCCCTGGTTCGTTTCCTCAAAACAGGTGTCGGCTCCGGTATGACAGGTTGGTCCGGCCGGACTGACTTTAATAAGCACAGTATCACCGTCGCAGTCGATCAGTATCTGGCGGACATACAGGAAATTATTGGACGTTTCACCTTTGGTCCAGAGCCGTTGTTTGCTGCGGCTAAAAAAAGTAACGACGCCCTCAGCCTGCGTTTTCTGGTAGGCTTCCTGGTTCATGTAGCCAAGCATCAGCACCTTGCCGGTCTGATCGTCCTGAATAACGGCGGGGATCAGCCCGTCGGGGGATTTATCGAAATTGATTGTCATTGTCTCTATGAGTACTTGTTTACCTCATCAAGCAGCGTTTGCTTGACCATGGTCCAACTCACGGTTTCGGTTAACAAAACAGGTGCTTGACTCTGTTCGGCATCGTCAAAATATGTAAGGCTTTTAAGCAGCATAAACAGGTTATTAGTCTCAAATTTTTGCTGATACCAACCGCAAAGTTGAGTAAACCCGTGTTTTTGCACTAAAAAATATACGTCGTAAAAATCTTTTTTGACTCCTCGGTTCGTAATAGCCGATAATTTCATGGCTGATATATCAGCTTTTGCAAGTATCCTTACCTCGTCAATCACCGTCTGTATGCCTGTTACCAATATCCATCAACTCGGCTTTGACCAGTTCTTTATCAAATGATTCTGGGGCGAAGAAGTCCAAATCCTCTGATAAACGATGGCCAAATTGTAAGGTTAAGGCCGTGCCGCCAACTAAATAAAAACTGTCGAACGTATCCGTTGACAATACTGCCCTTAAAATATCCAGGGTGCCGGGTTCAAGGACTTCAGTGTGTAGCATCTGAACTGCTCTTTAGGGACATGAAAATAGTTACTGCAAAATGACAATGTCGTTTCATCTAACCATCGTGCATTCAAAGCGGCCTGCTTTATCTTCTCCCGCCCATAGTACCGTTTAATCTCGAACCAATTGTCCAGATTACCTCGCTCCAACACCCGCTCAATCACAGACTGCCATTTCCCGTTCCAGTCAATGCTCTGGTAGTCGGTATCCCAGAATAACGTTTTGGGTAAATTTGGTCTATCTTCAGTCATAACACCCATCATTTATTTGTACGAAACAGTAATCAATCCCCATTGGTGCCGGGCTGCAAGCCACCTAATCCGTCAATCTCATTGAAATTCCTTTACCGGCAAGGTAGTGTTTCAAGTCGGGGATATCGATTTCTTTGAAATGGAAGATACTGGCTGCCAGACCTGCGTCGGCCTTACCAGTTGTGAATACGTCTACAAAATGATCCATTGAACCGGCTCCACCCGACGCTATTACCGGAATGTTAGCCGCCCCCGACACAGCCGACGTAAGTTCGAGGGCGAAGCCCGCTTTGGTGCCGTCGGTGTCCATCGAAGTCAGCAGAATTTCGCCCGCGCCCCGGTTTTCTACTTCTTTGGCCCATTCCAATGTGCGGAGTTCGGTGGGTTTGCGGCCCCCGTGGGTATGAACAACATGGCGCAACGCCTGGGGGTTGGGGTTGAGGGCCGTCATTACGCCACCATCAATCCCAATCCCCAGTCCCATTTGTCGCGTGTCAATAGCCACTACGATGCACTGACTACCAAATTCAAGGGCAAGCTGGTCAATCAGTGCGGGGTTACGAACGGCCGATGAATTGATCGACACTTTGTCTGCACCAGCGTTGAGCAAGGCCGATACATCGGCAATAGACGAAATGCCGCCCCCCACCGTGAACGGAATATTGACGGCATGAGCCACCTTGCGCACCAGCTCGATCAGTGTTTTTCGCTCGTCGACAGTGGCCGTTATGTCGAGGAAAACAAGTTCGTCGGCTCCCTGCCGGGCATAAATGGCTCCCAGTTCGACGGGGTCGCCGGCATCGCGAAGGTTTACGAAGTTGGTGCCTTTCACCGTGCGCCCGTCTTTGATGTCGAGGCAGGGAATGATGCGTTTGGTGAGCATAGTTCAGTACGTTGAGAACGGCTTAATAAACATGGTATTTTCGGGATTATCGGTGGTGTAGGAATTGTCCATGCCACATTACTCATTAAATAGTCTCAACTCTTTCAGCGTCACCCGTCCTTCGTAAATCGCCTTGCCAACAATTACACCGAACAAGTTCAAATCAGCCAGCATCTCAATATCGCTCATGTTGCTGACCCCCCCGCTGGCAATGATGTTGAGTTTGGGAGAAAGATCCTGAAGGTTGCGATACAAATCGAATGATGGTCCTTGCAGCAAACCATCCTTGGCTACGTCGGTGCTGATTACATGTGTTATTCCTTTCTCCAGGTACTTCTGAACAAAGTCATACACCCAAACGTCGGTTCCCTCTTCCCAACCGCTCACGGCTATTTTTTCGTTCTTCGCGTCGGCTCCCAAAATAATGGCGTCAGGGCCGTATTGCGTTAGCCAATTTTCAAAAACATCGGGCTTTTTTATGGCGATGCTCCCTCCCGTTACTTGCTTCGCTCCGCATTCAAATACCATCCGCAAATCGTCGTCGGATTGAACGCCCCCGCCAAAATCGACATGGAGTCTGGTTTTAGTCGCAATCCGTTCGAGTACTTTCCAGTTTATAACACGCTTTTCCCTGGCCCCATCGAGGTCAACAAGGTGCAGGCGCGTTAGGCCAGCGTCTTCAAATTGCTGAGCCACCTCAAACGGACGCGCGTTGTATTCTTTCTTCTGATTATAGTCGCCCTGGGTAAGCCGAACGGCTTTACCGTCGATGAGGTCGATTGCGGGAATGACATGCATTAAGGTAGTTTCAAGAAGTTCTCAAGTACTCGCTGCCCCACGTTGCCACTGATTTCGGCATGGAACTGGGCCGCGTAAAAATTGCCTTTCTGGAGCATCGCACTGAATGGCCGGACGTAGTCGCATACGGCCGTGGTGTCGGGGCAAACGTCGGCGGCATAACTATGAACGAAATAAACGTAGGCATTGTCGGGCAGTCCTTCGGTAAGTGGGCCACGAAACTGATTAATGCTATTCCAACCAGTATGGGGCACTTTCAGACCCTCTGTTCGAGGAAAACGGCGCACGTCGATGTCGAAAATACCCATGCAGGTCGTGTCGTTCTCTTCGGAATGGCGGCACATCAACTGCATCCCGACGCAGGTGCCCAACACGGGTTGTTTCAGGGTTGGAATGAGTTTATCAAGTCCGCGTTCGCGGAGGTAGGCCATGGCGGTGCTGGCTTCGCCCACGCCAGGGAAGATCACTTTGTCGGCCGTCCGAATCGCGGCCTCATCGTCGGTCAGCCGATAGCTGGCACCTATTCGATCGAGCGCATACATAACCGACTGAACGTTACCCGCGTTGTATTTGATAATAACGGTTTGCATGGGAATTAAAAAGCCCGGCTCTGAGGTCAGAACCGGGCTTTCGTATATTGTGTGTCTTGCTGATTTTGAGGCAAAAGCACAAAAACAAACCACCGCTCTGCCTTAAGGGCAAACCGAATGATGGCGATGATGTACTGTTTTTGGGCGTAACATGGTGCAAAGATACGGAAGGCGTTACCAATTGGCAACCAATTCGTTGAAACGTTCGAGCAAAAACCGCGACCGGGAGCCAACTCGTCCGTCGCCCACGACCAACTCACCAATTTGGGTAATCGGCAGCACTTGCTTGGTCGAACTCGTCGTGAAAGCTTCGTCAGCATCGTAGAGTTCAGAAAGCAAAACGGGGCGCTCCTCAACCTGAAAATCGGTTTGGGCAAGGTCAATAATGGTTCGGCGGGTGATTCCGCGGAGGATGTGGCGGTTGGGGGTGATGAGATTGTCGCCCTTGACAATAAAGAAATTACTTCGGCTTAGTTCGCTGACTTCACCGTCTTTGTGGTACAGAATATCCAACGCATTGGCTGCCCGAATTTCTTCGGCTTTCAAAATAACCCGCTTGTAATCGGTGGTTTTTACCTCGGCCATTTCACGAACATACTCATCCAGAATCACCTTGATGCCCTGTTCGTACTGCACAGGCGGCACCGGGTGAATGTCCTCTGTCAAGATCATCAGATTGGGCGTGCCGATGCTGATGCTGTCGGGCGAGTAGCCGCCCGTCATCACGAAACGAACCGCTACGTCGGGGTGCCCCGTTCTAGCAACCAAATCCATCACTATAGCGTACGTTTCGTCTTGACTCATGGGTAGCGGCAAGCGTAAACCAGCGGCAGAGTTACGGAACCGTTCCCAGTACCAATCCCACTGAAATGGACGACCGTTATATGTCAAAAAGTAATCGAACAGGCCATAGCCGCGTAACAAACTGAGATCGGTAACGCCCACGCCAATCTGATCGGTGGGGAGAATAGTGCCGTTGAAGTAGCCGTAGTGCATAGGAGATATGTTAAACTAAAGATCACTTGTTGCGGACTCAAGCGGTTAGCCAGTACGCACACCAATTGTTTTTAAATTGGCGAAAGTAAAAAGGTCGTAACCAATTGCAGAACAATTAATTACGGCAAAAGTATGCTGCAAAAGGGATACCTTTGCTGCGACAAAACACATACTTTATGTTACAAAAAAAAGGATAACTTTCGATTAAGACAAGCCCTCAACCATTGCCTCGAAGCCCGACAAGAAAAATTTAAATCAGCTTTAGACGAATTAGCCAACCAAAAGCAGATACGCGACACTAGTGGCTACCAAAAATTGATCCTGATCCAATTGATTGGCGAACTTTTTGGCCAACATACCTTGACAGGGTTATTAGCTAGTGTGGGTATAAAAAGTAACCAAGCGAATAAAAAATGGCAAAAAATAAGCTACAAAACGCTATTCTCTTGGTTAGTAAGTAGTTGTAAAGACGCATTTCTGGAGGATTATCAAGTCCTATTGCAACAGAGTAACAGCACTTGGTCCAGACAAAACCTGACGCTCATCGGCGACGAATCGGTGTTTCGTCACTGGTTGGAACAAGTTACTCAATCGGGGGATGAGTACTACCAAAAAAGTTATTCAGGTCAGTTTTGCCGAACCGTGTGGGGCTACAAGTGTAGTATGTGGGGGTTGGGGCAAGTTAACTTGGGTCGATATCCGCCGTGCTTTTGCCATAGAGTTAGGCTTGTCTTGGCTAAAAAGTACGCTCAACTGGTGAGCCTTTTGCATTGAAGACCAAAGGCAATCCATTCCTTTTCAAGGGGTTAAACGCATAATAATTCCCCCAATTCAATCAAATTGCCTGACAGTGCGGCATCGGCTATTTCGCGCCTGGAAGTTTTGGGCTTCCAGCGGTTAGATGGGTAGAACAAACGCTACTTCGAGGTGTTATTTGCTCTGCTGCCGCAGTTTCCTATCACGGACTCAACCCTGGAAACAGCCGTCAATTTCTGGCAACAACGCAAACTATCAGTAGGCGATGCGATTATTGCTGCCACCGCTTATCTGCATCGTCTTGAACTGAACACACGCAATATCAAGGACTTTGACTGGATACCGGGTCTGCGTGTTCACAATCCCATTATTTAGCTACCCCCGCAACCCGTGCCTGACCACCTCTACCAGCAGAAACTGCACGACCAGTTTTTGCAACAGCTTGTCGATGATTGGGAGGTGCATTTCGCCCGACATGGTGAGTCGGGGGCGAATCTGCCGGGGGTGCAGAACGAAAACGGGTTTGTGGAGGCCCTAGCCGATGTGGTCGAGCGGGAGCTTGCCGCGCAGGTCGGCCGGAAAGAGGCCATCCGGCTTACATCCAGTAAAGACACGTTCCGGCGGTTGCTGTTCGAGTACGATACCAACAACCGCTGGCAAACCAAAACCAAGCAAGCCCTGTGCCTTTTTTGGGGTTTGCCAGTTGGGAAGCCTTCAAAATGAGCGTTCGGGCCGAGGTTGAGCGCGAGCCGGTTTCCATTGCCATCAATCAGCTTACGGTGAGACCGGGCTGGCTGCCCATCCGGCAGGTGATACCCCTGCTCCCCTACGCGACCGAAGTAGTAGAGCAAGCAAAACCCACTCCCCTGCCCTGGCGAACGGGCATTGCCGGTTTTTTGTTGCTGATGGCCGTCGCGGGCCTACATAGACGGGCAGTTGGTTTTCCGCCATCCATACCGTGAAGACCCCGGTACGATTCAGGCATTGGCAGTTGGGTTCAAAGGGTTCGGCTCGGTGGATCGGGTGCGACTGGCCAATTCGCGCACGGGTTAGGTGGTCTATGAGGATGGTTTTTAGCCCGCCAGGACGGATATGGGCTACAAATCCCGCTCCAACAACCCCCTCACCATATCGGTGGAGCCGATGTACAAAACCGAACGCTGATGAATGGATTCGGGCGCAATATCGAGCACGCATTGCTGCCCATCAGAAGCATGCCCGCCCGCCTGTTCGGCAATGAAGGCCATGGGATAGCATTCGTACAATAACCGGAGTTTACCAGATGGGGATTTCGCCGTTGGTGGATACAGATAAATACCTCCTTTGATGAGATTTCGGTGAAAATCGGCCACCAGCGACCCAATATACCGGCCCGTAAACCGACGTTTCTTACAGGCAAGCAGATACTGTTGGATGTTGGCCGGGTAGTCATCAAAATTACCGTCGTTGCACGAAAAGATTGTTCCTGTTTGGGGCTGGTTTAGGTGGGCGTGCGACAGAATGTACTCGCCCAGCGAATTGTCATACGTGAATCCACTTACCCCCAATCCGGTTGTCAGCACCAGAATTGTGGAGGAGCCATACAGAATATACCCGGCTGCCACCTGCCGCCGACCGCCCTGTAGAAAATCAGCCATTGTAGCCTCGCTGCCAATCGGTGAAACGCGCCGGTAAATCGAGAAAATAGTGCCGATGGATACGCTTACGTCAATATTGGAGGAGCCGTCGAGCGGGTCGATGGCGACAATGTATTTGCCGTTGTTGTTGCCCGTATGGATAATGTCGTCGTCTTCTTCGGAGATGATTGCACACACTTCACCGCCGTTTTTGAGGGCACGTATGAACCGAATGTTGGCAATAACATCGAGTTTTTGCTGCGTTTCGCCCTGCACATTGTCCGACCCTGCCGAACCGGCAATATCCATGAGACCCGCCCGGTTAACTTCCCGGTGTATGATCTTGCTGGCTAAGGCAATATCACGCAGTAATTGCGATAATTCGCCGGTGGCAAAGGGAAACGCATTTTGCCCGCGCTGAATATAGCGATCCAGTGTGGTGCCAACGGGCATCGCCAAATCGGGTTGATCAGTATGTTTCTCATTGGGTAAGGGCATAGTAGCGAGTGTGATCATGCGTTTTGGCTGGTTTTATGGTGTTCCGCATTTGGTTGCCGCTTATTAATGAAAAGACTGTTCAATTTTTGTGCTTTTGCGTCATAGGAGGCTGGGTCGGCCCAGGTTTGGCGCGGGTCAAGCACGGAGGCAGGTACGCCGGGGCAGGCTGTTGGCATGGATAACCCAAAAACTGGATGCTCCACAAAGGGAATGTCGGCAAAGGCATTCGTCAGTGCGGCCCGGATCATGGCGCGGGTGTGTGCCAGTTTTATTCGGTGGCCAACCCCGCAACCGCCCCCCGTCCAGCCGGTGTTGATCAACCAGATATTCACCCCATGTTGGCGAATTTTATCGCCCAGCATTTGTGCGTAAGTAGCTGGTGGTAAAGGCATAAACGCAGCCCCAAAACAGGCCGAGAACGTGGCCTGTGGTTCGGTAACGCCCATTTCGGTGCCTGCCACTTTAGCGGTGTAACCCAACACGAAATAATCCATTGCCTGCTCGGTAGTCAGTCGCGAAAGGGGGGGCAGTACGCCAAAAGCATCGCAGGTGAGAAAGAAAATGTTGCGGGGATGAGTGCCCACTGAGGGCACAACCGCATTGTCGATAAAATTGATTGGATACGATGTGCGGGTGTTTTCGGTGAGGGAAGTGTCCGAATAATCGACCGTGTGGGTGTTGGATAAAAAGCGCGTGTTCTCCACAATAGACCCGTAGCGGATGGCATCGAAAATCTGTTGTTCCTGCCCACGGCTCAGGTTCACTACTTTCGCGTAGCAACCTCCCTCAAAATTAAAGATGCCCCGGTTGCTCCACCCGTGTTCGTCATCCCCGATTAGTCCTCGTTCGGGGTCGGCCGAGAGTGTTGTTTTGCCCGTGCCGGATAAACCAAAAAAGAGGGCTACATCCGGCTCCTGCGACTCGGTTCCGAGGCCAACATTGGCTGAACAGTGCATAGACAACACGTTTTGCTGGGGCAGCAGAAAGTTGAGAGCCGAAAATACCCCCTTTTTGATCTCACCCGCATAGCCCGTTCCACCAATCAGAATCACCCGCTTGGATAGGTTCAGGATCGCAAAATTTGAACTCCGCGTGCCGTCTTCACCCGGAATTGCCTGAAATTCGGGGATGGCCAGAATGGTGAAGTCAGGGGTGAAATCGTCCAGTTCTTCGTCTGAGGGGCGCAGAAACATGTTATCGCAGAACAGATTTTGCCAGGCCGAGGTGGTCAACATACAGAGTTTAAGCTGGTAGTTGGGGTCGGCTCCCGCCAGGGCATAGCGCACATACACTTTATGGTATTCGACAAAGTGGCACATTTTCCGGTGAAGCCGGTCAAACTGGGTTTCATTGAAGGGCAGGTTTACCGAACCCCAGTCTACGTTGGCCGTCGTTAGGTCATCCTCAACAATATACCGATCCTTTGGCGAACGCCCCGTAAACTGACCCGTTGCACACATCAGGGCACCGGTGTCGGTGAGTTGGCCTTCTGCGTTTCGCAACGCATGTTCAATTAACTCGGCGGGCGACAGTTGAAAATGCAACTCATTCACATCGCTGATTTTAAGGAATGCCAGGGCTTTCTCGCCCGGAATTTCGGCAACAGTTGGTCTCTGAACCATAACTTCGGCTACCATATCGTAGTTGGTTTTGATGTTTAAGAAGCTGTCTGTGCTAATCACTTTGGCCTGAAAACTGGTCTTTTTACTGTAGGCTGCGTTAATTTTTTAAGCCGTAGCTACGGCTACGACCCGCAAAAAGTGCCTTGCCTACAGTAAAAATCCTTCGCTTTCAGCCTCAAATCGCTAACTCAAACAGCTTCTAATACGTTTATGGTCTAAATATAAAATAGCGACTCTATAATAAAAAGCGAACGTTCGCTAAATTTGGTTAATCGCTAAAAATTCTTTATTTGGTAAATCTTTCTCTGAGAATAGTTATTTTTGACCCATGACAACTGATCGGGAGAAAGTACGACTCATCTTTGGCTTGAAACTCAAGCAGCTACGCAATGACTTAGGACTTTCGACTTATGAGCTGGCTAATCGAACAGGGTTATCACCTTCGTATGTAAACGAGATCGAGAAAGGCAAAAAGTACCCCAAAAGCGAAAAGGTATTTGCCCTAGCCAAAGCCCTCGACACCACCTACGATACACTCGTGTCGCTGAAGGTGAGCAAACAGCTTGAACCGGTGGTGGAGTTGCTCAATTCCGACATTATGAGCGAGTTACCCTTCGATTTGTTTGGCATTGAACCGGGCTATTTTCTGGAGGTAATGGCCAGCGCGCCCAGCAAATTAAGTGCCTTTGTCAGCACCCTGATTGAGATTGGGCGGAATTATGACCTGAAAGTGGAACAGTTCTATTTCTCGGCACTGCGAACCTATCAGGCCATGCACGACAATTACTTTGAGGAGATCGAACTCGAAGCCGACGCTTACCTGACTGACCACCCCCTCCCCGAAACCCCCGCGGACTGCCCCGCATGGCTGGCCAACATCCTGACCACTGACTACCAATGCGAAATCGAGTTGTATGACACTGCTACCCGCCCCGAACTCTCCATGCTCCGTTCGGTGTATTTGCCGGAAAAAAACAGGCTGCTGCTCAATAGTCAGTTATCGAACGAGCAACGAGCGTTCACATTGGCGCGGGAAGTGGGCTACCGCAGGCTGAAAATCACGATTCGTCCGTTGGAATCGTCGGTGCTGGAAGCCAGAACATTCGATGAGGTATTGAATAACTTCCGGGCTTCCTATTTCGCCCGCGCCATCCTGATTCCACGTCAACGCCTGCTCAACGAACTGATCGAACTGCTGGCGCAACTCACCTGGGACAACAACCGATTGCTGCTCATGATGGAGCCGTTTGCGGTGACTCCCGAAATGTTTTTGCTACGAACTACCAACCTGCTCACCAGCCATTTCGGGCTGAAGGAGTTGTTTTTTCTTCGGTTCAATCAACAGGCCGAAACCCAACGGTTTCAACTGACCAAAGAACTGCACCTGAGCAAACTGCACACCCCCCACGGCACCGCCCGCGACGAACATTATTGTCGCCGGCAAGTATCCGTGACGATTCTGAATGAGTTGCGGCAGCTTCGGCAGGAGGGCGGGTGGGATGGAAAACCCATTTGCCGGGCGCAGCGAATCACGTTTTCAACCAGCGGAAACGCCTATTTTGTCTTCTCAATTGCGAAATCGTCGCCCCCAACCCAGGACAACAGCAGCATTAATATTGGCTTTCCCCTCACCGATCAGCTTCGCGAGGTGTTGCAGTTTCTGAATGATCCCGGCATTCCCGACACACTCGTGGGCGAAACCTGCGAACGTTGCCCCATCACCGACTGCACCGTTCGGGCAGCCGAACCGGTTGTTCTCGTGCGCCAGCAACGAACCAGTAGGGTGCAGGAACTCATCGAGAAACTGCGTTTCGACTGACAGGCCGTTTGGGGTGTCCACACCGGGCAGTAGAAAGTAAGCCAATACCCCCCAATGCTTTGTAAAGAAAACCGCCATTGTGCGTTATTTTTGACCAGTTAACGATCTATTTCCGATTTATGAAAAAGACAACATCAACCCTATTCCTGAGCCTTGCTGCCGTAGGACTGGCTTTTGCCCAGCTCGAACCCAGCAAACAAACTCCCCAATCATCAGAGATTTGGGAGCCGGTACCTCCTATTGTTACGCCTGGTGTGTTCTCCGCTAACACGGCTGGCACAACGGCCCCGTCTGACGCTATTGTGCTGTTCGATGGTAAAAATGTCGATGCCTGGGTGGCCAACAAAGGCTACAACCCCACCAACAGCACCGACCCCTTGCAGTGGGTGGTGCGCGATGGTGTGTTGTATTCTGGTAAAACATCGTCGGCTAAAACCAGGCAGGATTTTGGCGATATGCAGTTGCACCTTGAATTCCAGACCCCCGCAAAAGTGGAGGGTAATGGACAGGGTCGCGGTAATAGCGGTGTTTTCCTGCATGGCCGTTACGAGGTGCAGGTGCTCGATAATTACGACAACCCAACCTACGTGAATGGCATGGTGGGTTCTATCTACAAGCAGGCTATTCCACTGGCGAATCCAAGCCGTAAACCCGGAGAGTGGCAGACCTACGACATCGTTTTCACAGCTCCCCGTTTCACTAAAGCTGGTATCATGCTCGAACCTGCATACGTAACAGTGCTGCTTAATGGCGTATTGGTTCAGAATCATGTGGCCGTCAAAGGAACCACTGAGTATATTGGCTACCCCAAAATGCAGGTGTCGGCTAAAGGTCCGATCATTTTGCAGGACCACGGCAACCCGGTTGGTTTCCGCAACATCTGGGTTCGGGATCTTTAGCAGTGTATAGCAATCAACCAACAGCGAACAGCAGCACATAATGAGCCAAAACCGTGTATTGATGAGAAGTGGATTGACAATACCCGGATTGTATTGGCGGCTGATGGCAGGCTGTTGGTTGATCGCTGTTCATTGTTCGCTGATATCCCCACACCCTGCCTACCAACTGTATTCACAGAAAGGCAAAGCTATTAGCTATGCTAAACTGCTGAAACAGGCTGCTGAGGCCGATGTGGTGCTGTTTGGTGAATTACACAATAATCCCATTTGCCACTGGCTTGAACTGCAACTTACAAAAGATCTGTATGCCCAGAAAAAAGGTCAATTGGTGTTGGGGGCTGAAATGTTCGAGACAGATAATCAAGCGGCTTTGACGAACTATGTTCAGGGTAGTATCACTGACAAAGAATTTGCCAAACAGGCCCGGTTTTGGCCCAATTACGAGACCGATTACCGCCCTTTAGTCGATTTTGCACGGACTAACAAGATTCCGTTTGTGGCCACTAATGTGCCGCGTCGATACGCGACTTTGGTATCGCGGCAGGGCTTGGCCGCGCTCGATACGGTGGCAAACAAGCAATGGCTGGCTCCATTGCCGCTGACTGTTGATTTAACCTTGCCGGGTTACAAAGGAATGATAGACATGATGTCGGACCCAGCGCATGGTGGGTCGGCAAGCACCGGCAGCACTGATGCGAAAAACGTGCCTTCGGATAGGGCTGCGAATTTTGCCCGTGCTCAGGCGATAAAAGATGCTACAATGGCCTACTGCATCTTACAGAACTGGCAGGAAGGCAAAATTTTGATACACTATAATGGTGATTACCACTCTAAAAACTTTGAGGGAATAAGCTGGTATCTTCATCAGAAACAACCTTCCCTGCGGATTTTGACTATTTCGTCGGTAGAGCAAGAGTCTGTCAGTAAGCTAGTATCAGAAAACTATAATACAGGTACCATTATTATAGCTATCCCGTCAGATATGACAAAAACGTATTAGTAAATATTGATATAACATAGTTGGTTGGTAGTCAACAACCAACTTAATGTAACCTTGCAGGCTGTTCGCTAGACTAGCATTGGAAATAGCCCAAAAGACGTATATTTGGCAAGCTGTTAAGTACAATTTTCGCCGTAGCCAATGAACGAATTTTCCAACACAATCGTCGTTGTTGACGACGATGCCGACGATCAATTCCTGATTCGTAACGTTTTTGAGCAAACGAACCCTGCCATTGAGGTTGTTACGCTTTCTGATGGTGACGAGGTGTTGCCTTACCTCAACAAGCAGCGGGTTTTGCCCGAATTGGTGTTACTGGATCTGAATATGCCCCGGCTCAATGGTATACATACACTGATCAAACTCCGGCAGGATAATCGGTTTACAACCTTGCCTATTGTTATCTACACCACCTCATCGAATCCCCTGGAACGAGCCAAAGCACTGGCATCCGGGGCCTCTGATTTTATTACCAAACCTAGCGATTATACCGACCTTGTGAAACTAGCTAAAAAGCTGGAAATGAAGTGGATTGGGAAATAAAAACTAAGCGGCCGATCAACAGACAGTAAAATCAGTCAACTAACTACCATTTATAGTTTAGTAAAAACTCTATCACTTGACAGGCTTTAATTCAGATTTAATTAATTGATTTTTTGAGGTAATGGCACAAAAAAACCCTGCACCGTTTCAACGGTGCAGGGTTTTTTTGTGCAGCACTATAGCGACTAGATTACCCTTCCGATTTCTTGTACTCCTCAAATGATCGGAGTGTGATTTCTGGCAGTTTGTCTTTGGTCAATCGTTCTGCAAAGGTTTTGTAGCGGGTAGTTCTGATGGCTTCAAACTTGGTTTTAGCCTCCTCAAAGCGTTGCGACAAGACCGTCAGGTTATCCATTTGGGCGGCTGAAGGCTTACCATAATACCCCGCAACTTCGCTGTAAAGCGATCCAATTTTCTCGCGTAATTGCGGCTCAGCCGAACCAACGTAGTTATCGCCTTTGGTTACAACAAGGCTCTCTTTCAGTGCATTAAGGTCTTTGGTAAGTGGATCGATAACCTTTTTGTATTTGGCATCTTTTTTCAGTTGCTCGTCGGCGGCCTTGTTCATCACATCAATCTGATCGACCAGATACCCCAACTGTTCCGACATTTCGTACAGTTTCATGGTCGCGTCGTACTGCGCTTTGTGGTCGGCGGCAGTGTGCATGGTGTTGGAATCGGCCTTCAGCGTCACCACCGATTCATAGACATTACTGCCTTTGGTCAGCTTCACTTTATAGTTGCCTTCGGGCAGGCGGGGTTGCGCAAATCCACCGAGAGTCAGCGTTTTACCAACGGCCACTTTGGGTGGTTTCAGCCGGTAGTTCCAATCCACAATGTTGATTCCCTTCGATTTGCCAGGTGCCAGATCACCCACTTTCTTACCCGCCCCATCGAAGATTTCGAGGGCCATTTTGCCAAATGTGTGGCGGTTTTTGAGGTAATAGCTAATCTTGGCGGTACGGCTGGGGTTTTCCCCTACAAACTCACCCGCATCACCCCCTTCCGAGAATCCGGCATCATCGCGCATGGCCGTTGGTTTTACAGTAAAGAAGTGCAAGTCCTTG
>Ga0105046_10008794_pt1 | contig 15849 bp, 8 predicted proteins | sample MAT03_FD_78385 | JGI IMG/M metagenome (GOLD analysis project Ga0105046, IMG submission 78385) | Freshwater microbial communities from Lake Fryxell liftoff mats and glacier meltwater in Antarctica - MAT-03 (megahit assembly) | ecosystem: Environmental > Aquatic > Freshwater > Ice > Liftoff...
TGCGTCGATTCCCCGAGCGCGGCGTAGAGCGTGTACTGCATGAGGCCGGTGTTCCGGTTCACGCCCCGGGGCACGAGCTGGATGTCGCTCCACGTCGCCGACTCGGCGGGGTTGTTGGCCTCGCCCGACGGGAAGCGCATCCGGAAGTCGTCGTCAGGGCCGGCGTTGTTAGGGGGGGTCACGTCGTACGGCGCGTTCAAGCTGACGGTGCTCCGCCCCGCCGACGCCTGGGCGGTGAGGTTGACCCAGGCGTCGGTCGGCGTGAACCGCCACACCCCGGCCCGGGTCGCGGCGTTGGTGCTGCCGTTCAACACGCTCGTCGGGATGGTCGGCACGCTCGGCAGCGGCACCGTCCGCACAGAACCGCTGGCGACGTAGATTCGCGTCGCTTCGAGCGGGTCGACGATCATCTTGGTGACGGCCTGCCCGTACAGCGGGTTGGTGCCGTCCGAGTCCAGCAGGCGGGTCCAGGTCTTGCCGCCGTCCAGGGACCGGTACACGCCGGAGCCGGCGTAGTTGTCCGTCTGCCCGCTATTGGGGATGCCGGTGTACTCCCCGTTCGCGTCGCCGGTGGCGTAGTACACCACCTGCGGGTTCGACGGCGCCACCGCGAACTGCCCGCTGAACATCATCGCCGACCGCGGCAGCAGGGTGCTCGACGCGTCGACCGGCAGCGGGAGCGCGGCGTTGGTCGTGCCGACCGCCTGGTCGAACAGCGCGATCCAGGTCAGGCCGCCGTCCTTCGTCTTCCACGCGCCGCCGCCGGCGGTGGCGACGTAGATCACCCGCGGGTCGGACGGGTCGGTGGCGATCGAGTCGATCCGGCCGGTGGTGGGGGCACCGGGGTTGGGGCCGGTGTACGGCGGCGCGACGCCGTTGTTCGTCGCCCCCGGCCCGACGTTCAGCCAGCGGAGGGAGTTGTCGATCGACGGCGCGTCCGGTGTGCCCCCCCCCTGAACGGCCAGCCCCTCGCCGGCGATGGTGAGGCTCCCCTGGAGTTGGAGCTGGGCGCGGTTCCGCACCTCGGTGCCGCCGGGCGCCGCCCCGAGGTTCGGGTCGTAGGGGCCGGTGCTCGGCGCCCCGAACGCCCGGCTGCTGACCGCGGTAACGACCCCCTCGTCGATGAACGTGGTGCCGCGGTACGTGCTGGCCGAGCCGCCCAGGGTCAGGTCGCCCTTGTTGAGCTTCACCAGGTCGGAGCCCGGGGCGGTCGACGGCGCGCCCTCGAGGATGTCCCCGAGTAGCACCAGCCGGCTGTCCTCCAGCACCTCAATCCGGGTACCGCTGTTGAGCGTCACCGGGCCGCGCCAGGTGTTGTCGTCGGACACGCCCATCAGCGGCGCGTTCGACCCACTCAGCCGCACCTCGGCCTTGCTGGCGATCGTCGGCAGGTTGACGGGGAGTTCGAACGCGGAGAGGAGCGAGAAGTCGAGGTTGTTGAACCGGGCTGCCCCGAACGTGACCGAGAACACGCCCTGGGTCAGTTCGGTGACGGTCGCGGCGGCGTCGGCCGGCGACGCCCCGGGAACCCCGTTGGTGAGCGTGGCGGCGATGTTGGTGAGCTTCGTGTTGATCTGGTTCTGGAGGTACGCGGCGTACGTGCCCGGGGCGCCGGTGTAGCCGGACGGCACCTGGAGCACGTCCGTCTCCTGGCCGGCGAAGCGAAGCGTGAAGCGCGCCGTCGGCTGGCCGGCGATGCGGATCTGGAGCCCGTACTGGTTGAGCGTCAGCCGCTCGTCCTGGACGTGGAGGCCGGCCTCGACACCGCCCTCGTGCGGGGCCACCGACCCGGCCAGTTGGAGCGTCGCCCCCGACGCCACGACCGTCTCGGTGACGTCGTACGTCTGCTGGGTGATCTCTGTGCCGGTGGTGGCGCGGCCCAACGCGGTGTCGTTCTGGACGAGCAGCGTCCCCTCGCGGACCTCGTTCTTTTTCCCGGACTGGCTGCCGGCGCCCTGGAGCACGAGCGTCTCGGACCCGAACTTGACGAACGAGCTCGGGAATTGCGTCAGCACGCCGTGCGAGTCGACGACGAGGTCGGGCACGCCGACCTGCCAGACGGGGGCGGGGGCGGCGAGGCCGGGCGTCACGACCACGACCACGGTCGTGCCGCTGGAGGTCAAGGACCCGAAGTTCACGGTCGCCAGGCCCACGCCGGTCACGGCCCCGGACCCGCCAGTTGCCACGTCGCCGGTGTCGTAGATGAGGTTCGCTGGCGAACTGTCGTCCGGGTAGTAGATCTGTAGGCGTTGCGCGGTCGTCCCGAAGCTGTACGGGACCGAGATGCGGCCGCGGGTGGCGCCGACATTGAAGATGCGCCTGCCCGGCCCGTCGAGCTGACCGGCGGGCGTGGTGTTGTTGAACGACCGCTGGTAGGTGATCCCGTCGGACAAATCGCCGGTGATCGTGAGGTGGCTCCGCTGCAGCACGAAGTTCCCCGACCCGACCGGCGACTCGACGATCGACGCCCGCTCGACGCCGATGCCGGCGCCGCGCTCGGCCAGGGTTCCGAACCCGGTGCTGATGACGCCCACGTCGCCGACGACGGTGTTGTTGCCGCCGACGTTGACGAGCGCCCCCTTCTGGTTGATGAGGCTGTACGGGTGCTCCTCCCGGCCGGGGCCGATGACGGACCCGATACCGATCCCCTCCAGGACGATGACCTCCTCCAGGATGGTGAGGTCGGTGGTGACGCCGACGGGGGCGGGGGCGCTCGGGGTGATGTGGAGCGACGCCCCGGCCCGCACGATAGTCGGCTGCTGGACGGAATCGCCGCGGCTCGTGTCCGGGACGGAGTCGCCGAGCGAGCGGTTGTTCTGGATCGTCACCCAGCCCTGCTCGATCAGGGTGCGGCCGAAGTACGGGTTGGCCTGCGGCAGGATCAGGTGCCCCTGACCGAGCTTCACGAAGTCGGTGCGGCGAACGCCGACGATGCCGACCCCCCCCGGGTCCTGGATGGTGAGGCTGTAGTCGTCGCGGAAGTAGCTGCTGTCCGGCAGCGGGTGGCCGGGCCGGTTGGTCGTGCCGCTGATGCTCGGCCGCGAGCCGTCGAGCTCGACGCCGATTGACGCCTCGTCCGACGCCAGTGAGATGACGCCGGCCCAGGTGTTGATGCCGGTCCAGCTGCGGATCGCCCCGGTGCCCCCGGTGGACTGGAGCGCGGTGGGGCCGGTGCCGAGGGCGGTGGCGCCGACGCCGCGGCCGTCGATCGTGATCGTTTCGCGCACCAGCAGCCGCTGCTCGTCGTTGGTGATCGAGTCGCTCCAGGTGTCGCGGCCGAGGTCGTCGAACTGGGGCATCAGGGAGGCCGGGTAGGCCCGCTCGATGTCGAGCTCGACGGCGGCGCCCGCGTTCACCGTCGTGCCGCCGGAGCCCGCCGGCCCGAGCCCCTGCGAGTCGCGGATGGCGATGCTGCCGGCGACCACCGTGGTGGTGCCGGTGTAGGTGTTGGCGTTCGTGAAGATGAGGCGGCCGCCCTCGACTTTCCTCAAGTTCGCCGTGCCGGTGATGACCAGGGGCGGGGGCGGGGGGGACGTGAAGAAGATTCCCGACACGACGCCGCTGACCGTCAGGCTCGACGGCACGGCGGAGGCGGGGGCGACGCCGATCGTCACGTTCGTCCCCTCCGGGGAGGGGCTGCCGAGGACGACCGACCCGGCCCAGGTGTTGTCGCCGCGGGTGTTGTAGAACGACCCGTCCCCTACGTTCCCCGCCCCGTTGAGGACCAGGAACTCGCCGACGACCTTGATCGGCGCGCCGCCGACCGGAGCCTCCAACCGCAGCTGCCCATTCCGGCTCGAGCCCCCCACGTTCACGACGGTGCCGGAGGTCGGGTTCTGGAAGGCCGAGGGGTTGGTCTGCCGCGAGTCGCCCAGCGAGAGCGAGTGGGTGATCGTGAGGGTGCCGTTGTTGACGTTCGTCTGGCCGCGGTAGGTGTTCCCACCCGGGTCCGTCGTGACCGGCTGCTGCCGGCTGAGCTTGACCTCGCCCGGCCCCTCCTTCACCAGCCCCATCCCGGCCCCGCTGTCGGACACGAGGCCGGGGATGTCGAGCGTCTGGCCGCCGACCGCCCCGATGACTGTGCCCGGCCCGCCGGCCTGATTCGGGCTGGTGATGCCGGTCTCCAGGATGACCTGGCCGGACCACACGGCGTTGCCGGCCTCGAGGTACAGAGCCCCCTTGGTGGGGTCGAACCCGCCGCCGTTGAGACGCACCTGCTCGCCGACGCTGGTCTGGCCGGGGTTGGTGGCGACGGTGTTCAGGTACAGGCCGGCGCCGGTGCCGACGACCGTCTCGGTGCCGCCGGCCGGCCCGAGCGCGAGTGTATTGCGGATCTGCAGGATGCCGGCGTTGACCTTCACCCCGCCGACCAGGTTGGGGTTGGCCGCCGTCAGGTTCAACTGGCCGGGGCCGTCCTTGTTCAGGTTGTTCAGCGCGGACCCGGTCAGCGGGGCGGTGATCGACAGGATCGACCCGCTGAGGCCGACGAAGATCGACTGATCGCCGTTCGTCGACAGGGTGGTGGGGAGCGCGTACGTGACGGTGCCGGAGTCGTCGCCGACGATGATCGTACCGCTCGACGGCGACCCGGTCCCGAGTACGACGGAGTTCACGGCCGGGTCCGGCGCCTGGGTCATGCTGTACGGCGTCGCAACGCCGACCACGTTCGCCTGGCCCTGGACGGTGATCCGGTTGAGGACGGTCCCGGTCACCAGGTCGTTCTGGGTGGCGGCGCGGAGTGCCCCGGCCGGGAACACCAGGTCGATGGTCGGCGTGTAGACGCCCGACAGCTGCGGGATGTTCGTGTTCGCCAACTGATCCTGGAACTGGACCGTGAAGAGGCGGTCACCGTTCGGCTGTGTGGATACTGAGAGAACTGCGTTCGGGATGGCAGGATTGCCGCCGAAGGCACCGCCGTATGCGGCGGTGAACAGCGACTGGAGCGTCGGCAGGTCGACGTTGGAGGGAATCCGCCCGCCGACGCTCGGGGCGATCGGCACGCCGTTGATGGTGCCGGTGACGTTGGTGGCGAGGGTGAAGGTGCCGTCTTCGCCGGGGACCAGGAACGTCTGGACCTCGTTCTGGCCCGGCTGGCCCGGGATGGTGGTGTTGACCGCGAGCGCCGCGGGGACGCGGTACGTCAGCTGCGACGGGCCGGCGTCGTTCTGCCAGTTGGCGGGGGTGCTCCAGAGGGCGTTGGCGCCGCCACCGTCCCACGTGAACGTGGCCGGGGCGAGCCGGTCCTCAAGGGTCTCCATGCCGAGGCGCCGCCCCGGCAGCTCGGCGGCCGGCTTGCGGGACAGCCAGCGGGACCACATGCGGGACCGGGCATTCTTCGACATCTTAAAACTCCCCCGGGTCAACGAGGAGGTACGGCGTGTGTGCGGACCAGGGCGCGCGGGGTTGCCGCGCAAGGATAACCGCCGGGCCGGCGGTGTACAACCGAACGCCCGCCTAGACTTACCAAAACACCCGCCCCCGCGCCGGGTGTGGCGGCGGGTGCGGTTGTCGCGGTTCGTCGGGTCGGCACTGCCGGCCGGGTTGGCTCCGCCCGGACGGGTCGTCCGGGGCCGGTCGGGCGTGGGACACCATCCGGTGTGTCGAGCGGGTCCGGCACGGGACGTACCCGGGCCGTTACGTTGCGGTCTACCAAGAGACGAGTCGGCGGCGTGCGAAGATTGGGCACCTCGTCCGATTTCGCAACACCACCCCCACACGCGAAAAGCCCGGGGACGGCCGTCCCCGGGCGTACTCGTTCCCTACAGCATCTGTGAAACGGGTTTAGGGGAATCGACCGTGCGAATCGGACGCGAGTGCTATGCGTTGGCCGCGGCACTAATCCTGACGGGTCCAGCGGTTGCGGCCGAAACGCGGCCGCCGAACATCATTCTGATCGTGGCCGACGACCTCGGCTACGGCGACCTCGGCTGTTACGGCGCCAAAAAGATCCGCACCCCGCGGCTGGATCAGCTCGCGGCCAAGGGGACGCGCTTCACCGACTTCTACGTGTCGCAGCCGGTGTGTACGGCGTCGCGGGCCTCGCTGCTGACCGGCTGTTACGCCAACCGCGTGTCGCTGTTCGGGGCGCTGAACCACCAGAGCACGGTCGGCCTCCACCCGGCGGAGCGGCTGTTGCCCGAACTCCTTCGAGAGGCGGGGTATGCGACGGCGATATACGGCAAGTGGCACCTCGGCGACCGGCCGCCCTTCCTCCCCAGCCGCCGCGGCTTCGACGACTTCGCTGGCCTGCCGTACTCGAACGACAACGGCCCGCTCCACCCGACGATGCCGGGCCTGCCGCCGCTGCCGTTCTACCGCCGCGACCGGGTGACCGAAACGAACCCCGACCAGGGCCGGTTCACGCGCCGGTTCACCGACCTGGCGGTCGAGTTCATCGGCGCGAACACCCACCGGCCATTCTTCCTGTACCTGCCGCACGTGATGCCGCACGTTCCCATCTTCGCGTCACCGGAGTGGCGGAACCGTTCGAGCGGCGGTCCCTACGGCGACGTGGTCGAGGAGCTGGACGCGGGCGTCGGCGAGGTGCTGGCCGCGGTCCGCCGGCACGGCCTGGAAGCGAACACGCTCGTGCTGTTCATCTCCGACAACGGCCCGTTCCTGTCCTACGGCCGCCACGCCGGCAGCGCCGGTCCGCTTCGCGAGGGCAAACTCACGACGTGGGAGGGCGGCGTTCGGGTGCCCGCGATCGCGTACTGGCCGGGCCGCGTCCCGGCGGGGCGGGTGTGCGACGAACCGGTGATGACCATCGACCTGCTGCCGACGCTGGTCCGCCTTGCGGGGGCGAAGTCGCCGACGCTGCCGATCGACGGCAAGGACGTGGGGCCGATCCTGTTCGGCGAGCGCGGCGCCCGGTCGCCACACGCCGCGTACTTCTTCTACGCCGGCGACGAACTGCATGCCGTGCGGGCCGGCCGGTGGAAGCTCCACCTTCCGCACGAATACCTGACGGTGAACGGCCCGCCCGGCGACGACGGGCGGCCGGCGAACTGGGGGAAGGGGAAGCCGGAGGCGATGAACGTGTCCGGCCTCCGCGGCATCGCCAGCCGGCACGGCTACCGCGTCGAGCGAACCGGACTGGCGCTGTACGACCTGCACGCGGACGTGAGCGAATCCCGCGACGTGGCCGCGGCGAACGCCGAGGTGGTGCGGGAGCTATTGGCTCACGCCGAGCGGGCGCGGGCGGAGTTGGGCGACACGCTCACGGGGCGGAAGGGTGCGGGCGTGCGGCCGTGCGGGGACGCGAAATAGCGCGAACGCCCGGCGAGCCGACCGCCGTGAGGCGGCGGGTGACGCGCTTCAGGAACGTCACCCGCCGCCTCACGGCGGTCGGCTCGCCGGGGCATACGCTTCACTTCCAGCGCGGCCCGTCGCGCGTCAGGTCGAGCGTCCGCCCGGGGAGCACCGCCCCCGGCGGCGGCACCGACCCCAGTGTCGTCGATTCGTTCCGAAGGAACTTGTTGTCAAAGGTGTACCACAGGGCGCCGCCGGGCGCGTCCGGGGCGATCATCTGCGCCGAGCCCCCCGTCTGCGCGTCCACCTTGGCGACGATCTCGCCGGTGGCGATGGCCATCACGTCGGCCCAGCCGAACCCGCCCTGCGACACGATCACGTGGTCCGGCCCCCAGAACGCCATGGCCGTGCCGGTCTTCAGCACTTCTACGGGCACGGCGGACACGCGCTTCCCGGACGCCACGTCCCACAGCTGCAGCGAGGTGACCTGCTCCGGCGTGAAGTAACTCGTCGTCGCGGCGAACCGCTTGCCGTCGGGGGAGAACGCCGCCGCCCAGAAGTTCGCGGAGCGCCCTGCGATGAACGGCGGCGTCTTCGCCGTCCGCTCGGCGGTGGTGGTGTCGTGGAACGAGAACCCGCCGGCGTCGAACAGGGCGAACGTCTTGCCGTCCGGCGACAGGGCCGCGTTCTTGCAGCGCCTGCTGAAGTGGTTCCGCTCCAGCCGCGGCGCCGCGTCCATCCCCCGTCCTGGCAGACCGCACAGCCGGGTCATGGCCGGCAGTTGCCACACGTCGAACCCGCTCGCCTCGTGCGCCGTCAGGAGCCGGTCCGGGTCGACGAAGCCGACGAACACCAGGTCCGGGTTGAAGATCGCCCCCTTCCGCGAGTACGGCGTATGGCGGTAGCTCTGCTTCGTCGCCACCTCGTAGAGCACGACATCACCGGAGCCGGGGGCGGAGACGTGGACGGCCGCGAACCGACCGCCGGGGGCGACGGCGATGCCGCTCACCGGCTCGTCGTTCGGGAGCGTGACGCGGCCGATCAGGGCGCCGGACTTGACGTTTGCGACAGTGAGGTGCTGGTCGGCGGTGATGCCGGCTGAGCCCATGAAGGCGGCGACGCCGTCCGCCCCGCCGCCGAAGGCGATCTGCCGTACGCCGTCGGTCCCCACCGGCATCGCGGTGCCGTAGCCCGGCTTCGCCGGCTCCACCTTGACGGGGGTACGCCGGGGCCGGGGGCCGGCCGTACGTCCGGGACGACGGGGGCGGGCGGGTTCGCCTTCGCGTCCTCCCGCGGCCCCTTCATCGTCAGCGCCAGGACGATGCCGCCGACGGCCAGCAGACCGAGCGCGACCCCGCCGCCGACGATGAGGCCGACCGGCGGGCCGCCCTTCTTGCGGGGACGGTGCGGGTCGTGGTCGTCGTCGTCGCGGCGGCGCCGGCGGCGCGGACGGTCGTCGTCGTCGTCGAAGTGGGAGCGGGGCATGTGCGGACCTCATCACTTGCGGGACGCGACGACGAGCCCGGCGACGACGAGCCCGCAGCCGATCAGAAGCCGCGGAGTCAGTGCCTCGCCGAGCAGGAGCCACGCCAGCAGAACGGAAACGACCAGGCTTCCCTTGTCGATCAAGTTCACGGGACCGACCGGCCCGGCCTGGATCGCGCGGAAGTAGCACACCCACGACGCGGCGGTCAGCGCCGCCGACAGGGCCAGGAAGAGTACGTCGCGGCGGGCGAGTTTGGTGTAGTCGTCGCGCGGCACGACGGCGGCGGCGAACGCGACCATGAACAGGAACACGAACGCGGTGCGGACCGCGGAGCCGAGGTCGGCCGACACCGTGGCGAGGCCGTACTTGGCGACCACCGCCGTCGCGCCGGCGAACCCCATCGACGCCAGGGCGTACCACACCCATCGGTCCACGGACACTCCTCGGGCGAAGCCCGGGGACGGCCGTCCCCGGGCTTTCCACCCCATCAGCTACAACATGACCTCGGGAAGCGTCGGGGCGGGGTTCGCCAGCTCGTCGGCCACGCGCTTCGCCAGCGCCGCGAACGCGGCCGACACCGGGGCGTCGGGGTACTTCCGCACGAACGGCTCGCCGGCGTCGCCGCACTCGGCGATCCGCGGGTCGATGGGGATTTCCCCCAGCAGCGGCACGCCGATCTCGTCGGCCAGCCGCCGCCCGCCGCCGGAGCGGAAGATGTCGTACCGCTTGCCGTCGTCGCCGACGAAGTAGCTCATGTTCTCGACGACGCCGAGGACCGGCACCCGCACCTCCTGGAACATCTTCACCCCCTTGCGGGCGTCGATGAGGCTCACGTCCTGCGGCGTCGTCACGATCACCGCGCCGGTCAGCGGGGCACTCTGCGAGAGCGTCAGCTGCGCGTCGCCGGTGCCGGGCGGCAGGTCGATGACGAGCGTGTCGAGCTGGCCCCAATCGACCTGCCCGAGGAACGACTGCACCGCCTGGGCGACCTTCGGGCCGCGCCAGATGATCGCCTGCGAGGGGTCCACCAGGAAGCCCATCGACATCAGGCTGATGCCGTACTTTTCGAGCGGGAACGGCGTCGTCTGCGGGTTGACGGTGCCGAGGCCAAACATGATCGGCACGGACGGCCCGTAGATGTCGGCGTCCATGAGACCGACCTTCTGGCCGGCCATGCGCAGGGCGAGCGCCAGGTTCGCGGCGACGGTGGACTTGCCGACGCCGCCTTTGCCGCTGGCGACGGCGACGACGTGCTTCACGCCGGGGAGGGAGAGCTTGGGGGGGGCTTGCGGGTTCATGGGTGTTACCTGGCGAGCGGCCCGCGTGAGCGGGCTGTTTCTTGTCACTCAAACAGCCTGCTCACGCGGGCCGCTCGCCCAGCGAGCGGAGCAGTTCCAGCGAGTAAATCCCGGTGTCGTGGCCGTCGTTCCACTCGATCTTGTAGGCGTACCGGCCGACCGGCCGCATCGCGGTCGGCGCCGGCGCACCCGCGGCGACCTCCTGCGGCGTCAGCACCCGGAACGGGTCCGACGGCTTCTTGCCGTCCTCCGTGCAGCTCGCACACGGACACGCCTTGCGGAGCGTGCGCCACGCGGTGAACGTGCTCGCCCCGTCGGCCCAGTCGATGCGGAGGCCGTCGCCCTCGCGCCGGAGTGCCGTCGGAACCGCCTCGTTCGCCATCGCCGCGCCCCCGTTCGGTCGGTCGCCGCTGATTATAGGCACCGCGGCCGGGCCGGGTTGCCTTGAGGTTGCCTTGACATGATGGTCCGCGGTCTGAACAATGACACTACCCGCCCCCCCGGCCGCCCGCGGGCCGTCCCCGAGACCCGACGCGATGCTCTCCCGCCGCGCCCTGCCGTTCGTTTTCCTGTTCGCCGCGGCGGCGGTGGTCGGGTGCGGCGGCGGCGAAGGGGTGAAGTCGTATCACGCCCCGCGGGTCACCGAAGCCACCGTGAAGGAGAACACCGGCTCGTACCGCCTCCTCGGCGTGATGGTCCCGGCCGACGACCCGATGTGGTTCTTCACCGTCAGCGGCGGGGCCGACGACCTCGCCAGGTTCGAGGCCGGGTTCGACGAACTGGCCAGGAGTGTCTGCTTCAAAGGGGAGAAGACGGTCCCCGAGTACGCCGCGCCCGCCGGGTGGAAGGTCGGCCCCGGCCGCGGCGACATCGTGCGGGCGACGATCAACCCGCCCGACTCGAAGCTCGAAGTCACGGTCGTGTGGTCGGCCGGCGGCGTCGACGGAAATCTCAATCGCTGGGTCGAGCAGCTGGGGAACACGTACCGCCCGGGGGACGACGCGAAGTACACGAAGGTCGTCGAAGCTGCCGGCGGGCCGGTGCGGCGGACGGACATCCGCGGGACGAAGAACCCGAAGGCCGGCGGGCCGATGATGGGCAAGATGCGCTGACCGAGGACACCATGACCCCGACCACGGTCGAACCCGTTCCCGCGCCGCGGCCCGGCCCCGGCCCGCTCGACTACGCCGTCATGGCGCTCAAGGCGCTTTCGTCGGTGCGGCTCACCGTCTGGCTCCTCGGCGCGGCCGTCGGGCTCGTGTTCTTCGGCACCGTCGCCCAGATGGACTTCGGCATCTGGACCGTCGTCGATCAGTACTTCTGGTCGTGGGTCGTGTGGGTGCCGACCGACCTGTTCCGCCAGTTCGCTTCCGTGTTCCTGTCCGAGTGGTTCCCGAAGGACGGGCCGCGCTGGACCGGCACCTTCCCGTTCCCCGCCGGCAAGCTCCTCGGCGGCCTGATGCTGCTGAACCTCCTCTCCGCGCACGCCGTCCGCTTCCGCCTCACCTGGAAGCGCTCGGGCGTCATCCTCCTCCACAGCGGCCTCATCCTCCTGTTCGTCGGCGAGTTCGTCACCCGCGAGTTCGCGATCGAGCAGCGGATGCCGATCCGCCAGGGTGCGTCGGCGAACTACACCGTCGATCACCGCCTCATGGAGCTGGCGTTCGTCACCCCGGACGGCACCGACCGGGATAAGGTGGTCGTCGTCCCCGAGCGGCTGTTGCGGGCGAAGGCCGGGAAGATCAGCGCCCCGGACCTGCCGGTGGACGTGGAGGTGCTCGACTACTTCAGCAACGCCAAGATCGAGAAGGTGGCGACCGCCGCGAAGGGGAACCCGGCCACCGCCGGCATCGGCCGCGGGCTGGTGGCGACGAAGGACGCCGAGGTGTCCGGGGCCGACGCCGGGAACCGCTCGGACGTGCCCGCGGCCTACGTCCGCCTGTTCGACAAGGAGTCCGGGAAGGACGTCGGCACCTACCTCGTCGGCGCGTACATCACGCACATCGGCGGGCACGAGGACGTGACCGCCGGCGGCAAGACGTACCAGCTGACGCTGCGGAACATCCGCTACTACAAGCCGTACTCCGTCCACCTCGAAAAGTTCACGTTCGAACGCTACCCCGGGACGCAGAAGCCGCGGAACTACGCCAGCGAGATCATCCTGAAGGACGACGACGGCACGGAGCGGCACCAGATCGTGAAGATGAACGACCCGCTCCGCTACCGCGGCGAGACGTTCTACCAGAGCGCGTTCGACCCCGACGAGGCCGGGACGATCCTTGCGGTGGTGCAGAACCCCGGGTGGCTGATCCCGTACCTGTCGTGCACGCTCGTGAGCGTTGGGCTGCTGCTCCACTTCGGCATTCACCTGACCCAGTTCCTCAAGCGGAGGGCCGCGGCGTGACCCCCCTCGACACCCCCGCCGTCGCGCCCCGCCCCGCCCGCCCCGCCGGCTGGTTCCTCCCCGGCTTGTGCGCCGCCGTGGTCGTGGTCTACCTCGCGTCCGTGTTCGGCCGGATGACCCCGCCGAAGCAGCCCTACGACCTTGACGCACTGGCTCAACTTCCGGTCCTGGAGGGCGGCCGTGTGAAGCCGCTCGACTCGGCCGCGCGCGTCTACTTGCGGATGATCGGCGGCCAGTCCGTCGCAATGGACGCGGCCGGCGTCGAGCACCCGGCGATCGAGTGGTACCTCGACACCCTCGGGGCCGACATCTTCGAGAAGGGCCACCGCGCCTGGGACTACCGAATCGTCCGCATCGACAACGAGCAGGTGTTGGCGCAGCTGAGGTTCGCCCCGCGCGAGGGGCTCCGGTACTCGGTCAACGAGCTCCGCCCGCACCTCGACAAGATCGACGTGAACGGCATCAAGGCGCACCACAAGTCGGAGGACGGGAAGAAGCTGGAACTGGACGAGCGGAAGTGGATCGAACTGCTGGAGCGGGTGTCGCTGATCCGGCACCTGACGGAAGGGTACGGGAAGGACAACTCGAAGAACAAGTTCCACCTACTGCCGCCGAAGGCCGAGGGGCAGCCGTGGCGGTCGCTCGGCGAACTCAAGGCGCAAGCCGACACGGCCGTGTACCCGGCGGTGCTGGAGCAGGCGCGGGCCGGGGTGAAGTCGCGGCACGAGGGCTTCGGGGCGCAGGAGGAAGTGGAGCTCGTGAGCCGGCTCATCGACATCCCCGTGCGTCAGGTGAGCCCCAAGCAGCGGGAGGAGGTCATCAACCTGCTGTTCAACACCGACCCGGCGGAGATGAAGAACGAGAAGATGCGGGAGCACGTGTTCCGGGCCGTCCTCCGGGAGTTGCCGGCGGACCAGCAGGCGTTGAACGTCGGCCAGCGCGCGGCGGCGGTCGATCGGGCGCTGAAGGCCGACCCCGCGACCGACTCCTGGGAGCGGATGATCGCCGCCCGCCGCGAGAAGAAGCCCGAGGAGTTCAACGCCGCGCTCGCGGAGTACCGCGACTCCCGGCTCGACGCGGTGACGCCCGCGGAGCTGGCGAAGGTGCGGCTCGAGACGACGTACAACCGGTTCGCCCCGTTCATGCAGTGCATCGCCCTGTACGTCATCGTGTTCGTGCTGTCCGCGCTCGGGTTCATCCTGTCGGCGACGGAGAAGAATGCGTGGGGCGAGGCGCTGCGGCGGTCGGCGTCGTGGGTGCTGTACACCACGCTCATCGTCCACACCGGGGCGCTTCTGGTGCGGATGAGCCTGATGGACCGGCCGCTCGTGTTCGTCACGAACCTGTACTCGTCGGCCGTGTTCATCGGCTGGGGGTGCGTGGTGCTGGGGATGGTGCTGGAGCGCATCTTCCCGCTCGGCATCGGCAACGCCGTCGCCGGCGTTCTTGGGTTGGCGACCACCATCGTGGCCCACAACCTGACGACCGACGACACGCTGGAGATGATGGAGGCGGTGCTCGACACCAACTTCTGGCTGGCCACCCACGTCACCACCGTGACGCTCGGCTACACGGCGACGTTCGTCGCCGGGTTCCTGTCGGCCGTGTACGTGCTGCTGCTGTGCGCCACCGTCGTGAAGGACGGGTTCACCGACCCCAAGCCGCCGTCGCTGGGCGGGCTCCTGTCGTTCGGCGCGGCCGCCGCCGGCATCGTCGGCGTGCCGATGATCCTGCTGTGGTTCTTCTGCACCGCCGCGGCCGCGAAGTTCGAGTGGGTGCACTCCAGCATCCCGATGGTGGTGCTGGTCGTGACCGGCGGCGCGGCCGCGTTCTACGCCGGCGGCCTGTTGTTCCTCAAGGCCGGCGACACCGCCACCGACGCCGACGGCAAGCCCCTGGCGAGCGGGCAGTTACCCGCGGCCGCGAAGCCGCTCGCCGGCATGGCCCTGGACGCCGAACAGTCGAAGGTGTTCGGTCAAATGATTTACGGCGTCCTCTGCTTCGCCACGCTCCTGAGCTTCGTCGGCACCGTGCTCGGCGGCATCTGGGCGGACCAGAGCTGGGGTCGGTTCTGGGGCTGGGACCCGAAGGAGAACGGTGCGGTGCTGATCGTCCTGTGGAACGCCCTGATCCTGCACGCCCGCTGGTGCGGCATGGTGAAGACGCGCGGCATCGCAGTGCTGGCCCTGTTCGGCAACGTGATCTGCGCGTGGAGCTGGTTCGGCACCAACCAGCTCGGCATCGGCCTCCACGCCTACGGGTTCGACACCCGCCTCGCCGACGGCTGCACCAACTTCTGGCTGAGCCAGCTCGTCATCATGGGCCTCGGCGTGATCCCGGCGCAGTACTGGGCCAGCGCCACCCGCCGGCGCGCGGCGGTGCCGGTGGTCGTGGTGGCGGCGCCGGCGGCGACGACCGCGGGGCCGTCGGTGGTGAAGAAGAAGGGGCGAAAGCGCTAATCCGCTCCGCCGCTTGCGGCGATGCACCCGCGGGTGCATCGCCGCAAGCGGCGGAGTAGGCCGGCTCACACTTTCTTGCTTCCCGCCCCCCCGTTCCTATCCTTCCGACAACTCATCCCACTGGGCATCTCACATGTCGTCGGACAAGAAGGTCCGGGTCGCCGTGATCGGCCTCGGGTTCGGGGCCGAGTTCATCCCCATCTACCAGAAGCACCCGAACGCCGAGATCGTCGCCGTGTGCCGGCGGAACAAGGTCGAGCTCGACAAGACGGCCGACAAGTACGGCATCCCCAAGCGGTTCACCAGCTACGAGGAGTTGCTGAAGGACCCGGACATCGACGCCGTCCACATCAACAGCCCGATCCCCGATCACGGCCCGCAGAGCATCGCCGCGCTGAAGGCCGGTAAGCACGTCGCCTGCACCGTGCCGATGGCCACCACGAAGGAGCAGATTCGCGAGATCGTCGAGCTGCAGCGGAGGACGGGGAAGGTGTACATGATGATGGAGACCGTCGTGTACGCCCGGGAGTACCTGTTCGCGCGCGAGCTGTACGACAAGGGCGAACTCGGCCGGGTGCAGTTCCTCCGCGGCAGTCACCAGCAGGACATGGACGGCTGGCCGGACTACTGGCCGGGCCTGCCGCCGATGTGGTACGCCACCCACTGTGTCAGCCCGTGCCTGGCGCTCCTCAGCAAGCCGGGGGCGCCGGCCCTGGCGGGGAAGGTCAGCTGCTACGGCTCCGGCCGCATCCGCGAGGAGCTGGTGCCGAAGTACAACAGCCCGTTCGCGGTCGAAACCGCCACGTTCAGCATCAAGGGAACCGACGTGTGCGCGGAGGTGACGCGCAGCCTGTTCGACGTGGCCCGACAGTACCGCGAGAGCTTCGACGTGACCGGCTCGAAGAAGAGCTTCGAGTGGCAGCAGGTCGAGGGCGAAGACCCGGTCATCCA
>Ga0105046_10008795_pt1 | contig 15848 bp, 15 predicted proteins | sample MAT03_FD_78385 | JGI IMG/M metagenome (GOLD analysis project Ga0105046, IMG submission 78385) | Freshwater microbial communities from Lake Fryxell liftoff mats and glacier meltwater in Antarctica - MAT-03 (megahit assembly) | ecosystem: Environmental > Aquatic > Freshwater > Ice > Liftoff...
AAGAAGGGCGCGTGGGTCGACCCCGGTCGCGTCGGCGCGATGCACCACGTCAAGACGGAGATCATCGAGCGCCTCCTCGGCGCCGGCTTCATCCCGGTCATCGCGCCGGTCGCGGTCGACGACAAGGGCGGCGCACTCAACGTCAACGCCGACTTCGTAGCAGCGGCGGTCGCCGGCGCCCTCGCTGCAGAGAAGCTCGTCCTCATGACCGACATCGCCGGCGTGAAGGGCAAAGACGGCACCTTGCTAGCCTCACTCACCAAGGCAGAGGTTGCAGCGATGGAGGCCGACGGCACGATCTCAGGCGGCATGATCCCCAAGGTCCGCTGCGCGCTCGACGCCATCGACGCCGGCGTCGGCAAGGTGCACGTCATTGACGGCCGCACCGAACACGCCGTGCTCCTCGAGATCTTCACCGACAAGGGCGTCGGCACCGAGATCGTCAAGGGTTGACCTCCGCCGGGCTCGCACGCCCGGCCCGCGGTAAGCTCGCCGCATGCGCCTGTCGAGCATCCAGGGTCCCTCGTCGCCGCCGCTGCTCGAAGAGACCATCGGGCAGAATCTCGAGCGAGCCGCCCGGCGCGCACCACACAATCGCGCGCTGGTGTCGCGGGGTCAGGGATTCTCAGCGACTTACGCCGAGCTGTGGGAGCTGACGACGCGGGCAGCTCGGGCGCTGCTCGCTCGCGGCATCGGCCGACAGGATCGCATCGGCATCTGGTCACCCAACCGCTACGAGTGGGTCGTCCTGCAGTATGCGACGGCGCGTATCGGCGCGGTGCTGGTGAACATCAACCCGGCCTACAAGACCTCCGAGCTGGCCTACGTGCTCCAGAAATCCGGCGTGCGGCTCCTCTTCCACTCCAAGTCATTTCGCCAGTCTGACTACGTGGCGATGGTGAGCGAGGTCGAGGGCGAATGCCCTCACCTCGAGGCCAACCTCGTCTTCGACGACGAATGGGAATCCTTCCTTGCCGAAGCAGAGGAGGTGGGCGCCGACACGCTCGCTGCCCGCGAGGCGGCGCTCAACCCGAACGATCCCATCAACATCCAGTACACCTCGGGGACCACCGGCTTTCCCAAGGGCGCGACGCTGTCGCATCGCAACATCCTCAACAATGGGTACCTGGTCGGCGAAGGCATCGGTCTGACCGCGAGCGACCTCGTGTGCGTCCCGGTGCCGTTCTACCATTGCTTCGGAATGGTCATGGGCAACCTGGCCTGCACCTCGCACGCCTGCACCATCGTGATCCCCGCCGAGGCGTTCGACCCGACGGCCACGCTGACCGCCGTCCACGAGGAGCGCTGCACCGCCCTTTATGGCGTGCCCACCATGTTCATCGCGATGCTCGATCTGCCGGACTTCGATCGATTCGACGTATCCTCGCTGCGCACCGGGATCATGGCCGGCTCGCCGTGCCCGGTGGAGGTCATGAAGAAGGTGCGTGAGCACCTCCACATGCCGGAGGTGACCATCTGCTACGGCATGACCGAGACCTCGCCCGTCTCCACCCAGACCAAGCTCGACGATTCAATCGACAAGCAATGCGGCTCGGTGGGCACCGTGCACCCCCACGTCGAGATTCGCGTCGTCGACCCCGAGACCGGCCAGGTGGTGCAGCGCGGGGCGTCGGGCGAGCTGTGCACGCGCGGCTACTCGGTGATGATCGGCTATGACGGCGACGCCGAGGCGACCAAGAAGGCCATCGACACCGATGGATTCATGCACTCTGGCGACCTGGCCACGATGGACGACGACGGGTACCTGAACATCGTTGGCCGCATCAAGGACATGATCATCCGCGGCGGCGAGAACATCTATCCCCGCGAGGTCGAGGAGTACCTCTTCACCCACCCCGACGTCATCGATGCGCAGGTCATCGGCGTACCCAGCGAGAAGTATGGCGAAGAGGTCATGGCCTGGGTGAAGCCGCGCCACGGCCATTCCCTCACTGCGGAGGCGCTGGACGCCTTCTGCCGCGGGCGCATTGCCAGCTACAAAATTCCGCGCTGGTTCAAGCTGGTGGAGGACTTCCCGATGACGGTGACCGGCAAGATCCAGAAGTTCAAGATGCGCGAGGCGTCGATCGCCGAGCTCGGCCTCGAAAAGGCCGCCGCCGCCAAGATGGCCTGAAGATGCCGACGCCGATGAAGCTCTGGTGGGAGGCGCATTGTCTTCCCTTCCTCATCGAGAAGGCCTGCCGCAGCAGCGCCATCTTCGAGGAGCGAAAGCGCTGGGTTCCGCAGGCGAAGGGAGAGGTGCTCGAAATCGGCGCTGGCTCGGGCCTCAACTTCGCCTTCTACGACGCCGCAAAGGTGACGCGCGTGGTCGGCGTCGAGCCGTCGGCGCCGCTCCTCGACAAGGCCCGCGCGCGCGCCGCGTCGTGCCCCTTCCCCGTCGATCTGGTCGCCTTGGCGGGCGAGCGATTGCCCTTCGACGATGGGTGCTTCGACAGCGTCGTCACGACCTACACGCTTTGCAGCGTCGCCAGCCCGGGCGCCGTGCTTTCCGAGATGCGCCGCGTCCTGCGCCCCGGAGGAAAGCTCGTATTCATCGAGCATGGCGCCGCGCCCGACGCCGCAGTTCGCGCCTGGCAGCAGCGCATCACCCCGGTGTGGCGTCACTTCGCCGGCAACTGCCACCTCGACCGCGACGTCCGCGCCGAGCTCGACCGCGCGCACTACGAGCTCGAAGAGGTCGAGGCCGACTACGCCGAAGGCGGCACGCGGCTCACCTCGTTCACGACCGCTGGAATCGCTGTGCCAAACGAACGGTAGACGCGCGCAGGTGTCGACCGTTGCAGCCGCCGGCCCACTCCGGGCCCAGCCGGGCCCAGCCGGGCCCACGGGCCCAACCGACCCCAACCGACCCTTGGGGCGGCGCGGCTGGGGATGTACCGTGGCGGACATGATCCAGGTCGCCGCACGGCTACGACCCGCTCTCCTCCTCGTACTGTTCGCGAGCCTCGCCAACTGCGGCGACGACACGGCTGACGGCTCGGGCGGCGCGAGCAGCACCACCGAGACCAGCGCCGATACGACATCCGGCGGTGACGGCGGCAACGGTGACGGCGGCAACGGTGACGGCGGCAACGGTGACGGCGGCGGGGCGGCTGCGTGCGAAGCGACGTTCCGGGTGCTCCAGAAGGACGCCTACAAGGATACGGCGGGGCGCAGCACCGAGCTTTGGCCCCCACACACGACCACCGTCCTCGAGGTCGTCTGCGACGGCGAAGCGATCGACGATGCGTTCCAGGCCAACCACGGCACCGAACCAGACGCCGTCGACGAAGCTGGTGACGTCATCCTGGTCGAGACGGCCACGTTCAGCACGGAGGGCTCGCGCACGGATCTGCTCGCGCTGATGGACACGTACAGGACCTGCGATTGTGATGACGAGACCGAGTTTCTCAGCCTCGACAGCCTGCAGGGCGATCTGGCGCAGTCCCTTCTGGACACGGTGGGCGGCTACTTGCAGACGAACCTGTCGTGCCCTGGCGACACGCTGGGCGATCTCCTCACCGCCCTGCAGGACGGCGACTTCGAGACCGCGCTGGCCGTCTTCCCGACCTGTTCTTGGGTCGGCGGGACCTCGTTCGAGGACGGCCTGAGCGAGGCGTTCGCCGCACTCCTCGATGAGACTGGTGCAGCGCTCGCCGACTACCACGTGTGCAACAATGACGCGGCCGTCCAGAAGGGGCTCTTCGACGGCTTCGTCGCCGACGGCTCACTTGCCTGCCCAGGTGGCGAGGTCTGCCGGGGGCCGCTCTGGTTCTATTCGGCGGAGTGACGCGCGGAGGCCGGCTGATTCGAGGCCACCGGCTGAGCTACCGACTTGCGATCATACCTCGATCTCGCCGATCGACTGAACGACGGCCCCCTCCTCGTAGCCGAACGAGGTGAGCGGCAAGCCGCCGCCTCGCAGTGCGCTGAGCAGGGCCATCGTCGTGTTGCCGCCCTCCACCCGGGCGTGGACGTTTCCGCGCAGCGTGCCATTGCCCTTGCCGACCACGAGGACCGGCATGTCGTCCTGGGAGTGGGTCCACCCCTCGGTGTGCTCGGTCGCCACGAGGATGCTCGACAGATCGAGGAGGTTCTTGTCGCCCTCGGTGGTGCCCTTCAGCGTCTGGAGAAAGTACGCCAGCTGGCCCATCGTGAATCTCACGGCTTGGTGGAGCCCCTCGTAGGGCGCAGGCATCGTGTGGTTCAGGTAGTGCTGCCCCTCGGTGAGACCGGCCGGCCACATGATGACGCCCGACCCGCAGGTCGAGAACATGATCGAAAACGATCGGGTGAGTCCGCACGCCAGCGCGAGCGCCATGAGCTGACTCACGACCTGGTTCTTCTGCTCAATCTGCTCGTTGCCCTCGAGGTCGGCCAGATCTCCCGGGTCGAGCGGCGTCGTGCACTCGCCGGCAGGGAGCGTCAGGCCCTGCTCGAGCTCGCGAATGCGCGTGAGGTGGCTGTCCAATCGGCTCTTGTCGGTCGCGCCCATTCGCGGGCTGTTCTCGAGCGCCGCCAGCTGATCGGCCACCACGTCGAGGACCGACACGCGCGCCGCCACGATCTGCTGATCGAGCGGCCCCGCGCCGAAGAGCCGCGCGAACAGAGCCTGCGGCGACTCTTCCGACGGGTTCACGTCGTTGGGCCCGTTGTGCGACAGATGCTGGAAGGTGGTGCCCTCGTCCGTCCCGCGAAACCTGGTGATCGCCGCCTCGAGCGAGCGATAGGGCGTCGGCGTTTCATTCATGTAGTGCGAGGCGGCGATCTGATCGATCGACGGATACTTGAAAGTCGACACGATGGTGTCGCGAACGTCGGCGACCTTGAGGTGCGGGCCGCCGCTGAAGATCGTCGCCATACCGGAGTGGTGTGCGTGGCGCGGCGTCTTGACGCTCAGACCGGACACGACACTCACGTACTCCTTGTGGGGGAGGAGCGCCTCCAGCTCGTGTCCGGCAGGCGCCTGCCAGTCCGCGCCCGTGGTCGTGGGGAGCCACGAATCGAGTCGCACGCCATTGCCGAACGACCAGAGACCGAAGCGCGACAACAGCGGCGTCCCGTCGGCAAACGCGTCACCGTTGTCGCCCAGCAGGTGATCGAACACCGGCAGACCCACCGCCACCGCGGTCCCGCCGAGGAGCCCCCGCAGGACGTTGCGACGCGACAGCATGCTGGACTTACCAATGCGGCTCATGGCGTCACCTCGCCGGCAAACCGGTAACCTTCATTGACGACGAGATCGACGACCAGCGTCTTGAGATCGTAATCGCTGGCAGCGAAGTTTTCGATGAGTGTGGCAAGCGGTCTTTCGTCGCCGCCGTAGAAGTCGTCCGGTCTGCCACTCGCGTAGGAGAAGTAGTTGCGTGCGATGCAGTCGGAGACGGAGGTGAGCTCGGCCAAGGTGACGCCCAGCTCGACACCGCCTTCGAACGCGGTCCCGTCGAGCTCCGTCACCGCATCGATCGAGATGCCCTCGTCCTTGGTGCGCCAGGCGCCGATCGCGTCGTAGTTCTCGAGGCCGAACCCGATCGGATCCATCAGGTTGTGGCAACCCACACACGCCGGTTCCTGTGCGTGATCGTTGAGGCGCTCGCGCAACGTCGCGGGGGCTCCCGGATCGACATCGGGGATCGTGGTGTCGGTCCCGGGCGGCGGTGGCGCGACGTCGAGGCACATCAACTTCAGCCGCACGAAGCGGCCTCGGTGAGTGGGCGAGGTGACCGCCTCGTAGGCATTCTTGGCGGCGTTGTTCGCGAGGAAGCCGGATCGGGTGAGGAGCCCAGCGCGATGCGACGACTCGGGGATCGTGACCTTCTGGAATTCGTCACCGTCGAGCAGATCGCCGACGCCGTAGAGCTCGGCGAGCTCTCGGTTGAGGAACGTCTCGCGTGTGGTGAGGACCTTGCGAAAATCCCCCTCTTCCTCGAAGACCACGTCCTCGAAGCCCTTCTCCAGCTCGAGCCGCATCGATTGGCCGAGCGTCTCGGTGAGCTGGGGGAACTGAGCCGGGTCCTTGCTTAGCTCGTCGTCGATGTTCACCAGAAGCATGAATTCGCGAAAGAACTTGGTCAGCGCGGGCCGTGCCCGCGGGTCGTCGACCATGCGCTGGGCCTGCTCCCGGATCGCGTCCACGTCCCGCAGGGCGTCGTCATCGGCGAGATCGAGCAGCTCGGCGTCGGGCAGGCCGTCCCAGATCAGGAACGACAGGCGGCTCGCCATCTCCCCGCTCGTGTAGCGCGTGAGACCGGTCTCCGGGTCGGGCTCGCCCATCTCCACCCGCCACAGGAAGTGCGGCGACAGCAGGACCGACGCCAGCGCGTAGCGAAGCCCCTTCCACCGGTCGGCCAGATCGCTGGCGAGCTTCTCGGCGAGCTCGCAGATCTGATCGAGCTCTTCGGGCTCGACGGTGCGACGCCAAGCGCTCCGCGCAAACTGCGTGAAAAAGTCGCGAACGCACGGGTCGGCGGCAGAAGTCGGGGAGCAACCGAGCAAGGCTTCGCGCCGCGCGGGGTCGGCCCAGACCTGATCGACGACCGCGTAGGCCGCGCTCTCGTACTGCTCAAGCTCCACGCGCGAGATCGTCCGCGTGGCGAGATCGACCGAAGAAAAGCCGTATTTCGAGAGATCCTCGCCGGGGACCTCGGGAACGTCGAGCGCGCCAAAGAGCTGGGTGACGGCGTTTGCGTACTGCGAGCTCGAGATACGGTGAATGGTCGGTGGCGGCGGCGCGAACTCCGCCGGGCCGTCAGGGCGATCGCCGCCGCCGCCGTCGCCATCGCCGTCCCCGCCGTCGGGTCCCGAAGCGGTGCCGTCCAGATCCACCCCTGGATCTCCAACCGAGCCCACGCACCCGACCAGACCAAAGATCAGGGAGGCAAACAGAGCGGCAGTTTCGAGTCGCATGGCGGATCGCGAGGCTCCTTTCCACGGCGTCGTTGCAACGCCGAGGCCATGATGCATCACCTCCGCTGTTCGTAGGGCCACAACCGACGACGGGAGCCTGCGGTTGTGCAAGCGGCGCGGCGCGGTGTTACTCGAGACGTCCCGTGGTGTTCGCGCTCCTCATCGGCCTTGCGTTCGGCTTCTTCGGATCGATCCCGGTCGCCGGCCCGATCGCTGCGCTCGTGGTGCAGCGCGGGCTGGCAGCGCGCTACCGCAGCGGTGCGTTCATCGCGCTCGGCAGCGCGCTCCCCGAGGGCGTCTTTGCGTACCTGGCGTTCTGGGGGTTCTCGACGTTCCTCGCGCAGTATTCGTGGATCGACCCAGTGTCCCGCGGGGCTGCGGCCCTCATCCTGGTCGCCCTGGCGATCGCCTTTTCGCGACAGAAGACCAAGACGGCCGAGATCACCGAGTCGGGGTCGGACGATCGGAGCAAGAGCTTCTGGCTCGGCTTCACGATCACCGCCTTGAACCCGACCTTGATCGCGACGTGGACGGCCGCGGCGACGACCCTCGCGTCGATCCGTGAAGCCCCTCTCTCCCCGCGTGAAGCACTCGTCTTCGCGATCGGTGCCACTGCCGGGGTGGTCGGGTGGTTCCTCGGGCTGCTCGAGCTCATGCGGCGCTACCGCGCGCGGTTCAAGCCGGAGACGCTGGATCGGGCGGTCCGCTTCATGGGCTACCTCCTGTTCGGGCTCGCAGCTTGGTTCGTCTGGCGCTTCATCGACGTGCTGCGTCATCTCTGACTCGCCTTTCGCCCTTTTCTTTCAGAGAGAGATTCAACAGCTCGCCTTTCGCCCTTTTCTTTCAGAGAGAGATTCAACAGGAAGGGCAGAAGGCCGGAAGATGATCCGGTTTAGGTCTGCGCGCCGTTCGTCCGAAGACTCTCGAATCTTCCCGTCTTCCTGTGAATCTCTCGCTGCAAAAATGGCGAAACCCAGGTCTGAGGGCGACGCTGGGCCACGACGCTGGGCCACGACGCTGGGCCACGACGCTGGGCCACGACGCTGGGCCACGACGCTGGGCCACGACGCTGGGCCACGAACGCTGGGCCACGACGGGCGCATCCGATCAGGCTGCGAGCGCCGAGCTTGGCGCTTGACGCGGATGTGCTGCGGCTAGACCTTGGAAAGCTGCCGCATGTTGAAGCTGCTCTCGTCCGCTGAGGTCGAGAAGCTCGGGCCATACGAGCTCGTGGGCCAGCTCGCGTCCGGTGGAATGGCGACGGTGTACCTCGCGCGCCGCGCGGGGCTGGGTGGCTTCTCGCGGTACGTCGCGATCAAGCGCCTGCGGCCCGAAATCTCCAAAGCCCCTGCGTTCCTCGCGATGCTGATCGACGAGGCGCGCCTCGCCGCACGCATCCATCATCCGAACGTCGCCGCGACGCTGGAGTTTTCGGATGCGGGTGATGACCCGACCAACAATCCCCTCCCCGACCAGGGCCAGTTCTACCTGGTCATGGAGTACGTCGAGGGTGGCAGCCTCCTCGATCTCGTCTCGCGCTGCGCCACCAAGGCCGAGGTGCTGCCGCCAAAGGTCGTCGTGCGCATCGTGCTCGACGCACTGGCCGGGCTGCATGCCGCGCACGAGCTGTCCGACGATCAGGGCCAATCCATCGATCTGGTCCACCGCGATCTGTCGCCGCACAATCTGATGATCGGCCTCGACGGCTGCACGCGCGTCGTCGACTTCGGCCTCGCCCGCGCGGCGTCTCGATTGACCAAGACGGCCGTCGGGACGCTCAAAGGCAAACTCGCCTACATGGCGCCGGAGCAGCTGCACCAGCGCCCCATCGACCGTCGCGCCGACCTCTTCTCGGTCGGCGTCGTCCTGTGGGAGGGGCTGTGCGGCGAGCGTCTCTTCCGCGCCGACACCGACGTCGGCACGATCGAGCGCGTCCTGCGCGGCGAGATCCCGTCTCTGCGCAACGCCCTGCCTTGGCTGTCTCCCGCGCTCGATCGCGCGATGCTCAAGGCCCTCTCGCGCGACCCCGAGGCGCGACATCAGACTGCGGAGGAGATGTCGCTCGAGATCTCGGAGGCCGCGGAAGCGGTGGGCCTGGTCGGCTCGCGACGAGAGGTCGGCGCGTGTGTCGCACGGCTCCTCGGCGACGAGCTGGCGGAGCGGCGCGAGGCGCTGCGCGGATGGATCGACGCGCGGGGCGTGGTGGAGACGCCGAGCAACACCCAGCTCGCGTTCGCCGGTCTGGCGAGCTCTGCCGCGTGGCAAGACGATCCCATCGGTACGACCACGCCGTCGACCCATCGCGATGACCCGGTCGCTGCGGTTCGGGGGAGCGTCATCGGTGGACCACAGGGCGTGAGCATCGCGCCCATCTCCGCGGCGCCAATGCGCCGCCGCACCACCCAGCGCCGCTCTCTGGCCCCGCTGTTCGCGGGCGCGGCGATCGGGATTGGCGCCATTGCCCTCGCTCTGTTCGCACGCAACGGAGGGCACCTTCCGCTGTCCGGCGACGCCGTCTCGTCGCCGGCACCGCAGCTCGAGCCCGCACCAGCAGCGCCGAGCGAAGGCGCGGAGGCGGTGCTCGGCGCGCTGCTCGAGGACGTCGATCGCGCCCATGACGCGGCCGAGGCCGAGCAAGACGCGCTGGGCCCGCACTCTCCCAGCGTGCAACCCGAGGTCGAACCGACGACCGAGCCGGTGCGCGAGACGAGCGAAGCGACGGTCGACGCGCAACCCGAGACGCGCGACCCGCCGACACCGATCACGCGACCGCGCAACATCCGTCCACACAGGACCCCGGAGCAACCGGTCACCGCGAATCCCAGGGCGAAGCCCACGGTGCAGCCGACGGCCCGCCCGCGGCCCGCCAGCGAGCCCAAGGTAGACAAGCCCACGGTCGACAAGCCGGGCAAGCCGCGCGATCTCGACAACCCCTATCGATGAGCGTGACGGGCGACCCGCTGGGCCCTCCAGCCCGCATTCTTCTGGTCCGGCACGGCGAGTCCGAATGGAACGCCTCGGGCCGCTGGCAGGGCCAGGCCGACCCGCCGCTCTCTGGCGAAGGCCGCGCGCAAGCGAGCCGCGCCATCGAACACGCGCGCGGGCTCGTCGACCGCATCCACGCATCCGATCTGCAGCGCGCCCACGACACCGCGCGCATCATCGGCGCGGGACTCGCGCTCGAGGTCGCGATCGAGTCCGACCTGCGCGAGCGCGACATCGGAGTATGGTCAGGCCTCACGATGGCGGAGGTCGAGGCCGGGTGGCCCGGCTACGTCGCCGCGGGTCGCCGACCTCCCGGCGCCGAGCTCGACGATGCGCTGTGGGAGCGCGTCTCGGGTGCACTGCTGCGTCTCGCAAGCGCCGGAGGAACGCCGATGGTGGTGTCGCATGGCGGCGTCATCGGCCTCATCGAGCGGCGTATCGGCCTCCCCTTCGGCAAGATCTACAACCTGGAAGGACGCTGGCTCGAGGTGCGCGGTGAGACGATCACCCTCGGCGCGCGTGTGCGCCTCGATGCGCATCCGCAGCGCGAGGCCGTCGAGACGATGGGGCGCGACAAGCACATCGTCTGAATCCGTGCGCTGTCGCGCTGGCGCCCTTAGATGGCCTCGACCCGTATTGCGGGATCGATCCGTCGCAAATCCCCCTCGTCACTGGTCACGACGATCGCGCCGAATCGACGCGCGGCGAGCACCACCGATGCGTCCACGACGTCCCTCGTGCCAGAGCTTGCGCAGAGCGCTCCGACCGCCACCGCGAAGACGCAGTCGAGCGGCGGAACCTCGGTCGCCGCTGCACCGAGAAGCGCGTGGAGCGCGTGAGGATGGCCTCCTCCGCGAGCGACCTGCGCGACGACGCCGGCAGGAATGACAAGCTTCACGCGCGAGTGCAGAGCCTCCCGGCAGAGCGCGCGCATTCGCCCGTCACCTCGCTCGAGCGCGATCAGCGCGCCCGCATCGAGAACTATGGACGGCGTGCCAACCGTCTTGCCCATGCCGCCTCCTCCGAGCTGGGGGGACCGTGTTCCACATCCATTGCGTCGAGGATCGAGGCGAGCTCGTCGCGCCGCAGCTTCTCGTCCACGGCCGCGCTGACCAGGGCGCTCAGGGACTTCGCCCGGCCCGCCTTCACCTCACGGCGCGCCACGCGAAGAACCTCGCTCGGCATGGAGATGGCTACCTTCGCAGTGGTCATACTTTTATCCTACTCTTCGTCGCGAACCTGTGCAACTCGCGCCGACGAGCAGCTCGCGCCACCCAGCCCGCCCCGAGGTCGTGCTATCCCGGAGACCATGACGTCGGCGACGGAGCGACACGAGTACAACGAGGGCTTCTTCGACTACATCAATGCGGGATCGACCGCGTCGGCGCGCCGGGTCTGCCCGCTCCTGGTCGACTGGCTCACACCGAAGTCGCTCCTGGATGTGGGCTGCGGCGCCGGCGCGTGGTGCCGGGTTTGGGGCGAGTCGGGGGTCGCCGAGGTCGTCGGCGCCGACGGTGATTACGTCGATCGGAAGCGTCTGCTCATCGACCAGAGCGCGTTCGTCGCCAAGGATCTATCGCAAGCCTTCGATCTCGGGCGCCAGTTCGATCTGGTCACCTCGCTCGAAGTGGCCGAGCACGTCGCGACCAGCTCGTCGGGGAAGTTCGTCGACAACCTCGCGCGCCACGGCAAGCGGATCCTCTTCTCGGCGGCGGTCCCCGGTCAGGGCGGCGAGTTCCATGTCAACGAGCAGCCCCTGGAGTTCTGGCGCGCGCTCTTTTCGGCGAAGGGCTACCGCTGCTTCGATCCGCTGCGGCCGATCCTGGCGGGTAGCGGCGGCCGCACCGTCGAGCCCTGGTATCGATACAACACGCTCTTTTATGCGGCCGACGAGGTGGTAGGCGATCTGCCAGTCGCCATCCGCGAGACCGAGGTGCAGGCCGCCAACGCGATCGCCCAGCGGGCGCCAATCCCCTGGCGCGCGCGCAATGCGGTGCTGCGGCAGCTGCCGCCCAGCGCGATCGACGCGCTGGCCAAGCTCAAGCACACGCTGAGCCGCAGGCTCCGGCCGTATCAGGGCTGAGCGCCGCCGCTCTTCTCCGCCGCGAGCTTCTTCTCCCACGCGTAGGCGCTCTTCACGATGACATCGAGATCGTCGTAGCGCGGCACCCAGGCGAGGAGCGCCTTGAGCTTGTCAGCGTTGGCGACGACCATCGGTACGTCGCCCTCACGACGCGGCCCGGTCTTCACCGGCAGGGGCGCCCCGGCCGCGCGCTCGACGGCGGCGAGTACCTCGCGGACGCTGTGACCGCGCCCATAACCGCAATTGAGGACCAGGCTCGCACCGCCGCCTCGCAGGTGGCGCATCGCCAGAACGTGCGCGCTGGCGAGGTCGTCGACGTGGATGTAGTCGCGCACGCCGGTGCCGTCGGGCGTCGCGTAGTCGGTCCCGAAGACCGACACATGCGGGCGTTGACCGAGCGCCGCTTGCGCCGCGACCTTGATGAGGTGGGTTGCATCCGGGGTCGACTGCCCGATGCGCCCCGCCGGGTCGGCCCCCGCGACGTTGAAGTAGCGCAAGACCACGTAGCGGAGCGCGCCGGTTGCGCCCAGGTCCTCCAGCATCCATTCGCTCATCAGCTTGGAGCGCCCGTAGGGCGACGCCGGCGCGAGGGGCGTCTGTTCGTCGGCGAGGCCGGTTTTGGGCTCGCCGTAGACCGCGGCGGTCGACGAAAAGACGAAGTGCCGGACGCCGGCGTCGCGGCAGCACTCGAGCAGGTTGCGCGTCGCTGTGGTGTTGTTGCGATAGTACTTGAGCGGATCGGCGACCGACTCCGGCACCACGATGTGCGCGGCGAAGTGCATGACCGTGTCGACCTCGCGCTCGCGCAACGTCCTGCGCAGCAAGTCGGCGTCGCCCACGTCGCCCTGAACGAAGTCGCCGTACAGCACCGCGTCGCGGCGCCCGGTGGAGAGGTTGTCGCAAGTGACGACCTTCTCGCCCGCCTCGCCCAGCTTGGCCACGACGTGGCTGCCGATGTAGCCGGCTCCGCCCGTCACCAACACGGTCTTGCTCTCGCTCGTCATCCGCTTGCCTCGATCCGAGTCGATGCGTGAGCGCTCGCCGCCGCCGAATCGCGGGGCCCACCGAGGCGCTCCGCGACAATGTTGCTCGGCGTACGCCGTGGGCAGCGGAACGCTCGCGCCGGTAGGAGGAGCATGGTAGCCGTTGTCGCGAAATGCGCCCAGTCCTCTCACTGGTCTTGCCCATCTTCAACGAAGAAGAGGTGATCCCTGAGCTGCATCAGCGGCTCACCGAGTTCCGGGCTGCGGTGGGCCTCAGCACCGAGGTCCTGTTCGTCGACGACGGCTCCAAGGATCGCTCGCTCGTCATGCTCGACGAGCTCGCAGCAAAGGAGCCGAGCTACCGGGTGCTGTCGTTCTCGCGCAACTTCGGCCACCAGGCCGCCATCTCGGCCGGGGTCGACCACGCCGAGGGCGAGGCGGTCGTCGTGCTAGACGCCGATCTCCAGGACCCTCCGGAGGTCGTGATCGACATGGTCGCCAAGTGGCGCGAGGGCTTCGACGTCGTCTACGGGCGGCGGCGTTCACGCGCGGGCGAGACCTGGTTCAAGCTGGTCACTGCGAAGTATTTCTACCGGATGATGGCCGCGATGGTGCCCATCAAGGTCCCGCTCGACACCGGCGACTTCCGGCTGATGAGCCGGCGCGTCGTGCTCGTCCTGCGCGAGCTGAAGGAGTGCCACCGATTTGTACGCGGCCTCGTCGCGTGGGTCGGCTTCAACCAGACCGAGGTCCTCTACGACCGCCCCGGGCGCTTTGCCGGCGAGACGAAGTACCCCCTCAAGCGGATGCTGCGGTTCGCAATGGATGGGATCACCAGCTTTTCGGTGATCCCCCTGCGTCTGTCGACCTATACGGGCCTCGTCATCGCCGCCGTCAGCTTCTTGCTGGGTGCCTGGGCGATCTACGTGAAGTTCACTTCGCCCGACGCGGTGCCGGGCTGGGCAACGACGTTCGTGCTGATGGCGATGCTCGCCTCGGTGCAGCTCGTGATGATCGGCATCCTCGGCGAGTACGTCGGGCGCATCTATGAGCAGGTCAAGCAGCGCCCGATCTACATCATCCGCGAAGGGGGGCGCGCCGCCTCGGCCAGCGTCGAGGTCGCAAAGGTCGCCGAGCGAGCCGAGCCTTGACCGCGTCCCGAGCGGTGCGCCTCGCGAGCACCCCCGCCCTCCGCTTCCTCCTCGTCGGCCTGAGCAACAACGCGATCGGCTTCGCGGTTCTCTGGCTCGGGGTGCACTTGCCGTTCGAGCACCGCTTCAAGGCAGGCGTGGCCCAGCTCTGCGCCTACGCGATCGGCGGCACCTGGAGCTTTCTGTGGAATCGACGATGGACCTTCCGCAGCACGACCTCGCCGGTCCGGGCGCAGGCCTGGCGCTTCGCCGTGAGCCAGGTGACGCTCGGCCTCGCCAGCGCTGCATTGGTCAGCCTCGCGATCGACCAGCGGGGGTGGCCCGTCCTGCCGAGCTGGCTCGTGGTGACCGCGCTGATCACCGTCGCCAACTTCGCGGTCTGTCGCCTCTGGGTCTTCCGATGAGCCGGCCCCCCGCCCGAGGGCCGGGCCGTGGTACGAGGCTTTCGTTTTTCCCAGCGGAAAGACGCTTCGAAGGCCGGCCATGAGCGACGACGAAACGCCCCCTCCGTCTTGTCCCGCTGCACCCGAAGCAGCTCTACCCGAAGCGGCTGCTTTGGAGAGCGCTCGGGCGGAGCCCACCCTGACCGAATCCGCCAGTGACGCGCCCGCACCAGCCGTGCCCGCACCGGCCGTGCCCGCACCGGCCGTGCCCGCACCGGCTGTGCCCGCATTGAAGGACGCCGCGTGCAACGCGGCGGCTCTGCGCGAAGCTTCGCTCCATCTCGACATGGCGGGTGCTCTGCTCGGACCAGGCCGAAGGCCGGACGACGCGGGGGCGATCCTCGCCGCCAGCTCGCTGCGCAACGCTGCGCGTCTCGCGGTGGAGCACGGTAAGTGGTCGGGCGATTTGCCCCGCGCGCTGACTGCGGCGCGATTGCGACCCGCCCAGGAGCGCGCGGTCCGCACGCTCCTGGACGGCGGCCAGCCAGACAATTTTGCGACCGCCGAGGTCGCCGTCACCCACCTGGTCATGGCCGCGTCGGAGCGCACGTCGGTGCCGAGCCTGATCCGACGCTACCAGCTGGCAGCCATGGTCGCGGTGCTCGCGGCCGCGGCGCTCCTCATCGGCTTCGTGGTGCGCGCACAGCCGTCCCAACGACCGTCGGATGCGTATCACTTCAAAGCCTCCAGCGCAGAGGCGCCCTACCCCCAGGAGGGGCAGCTCGGCGACCACGGGCCGTTCGAGCTCGTCTTCCACACCAAGAACGAGAGCGACCCCTGGGTCATCATCGATCTCGGTGAAACGCGAAAAATCTCGAAGGTGAGCCTCCTGCAGCGCAGCGATTGCTGCAAAGACCGGGGCGTCCCCCTGGTCGTCGAGGTGGGTGACGAGAGCCAGACGTTCGTCGAAGTCGCGTCGCGGAAAGAGCCCTTCGCCGAATGGACCGCGAAGTTTCCGCCGCAATCGGCGCGATACGTCAAGCTGCGCGCCACGAAGCGGACCTACCTTCACCTTCGCGACGTCTTCATTCGATGAACGTGCGCGTCCGCCAGGTGCTCGCGACGTGGTCTCCGATCGCTATCGTGACGTTCGCGTTCGTCGTCTCGCGCCTGGTGGCCCGCATGTCGCTGGGTCTGCGCTTCGACTCCAGCAGCCTCGCCTACTTCCTGCAATACGCGCCGGTGACGCTGTTGCGGGATGATCTGCTGCGAACCGTTGCGTACCTGCACCACCAGGCGCCGCTGCCCAGCTTCGTCGTCGGCGTCGCGATGAAGCTCTCGAGCCAGCACTATCTCG
>Ga0105046_10008796_pt1 | contig 15847 bp, 14 predicted proteins | sample MAT03_FD_78385 | JGI IMG/M metagenome (GOLD analysis project Ga0105046, IMG submission 78385) | Freshwater microbial communities from Lake Fryxell liftoff mats and glacier meltwater in Antarctica - MAT-03 (megahit assembly) | ecosystem: Environmental > Aquatic > Freshwater > Ice > Liftoff...
AGATAAATAAATTTCCATCCGTCAGCATTCAGTCTTTGCAATATGTATTCATAGTTTTTATATCTGTGTTCCAGTTTTAACTGTGCAATCTTAACCTTGAAACCATATACCGGTTTATTTTTTAATGTTGCTCTCTTACTGCAACTGTTAATATACATTAACGGAAATCTTACTCTGCTTTTGCAATACTCAAAATTAAATATCTCAAGGTCACAATATATTTCTGAATGGCAATTTATAAGTTCAGATAATAAATTACTTCCTGTTCGACCTCTGGTGTATATTACAAATTTATTTTTTGGAAAATCAATACGGGGATCTATAAGATTACTATGATTGTATTTCTCTTCAAATTTCTTTTTTAATTTTCTTAACATTGATTTACTTTATTCCGAAATTCTCCGTTTTCTTTTTAAAATAATGACTTCAATTCTTCTGATGTTCTTTCTATTTGATTTTCTGTTATTGCTAATCCGCTCGGTATGTAAAATCCGAATTCGGATAAATTTTTTGAAACAGGATATTCTCCTTCTTTAAACAATCCCATTTTATTCAGTACCGGCTGCATGTGCATCGGATAAAAAAATGGACGCGTTCCTATTTTTTTTTCATTCAGTTTTTCCATAATCTTCTCTGCATTCATCCCGCATTTTTTATCAGCTACTATCCCGTAAACCCAGTATATATTTTTTGCATATTCAGTATCTGTCTTTGGAAGTTGAATATTCGGAATATCTCTTAATAACTCGTTATACATCTCTCCGGTTTTTCTTTTCTTCAATATAAATTCATCTAATCTTTCTAATTGTGCCAGACCAAGAGCTGCCTGTATATTTGTCATCCGGAAATTAAATCCTAATTCTTCATGGACAAATCTTTTCTCCGGCTTAAAACAAAGATTTCTCAACGACCTGCAGCGTTCAGCTATCTCAATATCATCAGTTACAATCATCCCTCCCTCTCCTGTTGTAATATGTTTATTCGGGTAAAAGCTGAATGTACTTACTTCACCAAAACTTCCGCATGGCTTTTCTTTATACGTCTGACCTATAAGCTCTGCTGCATCTTCTATTACTTTTAATTTAAATTCTTTCGCTATTTGCAAAACGGGATCTATGTCAGCCGGCAGTCCGTATATATGAACAATCATTATTGCCTTTGTCTTTGAAGTGATTTTTTTTCTTATTTGATTTACATTCATGTTCCATGTATCAATTTCTGAATCAATCAGGACAGGTATTCCTCCCGCTCTTAGTATTGCTGATGCACAGGAAATTATTGTAAATGTAGGCAATATCACTTCATCACCATATTTTATTCCTGCTGCAATTACAGCTGCTTCAAGTGCTGCCGTTCCATTGCAAACTGCAACTCCGTATTTTCTTCCGACTCTCTTGGAAAATTTTTCTTCAAATTCCTTTATGTAAGGTCCCTCTGAAGATATCCATCCTGTATCTATACAATTTTCAAGATACTTTTTTTCATTGCCGTTTAATAAAGGCTCATTTACCGGTATGAAATTCATTTAGCTTACTATTTTTATTTTCTCTTTTCCGATTCCGGAAAATCTTGTCTTGTCCTCTTCTCCGGCATAAGGTCCCTGCTTCACTTCTATCATTTCTATTTCTTCAAGTATTTCAAATCCATGCCCGCCTGTTGATAATAATATTACATCCCCCTCTTTCAATACTCTGCTGTCTAAATAAATTTTATCCTCATCATAAAAATCAACTCTTAACTTTCCTTTTTTTAAAAACAATACTTCCTGCGTATACTTCACTTCCCTTGGTACAGGATTATGAACATGCGGCTCTATTACTTTACCTTTCGGATGTTTCATATATGCAAGCTGCTGTGACAAATCATTGGATGTAAAAAAATGTATTCCCGGTTCACTGAAGTCTGAAGGAATTATTATCGCAAGCAACTTCCCTTTATGTGTTATGTTTTCTACCATTTTTATATTATTTGCTGAATTTTCTCTTATAACTGTTTCTTAAAATTGTATCAGTTTCTTTCATTAGTTTTTCATAAGTATAATTTTCTAAAACAAATTTCTGTCCCGCCAATGCAATCTCTTCCCTTTCTTTTTCATTCTTCAGATAATAATTTATTTTATCTAAACAATCTTTCTCATCTCTGAATGTTACAAATATATTATCGGGAAATTGCTTTTTTATATTCTCAGCTTCTCTTGTAAGTAAAAGTGTTCCGACTCCCATTGCTTCATACATCCGTTGATTGTTCGCTGTCTTATTCGCTACTTCAGAATAATCGTTAAATACTATTCTTGATTGCTTATATATTTCAAACATCTCAATTCCTGAAGTTATACCCTGCCATGATTTTGAAATAGGATTTTCCTTTTTATAATTTGTTCCCTTTATTCCCCACCATTTAAAATCAACTTTATCAGCTATAAACTCTATACACCTTGCCCTGTTTGTCCAGTACCTGTCTACTACTCCGCCGACAAATGTTATATCATATGTTTTACTGTTACTCTTTAACTCTTTTAATATTCTCCCGTCAAAACCGTTCTGTGAAATATATGACTCTCTTTTATTTAGTTCAAAAAATGATTTATAAACATCGCTTGAGGTAAATATTAAATCGTAATCGGAAACTGACCAGTCTGAAGGAGTATTACTGTCTATTCTGCTGACTATAAGTTTATTGCCAGTGTACGTTTTCCAGAAGTTACTCTGTATACCTGTAATCTCTCTTACAAAAATAATATCAGGATTATAATTTTTTATATAATCTATCATCACTTTTATATACCATCTGTTTTTTACAGGACTGATTTTATTCTTAATTTTTCCGGTGAACTTTTTTATACTTTTCCCTTTCCCGTAAAGCTCATCCGCAACTTTATCTATATAATATGTATTTATAAAAAATTCTTCACCTTCCCACCCGTACTTACTTAAATTGTATGTATAAAAATCTGAATAATTGCTTCTTAAAGATATTATCCAGTTCAAAAAATCTTTTCTGTCCATTCTCTCAATTACAGACTCATTCGCTTCGATTTTTTTATTTAAATAAATATCCGGATTTATTGTATCAAATTTCAAAATTCTCAAATTATTAATCTTATGTTTATTTTCACTATTACAATTTTATTTCCCCGGAAATTTCTTCACGTAACTTTTCCTTAAAATAATATCTAAATCCATCATCAGCTTTTTATAACTGAAGTTTTCTAATATAAACTTCTGTCCTGCCAATGCTATCTCTTCTCTCTCTTTTTCATTTTTAAGATAATAATTTATTTTATCTAAACAATCTTTCTCATCTCTGAATGTTACAAAAATATTTTCCGGAAAATCTTTCTTTAGATTTTCTGCATACCTTGTAAGCAATAATGACCCCGTTCCTAAAACTTCAAACATTCTCTGATTCACACCTTTACCATTCGCAACTTCCCCGTAATCATTAAATACTATTTTAGATTTCTTGTATATTTTCAGCATTTCTAATCCTGAAGTTATTCCCTGATTACTCTTTACTATCGGATGATTACTCTCATACTTATTACTCAAAAATCCCCACCATTTAAAATCAACCTTACCTGCAATATAATTTACACAACTCGTCCTCTGTGCCCAGAATCTGTCACCTAATCCACCAACAAAAGTTACATCATACTCTTTTACACAATCCTTTATTTCATCAATAATTCTTTCGTCAAATCCATTTGCATTTATATATGAATCAACACCATTAAGTTCAAAAAATGTTTTGTAAGACTCAGTCGATGTTAAAATTAAATCCCAGTCAGGCACTGACCAGTGCCTTGGTACAGGTGTAGCAATCCTGCTTACCAATAAAGTTTTTTCACTGTAACTTCTCCAAAAATCACTCGGCAAACCTGTAATTTCTCTTACTAAAATCACATCAGGTTTGTAATTGCTTATGTAATCAAGCAATACATTCAATACCCATCTGTGCTTTACCGGTCTGATTTTATTTTTTATCTTCTCCTTAATTTTCATAAGCTTTTTCCTGCTGCCGTATAGCTCATCCGCTACTTTATCTATGTAATAAGGAGTTAAAATAAATTCCTCCGACTCCCAGTTAAGTTTCGATAAATTGTATGTGTAAAAATCCGAGAAATTCGATCTCAATGCAATTATCCATTTAAGAAATTCCTCTCTGTTCATGTTTTTTATTAATCCGAAATTCTCAATTATTTTTGTATTGAGATAATCTTCAGGATTTATTGTATCAAACTTTAATATTCTCAGTGACATTTATTTTTTTATTTGGACTTTTATAAAGTTCATCATATATATTCTTCCAGTCTGAAAAAATATTTTCGTATAAAAAATATTTTTTTATTAAATCAGAATTTCCAGACGTTTTATTCTTTTCATTTTCTAAATTATCAGCAATGTATGTTATTTCATTTTCTATTTCGGATAACTTTTCTATTTCCCGATAATAAATTTCAAACCTTCTCAGTTTACCATAAGGAAGCCATGCTCCGTTAATTACAATATTCCCTGCAAATAAAGATTCTAACATTGCTGCATTCATTGCATCGGTATCCCGCAAATTCAGTTTTATTTCACTCGAAATAATAAAATCAATTAATTCATTCTGAGGCATGAATTCAGATATTATCAGACTTCCAAAATTTACTTTCTCACATTCATCCTGTATTCTTTGCAGATAATTCTTTTCCTCAAATTGTAATCCATATGTTAAAGGCAGTACAGCATAAATCTTGTCCCTTATTCTCTTATCAAGTTTGTTCAGTATTTTTAATATCTCAATATGCCTCTGCTTGGAAGAACCACTGTATCCTATTGTAATTATTATTTTATCCGGCGGAATATTATACTTTTTCCTGAATTCTGAATTTGCTTCCTCTTTATTTCTAGATTCAATTAATTCAAGTCTCACTTTATTCAATCCAAAATCTGCAAATCTCATTTTAGTATCTAAGTTTCTGCCGAATTTTGACAGAGCTGTCTCTTTAACTTCAATTGTGTTTACTGTTATTAAATCTGATTTATTCAATGCTTCAAATTGTGTTTTGTAATTCTCCACACCCGATATCTGAAATAAATCTGAACCCCAGAATGTCATCAATACTTTTTTCCCTTCCGGTAAATACTTTTGGGTTGTCAGATATTCCGGAGCTAAATAGTGGTAGTGATATATATCGTAATTTTTTAAAAGCTCTTTCATTTCAATCGAATATTTTCTCTCTTCTGCATTTGAATTTATCTGATTAATTACAGATTTATACCTCAAAGAAAATATGCTTCTGAGAATTTCTTTTCTCTTTGATTTATTTTTTAATATTTCAAATAAAGATTTATTCTTGTCTTTTCTGTTTAAAATTATTTTCCTTTTCTGAGGCAGAATTAATATCTCATCAAAGATTCTCTTTTCTTCTGCACTCAATTTCCCATTACCGGGTTTAACCGGATCTGCAACAGAAACTTGTACATCAGCATAGTTTTCTTTTATTGCTTTTGTAAAATTTGATATTGTGTAATAACTGCAATGACCTAAAAGTAATATCTTCAATAATTATTTTGTTTTTTAACTGCTGTAATTTTTCAGTTGAATTGCTTCTTTTTGAATATTTCCTGTGTCCTTTCAAACTCTTTCCAGTCACCTATATCCAACCATGACATTTCACTGACAGGGAATACTCCGACCCGTCCCTTGCGTTTCTTTATATTTGTAATTAAATCCGTTATGTGAAAAAATTGATTTTCAGGTATCTCATTTAATAAATGTGGCTCCAGTATATACATGCCTGAATTAATTATAAATGTTAGATCCGGTTTTTCCTTAAGCTCTTTTAATATTCCGCCTTTCCCGACTTCTAATGTTCCGTATGGAATCAACTGATGTTTCAATGCTCCTATTATTGTCAATTCATTACGATTCGATTTATGATACTTTAAAACTTCCGAATAATCCTGATCTATTAATATATCACAGTTAGATACAAAGAAAGTTTCTTTTATTTTCCTTTTTAATAAATGTAAACTTCCCGCAGTTCCCAATGGCTTTGTTTCACGGAAAAACTCTGTCTGGAAATTTTTATCTTTCAACTCTTCAAAATAATTTTCTATCATTGAAGCTTTGTAATTTAAAAGTAAATAAAATTTACTCGATCCCCTTTTTACAAAACTGTCAATTATTAATTCTATTATTGATTTATCACCAAGAGGTACCAATGGCTTTGGTATTATGTTTGTTAATGGCTTTAATCTTGAACCTTCGCCCCCAGCCATTATTACTACGGGAATTTTCAAATCCGGCTGATGAGACAAATGACTTTCCACAAACAAATCATCCCAAAAAATAATTTTTATTATTTCTCCGGAATTATTTAATACAGGCATAAACTCCGATCTGTAAAAAATCATCTCCTTTTTTATTTTCTCAATACTGTCGTTTTCATAACAAACCGTAATTTCTTCTCTTAGTATTTTGCCAATTCTTGTCTGAAGATCTTTTCCCTTTATTATCGCTCTCTGTATATCTCCTATACTGATTACACTTTTAAAAACTTTTTTTTCTGTAACGATAAGTAGTTTTTTATCAAGTGTATCCATTCTTTTTAAAGTCTGCAATATTGTGCTTCCGCAATCAAGCGATATTTCTTCTATTGTTTTCTTTAAATTCCTGTCCGATATATTCCTGCTCAATCTTCTGCTTTGTATATTTTCAAAATATATTTTGTGTTTTTATAATTAAAGTATACCGGATGATTTACATTATCAGCTACACGAAAATGATTTATCTGATCTTCAATAGATTTCTTTATGTCAAGCTCATCATGTTTTACAGTTCTCCTTTCATAAAATGTCTCTGTTCCTTCCTGATTTACCGGCACAATTGTTTTTATATTATCAATATACTCAAGACACATTCCTATCATTTTCTCTCCAAGCTTTTCCCGCATTTCATAATAAAGTTCGGTTCCGTTAAACTGTAATTTTTCTTTTAAATAATAAGGACCTGCATCAAATTCTTTTACTGCCTCAAATAATGTAATCATAATTTCATCATTCCCTTCCAATACCTGCCATTGCATCGGGGAAAATCCCTTACCCGCAGGAAGATCACTCGCATGTACTACTATATTGTTTTTATTCAGTTCAAGATAGCTGTCATTCAGTATTCGTAGACAACTCATAATCAGACACAAATCACCCGACTCAATATCCATTTTATTGTTAATGTACTTTACTTCATGACCCCGGCTTTTTAAAATTTTTTCTAATTCTTTCCCGTAAGGTATAAACCAGCTCTTTATATCATCTGTAATAATTGTAATCTTCATTTAAAATTTAATTTTATCTTTAAAAATTTCTAAATTATTTTGTTGATTAAAAATTGTAAATATTCGATTTATATTTTTCTAAATTTTTTAAATCTCTGAACCATTCAATCGTTTCTTTTAATCCTTCATCAAGAGAATACTTTCTTCTCCAGTCTGTTTTACTTAAAATCTTCTCATCTGATCCGAATAATCTTTCTACTTCACTGTTTTCAGGTCTTAAACGAACGTCATCCGTTACTATCTTTGCTTTCGGATTGATTGCATTAATTATTTTTTCGGCAAGTTCTCCTACAGATATTTCCGAATTTGTTGCAATGTTTATTTCTTCTCCTGTAAGTTCTTTACTCTTTGCAATTTCAAAGAATCCTGAAACTGTATCCTTTACATAAACCAAATCCCTCGTCGGATGTAATGAACCAAGTTTGATTTCTTCTGATCCGTGAAGAAGTTGTGTTATAATCGTTGGAATTACAGCCCTCGCCGACTGACGGGGACCATAAGTATTGAAAGGTCTTACTATTGTCACCGGTAAATTAAAGCTTCTGTAAAAAGATTCAGACATGAAGTCAGCACCTATCTTCGATGCTGAGTATGGTGACTGACCCTGCTTCGGATGTCTTTCATCTATTGGAACATACTTTGCCGTTCCGTAAACTTCCGATGTTGATGTTACTATTACTCTCTCTGTTTCATTTTTTCTCGCTGACTGAAGTACATTTAATGTACCTTTTATATTTGTATCTACATAACTCTCCGGTGAATGGTAGCTGTATGGAATTGATATCAATGCTGCCAAATGAAAAATTATATCAATTCCCTTCGATGCAGTTTCTACCATGTAACCATCTCTGATATCTCCTGAAATAATTTCTATCTCTTTTAATTTTTCTTTTGGTAATGTATCAAGCCATCCCCATGTACCAAATGAATTGTAATATGTAAATGCTTTTACTCTACATCCTTCATCCAGTAATTTTTCTGTCAGGTGACTTCCTATAAATCCATCAGCTCCTGTTACTAATACTTTTTTATTCTTCAAATTAGTTTCTTAATTCCTTTTTAATAAAATTTATTTGTAAAATTTTCCGTCCATCAATCCGTAACTTCCTGCTCTGTTTACTTTTCCGGATTTCCAGTAATCTCCCGGTAATACCTGTATACTTAATGCATTTTCTATTGAATCAAGAATGTTCTCTGCCTGTGTCCCGTTTAAACTTGCAAATAATTTTATTGAATAATTATCTGCCCGCAGTAATAACTGTGGGATTTCAAGAAAAACAGAACCTTTATTTTCTATGTTATCAAATTTAACTCCCATCTCATCTGTTACAAATGATGCTTTTGTATTTCCATACCCATCCATAAATGATAATGCTACTGTCAGATTTCCCTTTAAATCTGTTTCTGAAATATATTTTAATTCTATAACTAACTTCTCTCCGGATATTATCTGTGATAAATTTTCTTTTTTTTCATCACGGATTATTATTTCTGTAAATTGAAATTTACCTTTCCCGCCTCTGTCTTTTCTTTCTGATAATTTAATACCTCCGTTTGTTTCAGATGTTGACATGTATTTACTCAATGCTGATTCTGTTTCACCCTGATATGTAACTTTACCATATTCAAGTATAAGACCTCTCGTACAAAGACTTTTTACTGCCGCCATATTGTGACTGACAAACAAAACTGTTCTGCCTTCTTTCTTCGATACGTCTTCCATCTTTCCTATACATTTTTTCTGAAATTCCACATCACCCACTGCAAGCACTTCATCTACTATCAGTATTTCAGGGTCAAGATGTGCAGCAACTCCAAATGCAAGACGGACATACATTCCTGAGGAATATCTTTTTACGGGAGTATCTATATATCTTCCTATACCCGAAAATTCCACTATCTCATCAAATTTATTTTTTATCTCGGCTTTTGTCATACCAAGTATCGAACCGTTTAAAAATATATTTTCTCTTCCGGTTAACTCCTGATGAAATCCTGTTCCTACTTCCAATAAACTCGCAACCTTTCCTCTGATTTTTACAACACCCGTTGAAGGTGTCGTAACTCTTGATAAAATTTTCAGTAATGTAGATTTACCTGCACCGTTTTTTCCGATTATCCCAAGTATCTCTCCTTCTTTCACTTCAAAACTTATATCCTTTAATGCCCAGACATACTGACCAATACTTTTTATTGATCTGTCATTTAACTCGCCTAATTTAAAATCAGGATTTTCTTTCTTAAATAATTTTGACCAGAATCTTGAAAAATCCTGTGAAATTGTCTTTGAAGAAATTATTCCTAACCTGTATAACTTAGAAAGATTTTCAACCTCAATTACGGAATTACTCATTAGCTAAAAAAATAATTTTCAATTTTAATTTGTATTTCTGTTATATCCTGAATCAATGAACTTTTTGATAAATGGTTTTATTATAATCAATCAAATTATATCTTATTAAATCTTCTAAACTTTTTTCTAATGAATATTCACTTTCCCAGTTAATCTCTTTTTTTAATTTTTCATTCGATCCGATTATCACCGGATTGTCCTTAGGTCTTCTCAATTTTTTATCTTCCCTTATTGAAATGTTTATTTCAAGAATCTCACACATCATTTGTATCACATTCTGAAGCGATACACCAAATCCGCTGCATACATTATAAACTTCTCCTCTCTTCCCTTTCGAAAATAATTTATAATATGCTGTTACCACATCTCTGACATCTATAAAATCTCTTACTATCGATACGTCTCCGGCTATGAGAAATTCGTTTAAAGGATTTCTTTTTATTTCTGTCAGTTGTTTTGCAAATGAGGAAATTGCAAAATTTTCATTCTGTCCGGGTCCAATATGGTTGAATGATCTTGTCATTATTATGTCCAGACCATATACATCAGCATATAGCTTAGATAACAATTCCTGCGTAACTCTTGCTACTCCAAACGGACTCGATGGATTTAATAAACAATTTTCATTCAATGGTAAATCTTCCATTTTTACAATTCCATATTCTTCCGATGAACCGACACTTAATATTCGGCATTGCAATCCTATCATCCTTACCGATTCTATAAGATTAAGGAAAATGTTCACATTATTATTGAAACTCGAATTAGGACTCCTCCAGCTTCCGGATACGCTGCTGTATGATGCCAGATGTAATATATAATTCGGTTGAAAATCATAAATTAACTTACATAATTTATCTTTGTCCTTTAAATCTGTTTTTTCAAACTTAAATTTTATATTGTCGATATCCTGTAAATCTATATCAGGATTTTGCAGATCTATTCCAAGCACTTCGGATTTTATATAATTTCCGTTTAAATATTTAAGAAAATATTTTCCGACAAAACCCGATACTCCTGTAATTATATATTTTTGATGCATTGAAAAATTTTTCTGTTATTCCTTAATTTTAATTATTCTTTTTTCATATAATGCAATTGATGCATTTGATATTAACTCAAATGCTAAACTACTTTTCATGGAAATTTCTATCAGATCATTTTCACCGTCAGATAAATTCAATACCCACATTATCGCATTTACAAACTCTGCTGTTTCTTTCTGTGATCCTAATGTCGGATATAAATCTCTCTTCCCTAACTGAGGCTCACATTCCGGGAAAAGATTTATATAAGTTTGATTTTTTTCTATAACATTTATTATTTCTAAATATCTTTGCACAGACTCTTCCATCGCTTCAAATGAAATAAACTCTTTATTATCAGCTGATGTATGATACTCTTTATATTTACTGTATCTCGTTCTCATCAGTGAACCAACAGGTAAATTAAATCCCGGTGAACAATATTGTCTTTCATCACTCCCTGTAGGAAAAAAATCTTCTGTGTTATATTCTTTTTCATTTTGCTTTAAAATAATTTCAGCTGCTCTGTCAGCAAGTGAATTTCCTCTTCTGCTTTTTTTATATGTGAAATTTCCTCTGTCACCAATACATGTTATTACATATCCGGCTACTAACTTTTCTTTTAAATGTTTTCCATTCAATGATAAATAACATATAGCCCCAATCGTTTCGGGATTTAAAAGTATTCTGTATGTATATCTTCTGTGTTTCTTTTTCTTTAATTCATTGTAAATAAATGCTGTCACCAATGGTCCTGATAATTCATTGTTTGCCATAGAAGGATGACAAATATATGTCGACAGCAATATCTCTTCATCTGTTTCACCTTCTAAAACTGCTTCTGCCATTGTCATCGAACCTTTATCATTCAATTCCGAATCTATACAAACTTCATATTCATCTCCCGTCAAATCATTAAGCTGATTATGACTCAGACAAAATCCCCACCGCTTCTTGTAATATGAAGTTAAATAAGGAATTACTTCCGGCTGCTCTGGTAATGTGTAAAGATGTTTTTTCAGTTCTTCCAGATTTAATTTACCGGAAAATTTTTCCGAATATCCGAGCAAATGCAAATTATTTTTTTTAAAATCTATAATTTTTTTTCCTGAACTGTCTTTTATCCACGCTTCTTTCACATTCCATTCCGGTGGTACATTCCAGTCAAAACATTTTGTACCCGATGGTATTTCAGAAATTTTCAATTCAATTATTTCCGAAAGTATCTTCAATGTCTCACGGTTTCCCTCTCCTGTCAGACTTCTGTTTATTGGCCACAGTCTGTCAAAATATTTCTCCATCAATTCTTTCATAAAGTCATATATTTAGAATCTCTAAAATTTTTTCTGCAGCAATATTAGCCGCGTTACCGGAATTGTAACTTAATTGCTTTGCAAACTCTTTTCTCTTTTCCGATAATTCACCGGGATTACTGATACATCTGCTCACAGCATTTTCTAATTCTTCTATGTCATTCACAACTAACCCGACATGACGTCCTGCGTTTGCCTTTGGATCATTTCTTGCATATTCTGCAGTTGTATTTCCAAAATTTGAATATGTTTTCTTCAATGTGCTTTCAAAAAATTCCGGACAATCTATATAAATCACAGGCTTGTCAAGCATTATAAACTCCAGTGCCACACTGCTTATATCTGTTACCATCACATCGCTTGCCGCAAGTATCGGGTCAATATTGTTTGTCGGTATATGTCTGAAGTTTTTATTAACTTCGAACTTTTTAAATTTCTCAATCCAGTTAATACCTCCGGTGTAAAAAACATAACTCGGACCGCTTTCAGGATTATAACTTATTGGATGAAGCTTTACAATTAAATTTATATTTTCAACTTTCAAAATATTTTCAATAACTTTTTCACCAAAACTTCTTAAAGATAATCCCTCATCCCAGGAAGGTGCATACAAAACTGTTTTCAGATTTATATCTAAATTAAGTTCTCTCAAAACCTCTTCTCTTTTATATTTACCTGAAAGTAATTCATCTGATTTTGAATATCCTATGTCATAAAGTTTTATATTCTGCTTTTCCAAATCATATTTTTCAATCGTGTTTTCTGTTTGCGCTCTGTGTAATGGACTCGTCAGAAAATGAATATCAAAATTCACGAAATCCTGTTTCTGATATGATTCATATTTCACCGGTTGATTATGATTTATATGTATCTTTACAGAATCCTTATTTCCGATTCCGTAAATATGAGGTGACAAAAATATATCGGCTTCATGAAAAGTTTTACTTAAACTAACATTGAACTGATTACCAAGCGGAATACCTAATTGTTTAATTTCTTTTTCCCCCTTGTAATGTGTACCAATGTAATATGAAATTTTATTTGTTCTCTCTTTCAAAGCTTTTAGAATTGGAAGTATGTATGGAATAAATGTTGTCTCCTCAATATCCAATATAACAATCTTCTTACCTTTCATTTTATCTATCATCATCTTTGCCCTGACAGAAAAATTATTTAACTTTTTATTTTTCTTGCTGCCCAATTATAAAACATTTCTTAAAATTGTATTGAGATTTTTTTTTGATAATAATCTCGGATTATTCCGTAGTCGCTCTGTATTCACATTATCTAAAATAATATTTATATCGTTTTCAGATTTAATTCCGGTTTCCGATAACCGTGTTCTCAGATTCAATCTCTTCATCAATCTGTCTAATTTTAACTTTACCTCATATACATTTTTGCATTCAAATAATTTTACTAATTCTTCTATATTATCTTTCACATATTTTATTCCTCTTTTGTCATTATTTTCATTTTCTGTTATTTCGTAATTGTAAACAAAAAACTCACCTAAAGTCAGACTCACTGCCTGTCCGTGCGTAACTCCAAAGTATGATGTCATTGAATATGAAATTGCATGCGGTGCAGTTGTCTTTGTTATGTTAATCGCTTTTCCTGCTTTGTTGGCTCCCTTTGACATGCCGGCTCTGCTTTCTGATGAAGGGCTATTTACAGCTGAGTCTATGTTTTGTAATATTAAATTTATTGCTTCCGTTGAATATTCTTTTGATTCTTCTGTGGAGTTTACACTCCAGTATGATTCTACTGCCTGTGATAATGCATCCATTCCTGATGTTGCTGTTACTTCGGGTGGTAAACTGTATGTTAATTCAGGATCTATTATTACTTTGTCCGGTAATATGTTTTCTGACAAAACTGAAAATTTTTCCTTATCCCTGTAGACCACTGCAAATTGTGTTGCTTCACTTCCTGCTCCCGATGTCGTTGGAACAGCTATCAGCACTTTTCCTCTCTCCGTAATTTCAGACTTTCCTTCTATATAACTTTCCGGCTCATCCGGCTGATGTGAAAATATATTTACAAGTTTTGCTATGTCTATCACACTTCCTCCGCCTACTGCCAGCACCAATCCGCAATTTGCTTTCCTTAATTTTTCCATGCCTGATTTTACATCTTCAATCTTTGGATTTTCACTGAATTCATTACATCGAACAAATTCAAATTCACCTAACTCTTCTTGAAAATATTTTTCAGCTCCTGATTTTTCAAATGATTTTTTTCCGGTGACAAGAAATATTTTCTTACTTCCACTGTTTGTTAATACTTCTCTGAGATTTTTCAAACTGCCTGCTCCGAAAATTTCCTTCTGAGTTTTCAATTTTAAATTTTTTCAGATTCAGAAAGAGCTTTCATAAAATTAATTTTATTTTCTGCAGGTGATACTTCAGGTCTTCCAAGATTTACTCTGGCTCCTTTATTAACTCTGATCTCCAATAACGACGGACCTTCACTTAATTTTAATTCATTAATACATTTTATTATTTCTGCCTCTGTATCTGCTGTAAATGCAGCTTTGTATCCGTTAGCTTTTGCTATTTCTGAGAAATTAATTGCAAATCCTGCCGTCGGCTGTCCTCCAACTGAATCATGTGCACCATTGTTAATTATTATATGTTTTAAATTATTACCTGCTTCTGTTCCGATTATTGACAAAGAACCCATCTGCATTATTACTGCACCATCTCCGTCTAAAATATAAACATGCCTGTCTTTTTTCTTTAATGAAATTCCGAGCGCAATCTGCGAACAATGACCCATTGAACCTACAGTCAGAAAATCATTCTGATGTCCCTGATTTTTATTTTTTCTGTATTCATATACTTCACGTGATGTCTTTCCTGTAGTTGAAACTATTATTTCTCCTGAATTTAGATTGTCTAATATTAACTCTATTGCATCTTCTCTCAGCATTGAATACCCGGTGTTTATATCATCCTTTAATTTATATTCTTCAAATGTTCCTTCTGATACTATCAAAGCATTCGGAGAATTTGTTGAATTTATATCCTTACAAATCTTATTAATTATCTCTTTAATATTTTTTGTTTCTTTATTTATTTTCACATATGGAATTTCCATCGCTTCAAGCATTTTCATCATTACTCTTCCCTGCTTCTTATGCTGCGGCTCATCTTTCTTACCGGGCTCACCGCGCCATCCGATTAATAACAGCATCGGAATACTGTAAACTTCTTTATCTGCAAGTGAAAGCAACGGGTTTATCGAATTACCTAATCCCGAATTCTGCATATACACCAATGCTGTTTTCCCTGTTGCTAAATTATATCCTGCTGCAAGTGCAACTGCTGCTCCTTCGTTCGAATTTATTATATGATCTTCCTTTGATGTTACATCTGTTACGTATGCACAAAAATCTTTTAACAATGAATCCGGAACTCCCGTGAAAAAAGTAATTCCGTTTTCTTTTAATAAATTATAAAAATTTTCAGCTTTTATCATCACATCCCTCCGGGAATTAATCTTAATATTTCATCTATCTGCATCATCTTATTGTCCGCCTCAAATGATCTTTCATTTTCTAAAATTAACTTCGCTGTCTCCATCATTGCAGGATAAGCGCTTCTCAATAATTGATTTGCATAAATTACTACATTTACGCCTGCTTCAATTAATTCATTTTCGTAAATTTTATTATAAGTTGAGGGGACTGTAAAAAGAGGAACTCTCTTTTCAAAGATCTTATATCTTCTGCAAAATTCTAATATCTCATCCGCCTCTTTTTCTTTACTGTGAATCAATATTCCGTCAGCTCCCGCTTTTATAAATGCATCCGCTCTTTCTATTGCATCAT
>Ga0105046_10008798_pt1 | contig 15846 bp, 18 predicted proteins | sample MAT03_FD_78385 | JGI IMG/M metagenome (GOLD analysis project Ga0105046, IMG submission 78385) | Freshwater microbial communities from Lake Fryxell liftoff mats and glacier meltwater in Antarctica - MAT-03 (megahit assembly) | ecosystem: Environmental > Aquatic > Freshwater > Ice > Liftoff...
GCAATGCGTGCAGCACAATGCGATCTAAATCGCCGCGTAGGTGCGTGCTCAGTTTGGCGATACTGGCGGCACTGCGATTTGCCGCAGCGCCCGCGTCCGCGATTTTGCTGGGCAGCGTCGGGGTCTTTTCGACGATAAACGCTTGTAGCTGGGCTGGGGTTTTTAGCGCTCGACTAATCAGCGGCGCGCCGCTCAGCAGTTCGTACAATAAGCCGCCCAAGGCGTAAACATCAGTGCCAACACAAACGGAGCTGCCTAAAAGTTGTTCCGGCGCGGTCGCATACAGCGAGAAAAAGCGCTGTTGCGTCAAGGTATGCGGTGCGTGTCGATCTAGGCTTTTGGCGATACCAAAATCTAGTAGTTTCACGCAGCCACTGTCATCAACCAAAACATTGTCTGGCTTAATATCGCGGTGCACGATGAAATAGTCGTGCGCATATTGCACGGCGGCAATGACTTGGCGAAATAGGTTTAAACGTGCCGGGATATTGAGTTTGTGTTGATCGCAGTATTCGGTAATGGGCAAGCCCTGCACCAATTCCATCGCAATCCACGGCCGGCCATCGTCCGCTGTGCCAGCATCGAGTAAACGCGCAATATTCGGGTGGGTCAACTTAAGCAGCGTGCGCTGTTCTAGCGCAAAGCGCTCTTGTAGTTCGCTGCTGTCGCTTTCCAATTTCAATATTTTGAGCGCGACAATTTGCTCAACGCCCGCCACCACGCGCTTGGCACGCCAAACTTCGCCCATGCCACCTTGGCCCAACAGCCCGAGCAGCTCAAATTGCGGAATGCTGCTGCGCGCCTGCACGGCACCCGTGATCGCCGCACTCAGCGAGGCGGTGTCGAAAGGCGTGGATTCGTTCGAGTCAGCGGCGGCAATGGATTCGGCCGCGTCGATCGCTAATAGCTCGGCGAGTTCGGCGGCGAGAGCGGGCTGGGTGGCCTGTAATTCGGCTAACTTTTGCGCCTGATCTTCTGGCGCAAGTTCGATGAGCAGCTCAAACCACGCAATTTTGCTCAGCGGCGTGGTCATACGCCCGCGATCACTAAGGCATTGCCATCGTTCGTCGGTGCCCCGAGTCTTTTCGCCAAAAATGCGCGCGCATAGCGCCAAATTCGGTCGGCAGTCGAGGTCGATATCTCCATGACTTCGGCGGATTCTTTGATGCTCATCCCCATAAAATAGCGCAGTTCCACCAGCGTCGCGTGGCGTCGGTCCTCATCTGCTAAGGAAGTCAGTGCACTGTCTAAGGCCAGCCAATCAGTGTGTTCAATCGCGTTGTCGACAATGACTGTGCTGGCAAATTCTAGTGTCACGATTTCGAACTCTGCACCACGCTTTTGCGCGTGCACTTCACGAATGTGATCAATGATCAGGCAGCGAATCATGTGCGCGGCAAGTGCGTAAAACTGTTTCGAGTTTTCGGTGTCTTGGCCGAAAGTCTTGCGCATTTGCATAAATGCGTCATTCGCCAATTCGGTCGGGCGCAAGGTGAACTGCTTAGCTTGCCGTAATTGGCGCCCCGCGATTTCTTTCATCGCCGGATAGACCATTTTTAGCAGCTGCGTTTCCGCACCCTCAGCGCCGCTGCGCCAGTCTTGCATCAGTTGAGTGATTGGATTTAATGCCATCGCGCGCACTCCTTATGCTTTCTGTGGCGGATTGTATTAAATCTGCAGAGCCAATATTAATTGCTTGCTGTTCCGTTCCATCTCATTTTGCCACACAAGCGTTAAGCCAGATACGCGAATCCGCAATTCTTAAAACACCGCGCTCAGTGATTACCGCATCTAGTTTTTCGTCAAAGGACTCTGTTGGCACACTTTCGACGCCCTGAAAAAAATATGCGACGCCAACTCTCATCGGCTTAGCAGTATCTAAGGTTTGCAAATATCGGTCGTAATAGCCGCCGCCCTGCCCTAGCCGGTGGCCATGCGCATCGAAAGCGAGCAGCGGTAGCAAAATTAAATCAAAACTCGGCACCGCTGATGCGCTGGCAGCGTGGGGATCAGGTTTATACAAAAAGGGGGACAAAATTCCATACCTACCGGGCGCAAGACTGGCTTCTCCGTGGTAGCGCGAAAACTGCATTGCACCGTCTGCTTCAATGTGTGGCAAATATAGAAAAACGCCACGTGCAAGCAGCAGCTCAAGCAACGGTTTTAATGACAATTCGCTGGTTGCAGCCCAATAAGCGGCAACGTGCATGCCGCTGGCAAACCAATGGCTGGAAAGTGCATGGGTTAGTAACGTGTTTGAAGCTTGTTCCTGCGCTAACGGCCCAAGCTGCCGTCGAGCAGCCCGCATCTGTGTGCGCAGCCGTACTTTTTCAAAGTTGACGCCTGATAACGCGCTATCAGGTGAACCCTGATCAGCTGAACCCTGGTCAGACAAAGGGGCCCCCCGCCTGCGTCGGTACATTTCGGGCGACCTTGATCCCAAGGATCAAGTGGGATGGCCGGCCAAACACGAGGCTTTCCGCGGGGAGCGGATCTGCACAAATCGTTGGCTATTGACCAACCCGGGGTCATGTTTCAGGGACAAGGCGATATGTCGAATTGCGATCGAACACCGCAGGGGGCGCAGCGCCATTCTATGCGGCGCGAAGCGCGCCATCAAGCGCTGCGTTCATGCGTTTGAGCTCGCTACTGAGGGATTCGTTCAAGTTCTCAAAGCGCGCGTCCTTGCCAAGCAGTTCTTGCGCAAAGGTTAGCGCCGCCAACACCGCCAAACGGTCTAAAGTCAGCATTTTGTCGGAGGCTTTAAGCTCACGCATACGCGCATCTAGCGCCTGTGCCGCCGCCAAAAGCCCCTCACGCTGTTCAGCTGGGCAACCCAGCTTATAGTCGCGATCAAAAATACGCAGGGAAACGGTTGAACTCAAATGTGCTGCTCCATAGCCTTTAGTCTAGAAATCATCGCTTCGATGCGCGCGCGCGCCTGTTCATTTTTGCCTGATAACGCGGCGCGCTCGTCGAGCAATTCTGCCTGCACCGATTTGAGCGTTCGATTTTCAGCATCAAGCGCGCGTGCGACTTCAACAAGCTGATTTAACTTAGCCGCAAGCGCTTGCAATTCGGTTTGAGTAGATTCAGTTCGAGCACGGCCAATATCCATTCGCCTAGATTAGCCATGCGCGCAACATCAAGCAAGGTGGCTAACGAAAAAACTGCAGCTACAAGAACGAAAAAAGGCCTGAGGACTTTCATCCCAGGCCTTTTAAAAGAACGCAATTGGATTTAGCCTTCTGCGCCTTCTTCTTCGCTGACTTTTTGCTTGACATCAATCACTTTTTTGCCACGGTAAAAGCCGCTAGCGGTGATGTGGTGGCGGCGATGCACTTCACCGGTGGTGCTGTCGGTGGCAAGCTGGGTTGCGGTCAACGCATCGTGCGAGCGGCGCATACCAGCGCGTGAAGGGGTAACGCGTGATTTTTGAACTGCCATGGCGGATTTCCTTTTCCAAAATAACTTAAATGACACTGCCTAGAAATGACACTGCCTAGATCGGCATTCGATTTTGACGGCGCTCTAAATTAGAGGAGGGTCAAAAAACCTTAGCCCGCGAGTATAGCTAAATTTTAGACGATGTCAGCGGGCATCAATTTTCACGTCGCCTTTCCTTCAGCTTGGCTTAGTTTTAAGCAGACTGCTCAAGGCAGCGAATGGGTGCGCCTTCTCAGGCGCACGCGCCTGCCAAATTCCGGGGCTTTCGGTGTTTGACAAAGCTGGGTTTACCGGAACCGGCGGTATCAACAAAATGAGTTCGTCTTCAACCAAACCCAATGGCGTGATCGCGTCCTGTGCAATCATGGCTGGGTCGACCAAAATGGGATCGAAACCCGGCATTAACGCCGATTCCTCTTCTTCAGTGGCGATAAAACCAAGCTGCGTATCGCTGTCGATTTTGAAATCGAAACCTTCTAAAGAACGCTGACACAATAACCGTGCAGCGCCATTTAGCGCGATGCGTACGCAAGCACGTCCGACCATGTCGGTTGAAAACACTAGTTTATAATTCACCGAGCCAAAGGGTTCAACCAATAACCCAGTCAAGCGCGGCAAATCCTTTAAGGCGACTTCCCCTGCAACGGTTCGGCCGGTTGTGGCCAATCGATTGGCGTCAGCCATACTTGAAATCACAGCATTCATTGCATCAACTCAACATAAAAAGAAAGACGGGCGAAACGGCCGCGATGTGACTCTGGAAATAACCGCTCCGACGACATCGCAACCAACGGCGTCTTCAATAACAACTTCAGAGTAGTTCTGCGATCACGTATACGCAAGCGGGGTGCTAAGGCTTAGAGCATACCCTTTAACGCAACGCGTACTTGATCGCCAATCATCGCATCGTCTAACGCGACGCGTGCGGTGGCTTGCACATAGCCTAATTTGGTGCCGCAATCAAAGCGTGTGCCGCTGAAGCGAAACGAATCCACCGGCTTTTTCAAAAGCAATGCCGCAATCGCGTCCGTCAGTTGAATTTCACCGCCCGCGCCGGGCGTTGTGCGCTCCAGCAAATCGAAAATGCTGCCATCCAATATGTAGCGCCCAACAACCGCAAGCGTGCTGGGTGCAACATCAGGTTTTGGTTTTTCAATAATGCTGCTGATTCTAGACAATTGCGCATCAGGATTTTGGGTACTGACAATGCCGTAATTAGCCGTTTTTTCGCGCGGTACGTTTTCCACTGCGATGATGCTGTGCCCAGTTTTAAGGTGTTCCGCCGCCATTTGGGTCAGCGCCCCATTGCCGGGGTTGTAGATAAAATCGTCTGGCAAAATCACGCCAAATGGCTCGTTGCCAATGACGGGCTTTGCGCACAAGACGGCATGACCCAACCCCAAAGCCTCTTTTTGGGTGACGAATACACAGCTAACATGCGGCGGCAACAAATCACGCGCAGCGTCTAATAGTTCGTGTTTGCCTTGCGCAAATAGCTTCGTTTCCAGCTCAAACATGGTGTCAAAGTGATCCGCGATTTGGCGCTTGTTGCGGTTAATCACGAAGATCAAGGTATCGGCACCGGCTTCGATGGCCTCCTCGGCGGCGAATTGAATCAAGGGCTTATCCACTATCGGCAGCATTTCCTTGGCGATCACTTTGCTCGCGGGCAAAAAACGCGTGCCTAAGCCTGCGACTGGAAAGACTACTTTGCGGATGGTCATAAACTTTTTCCTGAGCTAGTTTGGAGTATGCCGCGCGCACTCGAATGGTTATTCGGGTGCTTTGTCAGCAGCGTATCGGCGATTCTGTAGCGCGCCGCTGTCGCTGTCGGTGCGTTGCAGCGCAAACAAATTCCCGCCGGTTTTACCGACTGTGCCTGATGCCAGTCCACATTTGCGTTAAGCGGATTCGCGTATTGCAGCGTTTGCGGCGGCGACTATTTTTGCCACACTGGGCAAATACTGCATCTCCAGGCGAAACAGCGGAATTGGCACGTCGTAGCCGGTCACTCGTTTGATCGGCGCTTTCAAATCAAAAAGGCTGCGTTCGGCCAAAGTTGCGGCAATTTCAGCACCGATACCGCCAGCACGACAGGCTTCATGCACGATTACGCAGCGGCCAGTTTTTTGTACTGATTCGCAAATTGTGTCGAAATCAATGGGTTTGAGGGTGGCAACGTCGATCACATCGCACTCGATGCCCTGTTTGGCAAGTTCTGCGGCTGCTTCCAGCGTCTCTTTAATCTGTGCGCCCCAGCTGACCAAAGTTAAGTCCGTGCCTTCGCGCAGGACAAAACACACGTCTAGCGGCAGTGCTTCGCCATCATCGGGCACATCTTCTTTGTACAAACGATACACGCGCTTGGGCTCGAAAAAGATGACCGGATCCGGGTCGCGAATCGCCGCTAGCAGCAAGCCATAGGCGCGCCCTGGGCTGGACGCCATCACCACGCGCAGGCCGGGAATATGCGCGAACAGCGCTTCATTCGCCTCAGAATGATGTTCGGGCGCACGAATACCGCCGCCCCAGGGCACGCGCAGCACCATCGGGCAGCTCAAGCGCCCGCGCGTGCGATTACGCATGCGCGCCGCGTGGCAAACAATGTGATCAATCATCGGATAGACAAAGCCGTCAAATTGCGCCTCGGCAACCGGGCGCAAACCCTGCGCCGCCATGCCGACCGTCACCCCAGCAATCGTGGTTTCATCCAGCGGCGTATCCAAGACGCGATCGGGGCCAAAGCGCTGCTGCAGGCCTGCAGTCGCGCGAAACACGCCGCCATTGACGCCCACGTCTTCACCGAGCACCAATACATTTGGATCGCTGTTCAACTCAAACGCCAACGCTTGCGTGACGGCTTCAATCAAAGTGATTTGCGGCATGGGCCCGGCTTTAAAAGTGGCGGCTGTCGGATCGTAGCGTTAATTTGGGCGGGATTGGCACAATCTAGCTAACGCGCGAAAACTGCCACCACTGTGCTGCTTGTCAAACAGGCAAATAGCTAGGCGCTCGTGATTACAATCGCGCCAAAAATTCCGACAAATTCCGTCCTGAGCGCAACTGATACCAGTTTTCAATCAAGCGAAAGCTAACCGAGACCTGCGGCGGCGTGCGCAAGCTGCCATCTAATAGCGCAGCTTCAAACTCCGCCACAGAAAAATAGCGTGCGTGTTCGAGTTCTGCGCCGACATTGATTTGATCGTCGGCTGCGAGCGCGGTGAACCCCAGCATCAGTGACGCAGGAAACGGCCACGGTTGGCTGGAGAAATAGTCTGACGCGATCACGCGCACGCCCGCTTCTTCATAAACCTCGCGCACCAAAGCGTCTTCCAAGGATTCACCCGGTTCAACGAAGCCAGCCAAGGTGCTGTAACGCCCGGGCGGCCAGCTTGCTTGACGCCCAAGCAGAATTTTATCTTCAAATTCAACCGCAACGATAATTGCAGGGTCGGTGCGTGGAAAATGCACGGCCCCACAGTTCGAATTGACGCAACACCTGCGGTGGCCTGCGTGTTCTGAAACGGTCGGGTGCCCACAAACACCACAAAACTGGTGGCGCTGATGCCAAAAAGCCAAGCCACGCGCATAGGCGGCAAGTCCGGCTTCGAGCGGCGAAAGCTTTAGCGCAGCGGCGCGCAAATCGAGCCACTCGAGCTGCGGATACTCCGCTTGCATGACGACGCGAGCAAAGTAATGTGCGCCTTCAAATTGTCCTAGATACCAGCGCTCGACGCGCAAGGTCGGCAAGTCCGCACAAAGCAAAAAATGCAGCGACTGATTGCTGCCACCAGCGATCAAATGCTCCGGGCTTACTAAAACCTCGAACGCAGTCTGATGAATTTCCGCGATCCAATCATTTTGCTCGCGGCGTTCCGTCGCCCGATCCAGCGGGATTGCGGAAAACGTGTTGCTAGCACTGCGCTCAGAAGAGAAGCGCGTGGAATATAGTGGCACAGGCGAATGCACACTCAGGTGGTGAAAGACGAGCCACAGCCACAGGTGGTTTTGGCGTTCGGGTTTTTAATAATGAAACGCTCGCCCTGTAAATCTTGCGCGTAATCGACCTGTGCGCCGATCAGGTATTGCAGGCTGATTGGGTCAACCAATAGACGCACACCGTCGGTGGTGACCTGCGTGTCGTCGTCCGCAATTTCTTCTTCAAAACTAAAACCGTATTGAAAGCCAGAACAGCCGCCACCGGAAATCGCAACGCGCAGGCTCAACGCGTCGTTGCCTTCTTCGACGATCAATTCGCGTACTTTGTGCGCGGCGCGGGCGGTGAAATCGAGTGATTCTGTTTGCGGTTCCATAACACGCTCCATTTGGTTTGACTGGCTAGATTAACAATGAGTTTGCGTCGATTTCGGTGCTTTCAACCTTAAGCCGCGCGAGCCGGGTTTTCGGTCAGGCTGTCCGAGCTTTCGGGCTAGTGCCTATTCAGCAGATGGCTTAGGTAGCATTTTCTGCGGTTCGTCTTGATGGATCATCTGCCCATTCACCTGCGCGCCCGCATTCATTTCGAGCAGCTTGTAGAAAATATTGCCGCGCACCCGCGCCGTTGAGCCCAACACCAACTTTTCCGTTGCCACCACGTCGCCATTCATTTCACCGTGCAAGTGCACGTGCGGCGCACGAATATCGCCATCAATACGGCCACTTTCGTTGACATCCACCAAAGCATCAGACCCTTCAGCAATAACCGAGCCTTTGACTGAGCCTGCGATGTTTAAGCCACCACTAAAAACGATATCGCCAGTGACGGTCATACGCGCGCCAATTAGGCATTCTATCGGCGTGGCTGGACGTTGCATGGATGGTGCGGCAGCAGGTTTTTTGTTGCTAAACATGGAAAGCTCCAGATTGGCGCGCACAAGCAGAGCGCGGGAAAAAGTCGCCTAGTTTACCCATGCTTTAAAGCGCTTGCGCGGGTTTGCGCTGAATAAAAGCATCCGCCCGCTATGCCGGGTGTTATTGCAATGCGATCTTGCCGCCACGGATTTCGATAATTTCACCGTCGGTAGCGGTCACGACCTGATTAGTCGCTTTTAGTTTGACCGTGCAAGGCCCAGTTTCCAGATCTAACAAACCATTAATTTCAATAATGTCATCCATAGGCTCCACGTCTGCCTTGCACTTAATGCTAACTGCGTGTTCGCGCCGATCTGCGTTCATCAAAGTAACAGACGCGAAACTGTGCCCACTTACAACAAGCATGACGCCCAATAAACCAGATCGAGTAGGGAACGTTTGCCCGCTAATTTGCTTGTCTTTTGCCATTTTAAGTGCCTCCAGGCGTTCGAAATTCGCCGAGAAGGATATGTAACAGTAATTCAGCTGAACGGACATCCTAAAATCACCTTACCCAGCTTAAATCGCCGTTTCGCAACTATTTTTCAAGATTGGATAAATAATTTGCCGCGCACGCCTAACGTCGCCGCCATTTCGCGTCCGCTGCTCAGTCCGAGCTAGACTACGCGAAATTTTGCCGTATCCACCTGCATGCCTTTTGACTCTTTTAGTTTTTTGCTGTTTTTTATCAGCGTCGTTTTGCTTGACCGCATGGCGTGGGGCACCCCTGCGCGCAAGCCAATTTTGCTTATTGCAAGCTGGGCGTTTTACGCGGGCTGGAATCCCTACTTTTTGCCAATGCTGATCGCGACTAGCACCCTCGATTGGTGGCTAGGACGCAAGTTAATGACTGCATCAAAGGTGATGAAAAATCGCTGGCTGATGTTGTCGCTGATTAGCAATTTGGGTGTGCTGGCGTATTTTAAGTACCGGTTTTTCATTGCTAGCAATCTAGATTCGATTTTCGATACCGGCTTGCTGCACAGCCTGCAAGCCCCTGGCGCAGCAAGTTGGGTACTGCCGGTGGGCATTTCATTTTATACATTTCAAAGCTTGAGCTATTGCATTGATGCCTATCGCGGCCGACTGCCCGCCACGCCGGTCAGTTGGATGGACTTTTCACTGTACGTGGCGTTTTTCCCGCAGCTCGTCGCCGGGCCAATTGTGCGATTTGGCGATTTTTACCCACAGCTTGCGCGCAATCCGCGCAGCGATGCCGCGCAGCTGGGCACTGGCGTTGCGCTCATTATCATTGGCTTGTTTTTAAAAGTAGTCGGTGCCGACAGCGTGTTTGCACCCAGCACAGACTTCCTTTTCGCAAGCGCCACGCATGATTTTCGCACCGCTTGGCTGGCCGCAATGGCCTTTAGCGGCCAAATTTTCTGCGACTTTGCTGGCTATTCGCTGTGTGCCATTGGTGCGGCCCGGGCTTTGGGTTTTTGGCTACCGGAGAATTTTAATGCGCCCTACGCCGCGGTTGGTTTTAGCGATTTTTGGCGGCGCTGGCATATTTCTTTGTCCAGCTGGCTACGTGACTATCTCTACATACCGCTCGGCGGCAATCGCTTTGGCGCACTGCGCACCTACGTGGCATTGAGCTTAACGATGCTTCTGGGCGGGCTTTGGCATGGCGCGGCTTGGACGTTCATCGCCTGGGGCGCACTGCACGGCCTGTATTTAATCCTTGAGCGGCTATTGGGGCCGATGCTGACGCGGATTCATGCACGCCAATCCTGGCCCGTTGCCACACTTTTGCGCGCCGTCGCTTGGTTAATAACCTTGCTGTTGGTGATGTTCGCCTGGGTCTGGTTTCGCGCCACGGATAGCGCGCAAGCTCTGACAATCTGTGCGCAGATGCTTGCGCCAAATTCAATTCAAACGATTGTAGTAAGCGCCGATTCAAAGCTGATGGCCTGTGGTTTTTTAGTGCTTATTGCATTGCAGTTGGCACAGCGGCGTTTCCAGCTGTTGGCCCGGCTGCAAACGCTGCCGCCGGTTATTCTTGGTTTGCTGCTTGGCCTATTGTTGAGCGCGATCATCCTTTCGCCCGGCAATGCCCGGGCATTTATCTATTTTCAGTTTTAAGACATGAAAAGCTTAAGCAAGAACCGTAATCATTGGCTGCTGACATTTGCGATCATTGTAATCAGCTGCGTAGCCCTGTGTGCAATGGTTGAGCAGCATCGCCGTGCACAAGGCCATCTACCCACTGTGCGGGATGATTTGAATCTTTGGGCGCTGGAACGGTCGCGCGTTGACGGCCTGGGTGAGAACGCAATCGCAATTTTAGGCACCTCAAGAATATTGTACGGCTTAGACCCGCAAGCATTGGCACGCGCCCTGCCCGGAAAAGTGCCGGTGATGTTGGCGGTCAACGGCGCCTATCCGCTAGCGGCATTGAGCGATCTCGCGCGTGACGCGAATTTCACCGGCACCGCTTTGGTTGATATCGATGCGCGTGGATTGTCCCGCTATTACCGGGATATGCAGCAAGCACAAGTAAGCCGATTTATTGCAGGCGTGGGGCCGAGTGCAGCGGTGCATCGACGAATTTTAAGTCAATGGCAGGCAAAATTTCTGTTGGGCGATGCCGACCTAGGTTTAGTTCCAACCCTGACACGCCTGATTTTTAACGCCGCTCCACCGCAGCCACGCCACGCCACCATCGCACCGAACCGTGCTGGATCACTGGATTTTCAGCATCCCAATACCAATACCGCCGCAATGGCGGCGAACTTTGCCGCTGGCGTGTTGGCGGACTATCAAGACCATCCGCCGCCAGCGCCGGATCAGTGGCTGGCCGAACTTGATGATGTCGTCAAAGACATTCGCGCCATTCGTGCACGTGGGGGAAGGGTGTTGTTTTTTTGCTCGGCCACCAGTGGTGCGCACTTAATGGCTGACCAGCAAGGCTATCCACGCGCGCAATATTGGGACCGCTTTGCCAGGGAAATTGTCGTGCCAAACGGCGCGCGTGCGATTTATGCGCTCGATATTCCGGCAATTTCTGCCTTGCGCCTACCAGACAGCTCGCATATAGATCAGCGGGATCGCGCGGCATTTACTGCGACGATTGCGGATCTACTGAAAAAGATCGACTGAAAATTATGGATTGCGTATTTTGCTCAGCGAAACAAGTTGGGCACCGCGTAGCAGGCTGACGGCTTACATACCGATTGCTTCAAATTTCGAATGGTCTTCCCGGCGCAGGCCGGGATCCATTGGCTTTTCAGGTGATCGGTGCTCAGCGAAACGCTGTCGCAGGTTACAAAATGGTTCCCGGCCTGCGCCGGGATGACGGACGCATCAATGCGGTCAAGGCAAAACCGCAGGCAATTTGCATGATTGAAGCAACACAATCGGCTACGCTATCGGGCTGAAGGTTGGATCGGAGCCCGTGCATGTTATTAAACCCTATCACCGTTGAGCTCGTCGGCATGGCGCGCCGGGACGTAACGCCAAGCTTGCGCATGCGTGCCGCGATGCATTTACTGGATTGGCTGGGCTGTGCGGTGTATGGCTTGCGCTATTTGCACGGCAAGGCACTTTTGAATTATCTAAAAGATGTCCCCGAGGGCAAGGGTAGCGCGCTGGGCGCTGAGCGCAAGCACTTTGAACAAGCGGCGTTTCACAATGCGTGTTTAGGCAATATTGCCGCCTTTGATGATTTTGATCGAACCTCAGGCATCAGCCCCGGTGCGGTGGTGATTCCTGTGGCACTGAGTGTCGCCGAACATACCGGCGCCACAGGCGCGCAGTTGCTTGACGCGATTGTACGCGGCTATGAAGTCATGCTGCGTATTGGTCAATATTTAGGGCCAAAGCACAGTTTGTTTTTCGATAACACCTCCAGCGTCGGCCCTTTTGGCGCCGCCGCTGCGGCCGCAGATTTGCTGGGTTTAAGCGACGAACAATTCGTTTGGGCGCTGGGCAATGCCGGCACCCGCACAGGCGGATTCAGGCAAATGCAAAACGAGCCCTGCATGAGCAAGTCCTTGCACAACGGTTTGGCCGCGCAAAGCGGTTTGACCGCCGCACTGCTGGCAAAGCGTAACTTTACCGGCCCAAAACACATTCTTGAAGGCCCGCACGGTTTGTTTCCTGCCATCGCACGCGATGGCAGCCCAATCGAGATCATCTTTGACTCGGATGGGACTTTCAAAATTCTGGAAGTGAGCTTTCGCCCCTGGCCAGCAAACCGCCACACGCATGCGGCGATTGACGCGACCCTAAAAGCGAAAGCCGCCTTGACACCGGGTAGTCAGCTCAGTGCAGTTGCCTTGGAAACCTATCAGGAAGCAATTAAGTCAGCGAACCAACCCGAGCCCAAAACCGAAGTCGAGGCCAAGCATTCTTTACAGCACGCCATTGCCGTGGCGTTTTGCAAAAATAAGCCAGCGCTAGAAGATTTCAGCCCGCCCTTTGATCAAGCTCGCATCGCGGCTACCCGCGCCCTGATTACGGTCAAGGAAAATGAAGCGATGACGCGCGCCTTCCCAAAGCAATACGGCGCGCGCGTTACTTTGACAACCACGGCAGGCGAGTCCGTCACCGAAACCATCAGCAATGCCTGGGGTGATCCAGCGGCGGCCCTCAATATGCAAGAGTTGGAGGCGAAATTTCAGGGTTTGCTCAACAAAGTCGGCGTACTGCCCAGCCTGCAGGCGGAACTAGCGACCTGCGTAAAGCAACTGCCGGAAGCGAAGAGTTTGACTGATTTTTCCAAGCGCTTGCAACGCATTCAAGCCGCGTAAGCACAAGGGCTCAGTAGGCAGAGCGCGATAACGGGTCCTGGCGTGGCGCTGAAGGAAACCCGTTCGTGCTGAGCCCGTCGAAGCATGTAGCCGCACGCTGCATGATGCACAGAGTGCTGCGGCTGCATCAGTATTAGTGCGGCTCTGCCCTTCGACGAGCTCAGGGCAAACGCTTCTTTATAGATTTGCTTTGAAAAAAACTCATACTTTAAACATCACTTTAGAATTGTACCGAACATAAAAAAACACCTGACGTTCGTCACTTTGTGTAGTCAGTTAATTTGGCTACGATGCGCCTACATCGTTCGCCGAATTGATTGGATCTTATGACCGACCGTAAAGACTTACTCAAGCAATTAACAATTGACCGCGATTTGCCGCCCGAGCGCAAAATCCCATGGGGCTGGATTGTTACGGTACTGGCATTAGTAGGCTTAGGCTATATTCTGTTTACGCTGCTAAATAAGGGCAGCGGTGAAATCGTTGTTAAGACTGCAGTAGCGCGGGCGGCATCGAGCGCGGCTGACTCCAGTCAATTGGACGCCTCTGGCTATGTGGTAGCGCGCCGACAGGCTACGGTTTCTAGCAAAGTCACCGGTAAAGTCGAAAGCGTGCTGATTGAAGAAGGCATGCGCGTCGAAAAAGACCAGCTACTCGCGACGCTAGAGCCTGTAGACAGCCAAAAGCAGCTCGATTTGACCGTCGCCCAAGCGCGCGCCTCAGACGCGCAACTTGAGGACTTACGCGTGCAAATAACGGATGCCCAACGCCAGCTCAAACGCCAGCAGGAATTAGTTGCAAAAAAACTGGTGTCACTAGCTTCCTTAGATTCCGCCGAAACCTTAGTAAATTCATTGAAAGCGCGGCTCAACAGCGCGCAACGCAGCTTGGAAGTATCCCGTTCTAGCGTTGCGGTCAGCCAGCAAAATTTGGACAACACCAAGGTTTATGCGCCGTTTGCCGGCGTTGTGATCGCCCGCTCAGCCCAAGTTGGGGAAATTGTTTCGCCGCTCTCCGCCGGCGGCGGCTTTACCCGTACCGGCATAGGCACAATTGTGGATATGGATTCGCTAGAAGTCGAAGTCGATGTGAACGAAGCTTTTTTACAAAAAGTAGTGGCGGGCGCGCCGACCATAATTACGCTAAACGCTTACCCAGATTGGAAAATCCCCGGCAAAGTCATTGCCATTATTCCCACCGCTGACCGCAGCAAAGCCACGGTAAAAGTGCGCGTTGCTTTCGGCGAAAAAGACGCCCGCGTGTTGCCTGATATGGGTGCCCGCGTCGCGTTTTTGTCAGGCACTGAGCCAAGCGCGGCGACTGCGGCACCAACGATCAGCGGCGTGCTGATTCCTTCTAGTGCCGTGCTCGGCAGTGACACGGTATTTGTGCTGAAAGACGGCGCGATTGCACGGCGCAGCGTAAAGGTTTCAGGTAACGGCGCTGAGCTTAAGGTTGAATCCGGCATTAGCGCAGGGGAAACCGTGGTGTTGGAGCCGCAATCCAGCTGGGCCGATGGCTTGCGAGTACGCGTGCAATAGCCGTGTGCAATCCGAACTGAAGCCAAATTTAGCAATCAAATCAGGAATTTAAGCCATGAGCAAAACCTTAATCCAATTACGTGGGGTCAGCAAAAGCTACACCCGAGCCAAACAGAGCATCCAGGTGTTGGATAAGCTTGATCTAGATATCGCCGAAGGTGAGTTTTTGGCGCTGATGGGGCCTTCTGGCTCAGGCAAGACCACGCTATTGAATCTGATCGGCGGTTTAGATCAGCCAACGACCGGCTCCGTCAACATCGACGGCACACCGATTGAGTCCTTGTCGAGCAACCGGCTCGCAGCCTGGCGCGCGCGCAATGTCGGCTTTGTGTTTCAATTTTATAATCTGATGCCGGTGCTAACGGCAGAGCGCAACGTTGAACTGCCGCTACTGTTGACCAATTTGTCCGCAGCCCAACGCAAAAAGAATGTCGCAATTGCCTTGGAAGTTGTGGGCCTATCGGATCGTGCGCACCACAAGCCGAAAGAGCTTTCTGGCGGGCAAGAGCAGCGCGTCGCGATTGCGCGCGCAATTGTTTCGGACCCTAAAATCCTGGTCTGCGACGAGCCGACCGGCGATTTAGATCGCAAAACGGCAGATGAAATTTTGCGCCTTCTGCAAACGCTCAATACCGACTATGGCAAAACCATCATTATGGTGACCCACGACCCGAAAGCGGCGGAATACGCCAAAACGCAATTGCACTTGGATAAGGGCCGCCTAGTAGAGGCTGCGCACGCATGAAACTCTTTGGCTTGATTTGGGCGAACTTGTTTCGCAAAAAAACGCGCACGTTGCTGACGCTGTTGAGTTTAATCAGTGCATTTTTGCTGTTTGGGCTGTTGCAAGCGGTGAGTAATGCGTTTTCGGCGGGGGCTGATTTTGTCGGTGCCTCGCGCTTAATTACGCAAGCGCGGGTCAGTTTTACGCAATCATTACCCATGCGCCAGCTGACGCAAATCGAAAGCGTTCCGGGCGTTGCAGCGGTTAGTTTTCAGCAATGGTTTGGCGGAATTTATCAAGATCCACGCAATTTCTTTGCGCAGTTCGCTGTCGATCCTGACCGATTATTTGCCGTCTACCCAGAATGGAAGCTAAGCGATGAGGAAAAGCAACGCTTTCGTACGATTAAAGCCAGCGCCATTGTGGGCAGCCAATTGGCGAAAAAATTTGGTTGGAAAGTTGGCGATCAAGTGCCTTTGGAATCAACTATTTGGCCAACCCAAGACGGTAATAAGACTTGGACTTTTGA
>Ga0105046_10008799_pt1 | contig 15845 bp, 12 predicted proteins | sample MAT03_FD_78385 | JGI IMG/M metagenome (GOLD analysis project Ga0105046, IMG submission 78385) | Freshwater microbial communities from Lake Fryxell liftoff mats and glacier meltwater in Antarctica - MAT-03 (megahit assembly) | ecosystem: Environmental > Aquatic > Freshwater > Ice > Liftoff...
ATCCCGGACCCCACGTAAGCACGGCGCCGATCTTCAAATCCTCGCCCGTAACGTGCCGCAACATGTCCTGCGGATAGACGCCTTCGGTGGGCCGTTCATAGTGCGCGCACCCGGCCGCGTGGATGTGATGATCGCCCGAATACCAGCCCATCTTCGCCGGGTCGATCCACCGTTCAAGCTGAAACGTCAACTCCTGCGGCGCCCCGCTCGTAATCGCAATCTTCCGCGACTTCGCACGGTACTCCGGCCCGCGGCTGTAATCGATGGTGTAAGAACCCGGAGGCAGCATCACGTGCTCGCCATCTGCCCGGTAGACCTGCGGATGGAAGAAGAAATCGCCGTTGAGCCGCTTCGTCTGCGGCGGATACACGCGGCGCATTTCGTCGCGAATCAGGAAACCGGCGGTGGTCGGTTTGCCGTCCGTATCCTTCACGCGAAACACCACTTTCGCAGCCGGAACCGCGGTGAAAAGAATGTCAACTTCAGACCGGAATCCCAAGTCCTGCGTTCCCTGCCCCACGTCGAAGATCAACTTCGCCTCGCGCTTGCCGGCGTCCTTTGAGTAAAGCTGCAAAATGCGGTACTCAAGCTCTAAACCCGATAGATGCGGCTTCATCGGCTGCTTGTTGAAGACGACGTGATCGATCCAGTTCCTATTCACCTGTCCCAGGGAAGTGTTCGCCATCTGCCCCGAGTTCGGGCTGCTGACGGCCAGTACGGCAGTGATCCCCGCCTGATTGGCAACTTTCACCAGAAACGCCCGCCAGCCTTGCTCCATCAGCCTCGCCGCCGCCTGCCCCTGCTGCACCTTCACGCGGCTCTCCGGGTTGATCTCTACTCCGGCCAGCACGTGCCGATCCAGTATTTTTTGCAGCGCCTCCACTTGCGCCTTGCCGCCGTTGGGCGTGGCAATCAGCTTCTGCAGCGCGTCCACATCGGCCTTCGGCAGCGGCTCGCCGATGATTTCCATCGCCTGTATGACGCGCCCCACTTGCGCCGCTAGCGGCTGGAACTCCACGGCGGAGACCAACGGCACCTCCTCTCCCGGCAGACAGGCGACAGCAAAGCAGAACAGGCAAAGCGGTTTCATTCCGACAGTTCTAACACAATCCCGGCCCCCGAATTTCCCTTGACATTCACTATAGTGAGAGTCACTATAATGACATGAAAGATACGGCTGTCCAGGAGTTGCTTCCCCTCCCCGCGCCATTCTTCCAGATCCTGGTCGCGCTCGCCGCCGCTGACGCGCACGGCTACGCCATCATGCAGGATGTGGTGGAACGCACCGGCGGCAGACTGCGCCTCAGTCCGGGCACGCTCTACGGTTCCATCAAGCGGATGCTCGAATTGGGCCTGATCCAGGCAGCGCCGCGCAAAACCGGAGAGGACGAACGGCGCCGTTGCTACCGCCTGACCAACCTCGGTAAGAAAACCGCCCGCGCTGAAGCCGCCCGTATGACGGAGACCCTGCGATATGCCCGAACCAACGGCCTCGCGCCACAGGATATCTAACGGGTTCTTCCGGCGGCTCCTGCGCCTCTATCCAGCCGGCTTCCGCGCCGAATGGGGCGGCGAAATGGAAGAGTTGTTCAGCGCCCGCCGGCGCCGCGAACCCATCTGGCGCTTGCTGTGGGAAATCACCGTCGACACCTTTAGACGATCGGCATCTCGCTCGTCAGCGGCCGCGGATTCACCCGCAATGATGATCGCGCGGCACCGCGCGTCGCCGTCGTGAACGACCTGTTTGCCGGACGCTTCTGGCCGGGGCAGGATCCCATCGGCAAGCGGTTCCGCCGTGCGGGCCAGATGTTGGAAATCGTCGGTGTCGCCCGGCGCGTAAAATACATCTTCTTTGGAGAATCTCCCACTGCCGCCATCTATCTCCCGTTCCGCCAGGACGGGTTCGCCCGCCTCACCCTGCTCACCCACACTGCGGCCGATCCCGCCGCGCTCGCCGCACCCGTCCGCGATCTCATCCACGAACTTTGGCCCCAGCGTTCCCATCATGAACCTTCGCTCCATGGATGATTACCATCACCAGCGAACCGTCAACATCGTCAACATGCTCGTCAAAACCGTCGCTACGCTCGGCTTGACGCTCGCCCTCGTTGGCCTCTACGGCACTATGTCGTATTCGGTCACCCGCCCCAAACGCGAAATCGGCATCCGGCTAGCCATCGGCGCCGCGCCGGGAGCCATTCTCAAACTGGTGCTCCGGCAAGGCGCCGGGATGGCTGGCGCCGGAATCGTTCTCGGAACCGGACTCGGATTCCTGGCATCCCGGGGAATGGAGCAAGGCTTCCTGGGCATGGCCGTCGCGCATCCGGCTGTCTTTGTGATTGTTCCGCTACTACTCACCGCCGCGGCAATGGCGGCCTGCTGGATCCCCGCGCGCCGCGCCGCTGCCACCGAACCGGCGCAGGCACTTCGCTGCGAATAACATCGCTATCATGGTAGGTTAACTAGACTAGGAGTTCCAACCCATGATTCTGCGCCGCTGGACCACGGTGCTCGCAATAAGTATCGGTATAAGCTCGGCAGCCCCGATACCCCGCCATTTGATTCGCACTAGCGGAGCGCTGACTGAAAGCAGCCCCCGCGCGCCGAGGGAGATCGGCGATCAATTTACGGCGGCGCAAATGGATGCGCCCGGACTCTACCTCGCCAAAGAGTATAAGACCGCCCACAACAGCGTCACCCATCTCGTCTACCGCCAACGCTTCCAGGGCATCGAGATCCATCTCTCCGAATGGCGCGTGAACATCGATAGCGATGGCCGCGTCATCAATGCCGGCGGCAGTCTGTTCCAGGCGCCGTCCGCCAGGCCCGCGAGTGCCGCCCGGCTCGCTGAGGCCGCTCGCGCCGCCCTCGCCGCGGTCAATCCAATTCTCGCCCGGGAAGCCACTCTCCGGCGTTCCGGCATGACCGGCCGCGGTGACGCCCGCTTCCTGGCCGATGGCATGGGAGAACTCACCGGCCGCCCGGTCTGGTATCCCATTCGCGGCGTCCTGCAGCCCGCGTGGAACTTCGTCGTTACCGATGCTGACGGCATCACAACCTATGACACCGTAATCGACGCCGCCTCGGAAACGTTGCTGGCCAAACAGGCGCTTACCATGTTCCAAAACGCGCCGCGTGGCTCCGTTTACACCGGCATCAGTCCACAGCCCGCCGTCAAACCGGGTGTTCAAAGCAATGAAGAACCGCCGTATGTGCAGCGCGTTGTTGTGCCTTTGACCGGTTCCGCAACGGCGTCGCCGAAAGGGTGGATCAGCGGCAACGAGACGGCCGGTAACAATACAATCACCGGCGCGAACCTCTCCGCGACCCTCTTCGTGAATCCGCTCACTGCCAAGTCTTCCACCCTCAATTTCGACTTTCCCCTGCAACTCGGCGGTGACGCCCCAGTTACAACGCTTTTCCAGGAAGCAGTATCCACGAACCTCTTTTACTGGGTCAATCGCGCCCACGATCTCTTCTACGAAATTGGCTTCAATGAGGCCGCCGGCAACTATCAGGTACAGAATTTCTCCGGCGCCGGCTTGGGTGGAGACCCCATGCTGGCTTACTCCCAATTCGGGGCGCAGGCCCTGACCGGGACGCCCGCTCTTAACAACGCATTCTTCACGACGCGTGACCGGTCCGATGGCGAACAGTCAATGATCGCCATGTTCCTGGTCTCTTCGAATGGGGCATGGACCGACGGGTCGCTAGCCTCCGACGTTATTCTCCACGAATACGCGCACGGCGTCACGTCGCGCCTCATCCCCACCATGAACGACGGCTTCCAGGGCAGTGCCATGAATGAAGCGCTGAGCGACTTCTGGGCGCTCGAGTTCATCACGCCCGAGGGCGCGCCGCCCGACGGCTCGTACACCATCGGAGACTACTGGAATCGCTCTTTCGGCGTCGGAATTCGTTCCCGGCCGTACAGCACGAACAAGGAGATCAACCCACTTACCTACGCCGATCTCGGCCGCGCCCTTTCGCAGCCGTCGATCCACAACGACGGCGGCATCTGGATGATGGCGCTCTGGGAAATTCGCGCCAATCTCATTCGCCAGTTCGGCGAAACCGAAGGCCGCCGCCGCCTGCGGCGCATTGTCATCGATGGCATGAAAATGTCCCCGCCAGCGCCGTCCATGGTCGATCTGCGTGACGCAATACTTCTCGCCGAACGAGTTGATTACAAATCGGAGAGCCAGTCTCAACTCTGGGAAGCCTTTGCCAAGCGCGGATTGGGTGTGCTGGCCTTCAGCCCCAATTCCGGAACCATGCAGGTAACAGCGTCGTTTGACACACCGTCCACTACCGGAGTCATTGGCTTCCAAACGGAATCGCCCATCATTGGAGAACCGCTCCGCATCACCGTTTACGACGCCAACTACACCGGCCAGGAACTGCCGGTGGACGTAGTCGCGACTTCCGGAGACGTCGAAAAAGTGATCCTCACCCTGGACGGCTTGGCCTACCGCGGCACCCTGTTCACCACGCCCGCTGGTCCGGCGATCAAGGGCAACGGCGCTCTCTCGCTCATCCGCGCCGACGATGTTACCGTTTACTACAACGACCAGAATGCGGGCGGCGGTGCGAAGTTGATTGAGAAATCAGTTCCCGCTTCAAACAACTACTCCGCATCGATCGATACCGCCGTTCCGTTCAGTTTCCCCAATGAAACGGCCACCAACCTCCGCGTAAACCCCGGCACATCGTTGCTTCGCGTCGCACTGCCCTTCGACTTTCCCTTCTACGGAAAGAAATACCGGGAAGTCATGATTCTACCGGAAGGTTACCTCCAGTTCGATACGCTGCAGACGCCTCCCTGCCTCGATGAAGCCGGCTTCGCGAGTATCACCGGCATCGCCCCCATGGGCATGTGGATGCGCACCAATGGCAATGCCCAACCCAATGAGAACATCTTCACCAGCCGCGGTCCGAACACATTCACCGTTCGTTGGGCTGGGGAAACGGCGCCTTTGGTCTCCGCTCCTCCCTTGACGCCCGCGCCTGAACCTGTCAATTTTGCCGCTACCCTCTACGAAAACGGAGAAATCCTTTTCACGTACGGTACGGGAAATCAGAATCTCACCAGCCGCACTCCCGTGTTTGGCTGCCAGGCGACGTCACCAATGGTTGGCATCTCCAGAGGCATCGGCAACCCGGCGCTGCTCCACGTTCTGGGACGGGATCGGGCCACGTTCAAAGACGCCGTTCCGCTCGGCTTCGTTCCGCCTTTCGGCAACGCGACCAACCCCCAAATGAGAATCGAATCGCCGGCTCCCGATGCCACGGTTTCCGGTGTGCTCAACATTCGCGGCATTGTTTATGACACGGATGTTTTTCTCTCCGCGGCGAGCATTTTGATCGACGGGGTCTTTCAGGGCAACGCCACTATCAACCAGCCCCGGGCCGATATCTGTGCCCAGGAACGGCTTCCGGGCTGTCCGTCGGTTGGCTTTTCCCGGCTCATCAATCTCGACGCCGCCGGCATCAAGCCGGGCGCACACACACTGCGGATTCGCGCCGTCAACGCCAAGGGCGGGTTCCAGGACTATCCGGAAACCCCCATGCCCTTTACCGTCGCCGATGGCCCCGGCCCACTTCCCAAAGCGGCGATCGAAACCGCCAAAGACGGTGACGTTTGGACCGGTCCGGTCACGCTCCGAGGCTATGCCTACAGCGCCGCCAGCCGCGTCAACGCCGTTGACCTGATCATCGATAACATCGTCTATTCACGAGCAGCCTATGGACTGAACCGTGCCGATATCTGCGGCGGCGAAGCCGCGGGCGCGCCGAATTGTCCCGGCGTCGGCTGGCAGGCTACGTTCAACTCGGCGACCATCGCGCCCGTCCTCCGCAATGGCGAACATCGAATTCAGTTGCGCATAACCGAAGACAACGGCCGCACCACCTATCAACCGGATGCTTCGATAACCGTCAAGGTCGACAACCCGGTGAACGAGGTTCCCAAAGGCGTCCTTACGGAGCCCACGAACGCGCAACGCGTCTCCGGCGCCATCAACATCTCCGGCCATGCCTGGGATCCCGATGGCCGCGTCACCCAGGCCATTCTGGTAATCGATGGCGCCCAGCGCCTGCTGCTTCGCTACGGCATCGCCAGGCCCGAGGCCTGTGCGGTGCTCGCCGATGTCACGGCCTGTCCCAATATCGGATTTGAAGGGACGTTTGATACGCGTACCCTGACCAACGGAAACCATCGCCTCGGTGTCCTGATCGTCGATAACAGCGGCCGCACCGTTCTTGTTCCCGGCATCACGAATGCGGGCCTGAACATCACCGTCGACAACCCGTAACGCTCATTCCGCGCACCGGGGTACAATTCAGAATTCTGCCATGCGTCATCTCATTTCAGCAGGGTTCGGAATCACCGGTGCGCTGGCTCTAGCCGGCATTGCCATTAACCGCGGTGAACCAGTCAACTCCATGTGGCTGGTCATCGCCTCGTCTTGCATCTACATATTCGCCTACCGTGTGTACGCCAGTTGGATCGCCGCCAAGGTGATGGCCCTGGATGACCGGCGCGCCACGCCCGCCGAACGCCTCCGCAACGGCCACGACTTCGAACCAACCAACAAGTGGATCGTTTTCGGCCATCACTTCGCCGCCATCGCCGGCCCTGGTCCCCTCGTCGGCCCCACACTGGCGGCCCAGTTCGGGTATCTTCCGGGGACGCTTTGGATCATTATCGGAGCGGTTTTGGGCGGCTGTGTGCAGGATTTCGTCATTCTGTTCTGTTCGATCCGCAGAGATGGCAAATCGCTGGGCCAGATGGCGCGCGAGGAGATCGGCCGCGTCGGAGGGTTCACGGCTCTCGTTACGGTTCTGCTGATCATGATCATCCTGCTCGCCGTCGTCGCGCTTGTCGTTGTGAACGCGTTGAAGGGCTCTCCTTGGGGGACCTTCACGATCGCCGCCACGATGCCCATCGCTGTCTTCATGGGCCTCTATCTGCGTTATCTCCGGCCCGGCAAAGTTCTGGAGATTTCGGTCATCGGCTTTCTGCTCGTCCTCGGCTCCATCTTCGCCGGCGAGTGGGTGGCCAACTCGCCCGATTGGGCCCCATGGTTTACGCTGTCCGGAGTGACGCTCGCCATCTGCGTGATCGTTTACGGCTTCGCCGCCAGCGCGCTCCCCGTCTGGCTGCTCCTCGCGCCTCGCGATTATTTGAGTACCTTCGTCAAACTCGGCGTCGTGATTCTCCTGGGAGTCGGCATCCTGTTCGTCCAACCGCAACTCCAGATGCCCGCTCTCACCCGGTTCATTGACGGAACCGGTCCCGTCTTCGCCGGCGATGTCTTCCCCTTCTGTTTCATTACCATCGCCTGCGGCGCCATCAGCGGATTCCATTCCCTCATCTCCTCCGGCACAACGCCGAAGATGATCGCCCGAGAGTCGCACGCCCTTCCGGTCGGCTACGGATCTATGCTCCTCGAAAGCTTCGTGGCCATCATGGCCATCGTGAGCGCCTGTGTCCTCGATCCCGGCGTCTACTTCGCCGTCAATTCGCCCGCCGGTGTCGTTGGCGCAACCGCCGAGGCGGCCGTCACAACTATCAGCGGCTGGGGCTTCCCGGTTACGGCCGATCAGATGGCCGCTCTCGCCAAATCGGTCGGCGAAGAGACGCTTTTCTACCGCACCGGCGGCGCGCCCTCACTGGCCCTGGGAATGGCCCATATCTTCTCGAAAGGCGGCGGCGGTGAACGCCTGCTGGCCTTCTGGTACCACTTCGCCATCATGTTCGAGGCGCTTTTTATCCTGACTGTCATCGACGCCGGAACCCGTGTCGGCCGTTTCATGCTACAGGATCTGCTAGGCCACTTCTACAAACCGCTGGGCCGGACCAGTTGGTGGCCGGGAGTACTTGGGTCATCCGCCGCCATCGTGCTCAGTTGGGGGTACTTCCTATATCAAGGCGTGCGCGATCCGCTTGGCGGCATCAACTCGCTCTGGCCGCTTTTCGGCATCGCCAATCAGCTTCTCGCCATCATCGCGCTCTGCGTCGGTACTACGGTACTGATCAAGATGCACGGAAAAAAATACCTCTGGATCACCATCCTCCCGATGCTTTGGCTCGGCACGGTGACTTTCACTTCGGCGCTTATGAAGATTTTCTCCCCGCATCCGCGCATCGGCTTCCTGTCCGCCGCCGAAATCCTGGAGAAACTGCCCGTCCAAACCGAGGCCACGCGCACCTTGATCTTCAACAACTACCTGGATGCGTTCGTTTGCGGCCTGTTCCTGGTGCTGGTCACGACGATCCTGGTCGATTCCGCCCGGCAATGGGTCGGGATTCTCAACGGTAGCCGGGATGCACGCAGCACGGAAACGCCCTTCGTTCAAACGGCGCTAACGCCGGAGGAGATCTAAATGAAAGCCCTCCGCCAATTTGGACGGACAATTCTCGCCATCCTTCGGGAACTCAGCGACGAAAACGCTTATTCACGCCATCTAAGAATCCACGCCTGCGCAAACACCCCGGAAGAGTACCGCCGTTTCCAGACGGAACATTTCAAGGCCAAATATCAACGGGCAAAATGCTGTTGAAATCCTGTGGAAAACGGGGCAACAAGTGGCTGCCCCGTCCCGAAAAACTACGCTGATCGCGTAACCCAGCAATATCCGTGGCGCAGAATGGTCTGAATCTCGCCACCGAGGTTAAACAACTTTACCTTTCGGCGAAGCCGCTGAATATGAACGTCGAGTGTGCGCGTTCGCACCCCGCCCGTGTAGCCCCAAATGGTGCTTAAAAGATATTCACGAGACAGGCATTGGCCTGCATGCTCGCGAAGCATTTGCAACAGCTCCGATTCCTTCTTGGTCAGGTGGAGGGAACCTGTAAACTCGGGGACGGCCATGGCTGCAGACAACATTTTGTACATCTCCTCATGTAGTGTGATGGCGGAAACATCAGTGAGGTTTCAAGTAACGTAATATTCCCAGGATTACGCCGCTGCCGCAATCTGGACTAGATCTCCCGATACCAACGTTACCAGTGACCCTTCCAGAGGTTGCACGCCGCACGCCCACGCAAAAGCGTGCTCCATTTGCCGGCACGCGCCATAGCTATACATCCGCCGAAACAGCCCGCTTGCCCATTCCGCTGTCGGCGTCCCCGTCAGCGCTCTGGTCGCCTCCGCCGTTCTCCGCACGCATCCCAAGCAATCCACTCCCGTGGTGTCGCATTCCTCAGGATAGTATCCGTCCGCCTGCATCGTGCCCATGTAATCACTCTCCCGGTCGAGTCAATCTGTTTTATTTTTGTGGTGCGTAAACAGTTGTACAGTATTTTCCTGATGCGGCATAGACCGCTGAGGGGGTGAGGCGTAAGGTCTTCTGGGGGACGCTGTACCCCCTCATCTGGGGGTATTCAAATCGGACTACCTGTTATCAACCGCAGCACCCACTCCGCTACACATACCGGTTTCGCCTGCCCTTCGCCTTCCACCGTGACTTGCCAAACCACTTCCACGCCGCCGGTGCGCGCTCCGCACCCCGCCAGCGCAAAATGCCCCCTCACCCGGCTGCCCGCCGGGACCGGGGCCGGAAATCGCACCCTGTTCAGGCCATAATTGATCGACGCCGATTGGCCCAGTTGCAGCGAAACCGCCTCGGACGCCATCCGCGACAACAGGCTCAGCGTCAGGAATCCATGGGCAATCGTCGTACCCCACGGACTCTCCCCCCGCGCGCGCTCCGTATCTATATGAATCCATTGGCGATCACCGCTGACAGCGGCAAAGGACTCGATCATCGGCTGCTCAATTTGGATCCAGGAACTGCTCGCCACAACGGCGCCGCCCGCCAGCGATTGCAGTTCGTCCAGGGAAGAAATAACTCGGGGCACGTTCTAAAAATACCGCAACCAGGCGGCGGTGCTATCGCGTTTCTTGCGCGTAAACCATGCGCAAACAGGGTACAAAAGCACCAAAATAGCCCCCCAAATGGCGTAAACAACGCCTAAATTGAAGCCATAATCGCCGGGTCTGGGCGTCTGCACGCCCATCAACCAATCGGCACGCCCATAGACAGCCAGCGCGTAAAGCACGGCGAACCCGTGGATTAGAGGCAAATGGATCAAGTAAAAGAAGAGAGGAACTCGTCCAAACATAACAATCCGCTGCCAAAACCCCGATACCGTGTCCGGCAACCGGCTCAGCAGCACCAGGGCCGGGCCTAACGTCATCAAAACGTACAACAACGACGGCGGGTACTTTGAGCAGTTCAAGAACGAGTAAACCCCGCCGATCCAAGGGCGCGCATCGCCGTAAAAATTGGCGGCCCGGAGCGCCACAAACACCCCGGTCGCCGCGAGACCGATCCCCGCCATCGTCCGGCGGCGACGGTCAACCTCCATCTCGTAAAGTAACCCGAAACCATAGCCGGCAAACAAGATAGCCATCCATGGAAGCAGCGGATATTGCGGGAAAAATATATATCCAGGGGCGATTTGCATGTTCTCCCGGTCGTGCAGAATCCGCCACACCCACCACAACGCTCCGAACCGCTCGGCTTTCAGCCCGTCGGTCAAATTGTGGAGAAAAATCACGGCCACCCCACTCAATCCCGCAACCTTTGCCGATAAATGGAAGCGCACCGCTACGCCCAGCGCGACCATCGACCAACCGATCGCCCAGATCACCTGCCCGACGCTGAAGTGATAGTTGAAATTAAAAAACCAGCCGAAACACCGCACCCAAGTCAGTTCCAGAAACACGAGCCACAAGCCGCGAGTGACGAGGAAATAACTCAATTCCGCCGGCGATTTCCGTCGCGACTGCAACCAGGCGCTGGTTCCAGCGAGAAATACGAACACCGGTGCGCAGAAATGAGAAATCCAGCGAGTGAGAAAAAGTGCCGGCCACGTCTTGGCCGGGTCCATCGGATCCACCGAGAGATCGCCGAAGAAATCCCGGGTATGGTCCAACGCCATAAGGAGAATGGCGACCCCGCGAAGGAGGTCAATGGAATCAAGCCGCTGGGAACGCCCGGTCACGCGAATTGCTGGAAGAACTGCCAGGATTTAGCGGCACAGAGGTCCCACCGGTATTCTTGCGCCTTTTCGCGTCCGGCGGCAGCGACCGCCGCAGCCGTGCTTGGCGACAGCAGAATTTCATCGAGTCCTTCGCGAATTCCCGAAGGACTGCGGGGATCCACGTGAATTGCGCCCGCCCCGGTGATTTCGGGCAGGCAGGAATTGTTCGATGTCAGGACCGGGACGCCTGCCGCCATGGCCTGGGCCACCGGGAATCCGAAGCCTTCGTACAAAGAGGGATAAGCGAAGACCGCGGCCGCTTTGGTTAAACCGGGGATATCCTGCTCGGGTACATACCCCAGATAGCGTACTCCGGGTAACCCGGAGAGAATCCGCTTCGAGGTGGTACTCGCGGCCCAACCCATGGGACCGGCAAAGACGAGATCCACTGATTCCCGGACGGACGGCGCCAGCAGCAGATAGGCATCCAGCAGCGCGTCCAGATTCTTCCGGGGCTCGATCGTCCCGATATGGAGAATGAACGGCTTGTTCAGCTTCAACTGCGACCGGACACGCGCCGCTTCGGCGTCGGTGACGTCGAAATACTCGTCCGGAACGCCGGAATGAATCGCCACGATTTTGCCGGGATTCAAGTTCAACAAGCGGATGGCGTCCTGCCGTGTATTTTCGCTCACTGCGATCAACCCGTCAGCCCGCGTTAAGATTCGTTCGGCAAAGCGTCTGTCAGCCGTAATATTGGCGGCAGTGTGGAATTCCGGGGTCAGCCAACAGGTCATGTCATGAACTGTGGCGGTGAGCGCCTTGCCTTTCACCCCGGCGTGGACCTGATTGGTCACGTGAAAGACGGTGGCGTCGCGGGTGGCGAATCGACGCGTCATCGCAAGGCGGTTCGAGGCGAGGAGCCAGGCGATCCGCGGCGCCGTGTGCATCAGGCTCATCACCGAAGTTTCATGGGTCAAGTTGCCAAGGTCGCGGATGAATGGATAGGCATCAACGGCATCAACGCTGGAGGTCCGCTGCAATGCGTGGATCCAGTGATAGAGATAATTTTTAACCCCCGCGCTGCGAAGCAATAACGGGGATGCGTCAACGGAGATTCGCATCAGATTGTAACCGGAGTTCTGTTATCCTACCGCATCTGTCGACGACGGATCGGACGAAACAATACGGGTGATGCGTATGGGACGGTCTCGATTGCAAAATAGTTGCCCAGGGTACAAATCGATCAAGCGAAGTTGACTTTGTCACCGGCCTCGCCAAATTTCCGGCAGGTCTGCGAGGAATCGATATTTCGCAACAATCCGGTCAAAACCGCGCCGGCGCCGACCTCCACCCACTGGCTGACCCCCGCGGCAATCAGGAATCGCATCGATTCCAGCCATAGAACCGGATTCGGCACCTGCTGGTACAGCCCTTCGCGCGCCTCCGCGCCGGAGGTCACAACCCGGGCCTGCCAATTGTTCACCATCGGAATCCGCAAATCGGCAAAAGCAACGGCGTCCAGATCCGTTTGCAACAACTCCTGGGCCGGACGCATGAGGGGGCAATGGAACGGCGCGCTGACCGGGAGAGAAATGGCCCGTTTTGCGCCGGCGGATTTGGCCAGTTCCATAGCGCGGGCGACGGCGCCGGCATGCCCGGCGATCACAATCTGGTCCGGGGAGTTCAGGTTAGCCGCGGTTACCACTTCCCCTTCGGCCGCCGCCGCCAGAATCTCGTCCAATTTCCCATCAGGCAGTTTCAACAAAGCCGCCATGGCGCCAATGCCTTGCGGCACGGCAGCCTGCATGTACTGGCCGCGCTTGCGAACCAACTGCACCGCGGTCGCGAAGGGCAGCGCGCCTGCCGCCACCAGCGCCGAGTATTCGCCCAGGCTATGCCCAGCCACGAAGTCAGGATGGCAGCCTTGTTCAGCGAGAACGGCGAAGGCCGCGATGGAAACAGTCAACAATGCCGGCTGGGTATTTTCCGTCTTTTTCAAGTCTTCTTCCGGGCCCGCAAAGCAAAGTTGCGACAGCGGAAACCCGAGCGCCTCGTCGGCGGCATCGAATACGGCTTTAGCCGCCGTGGATGTCTCATAAAGCGATTTCCCCATGCCCGCGAACTGCGAGCCCTGTCCGGGGAACAAAAAAGCTGTCTTTGGCATGAATTTCCAGTTTATCTAAGCTCTGACGCCCGGCGCGGGTAACCTGCCGCAACAACCAGTCATCTCTATCCATTAAGCTTTAGTATTAGGAGCGCCTTTCGTGTCACTTTCTGAAATCTGCGTACGCCGGCCGGTCTTCGCCTTCATGCTGGTGATGTTCCTGGTCGTCCTGGGCGTCTTCAGCTTCCTCGACCTTGGCGTGGATCTCTTCCCCCGCACGGATCCGGCGACGGTTTACGTCCGCGTCCGGCTCCCAGGCGCGAGCCCGGAAGAGGTAGTTTCGCAGATCATCCTGCCGTTAGAAGAAACCGTCGCCTCCGTCAGCGGCATCGACGAAATCCGGGCGATGGTGAGCGAAGGTGGCGCGTCCCTCATGGTCACCTTTGTCCTGGAGCGCGACATCAGCAGTGCCGTTGAGGATGTCCGCGAAAAAGTCTCGGCGGCCATGAGGAAGTTGCCACCGAATGTGCTGCCACCGACCGTGGCGAAGATGGACCCCGATAACGACGCCATCGTGACCTTAGCGGTTCACGGCCAGCGCCCTATCCGGGAATTGACCGAGATCGCCGACAAGCAGGTTCGCCGCGCGCTCGAAACGATTGACGGCGTGGGTACGATGGACGTGGTCGGCGGCCAGCTACGTCAAATCAATGTATTCCTCGACATCGACAAAATGAACGCGTACAACCTGAGCGCCCAGGAGGTGGAACGCGCGCTCCGTACGGAGAACGTCGAGACGCCTGGAGGGCGAATTGTCCGCGGCTCGGCCGAAATGGGAGTCCGTACTCTGGGGCGGCTAGATCATGTCGAGGAGTTCGGCGCAATTATTGTTAAGAACGTAGCCGGCGCTCCGATTCGCGTTCGGGATGTCGGTCATACCGAAGACTCATTCGCCGAACGCCGCAGTTTCGCGATGTATCAGGGCCAGCCGGCGGTGATTTTAGAAGTCCGGCGCCAGATCGGCACGAACACGGTTAAGGTTGTGGACAGCGTCATCGAACGCCTGACAGAAGTGAACAAATCGCTGCCGCCTGGAACGAAGATTTCGATGGTGAAAGAGCAGGCGACTTATATCCGGAAATCGGTGGAAGCGCTGGAGGAACATTTGATCCTGGGCAGCTTTCTGGCCGGTCTGATCGTGTTCCTGTTCATCCGCGACTGGCGCACCGTGCTCATCAGCTTTGTTGCCATTCCGACATCGATCCTGGCAACATTTACGGTCCTGCGGCTGCTGGATTACACCCTGAATTCGATGACGCTGTTAGGATTGACACTCGCCGTCGGCATTGTTATCGATGACGCCATTATTGTCATCGAGAACATATACAGGCATCTCGACGAATACGACGTCACACCGATTCAAGCGGCGATTGAGGCGACGCAAGAAATCTCGCTCGCGGTTATCGCCACAACGCTTTCGCTGGTTATCATTTTCGTACCGATCGCCTTCATTACCGGCTTCGCCCGCAAGTATCTGAATCAGTTCGGGTGGACGATGTCGATAGCGATTCTGATTTCGATGCTCGTCGCCTTCACGCTGACGCCGGCACTGAGTTCCCGGCTGCTGAAGCGAAAACCGAGGACCAACGGCAGCACCGGTCACGAACATCACTTCTCGATTTTCGACAAGCCATACACTAAGATCCTCACGTGGTCCCTGGATCACCGGTGGGTGCTGTTGGGAATTTGCGCGCTCGTTTTCTACTCCACATTCCCGCTCTACAAGATGATCGGCCGGGACTGGATGCCCCAGGAAGACCAGAGCGAGTTGACCGTGATGATGGAAATGCCGGAAGGCTCGGCGCTGGTTGCGACAGAACGTGTCGCGAAGGCGTTGGCCGCCAATTACGCGAAGATCCCCGGTGTTATCGCCGTGGTTCCCGCTTCGCATACCCGGGGCACCGAAAGCGTCACCAACGGCAGCATCACCATTCTGCTTGATCCGCCGGAAAAGCGGGCGCCGATTCTTGAAATGGGCAATAAAGTCCGCGCGGCGTCTGTTGAGTACGCCTTCGCCCGTCCGCGTGTCAGCTTTCCGAACGTGCTCGGCGGCCGCGAAACGTTTTCGCCTATTCGCGCGATGCTTCTTGGTCCCGACATTCGTACGCTGGTGAAGATTGGCAAGGAAATCAATCAGGCGATGCTGACGGAACCCAGTGTGACGGACGTCAAGGTGAACCTGAACTTGAACAACCCCGAACTCCAGGTGAAGATCGACCGCCAGTTGGCTTCCGATTTGGGTGTTCGCGTGGCCGATATTGCCGGCGCGGTCCGTCTCCTGATGTCGGGCGAGGATCAGATTTCGACTTTCAAAGAGGGATCGGAACAGTACCCGGTCATGATGCGACTGCTGAACGAGCAGCGCGACAATCCGGCGGTTTTGGGGCGGCTGCTGGTGCCCAGCGCGACACGCGGGCTGATCCGGCTTGACTCTATCGCTCAACTGGAACACGGCCTGGGACCGAGCCGTATCGACCGCTTCGCCCGGCAGTTTGGCGTCAGCATCTACGGCAACGTCTCGAATACATCCTCGCTCAATGAAGCGGCTATCGGCGCGCAGCGCGCCATTAGTACCGTGGATCTTCCGCCGGGCTACTCGGTGCGATTCTCAGGCCAGGTTAAGGTGCTTGAGGAGACAACCAATAGCATGTTGATGGCGATCGGCCTCGCGAGTATCTTTATGTA
>Ga0105046_10008800_pt1 | contig 15844 bp, 15 predicted proteins | sample MAT03_FD_78385 | JGI IMG/M metagenome (GOLD analysis project Ga0105046, IMG submission 78385) | Freshwater microbial communities from Lake Fryxell liftoff mats and glacier meltwater in Antarctica - MAT-03 (megahit assembly) | ecosystem: Environmental > Aquatic > Freshwater > Ice > Liftoff...
AATCAGGTCGTGGACAGGTGACACGCCGCAAGCGGGCAAGATCTACGAACCCTTTTCTTCCGCGGAGTACTTCTTCAGTCGCGTCTCCACGTACGACTTCTGTTGCACCTCGGCGGCATCGAGAGCCTTGGCGCCGAACGCCTTCGCTTTCGCCTTGTCACCCGCGGCGAAGTGGGCGTCCGCCACGAGCAGCAGCGTCGAAACATCCTTGTCGCCGTTGAGCTTCAATGCGTCCTCCGCCGAGCGAACCGCGAACGATTGTAGTTCCTTGTTAAGCTTGAGATCCGTGGCCACGAACATCGACACGACGCGGCCAATGCCCGAGCCATCCTCCTTCTTCTTCGCGACCGTGATCAGACGCTCCGCCTCGGCCTTCGCCTCGGGGAAACGTTCGAGTTTCAGGAGCATCGACAGTTTGAACGTCGCGTAGAACATGCTGTTGGCCATGTTCGGCCACTTGGCACGATAGGCGTCGAACGCTTTCAATCCCGCTTCGGGATCGCTCTTGGCCGCGGCTCTCACGTCGCCGAAATCTTCGCGGCTTTTCTCCACAGCCTTGGCGTCCGCCTTGCCCTTCCACGTCCCGGCCACCACCTTCGGCAGCACCTCGCTCAGCAACGAGGGATGGCCGATGAAGGCGATCTTGCCTGCCTTGTCCACCACGAAGCAGCAGGGAATGCCGCTCTGCTTCGCCGCCTTCATGTACGCATCGCGCGTCTCGCGGTCGTTCGCGTAGGCCAGAGTGTAATGAAGTTTCTTCCCACGCTTCTCCACGAACGATGCCACCTTCTCTTCCGTGTTGTTCGGGTCCTTCGCGGAGAAGCCGATGATCGTCACGCCCTTGTCGCGGTACTCGTCTTGCAGGTCCGAAACGTGGGGCATCACCACAATACACGGCCCGCACCACGTGGCCCAGAACTCCACCACATAGACCTTGCCCGGCGCGAAGGATCTCACTTCCTTCCCCTGCATCCACTTTGTCGCCTTCACCGGCGGCGCCGGGTCGCCGATCCCCAGCGAGGCCGTTTTCGGATCGGCCTTCGGGTCTGACTTTGAACTCTTCTCATCCGCCGTGAAGCTGGGAATCGAGAACGCGAGAAGGCTGAGAGACGCAAGAAAGTGACGCATAGGAAACTCCTGGGGGAAATCCTGCGAAATCATAACCTGGATGGTATCATTACACGAATCACGTCAGAGCGACCAACACTCATTCCGGAGTTCTCAAAATGTATTGGCAGCTCTCGCTGATCACCGCCACCTTTGGCTTCCTGGCTTCGCCCTTGATGGCGGCGAGGCCGAACATCGTGTGGATCGTGACCGAGGACATTTCGCCGAACCTTGGCTGCTATGGCGATCCGGATGCGATCACGCCGAACCTTGATCGGCTCGCGTCGCAGGGGGTTCGATTCACCCATGCGTACACTCACACGCCTGTCTGCGCTCCCACGCGTAGCGGCATGATCGCCGGTCAGTATCCGACGACGCTGGGCAGCCATCACATGCGTTCCAAGCTGCTGAAGCCGCCGACGACGTTCACCGAATATCTTCAGAAAGCGGGGTACATGACCTTCTGGCCCGGCAAGACCGACTTCAACTTTGATCCGCCCAAGGGCTGGGTGGACAGCAAGGAAGACTGGGTAAAGAACCCCGATCTGCTCCCGAAGGACAAACCCTTCTTCGCGTACGTCAACTTCCTGGTGACCCACGAAAGCCAGGCCCGGGCCGCGGAGGCGGCGTACCGCAAGAACATCGCCCGCTTGAAGCCGTCGGAGATTCGCGAACGCTCGAAGGTGAAGCTGCCGCCCTATTACCCGGATGCTCCCGAGGTTCGCGAGTGCGTCGGCAAGTATCACGACAACATCACCGCGATGGACTATCTCGTCGGCGATGTGCTGAAGATGCTGGACGATCGCAAGCTCTCGGAGAACACAATCGTCTTCTTCTGGGGCGACCACGGCTGGGGCCTGTCGCGAGGGAAACGCTGGCCGTACGAAAGCGGCGCTCGCATTCCGCTTCTCGTCCGCTGGCCGGGGCATGTGAACCCGGGCACCGTGCGTGAGGATCTTGTCGGCGTCGTCGATTTCGCACCCACGGTGCTGAGCCTTGCGGGTGCGCCCATCCCGCCGCAGATGCAGGGGCAGGTGTTCCTGGGGCCGAACCGCGCCGCAGTCGATCGCAAGTATGCCTTCACCGGTCGCGATCGCATGGACGAAACATATGACCGCATTCGAGCCGTCACCAACGGGCGGTATCGCTACATTCGCAACTTCCATCCGGAACTGCCTTACGCGCAGTGGATCAACTACATGGACGAGATGCCCATCATGAAGGTGTGGCGGCAGCAGGCCTTCGCAGGGAAACTCAACGACGTGCAGAAGGCCTTCATGGCAAGGACGAAGCCGAAGGAAGAACTCTACGATTTGCAGAACGATCCCTACGAGATCAAAAACCTTGCCGAGTCCACGGAGCATCAGGCCGTACTGAAGGAGTTGCGAACGGCCCTGGAGAAGTGGATCGTGGAGACGAAGGATCTGGGTGAGGTGAGCGAGCAGGAACTGATCAATCGCGGCCTGGTGAAGGATGTGCTGAACACCGAGTACGCCGAGCGGCAGAAGCTGCACCCGAAGACGCCTCCGGTGCCGTGACGCTCAGGGAAAGGCTTCTGCGAGTGTGGCATAGCGAATGCCCAGCGCGGTGCCTTCCTGCTTCGACTTCGCCTGGCAGAGCCCGGCCGCGGGAATGTCGATGCCGGCCGACGCCTCCTCGATGATCCAGACGTCCAGCCCCGCGGCCCGCAGATCGCAAGCCGCGAATAAGCAGCAGATATTCGTGGCGAGGCCACAGACGATGACGGTGCGGATACCGGAGGCTTTCAGGAACGCTGCGAAGCCCGGATGCTGGGCCGTCACCGCGTAGGCTTCAAAGTCTGTGTCGTATCCCTTCCGCCAGATCGCCGAGAATCGCTCCGTCCGCAACCCTGGCAGGAAATCGCTACCTATCGTCCCCGCGACGCAGTGCGGCGGATAGAGGTTATCCCGCTGGCCGAGGAACGAGCGATGATTCGCCGGATGCCAGTCCTGCGTGGCATCGATGCGGGCGAAGGGCAGCGCCAGCAGTGCGTTGAGCGTCGGCACGATCTCCACGCCGCCCGGCACCGGTAACTCCGCCGGGCAAAGCTTCGTGAACCCGCACTGGGCATCCACCACCAGCAGGCTCGTCGAACGCGGATCGAATGGAGACATCGGTCATTTCTTGAGGATGCTACGGTGCAGAACCGCGTTGCCCTTGCCGGGGACGCGGGTTTCCGTCTGGAGGGTGTAATGGTTGTCGATCTGCGCGACGGAAGTAAGGCCGGGTGCCGGAGAAGGCTCCAATGTGCCAGCATTGCCTTGGAGAGTGACTTTCTCCAGTGATCTTGGGCGGATCGGCTCTTCGATCAGTTCCACAATAAGACCAGGCTGGAGTTCCGAATCGAGGCTCAGGTCTTCGTTCGTCAAGCTGACCGCGACGTTCTCCGCGTGATTCAATCCCGACAGCACCAAACGTTCATTTTGCCGTCCAGCGCGACCAGATGCCTGCACAAATGCTTCCTTGCGATTCGCCGCCAGCAAGAATGCCTCAACGTCGTCCGTTGTGAGCACTCGTTTCTCATTCGCGACCGTGGGCTTCGTCGCCACGGCTTCGATCGAAGCGGACTTCAGCAGCCGGGGCCACACTCGCTTGAAGAGACCGTTGGAGCCGTAAACTTCTGCGTTCGTCACCTGGCCGTTGATGACGAAGACGACGCCGACGATTCCCTTCGCGTCCTCGCCGGACCGGCGCAGAGCGTGTTCGTAGTCGCCCGCGGAGCGCTGCACGGCCTCGTTCTCCAGCGAGAGTTGCAGGCTCGTCGGCGATGCAACCGCTGCCACCTGCGTGCCAACGTTCGAGGCCAGGGCCATCTGGTTCACGCTGACATTTCGCCAGACCTCGCTCTGGTTGCGGGACAGGTTCGCGATCTTGAGAGCGTTGCCGACCGCGATGTTGTCGCTCTTGGAGAAGTGCGTGGCCTTCTCGTTCCCACGCCCGGCCCAACGGCCCTGCTCCACGCAGTGCGACGGCAGCGGCAGCTTCCCACTCCCCGCGGGCACCAGCATGTCCGACGCGATCATGCGATCCTGTCGCCCGCCCTTGATGATGTCCCCGGATTGCAGAAACAGATCGTGAGTCTCCATCAAGTTCTCGACAGCGAGTTCACTCACGGTGCCGGTCTCATGGATGACAGCCCAGCCATTCTCGAGTGCCTCCTGAAGCGTCATCACACGCTGATCGTCCACCTGATCCGCCCCGTGCAGGAAGAAGACCGTGAGGTTCGCATGCGAGACGGGCGGCGCCACATCCAGCCCGTCGCGGGCCAGCAGCGATGGCGGAGTCGACCCGCCGCCGACATACCACAAGCCGGCAAGCCCAAGGACGAGCACACCCATTGCGAAGTACGTGGTTCTCATCGCTGAACCCCCGGGGAGAAATGGAGAGAGCCGCCAACCCTCGCGATTGTACCACCGGCAATCGGAAGCGATAGGCTGGTGATGTAACGAGTTTGTAAGGAGTGGTGAGAATCACTCGCCGAGTCTCTTGCCAATTCGGGAGTGAAACCGGTGCGGACCGAGGCAGAATCGGATAAATAAGACAGCATCCCGGTGCCGACTTTACCCCTCCCACTCGAAAGACACGACGAGGTTACTCATGTTCAGGTCGCGGATCGTCACGTTGATCGCAGCACTCGCCTGCTCCAGCTTGTTGGCGGCGCCGGTGCGCCAGTTCGATGAGCCGGGTTCCCCGCCGTTCCAGGTTCTGAAACCCGGTGAGAACCCTCCGCTTGGAGTGGATGGCAATTTCGTGGTCGGGCCGGAGTACGTGCCGGCGCCGGAACGCAAAAAGGTCGATGGCGTTCCGCAGGGGAAGGTGATGCAGTTCGAGTTCGATTCAAAGGAGACCAAGCTCCTGAACCCTGGAATCGCCCGCAAGGAGTTCGGGAAGGTGGCCCCGAACAACCCGAAGACGTTGATCGTTGAGACTCACAACATCGACTACAAGCGGACGATCACGGTCTACATTCCTGCACAATACAAGCCAGGCAGCGAAGCGCCGTTCATGGTGGTCCACGACGGCCCGAAGGGGAAACCCAACCAGGAGCTACCGCAAATCCTCGACAACCTGATCGCCCAGAAGCGTATTCCGCCGATCATCCTCATCATGATCACCAACGGAGGCGGCGATGCCCAGGGGCACCAGCGTGGCAAGGAATACGACAATATGTCCGGCGTGTTCGCCGAGTACATCGAGACCGAGGTGCTGCCGCGGGTGGAGAAGAACTGCAACGTGAAGCTGACCAAGGACCCCGACGGCCGCGCGGCGATGGGCAACAGTTCCGGCGGCTCGGCTGCGCTCATCATGGCCTGGTTTCGCCCCGACCTTTACCATCGCGTGCTGACGACCTCGGGCACGTTCGTGAACCAGGCGTGGCCGTTCGACCCCAAGATGCCCGACGGGGCCTGGGGCTTCCACGAAACGCTCATTCCCAATGACCCCAAGAAACCCATCCGCCTGTTCATCTCCGTCGGCGACGCAGACCTGCTCAACCCGAACGTCATGCGCGACGGCATGCACGACTGGGTGGAAGCCAACCACCGCATGGCCAAGGTGCTCAAGGCCAAGGGATATGAGTATCAGTACCTGTTCTGCCGCGGGTCTGGTCACAGCGTCGGCAACGCCAAGTCCCAGTTTCTCCCGCACGCGATCGAATGGGTCTGGAAGGGCTACGACCAGAAGAAGGCCAAGTAGCCGCCGCGAATGAGGTCGCTCGCTTGGAGGCTTCACTCGATCGAGCCGAGTAGCCCTTGCATCTCTCCCTGGGCGTGCAGGGCTTCCGGCGTTCGCAGCCGTCCCGAGACGGCAATGCCGTCCTGTAGAACCGAGCATGCCTCCTTGATGCGATCCAGCCGCACCAGGGCCTGCCCGGCTTGCAGGAACGCGGGGACGTACGGGCTGCTCGTGGAGCGTGCAATCAGATCTTGCAGAACCACCACACACTGGGCGTCGTCCCCTGCGCTGGCGTGCTCCATGGCGAGTCCGTAGCGGAGGAAGGCGTCGTCCGGGTCTTCGGCGAGAAGCGCTTCAATTCGTGCCATCCGGGGCGTTTGTGCCATCGCGAGAAGTCCTGATCAGGAAAGAATGGGCAGAAGCTCTCAAGTTCTGCCTTCTCATCTCACCCTACAGCGATCCCCTGGCTTGGACAACCGCGTCACGACCGGTTCAATCGGAACGTTCGCGCCGATCGGCAGTTTTGTCACAGGGGTGACGGCCCTCACGGGTGGCGCAGCCCGGCCGCATTGGAGGAGAACCCTCCCGACTCGCTCCGCAGGCAATGGAGCCGCGCATCGCAACGATCCGAACTGATGTGTGTCCTGTTCCGACTTTCCGCGGGGAGGAGGATCCTCCCTATCGCTTCTGGGGGCACCATGCGCTTGCCGCGATTCGCACCGGGCTCCGTTCCGCCTCGCTCTCTGGTGCGTCGGCTCCGCCTTCGCCTGATCTTCCCTGCGGCCTTGATGGTTGCGGTTGGCGACTATGCACCGCCGACGATGGCCGCCGACAAGGAAGCCGTGCCGGTGAGCCGATCGATCACCAAGGGCCAGAGGCGCGACGAGGTCGTGAGCGTTTACGACAGGGTGAAAGCCTCCGTCGTGAACATTCACAGTGAACGGACCGTGGCCGCGGCGGATCTCGATCCGTTTCGGCCCACCGTGGCGCAGACTCAACGTGTCAACGGGATGGGCACCGGAATCGTCATCGATCCCCGGGGTTACATCCTCACCAACTTCCACGTCGTCGACGACGTGAACTCGCTCCGCATCCGCCTCCACGATGGCACGGGCTATCCCGCTCGCGTTCTCGCCGTCGATCGCGAGGCGGACCTCGCCCTGCTGAAAGTCGATCCCAGCACGCCGCTGCCCGCCATGGGCTTTGGCACCTCCACGGATATCATGGTCGGCGAGCCCGTCATCGCCATCGGCAACGCTTACGGGTACGAGCACACGGTCACGGATGGCCGTGTCTCGTTCAAGGGCCGCGACGTCACGCTCAACAAGGAGATGGGGTACAAAAACCTCATCCAGACGAGCGCCCCGATCAACCCAGGCAACAGCGGCGGCCCGCTGATGAACGTGCTGGGCGAACTCGTCGGCGTGAACGTGGCGATTCGCGCTGGAGCCCAGAACATCGGCTTCGCGCTGCCGATCGACTTCGTCATCACGCGGACATCGGAGATGATGAGCGTGCGGAAGCGCTCGGGCCTTCGCCATGGCCTGAGGCTCAAGGACGACGTCACCCGTGCTGGTGAACAATCGAGTTCCCGCCGCGTGGTGACGGTGGAAAGCGTGGAGGCCGAGAGCCCCGCATCCGAGGCGGGCGTCAAGGTTGGCGACATGATCGAGAAAGTAGGCGACGTGGCCGTGCTCACCTCGATCGATGTCGAGCGTGGCTTCCTGGAGCGATCCGCGGGTTCCAAGACGAGCGTCGTGCTGCGGCGAAGCGGTGAACCCGTGACGGTGGAAGTGGAACTGCAAACGCAGTCGACGCTCCGGAACGTGGCTTCGCTTCCGGGCGATGCGGTGTGGTCCAAGTTTGGAGTGCGATTGCAATCGGTGGGGCCGCTCGCCGTAAGCCAGGCGAACCCTCAGCTTCACGGAGGCATGCTCGTGCAAGACGTGCAGCCGGGCAGCGCGGCTGGCGTTGCCGGAGTGCAGAAGGGCGACATCCTCGTCGGCCTGCACACCTGGGAAACGATCACCGTCGATAACGTCCTCTTCGTTCTGAATCACAAGGACCTGTCGACGTTCGCCCCCCTGAAGTTCTTCATCGCTCGTGAAGGCAAGCTCCGCGACGGATTCCTGAACATCCTGCCCTGACCTCGGCGCTCAAGCTCCGGTGCCTGGGCGAGCAGAAGGAAGAAACTTACCACAAAGGACACAGAGTTCAGAGTGAGAGAATGAAGGGATTCCGAGGCAGGATCGTTAAGCGATCTGGCGCCATTCGATGGCGTTATCCTTGTCGAACTCCCCACCCATTTCTCTCATCCTCTCTCCGATCTCTGTGTCCTCAATGACTCTGTGGTCGATCTCTTCCTGCCTACCGCCTTAACCGCGACTCGGCTGTGTCTATCACGCCGGCTTCACCTCGTAAGGCAAGGGCTTGCCCGCAAGCCCGGCCATCAGGTTCTCCACGCTCATCTCGGCCATGCGTCGCCGCGTCTGCAACGTCGCACTGCCGAGGTGTGGCGTGATCGTGAGGTTGTCCAGCTTCAACAGGGGATGGTCCCGCGGCAACGGCTCGGGGTCGGTCACGTCGAGCGCGGCTGCGTAAATCCTCCGAGACTGAAGCGCTTCCGTGAGGGCGTCCTTATCCACCACGGCACCGCGGGCCACGTTCACCAGCGTCGCTGTGGGCTTCATCATGGCCAGTTCCGCCCGGCCGATCAGGTGGCGAGTCTCTGCCGTCAGCGGTACCGTCAGCACCACGTAGTCCGATTCGCGAAGCAGTTCCTCGAAGGCGCAGTAGCGAGCACTCAGAGGCGCCTCGGCTGCGGGCTTGCGGTGGCGATTGTGATACAGCACCGTCATGTCGAAGCCGCGGGCTCGCTTCGCCACCTGCTGGCCGATGCGGCCCATGCCGACGATGCCGATGGTGCTGGCGTGGATCTCGCGGCCGAGGATGTCCGACGGATCGTACCGAAGGAAGTTCGGCCCGCGAGCGTAACGATCTCCTTCCGCGAGCTTGCGCCCAGCGGCGAGCAGCAACGCGAAGGCCATGTCCGCCGTGGCCCCATCGAGGATGCCAGGCGTGTTGCCGACGGGCAGGCGCCGGGCCGCAGCCGCGGGGAGGTCGATGTGATCGACGCCGACGCCGAAGTTGCTGATGACACGAAGCGCCGGCAGCTTGGCGAGAAGTGCCGGCCCCACCATCGGATGGCCGTATGTGTAGATCGCTTCGATCTGCGAGGCGATCGGTTCCTCCGCCGCGGACCACGGCAGCACTTCCACCTTGCCGGCGAGAAGTTCGTTCGAATCCATAGCGAGTGGCGTGTCCGCAAGAACACGAGGGAGAGAGTTCATGGGGTGATTCCTGTGGGGTCGGGGAGTTCATAAGTTTAGCGCAGCGGCCATCGACCGCGTAGTGACGACCCACGGAATCACGAATTCATGCTCGAATGGGATGCAATCATCCTCGGCGCCGGGGCCGCGGGGCTGATGGCTGCGATTCATGCCGCGGAGCGAGGCAAGCGCGTCCTCGTTCTCGAAAAGGCTCGCAAGCCGGGCGTGAAGATCCTCATGTCCGGCGGCACCCGCTGCAACATCACCCACGACTGCGAAAACCGCGGCATCGTCGAGGCGTTCGGCCCCAACGGCAAGTTCCTTCACTCCGCCCTCGCGGGGTTCAGCGTGAAGGACACACTCGCCTTCTTCCATGGCGAGGGCGTCGCCACGAAGGTCGAGGACACCGGCAAGATCTTCCCCGTCAGCGATCGCGCCGTCGACGTGCTGGAGGCACTTCTTCGCCGGCTTCACCGAAGCGGAGCGGTTCTCACACTGGGCGAACCCGCTCGTGAAATCGCCAGAACTCCCGAGGGCGGTTTCCGTGTCGCCACGCCGGTGAGGTCGGTGTTGGCCCCGAAGGTGATCATCACCACTGGCGGCCAGTCTTACCCCGGCTGCGGCACCACCGGCGATGGGTATTTCTTCGCTCGATCCTTCGGCCACACGATCGTGCCGACCCGGCCAGCGCTCGTGCCGCTCACGGTGCAGCCTCCGTGGGTGGGCGAGCTCCGTGGCATCACGATGGATGTGAACCTGAAGGTGCTGCCACGCGAGGGGAAGCCCCTGACGTCGCGTCGCGGCTCGATGCTCTTCGCTCATTTCGGCCTGACCGGCCCTGCTCCGCTGGATGTGAGCCGTGCGGTGAGCGCGAGTGTGGAGCCGAGCGCCCTCACGCTCGAGATGGATCTGCTGCCGACGACGCCGGAGCCTGACTTTGACGAGTTCGTCCGCGTCGAAACGGCCGCCTCCGGAAAGAAGCAACTCGCTGTGGTGCTCTCGGAGAAACTTCCTCGCCGTGTGTGCGATCAGCTTCTGGCCCTGGCGAGTCTACCGCTGGACCGCAAGGCCGCGGCGCTCAGCAAGGTTGATCGGCAAACGCTCGTCGCCAGTGTGAAACGCCTTCGCCTGCCGCTTCGGGGCACGCTTGGCTTCGAGAAAGCGGAGGTCACCGCGGGAGGTGTCAGCCTGGAGGAAGTCGATTCGCGAACGATGCAGAGCAAGCTCGTACCCAACCTTTACTTCGCTGGTGAAGTGCTGGACCTGGACGGCTGGATCGGTGGGTACAACTTTCAGTCCGCCTGGAGCACAGGCTCGCTCGCCGGCCGACAGATGTGAGCGAGGCGAGTGCCCTTCGAGCGGCTCAGGGCTGGCGCATCAACAACTGTCGGGACTTCCGTTTCAACCCACGTCAATTGATCCAGAATCATCGGCGCTTTTTGGTCGGTGACCGGACGTGATTCCAGTCACCGCTCGATCTTGGAAATCGAGTGTGGTCATGATGTTAGACTCGAGCAGGAAGTGATTCCAGCTTTCGACATGGTTCCACCAAGGGGTGGGAGGGTCGGCGCTGGAATCAACCGTGTGCGACGAGTCGGCTCGCTCATGGCTCGGACAGTTGTTGAGACCTTGAGCCTTACTCTTCCACATGCCGCAGGGAACGCCAGGTGTTGGCGGCCCAGTCGCGGTCGTCGGCGTGTTCGACGTAGATATTGCAGATCACGAGTCGCCCGGGCACCGCGGCGAGGCCGCTGAGTCGCCAGACCGTGCGGCCGTCGTCGTCCGTGTGTGGGCCGAAAACCGCTTCTCCCAGCACGGTGCCCTTCGTCCAGTCGGTGAGCCGTTCCCCTTCGGGCATGCTGCGTCGGCCCACGATCAGGGCTTCCTCCGCGCTCGGCGTCGAGCCGTCCGGCTTCGCGAAGCCTAGCTCCTGGAACCAGACCGTTCGCAGTCCGTTCCAGCCGGTCCAGGTGCGGGTGTCCTCCCACTCGCGGGCAAAGTCGCCGGGCACCTCGATCGACCAGCCGCTGCAAAGCCGCTCCCGCACCGGGAACCGACGATATCCGATCGGCACCACTCCAGCCTTGGGCGGCACCGGGCCCGTGCGTTTCCACAGTTCGATGCTCAGCACCTGATCGTCAGGCGTCACGGTGAAGCCTTCGCGGTCGCCTTCGATCGCCGTCAGAAGTTCCAGCCACTCGGCCCAGGGAAGCTCGATCGACGGATCCAGCTTGAACGCCGTCGCCAGGTCCGCGGCGATGCCATCCGCCAGTTCGCCCTCGCCCTCCGTCAACGGCGGTCGCCAGGGGAATTCACACCACATCCGCACGATAGCCCGATTGCGGTAGTACACCGCATCGGGGGTTGGCACCCACCAGGGGAAGAAGTCTCGCCCCTTCTGCACATCGGCTCGGACAGCTTCGAGCCACTTGCGATCGCGAGGGCCCAGAGAGGTGAGCACTTCACCTTCCGCCCGGAACTTGTGCGACGGGGAAAGCCCTAGCGGGACGGGGCCACTCGCAGGTCGGGAACACAGATTCGTACAGGCCGAGCCCAGCCAGCGGAGGAAGTGTTGTTCGAGCGGCTCACGCTGGCGAGTGGCGAAGTAACCACCTGGATCGCTTCGAATCTCCGGGGGTTCCGAGTCCAGGTCGAACTCTTCCGCCATCTGGCGCAGCAGATCGCAGAGGTACGCGTAATAGCCCGGCCCGGTGGAGCTCGTTTCCGCTTCGATGCGAACCTTCCCGGAGGCACCGAGACGAATTTCGATTGGTGGCGGCGTGGGATGCAGCGTGACGAGTAGAACCGGCTTCTCTTCGCGATCGAAGACGACGTGAGCATCAAGGACGACATCGCCGAGGGCTTCAAACCAAACTGCTGCCCGAGCGAGCCATTCGCGGGCCTCCAACCGGCTCAAACGATCAGGCCGGTTGAGCGTGAAAGTGAGACTAAGAGTGATCGGCATTGGCCGTCGGCTCGCTCCGCGAATCCATGGTCCTTGTTCCGCGAAGGCTATTGTAGGAAGGCAAACGCCATGCGAGTCGACCGATTTTCGTGAAGTCTTCGGGACCGTTGCAGAATGGATCACCTGAGGAGCGATCATCTGTCCGCACGATCGGGCTTCCAGCTTTGGCGGGACAGGCGCGTCTCGCCCAGGTTGCGGCAAGCGATCAGTTCCGCCACGATGCTCACCGCGATCTCCGGCACCGTCTGTGAGCCAATGTGGAAACCGAGCGGGGCGTGGACCTTCGCGAGAGCCTCGGCCGAGATGCCCTTCGCTTCGAGATCGTCGAAGATCAGGCGGATCTTGCGTCGGCTGCCGATCATGCCAACGTACCCACTCGCCGTGGGCGCGAGGTGGAAGAGAGCTTCTTCATCGTGGTTGTGACCGCGGGTGAGGATCAGAGCAAACACCGACGGCGTGAGTGCCACAGCGAGATCGCGAAGTACCGGCCCGATCTCGCCGACAATCCGCCGACTGGCGGTGGGAAAACGAGCGGCGCTCACGTACTTCTCGCGGTCGTCGACGACCCAGATTTCAAAGTCGACCTCGGCGGCGAGTTTCGCGACGGCCTGGCCCACATGGCCGCCGCCGACGAGCAGCAACGCGACGCGGGGCAGCGTCGGCAGGTAAGCAAGGCCCTGCTTCGCGGAGGGCTGTGGTCGCGCGCTGAGCGGCACCAGCCCCGCTGCCACCGTGACGGAGGGCGTGCCCCCCAGGGATTCCACGAACCGGCCGTTCTCATCGAAAAGGTACCGATCGCCCAGCGTTCCGGCCGCCTGGGCGATAACGAGCGATTCCGTGAAGCCTTCGCCTCGCTGCACCAGATCCTGGAGGCGGCGGTAGTAACGCGGCACGGAGGGAAGTGACAGGGCACTGTCACCAAGGGGGTGAGCGAGGATCATCATTCGGCCGCCGCAGATCAGGCCGTCGTCCCAGCCGTAATCGTCGTCCAGATGAAAGGTGAAGACCTGAGGGCCGCCGTCCGCGTGAAGTGCCAGCAGGGATCGCTGCTTCACCTCTGCTTCCACACATCCGCCGCCGAGGGTGCCCGATTGCGAGCCATCGGGAAAGACGAGCATCACCGCGCCCGCCTTCTGAGGTGTGCTGCCGCGAGTCTCGACGACCGAGCAGTACACGCAGGTTCGACGGCGTTCAAAGCATGTCAAGAGTTCCGCGAGTAGCTCGCGCATGCAGAGCCTTCAAAGGATCGTGACGGTTATGAATGACAGGAACTCTGAAGGGTAGCGCAAAAGCCCACCCGTTTCAACGGGTGGGCCTGAAATTGCAAGGTGTGGTGAAGCCGCTTGGGCGACGGGCAGGAAGAAAGGGGCCACAGCGGCGCGTTTGGCCTGGCCACGACTCGCAGAGTCTGCGAGCCAGATAACATCTTTCACTTGCGTTCGGGGGGTGCGCCCACCTTCAACTCCCATTCCGTGAGTTCCTGTGCCCCGCCCAGTTTGTTCCACACCACGACCACCGCCTGCTTCTCGCCATCCTTGGTGCGAACCTCGAGAGTCAGGCGGATGTTGGTCCCGGCCACGATCTGAGACTCGGCCGCCAAAACCTTGACGAGCGTGACCGGTTCCTTCTTGGACTGCGTTTCGACGGCGAACTTGGCTGCCGCCACCACGACGTCATCGGTCGTCGAGCGTTTGGAATAGCCGCCGGGCACCTGCCCCAGGCTTGTGGAGGCGAACACCGCCATCAGCAAACATGCCAAGGTTTGAACGATCGATGCCATGGTTACAGCCTCTGTGGAGATCATCAGACTTTGTGAATGTCACCCTCGACATTCTATCCCCAGGGAGGTGGCTCCACGCCATCGAGTCCTGAGTTGCAATGAAACGCTTCGTGTCGGGGTTACTTGCGCTTGCAGTCAACAGCTGGCGGCCAAGCAAGGCTACCTTCATGGATTGGCTGCTCGCTTCTCGCTGCTAGTTGTCCGCCAGGGAGTCGTTCGCCCTGCCTCGAGCATCAGCAGGTTGATCTCGGGCGGCACGTTCAGGCGGATCGGCACACCGGCTTCGCCGAGGCCGCGGGAGACGAATACGTTCGACTTCGGCCCGCGGACAAAGCCCCGGCGATACTTCATTCCGTACTTCGAGGGCACCCAACTCGCACCCACTCCGGGCACATAAATCTGCCCACCGTGCGTGTGGCCGCTGAGCATCAGGCCCACGCGGGCGTCCGGCGAATCCTCCGCGAAGTCCGGGTTGTGCGACAGCAGGATGACCGGTTCGCCCAGGGGAATGCCGATCAGGGCGTCGTAAACATTCGGCCGGCCCCACCACAGATCGTCCACCCCCGCGACGTAAAGCGACTCGTTGCCGATCGTCAGCTTGCGATTCTGATTCGTGAGGTCCGTCAGCGTCGTCCCTGCAATGAGCTTGCGATAAAGCTTCCCGCCCTGCGGCATGTCATGGTTGCCGGGAACCGCGAACACGCCCATCGGCGCCTTGAGGGCGGAGAGCGCTTCCAGGCAAGGCGGCAGTTGCTCGTGCGCTTGAGCTCCCTTGTGGGCATAATCGCCGACAAGAGCGATGATGTCCGGTGCAAGCGCATTGGTGATCTCGACTGCGGAGCGGATGAAGTCGATTCCCACAAGCGGCCCGTGGTGCAGATCGGCGAGCACCGCGACAGTCTTTCCCGCGAACGCTGGGGGAAGGTTCGGCACCGGCACTGTCTCACGCTCGATGCGGATGTGCGCCGCCTCCCAGAACCCGTACCCGACAGCCGCACTCCCCGCAACTGTGAGGCCAAGGGCCGAGCCACGCAGAAATCTACGGCGAGTCATCATGACCAGAATTCCTTCGACACTCGGGGACGAATTGGAATTACAACCGAATCGCATCATCCCCGCAATCGTAATCGCGATGGTGCGGGGCGTGGGGTTCGTCAAATGATACGGGCAAAGCGGCCAACAAGAAGGTGGGGGTCTATTACGGCTGGAGACGTGGGCCGGCTTCGCGGATAATTCCAGGAAAGGAGGACTTTCGCATGGTCTCGCTTTACATCGAAGGCCGGAAACTTGGAACCTGGGCCGAGGCGGAGAAGTTGTTCGCGGAGAAGACAGAGACGTCCGCCATCGAATTCCGCGACGACGCGGGCACCCTTCTGGGGCGGCACGTTCCCAGGCGGAATTCGACGCCATCGGAGCCGCTGATTCCGTGGGATCCGTCCATCACCAGGGCGGATATCGAGAGGATCAAGAAAGAACCGGGCTACACATTTGAAGAAATGAAAACCATCCTGGGCTGGAAATGACCTTCTCCGTCATCTGGAAGTTCACTGCACTTCTACAGTTGAACTCGCTCATCGCCTCATCCGTTGACTCTGCTTCCATTCAGCAGACCGCGGCCTTCATTGACTTCGCTCTACGTCGAGTCCCCCACGACATGGGCGAAAGCCGCGACGGAAACGATCGGCTTTGGTATGTCGATTCTCTCGGGATCTATTTCGCCGTGGACGACAACCGCCTGAGCGTCGGCCCATCGCGGCGGCAGTGATCCGTGGGGTTTTGGCCCTTTCTCCTTGCGACTCAGCCCCGAAATGCACTATAGTATAACCCTGCCGATAATCTCGTACCTGCCCGCCTGGCCCCCGTGCGGAGTGCTTCATGCTCACGTTGCTCGGTTCTCGCTCGCGATACTGCGATGGCGTCTCGCGGCGCCACTTCCTTCAAGTCGGTGCCCTGGCGATGGGCGGCCTC
>Ga0105046_10008802_pt1 | contig 15843 bp, 14 predicted proteins | sample MAT03_FD_78385 | JGI IMG/M metagenome (GOLD analysis project Ga0105046, IMG submission 78385) | Freshwater microbial communities from Lake Fryxell liftoff mats and glacier meltwater in Antarctica - MAT-03 (megahit assembly) | ecosystem: Environmental > Aquatic > Freshwater > Ice > Liftoff...
ATCGTCTCCCAGGCGCCATGCGTGACCTGATGGACCTGCTGGACGCTCGGCACGATCTTGCTGAGGTACTCGACCACGCGCTGCATCGCTTCGGGCTCGTCACGCTCAAGGCGGGCGATGACACTGGCGACGTTACTCCCATCCTGGTGAAGTAATTCACCGGCGTCGGGCGTCTGCGGGTCGCGCATGGTCTTCGGATTGAAGCTGTAGAAGCCGAGAGCGAGCAGGGCGTCGTATACTGGACGAAACTCCGAAAATCCCGAGGCCGTCACGAGGTAGAGGCGGTCCGGCATCGGCGGCGGCATGTTCTGGCGCGACGCTTTCAGCGGGTCGCGCGGCACAGAATCCGCAGGGATCGTGGTTTGTTCGGAGTGCTTGCCGCCGCCCCGCTCGCTCCGATCGATGTGGAAAAATGCGTTCGAGAGTTGCAGTCGCTCCGACTTGACGATGAAGCCCCCCTTCTCGCGGGCGGCGACTTCGAACCCATAGGTCGCCTCTTGCCCCCCCGGAAGAGCGAGACCCAACTGGATGGCGAAGTTACGCGGGTGACCGGTGCTGCGCCGAAGGACCGAGTCGATCCCCCCACGCGCCTTGATCGCGTGGTCGAGCGAGGTTCGTAGACCATCGGCGACGAATCGGAGCGCGTCGAGGAAGTTGCTCTTGCCCGCGCCGTTGCGACCGACCAGCATCGTCAGCGGTCCCAGAGTGACGTCGCAATGTTCGATGCTCTTGTAGTTGCGCACGAGGACCCGCTGCACGAGAGGGCGCCGCTCGGCTGGATCGGACATGCGGGCGATTGTACTTGAACCGTGAGGGGCAAGACCCTCGTGCGCGTGCGTCACGCCACGGTCGCGGCGGAGCATCCGCACGAGCTCGTTACCTCTGGGTCGGCGACCAGCCCGCTTCAGCTCTCGCGCGGCACGAAGGCCGTCTCGGCCAGGTCGCCCTCCTCGAAGCCGAAGAAGATCTTCATCTGCTTCTCGAGGAAGTCGCGGCCCTCTTTGCTCTGCAGGTCCAGCCGGTAAGTATTGATATACCGCGGGGACTCCTTGAGCCACATTTGCCAGCCTTGCATGCTGACATTGTCGAAGATGAGCTGGCCGAGCTCGTTGGGGAACGGCTTGAAGGGCAGGCCTGGCAGGTCCTTGTTGAGCTTCTTGCAGTGAACGATCCTGGGCTGGTTCATGGGTCTCTCCTGAAAACGCGACTCGAGGGAACTAGCCCCGCAGGGCCCGCTGGACGGTGTCGACGGCCTCTTGTACCTTGATCCGCTCCTGGCGACGGTCGTCGCGGTGGCGGATCGTGACGGTGTCGTCCGTGAGGGTCTGGGTGTCGACGGTCAGGCAATAGGGCGTGCCGACCTCGTCGTGCCGGGCGTAGCGCTTGCCGATCGCGTGCTGCTCGTCGTACTTGGCGTTGATGCCGGCCGCGAAGAACTGGTCGGCGATCTTGCGGGCGATCTCCGGCATGCCGTCACGCTTGACCAGCGGCAAGATCGCCGCCTTGATCGGGGCCAGGCGCGGGTGCAGGCGCAGCACCGTGCGCGCGCCCTTGCCGTCGGCGTCGCCGGCCTCCTCGGCGTAGGCGTCGCACAGCACCGCCAGCACGCCGCGCGTGGCGCCGGCGGCCGGCTCGACCACGTGCGGGACGTAGTGCCAGCCCTGCTTACCGGTCGCCGGGTCCGTGGCCTCCGGGTCGAAGTAGGTCAGCTTCTTGTTGGAGCCGGCCGCGTGCGCCTTGAGGTCGTAGTCGGTGCGGCTGGCGATGCCCTCCAGCTCGTCCCAGCCCCACGGGAACTTGTATTCGACGTCGAAGCAGCCGTCGCTGTAGTGCGCCAGCTCGTCGGCGTCGTGGGCGCGAAAGCGCAGGTTCTCGGCGTCGATCCCGAGGCCGCGCCACCAGAGCATGCGCTGCTCCTTCCAATATTCGAGGTACTTCTGGCCCTCGCCGGGCGGGCAGAAGTACTCGCATTCCATCTGCTCGAACTCGCAGGACCGGAAGATGAAGTGCTCCGCGGTGACCTCGTTGCGGAAGCTCTTGCCCATCTGGGCGATGCCGAACGGCACCTTGATGCCGGTGCTCTGCTGCACGTTCATGAACTGCACGAACATCGCCTGCGCGGTCTCGGGGCGCAGGTACACCGAGCTGGCGGCCATCGCCGCCTCGACGCGGCTGCGCAGCTCCTTGTCGTCGGCGCCCTCGGCGACCGCGGCGCGGACCATGCCGACGATGTCGCCGATCGGGTCGACCGGGCCGAGCGTGGTGCGGAACATGAGGTTGAAGCGGCGCTCCTCGCTGAGGAAGGGCGACCCGCAATTACTACACACATATCCGGCCGGGCCAGCCTTGGCGCCGAGCAGGCTCGTACCATCGCGGCGCAGCTCCGGCACCGTCGCTTGCAGCTTCTCGTGCGCCGCCTTGGCGCGGCCCTTGTCGGCCAGCGTGATCGGGGCGTCGGCGCCCTCGGCCAGCTTCGGCGCCTTGTCGGCCCGAAAGCGCTCGCCACACACCTTGCAGTCGACCAGCGGGTCCGAGAAGTTGGCGAGGTGGCCGCTCGACTTCCAGACCTCCGGGTGCATGATGATCGACGCGTCGATGCCGACCACGTCCTCGCGGCTGTGGACCATGAAGCGCCACCACTCGCTCATCAGGTTGCGCTTGAGCTCGACGCCCATCGGCCCGTAGTCATAGGCCGAGCGCAGACCGCCGTAGATCTCCGAGCTCTGGAACACGAAGCCCCTGCGCTTGCACAGGGACACGATCTTCTGCATCAGCTCGGTCTCGCGGGACTCTTCGGCGGCCATGGTGGCCGCGAGGAGTAACACGGCCGGCGCGGGCGATCCAGGCCCGGAGCCCCGGCATCCGCCTCAGAGGGCCGTGATCTCGTTGGCCGCGGCCGCCGCCTGACGGGCCACGAGACGCGCGTACACCCCCTGCTGGCTCATCAGCGCCTCGTGACGGCCGACCTCGACGATGCGCCCGTGGTCGAGCACGACGATGCGGTCGGCGTCGCGGATCGTGCTCAGGCGGTGGGCGATGACGAGGGTGGTGCGGCCCTTTTGCAGCTTCTCCAGCGCCTCCTGCACGAGGTGTTCGCTCTGGCTGTCCAGCGCCGAGGTCGCCTCGTCGAGGATGAGCACCCGCGGGTCGCGGAGGATCGCGCGGGCGATCGACACGCGCTGGCGCTGGCCGCCGCTGAGCTTCACGCCGCGCTCGCCGACCACGGTCTCGTAGCCCTCCGGGAATTCGCGGATAAAGCCGTCGGCGTTGGCGGCCCGGGCTGCCTCCTCGATCGCCGCGTCGCTGGCGTCCAGGCGGCCGTAGCGGATGTTCTCGCGGATCGTCCCGCTAAACAGCACCGGGTCCTGCGAGACCACCGCCATCACGCCGCGCAGATCCGCGAGGCGCAGGGTGCGAAGGTCGTGGCCGTCGAGCTTGATCGACCCGCTCGAGGGGTCCCAGAAGCGCAGCACCAGCCGGCCGAGCGTCGTCTTGCCCGAGCCGCTCGGCCCGACCAGCGCACAGACCTCGCCGGGCTCGACGTGGAGGTCGATGTCCTGGACCACCGGCGTATCGCGGTCGGCATATGTAAACGACACGCCGGCGAAGTCGAGCGCGCCGCCGAGGGTCGGGTTCTCCACCGGGTTCGGCGGATCGGCGATCTCCGGGGTCGTGTCGAGGATCTCGAAGATGCGGGCGGTCGCGCCGAAGGTCGACTGGAGGCCGCCGAACAGCTCCGCGAGCGAGCCGACCGCGCCGGCGACGATCAACGTGTAGAGCAGAAAGCTCATGAGATTGGCGGCGCTGATCGTGCCCTCGATGACCATGCTGCCGCCGAGCCAGAACACCCCGGCGATCGAGGTGAAGGCGAAGAACGAGATGACGCTGGCGAACCAGCTCCGCGCCAGCGTGCGCCGGATGAACAGGCCGAAGGTGCGCTCGAGCGCGGCGCCGTAGCGGTCGACCTCGAAGCGCTCGCGGGTGAAGGCCTGGACCGTCTCGATCGCCGACAGGCCCTCCTGCAGCCCGCCCGAGGCGCGCGCCAGCTCGTCCTGGGCCTGGCGACTGATCTCGCGGATAATGCGGCTCCAGTAGTTCGCGGCGATCATCAGCGCCGGGACCACCGCCAGCATCGCGGCGGTCAGCAGCCAGTTCATATAGAACAGGATCGCCACGCCGCCGATCAGCATCAACGCATTGCGCAGGAATATGCTCAGGTCCTGGCCGACCGTGCCCTGTAGACGCGTGACGTCGTCTGACAGGCGCGAGAGCAGCTCGCCGGTGCGGGTGCGATGAAAGAAGCTCTGCGGCATCGTCGCCAGGTGGCGAAACAGATCGATGCGCAGGTCGGTGACGACCCGCTCGCCGAGCCAGGTCATGTAGTAGTGGCGAAAGAAGATGAAGACCGCCTGGGCCAGGAACACGACCACCAGCGCGATCGAGTTCTCGCCGAGCGCGCGATAGGCCACCTCGCGGTCGATCGCCGAGCCGCTGGTGAACGCGGCCCCGGCCAGCTCGCCGAAGAAGTACGGGTGGATCAGTCCGAGGCCCGAGGCGATGAACAAACACGCCAGCGCGGCGACCAATCGCCGGCGATGCGGCCGCGTATACGAGAACACCCGCCGGAGACGCTCGGCGGGCTTGACCTTGTCGATCGTGTCCCCCGTCACGGCGGTCGGGGCGGGAGCGAGTGGACTGCGCGGGGACTCGGCCATGGAGCCCGCGCAGGGTAGCACCTCAGCGCTTCAGTCGGAGGGTGCCGCTGAGGCCCGTGAGCGTGATCTTGATGCCGTTCTCGGTGGTCTGCTCGAACACGATGGAGTCGTCGTCGCTAATCAGCAGCGCGACCTGCTCGCCCTTGTTGGCGACCGAGGCGACGGCCGGCGGGAACGCGCCCGGGACCATCATGAGCGGGCTCTCGCCGGTCGGCGCCAGATCCTCGTTGTTCGACTCGGTGACCGTGATGAGCCCGCTGACCAGGATGCTGTGCGGCATGTCGGTCTGCCCGGTGATCGTGCCGCTGTTGTGATCGGGGATCGTGAACGGGAAGCCGACGGCGAACGGCTCGGGTCCCTCGGCGAAGAACTCCGTGATCTTGAGCTTGACCTTGACCAGGGTCAGGTCGCAGGTCAGCTCCGGCGTGTCGGCGAAGTTAAGCCGCGCCGCGTAGATCTTGGCCAGGCCGCCGTCGTCGAGGGTCACCTGCACGTCGCCGCTGAGCACGATGAGGCTGACCGGGAACATGCACTGCAGGGTCATGTTGGCGGTCGCCGTGGTGTCGAGCTTGTTGAACTCCGGCGGGATCCCGTCGATGATCGAGAAGGCCAGCGGCAGGTCGCACACGTTGCCGACCGCGTTGCCGTCGAAGTCGAGCTGGTTGGGGTTGGCGACGCAGCGGCAATTGTCCGCGCTGTTGGCCACGCCGTCCGCATCCTCGTCGGCGCCGTCCGCAGGCGCCTGACACCCGACCGGCTCGCCGGTGGTGCCGTCGTCGCCGGTCGTCGTCGGCGTCTCGCCCGTCGTCGTCGGCGTCTCGCCGGTCGTCGTCATCGGCGTCTCGCCGGTCGTCGTCGGCGTCTCACCGGTCGTCGGCGTCGTCGTCGGGCCCATGGTGCCCGGCCCGGTCACGGTGGCGGTCGTCTTGGAGCCGCCGCCATCGTCGCCGCACGCGAGCGGCGCGACGGTCAACAGGCTGGCGAGCAATGGCGTAAGTGAGCGGGTCTGCATCTTGCCCGCATATCACGAAAGCCGCGCCGCAACGAGAAGGGCGACATCCGTGCACAGCCAATGTTCGCGGGGTCGTCGTGATCCAGAGGCGGGTCGGACCCGGCGTCTGGCGGGTGCGAACCGGCCTGCGCGGTCGCTCAGGGGGCGCTGAGCTCCAGGAGCACCAGATAGACCGGCACCTTGGCGTCCAGCTCCGGCTTGTAACCAACGACCACGCTGAGGTCGACGTCGACGCCAGCGCCGAACACCGCCGGCAGCGCCGTGGTCCCGATCGCGTCCGCCAGCACGCCGAGGACGGCTGGCGAGAGGCCGCCGCCGAGGTCGGCGTTGTAGGTGGGCGTGTTGGCGAAGCCGAAGCTGGCCTGTGAGCAATCCTCGCCGACGCCGAGGCCGCCCGCCTGCCACTGCGGCGCGGAGATCGTCCCCGGGCCGGCCGCGCCGATCGTCGTCTCGAACACGCGACCGCCGACCGCGTTGCTGACGATCGCCAGGGCGCCGTCCATGCCCTCGGCGACCGCGTCGTGGATCAGGAACGGGCTGTCGCCGTCGTTGAGCAGGGTGCCGCTCTCCTGGCAGCAGTCGGTCTCCTGCTTCGCCGTCTTCTCCGTCAGGAGTACGCCCGGCGTGTCGCCGCAGGCGGCGCCCCAGCCGAGCACGCCGCCCTCGGCGTCGATCTGGATCACGAGGTCGCAGTGCGGACTCGCCGTGAGCGCGGCCGACAGCGCGTCGATGACGGCCGGGCAAGCCTGCGCGCCGGTGGTCGTGTCGATGTCGCCGGTGCTCGGCTCGCCGGTGCTCGTCGACACCGTCGTATTCGTCGTATTCGTCGTACTCGTCGCGGTGGACTCCGTGGTCGCGCTACCCGAGGTCGGCTCGTCGGTGGTGCCGACGCTCTCGCTGGTCACCGTCTGGATCCCACCCGTGCCGGAGGTCAGGGGATCACTGCTCGCGGTGGAGGACGTCTCCGCGCCACTGCTGTCGCTGCCGTCGGCACCTGTCGTCACGGCTGGCACCGGCGTGCAGGCAGCGAACGTCCCGAGCACCCATCCCACCACACAATGACCACGGTTCATCTTCGGCACGACGACGGACTGTAGACAAGCGCCCGTGGCCCGTCAACGAAGCGACGAATGTGAAGCTGCTCCAAGGGCCAGGTGGCTGGTCCGGCTTCGCCAGCGCAACTCGAGTTGCCAGCGGTCGCGCGCCAGGCCCGGGCTCGGCGGCCATGATTCCCGTGTCATTTCAACACGCCGCGCCCGTGCCGGCGCCGGCACGCTTCTCGCTAAGGTGGGCGAAGGAACCCCATGTCTCTACTCGTTATCCTGATCGCCATCGCCATCTTCCTGCCCGCCCTCTACGTCGCGTTCGGCGAGGTGCAGAGCCGCATCCAGAGCCAGCGGCTGACCCGCGAGCTCGTGCGCGCCTTCCACGAGTAGAGATACTTCGCCCCGCGCGCGGACGCCCCCCGACGTCCGCGTGCGGGTTCCTTGAGCCCGCGGCGCCGTGTTATGGATCGCCGCATGGCTTTCCCTGACTTTTCGGCTCGCGTCTCGACGCTGCTCCTGCTGCTCACCCTGCCCGCCTGCGGTCCCAAGGACCAGGAAGAGGACACCGGGGACGACGCCGGCACCACCACGACCGGCGAGGTCACGACCTCCGGCGACGACAGCGACCCGACGGCCCCGACCGGCGTGAGCGTCACGGGCACCAGCGGCGCCACGGCCTCGACCAGCGCCACGGGCGGCACGACTGTATCGACGACCACCGGCGGTGACCCGACCGCGACCAGCACCTCGACCACAACCCCGGACACTGGCGACACTGACCCGCCCGACCCGGTCGATCCGCCGGTGCCCTGCGAGGGCGTGGCGACCCCGCTCGCGGGCATCACCACCACGATCGGCTACCTCAAGTCCCAGATCCCGCCGCGGCCCGATCCGACCGGCGGAAGCACCGGCACCAGCACCGGTGGCGGCGAGCTCGAGCCGGGCACGCTGTTCGTCAAGCTCTCCGACCAGGCCTTCACCTGCGCCGACCCCAACGCGAGCATCGATTGCGGCCCGCACTGGGAGGTCACGATCGTGATCCCGCCGGAGTTTCAGACCCCGGGGATCCACAACCTGCTCGGTCAGGACGTGCGCGGCTCGGCGAGCGAGAGCAGCGGCGGCGAGGGGTGCAGCTTCGGCGGCGGCAGCTTCAGCGCCACCTTCGAGATCCTCGCCATCGACGACGAGACCGTCAGCGGCCGCCTGTGCAACGTCGACGACCTCTTCAGCTTCAACGACCCGCAACTCGAGGGCAGCTTCACGGCGACTCGGTGCCCCCTATGATGTTGTGATGTTGTGATGTTGTGATGTCGTGATGCTGGCCCGCCGGTGCGTCACAACTTGAAGCCTGGCTCGGCGCGCTGACCCGTGCGCGCCGGCGGGAACTTGGCCTTGCTGGCGGCTGCCTCGACGCAACTGCCGAGCGAGGTGCCCTGATAGGGTTTACGCGCCGCGGCCCCCTCGACCTTGCCCTCCGGGGTGACGCGCAGTTGCACATGCACCACCGCGCCGGGCACCCCGAATTTGCGGCACTCGCGGGCGACCGACTCGACTTGCGCGAAGCCGTGGCGCAGTTGGTCGACGCTGAGCACCTCTGGCAGCTTGGGCCGCGGTCGCGTCTGCGTCCGCTTGCCCGGGTCTGGCGCGCTCGCGTCACCGGTCGTGCCAGCGTCGCCGGACTCCCCACCCTCGCCGTGCTCGGTGGTCACGGCCGGGGCCTCCGGGACCTGCGGCGCGAGCACGGGGGCCAAATGCGGGTCGCTCTGCCCGGGCTCGTCGACGCTGGCTACCATGTGATCGGCGACGCCGTCATCCTGTCGTTCGGGCGCGCCCGGCCACAGGCTCCACGTCATCAAGCCGCCGATGCACAGCGCCGCGACGAGGCCCGCCGTCCACCAGGTCGCGCGTCCGGTGACGACCGGTCCCACGCGCCCTGGCGGCATGGCCTTGAGCGCCGCCGCGAACTCGCTGGCGCTCTGGAAGCGATCGCCCGGCTCCTTCGCCAGCGCCTTGAGCACGAGCTGCTCGAGCTGCCGGGTGATCTTCGCCTCCGGGGCGACCTGCCGCGGCGGCGGTGGCGGCTCCATGATGTGTTTGCTGAGCGTGCCCATGAAGCCGTTGGCCCGAAACGGCACCTTGCCGGTCAGCATCTGATAGAGGATCACGCCGACCGAGTAGAGGTCGGTACGCGCGTCGATCGGCTCGCTCTTGGCCTGCTCGGGCGACATGTACTCGGCGCTACCCATCACCACGCCGGTCTGCGTCAGCGCCTGGTCGATCTCGTCGCCGAGCACCTTGGCGATGCCGAAGTCCAGCACCTTGATGAAGTCCTCATTGTCGCCGCGGGTCAGGCGAAAGCAGTTGTCGGGCTTGATGTCGCGATGGATGACGCCCTGCGCGTGCGCGGCCTCCAGCGCCGCGAGCACCTGCAACAAGATCCGCCGCGCCCGCGGCCACGGCAATCGGAGCTCCCGCCGCAGCATCGCCTTGAGGTCCTCGCCGTCGAGGTACTCCATGGTGAGAAACGGGAGTCCGCTGGGTGTGTGCCCGAAGTCCGTGATGTCGACGACATTTTCGTGGCGGATCAACGACGCCGCGCGGGCCTCTTGCAGGAAGCGCTGGACGATGCGCGGCTTGCGGGCGAAGTCCTCGCTGAGGATCTTGATCGCCACTTGCTTGCCGATCGCCGCGTGCTCGGAGAGAAAGACCTCGCCCATGCCGCCCCGCCCGATCCGCTTGATGATGCGATAGCGGTCCGACATCAGCGCCATGAGCTCCGCTGTCGGGATCTGGGCCGGCGAGGGCGTGGGACCGGAGCTGGTGACCCGCGTGGCCCCGGACTCCCCTGCCGTGTGGCAGTCCGCGCCCGTGTTCTCCACGGAGGGATTCACGGGCAGAGGATAACGCCGGCCTGCGCTCCCGGCCTCCCGCCATGATCGCGCGACGCACACCTGCCCACCCGTGCCGGGTTGCTCGCGTGGCGGACCCCCGGCATGCTGCGCCCGTGAGGGTCGGGTCAGGCGGACAGCGGTGGATGGTACTGAGTCTCGTGATGGTGGTCGCGCACCCTGCGCTGGCGGCACCTGTCGTGCCGCAGACCCGTGCCGCGAGCGAGGTGCCGCTGGCGGTCAGCGAAGAGGGTATCGAGGGCATCGACGATCCGATGTCCCGCGTCGCCTCGCTGATCAACGGCGGCCAGGCGCTGTTCGACACCGCCGACTTCACTGGCGCGATCGACAAGTGGACGCAGGCCTACGCCACCCTGCCCGACTCCCCGGACATCCTCACGGCGCGCAACTTGCTGACTTATCAGATCGCCCAGGCTCACATCGAGGCCCACGCGATCGACGGCCAGCCCACCCACCTGCGCAAGGCGGAGCGGCTCCTGTCGCGGTACATCGAGGGCCTCGCGCCCGAGGAGGCTGAGGCCCGCGTCTCTGCGGAGCGGCTGCGCGAGGAGCTGCGCGCCCTGATCGCCACGGCCCCGCCGCCGCTCGTCATCGCCGAGGCGCCGCCGCCTGCGCCCCCTGTGGCCGACGCGCCGCGCCGCATCGGCCCGCTGACCTTCGCTGGCGGCATCACGCTCGGGCTCGGCGCCGCCGCGCTGATCGGCACCATGACCGCCGCGCTCGAGGGTCGCCGCGTCGACCGTGACGGCGCGCGAGCTGCCATGCGCGGCGCCCAGGCGCCCGAGCTCGACGAGCTGCTGATCCGCGGTACCCGGGCCAACCAGGCCGCGATCGGCACCGCGGTCGTCGGTGCCTTGCTGATCACCACCGGCGTCGCCTTGCTGGTCACCGGTCGGGTGCGTCGCCGCCCGGTCGCGCTCGCCCCCAGCTTCGGACCTGGCCTCGTGGGCATGTCCTTTGGGGCACGTTTCTAGCGCCTCACGGGGTCCGCCCCGCTGCGCACGCGGCTTGCAGTTGCGTATGCACCGGCCCGGCTGTGAAGCCCGTGTAGTCGTCCTGGCACAGGGTATCGATGGCGCGGCGCGGGAACAGGTCGATGAAGCTGCGCAGTCGCTCGGGCGCCTCGGCCCCGCTGCCGTCGGCGTCGCCGGGTTCGGGGATCCAGGGGCACAGCGTCACGGGCTCCGACTCGCCGAGCAGCGCGAGCATGACGACGCGGTCGGACGAGCCCTTGAACTCGACCACGCTGTCGAACCACGCTTGCGGGGTGCCGGGTGTCTGCTGGCCCGGCGCCTCGTCCTCCGGGTCCGCGTCGTCGTCCTCATCGGTGACCAGCAACACGACCAGCACGGACTCCGGGCGAAAGAAGCCGTCGTTGCAGCCGCCGGCGTCATTGAGCTCCGGGGTCATTGCCTGCAGCAGCGCCTGGATCGGTCGCTCGTCGCGGGGGCCATCGCTACCGACGCCGATCCGGCACCCGAGCGCTGGCGTCAGGTCGTCCGCCCCGGTCGCGTAGGGAGCCCCGCCCGGGCAAAGCTTCGCGCCGATCCGCACCAATGAGCCCAGGCCCTGACACGGCGGCGGGTTGGCGGCGTACAGCGCCCCGGTCGCCAGCACGCCGACGTGTACGTCGCAACTGCCGCGGAGGACCTCGCCGACCGGACCGGCGTCGAGGCCTTGCAGCGCGACCTCCAGCGCCGGCTGCCACTGCGCCATGCTCGGTGAGTCGTCGATGATGAGCAGGAGGTCGATCGGCCCGCAGGTCGCGTCGGCGCAGCGATCGCTGGATTGGGTGTCACCCGAGACCTCCGAGCTGCTCTCGCCGCCACTCGACGCCGTGGTCCCCGTGCCTGTGATCTCACCCTGGCTCTCGCCCGCGCTCGTCGAGCCGCTCGTCGTCGGAGCCGGCGGCGTCATCGTCGACCCGCCGGTGCTCGTCGTACTTCCGCCCGCGCCGGTCGTGCCCGCCAAGCCTCCGCACACCCCGTCCTCGCAGCGCAGGCTCGGTCCGCAGTCGCCGTCGCTGACGCAGGGCTGGCCCGCGAGGAACTTGCCGGTGAAGCAAGCACCAGCGCAGCACGCTGCGGTCCACAGCGCTCCGCCCCAAAACGCCGTGGCGACCGCCCGCACGCCCGGAAGCTAGCACGGGCGCGCAAGCGGAGAGCGCCGTGGCAAGCCCGATAGGCCCGATGCCCGCGGTTACGAGCGCTCGAGCACGCTGTGGAGAGACCCTGCGACCCGGCCATACTGGGGCCGCGCACCAGCGCGTCTCGCGGTCCACGGCGCGGCTGCGTGCCTCGAGTTCGCCGCCCCATTTTTTGGTCTTGCAGGTACGCTACTCGCATGACTGTTCGCGCGCTCCGCCCCACGGATCTCGAGGTACCCCGCCCGATCTATGTGGTGTGGGAGACGACCCTGCGCTGCGACCACGAGTGCGCCCATTGCGGCTCGCGTGCGGGCGACGCCAGGCCGTCCGAGCTGAGCACGGAGGAGCTGCTCGAGGTCGCCGACGGTATCATCCGTCTCGGCGCCCGCGAGGTCACCCTGATCGGCGGCGAGGCTTACCTGCGCGGCGACTGTTACCGCCTGATCTCCTACCTGCGCGACGGAGGCATGCGCGTCACCATGCAGACCGGCGGACGCGGACTGACGCCGGACCGCGCCAAGAAGCTCAAGGCCGCCGGCCTCGCCGCGATCGGCGTCTCGGTCGACGGCCCGCCGGAGGCCCACGACGAGCTGCGCGCGAGCCCCGGCAGCCACGCCTCGGCGATGGCTGGCATCGCCAACGCGCGGGCCGCCGGCCTGATCGTCACCAGTAACACGCAGGTTAACCGTCGCAACAAGGATCACCTGCGCGAGACCGCCGAGCTGCTCCGGGCCGCCGGCGTCGCCGTATGGCGGGCCCAGTTGACCGCGCCGATGGGCCGGGCCGCCGACGAGCCCGACTGGATCCTCCAGCCTTATATGATCCTCGAGGTCATCGACACGCTCGCCGAGATCCAGCACGCGTGCCTCGCCGACGCCGCGGCGCGCGGGGTCCCGGCCGAGCGCGCCTTCCACGTGCGCCTCGGCAACAACATGGGCTACTACGGCCCGCACGAGCAGCTCCTGCGCGCGCGGCCTGGCGCCCGCGACGGCCACTGGCAGAGCTGCGGCGCCGGCAAGTTCGTGATGGGCATCGAGTCCGACGGCACGATCAAGGGCTGCCCGTCGCTGCCGACCGGACCCTACGCCGGCGGCAACGTCCGCGAGATGTCGCTCGAGCAGATCTGGGAGAACAGCGAGGTCATCGCGTTCGCCCGCAACCGCGACGAGAGCGAGCTGTGGGGCTTCTGCAAGACCTGCTACTACGCCGAGGTGTGCCGCGCCGGCTGCTCCTTCACCTCGCACAGCACCCTCGGCCGCCGCGGCAATATGCCGTTTTGCTACTACCGCGCCAGCCAACTGCGCGGCCAGGGCCTGCGCGAGCGCCTGCTGCACAAGACCCGCGCCCCCGGCACGCCCTACGACTTCGGCGCCTTCGAGCTCGCGGTCGAGCCGTGGCCAAGCACACCTGACGCCCCCGAGCGCCCGCGCACCCGCCTGCCGATCATCTCCGCCGGACCCGCGACCTGAGCGCGGGACCTGTCTGCGGGGACAGCCTGTCTGCGGGGACAGCCTGTCCGCGGGGACAGCCTGTCCGCGGGGACAGCCTGTCCGCAGGGTCAGGTCGTACCGGGCACGCCGTAGTCCGGCTCGCCGGTGGTCTCCGGCACCCCGTACTCGGGCTCGCCAATTGTCGTGTCCGTGTCGGTCTCGGTCTCGCCGCCCGTGCCCGTGCCCGTGCCTGTGCCCGTGTCGCTGCCCGTGCCCTCGGAGCCGGTCGCCGTGGTCGTCGGACCGGTGGTCGTCGTGCCCACCTCGGTGGTCTCGCCCGCGCTCGCGGAGCCCGACCCGCCGGTCGAGTCCGTGCTCGTCGTGCCCTCGCCGGTGGTATTGCCGGTGGTCGGCTCGGTCATCGTCGGGTCCCCGGTCTCGGGGACCCCGTACGCCGGCTGAGCCTCGTTGCAGCCGACCAGCATGACGCCGACGATCGCGGCGCGGGCCAGCAGCCCCGCCCGCGCCGGCAGCGTCGCGCCGCAGTGCGGGCAGCGGTCCTCGGACACCTTGACGTGCTCGGCACAGGAGACACAGACGACCAGACGTGTGACGGGTAACAGGGGCGGCGCCATATAGCGACGACACCACAACACCCCAAGGGCCGTCAAGCATGCGTCACCCGGCGCACGCCCGCGCATGGCGATCTCGATCCGATCGGGATCCCGGATCCCGATCCCGACTCTAAACCGGGTTCCGATCTAGGACGCGCCCGCACCGTAGAGCGGCTCGCCACCGCCGGTGGTGGTCACGTCGCCGGTGCTCGTCCCGGTGTCCGTGTCGCCAGTGGCCGACGCGCTCTCGGTCGCCGGTACGCCGTAGTCCGGCTCGGCCGAGCTCCCCGTCGTCACCGGCACGCCGTACTCCGGCTCGGGCATCGACCCGGTGGTCGACTCGTCGCCCTCCGTCTCGCCGCCAGTCGTGCTCGTGCCCGTGTCCCCGGTGCTCGTGACGCCCTCGCTGGCGCCCGTGGTATCAGGCTCCTTTTCAGGGCAGCCCGACAGCGCCAGCCCGACCAGCACCGTGGCAGCCGCGCGCAGCGTCCGCCCCTCGCCACGCGGCTCGGCCCCGCAATGTGGGCACACCGATTCACTCGACTTGAAGTGCTGCGCGCACGTGAGACAAGCGACGAGGCGGGTCTTCGGAAGCAAAGGTGGGGCCATGAATGTCGAGCTCCGGGGCCCCAGCGTCGCATGCAGCCCCGCCGCGGTCAACACCAGCCCGGCACCGCGAACGGGACGCAAATAGTCCGGGAGGAGCGTCGCACTGCGCAAGCGCAGCGCGGCGCTTTGCGGCGCACAGGCCACCTCGAAGCGCCGGGGGAGCGTCGCACTGCGCAAGCGCAGCGCGGCGCTTTGCGGCGCTGGAACCTCGAGCAATGCCGGGCACAACGTCGGGAGGCTGACGATCGCTCACGGACAAGCAGCGTCCGAGAGCCGGCCTAAAAGGCAGGGTCTCGGGCGCTGACGTCCCGCGCATATGACGGTCTCCCAACAAAGCCAGGCCGACCGACGCTTGTTCCACAGGCATCTCCGGCCGAACATCCGCGACGGTCATTCCGAACCTCCGCCACGGTCATTCCGAGATCGCGGGGCGCGAGCCCGGCGACGCTGCGCGACCGACTCACGCAGGGCGCAGCGCGAACACCACGGACACACCCGCGTGTACGCGGATCTTGCCGGTCGCGACGGTCTCGCTCTGTTGCGGCGTGGTCGCGTTGTCGAGCGTGTAGTTGGCTGGCTGCGCCTGCCAGCCCGTCGCCGCCGCCTCCTCGATCTTGAGCGGCTCGCCGAGCGTCTGCCCGAGCGCCGCCGCCATCCCTGCTGCTTTAGCGCGCGCCGCCTCGATCGCCAGCAGTCGCGCCTCGCTGCGCTTCTCGAGCATCACGCTGCTCTGGAACGTCACCCGATCGACGCGATTGGCCCCGGCCGCCAGCATGTCGAACATCAACCCTTCCACCTCGTCGAGCGCGTGCAGCGTGATCGTCAGGCTACGCGACGCCGTGTAGCCGACGATGCGCTGGCCCCCCGGCTCGTTGTACCTCTCGTAGCGCGGCTGCAACGACAGTTGATCGGTTGAAACTTCGCAGGTCGGGAGCTTGGCCGCCGCCGCCAGCAACGCCGCGGCGCGCTGCTTGCTGCCGTCGCGCGCCTCATTGAGCGTATTGGCCTGGAGGTCGAAGCCCACAGTCACGACGAATCGGTCGGGCGCCGTCATGATCTCCGCGTCGCCGTTGACCGCGATCGTGCGGCTCGTCGCCAGCGTCAGCCCGCCGGGCGCCATCGCCTCGGCCATCCCGACCTGCACGCTCGCGCCTGTGGCCTCTGGACCACGACATGCACACAATGACAGCGCCCCCAGGGCCAACAATTGAAAGGACTTCAGCACATCGCACCGTACCGCGTCGCCTGGACCCCGGCGGTAAGGTCGACGTAAAACCATGCCAAGATCGAGCGCACCCTGCGCCAATCCGCTCCGGCCTGCAGCCCGCCCGCGCCCCGGCGCCTGGCCTCCGGCTCCATAAC
>Ga0105046_10008808_pt1 | contig 15838 bp, 9 predicted proteins | sample MAT03_FD_78385 | JGI IMG/M metagenome (GOLD analysis project Ga0105046, IMG submission 78385) | Freshwater microbial communities from Lake Fryxell liftoff mats and glacier meltwater in Antarctica - MAT-03 (megahit assembly) | ecosystem: Environmental > Aquatic > Freshwater > Ice > Liftoff...
AAATATAGTGGAGCGTCCGAAATTTTGTGGATTTGATTCACGAATGACGACGTCGTCAACCAAATTCCAACCCTCCCTTACGCGAGCTCTACAATAGTTACCCCATCGCCGCCTTGTTCTTGTTCGGGATGGTACACAGTAGCGATGGTGTTGCCGTATTCGCGAAGTTTTTGTTTAACGGTTTTGCGCAGTACGCCATCGCCTTTGCCGTGCAGGATACGCAATGAGGACGCACTGCTGAGCAAGGCGTTGTCGACAAATTTTTCTAGCACACGCAACGCTTCTTCCCTACTCATGCCGCGCAGGTCGATTTTTGCATCAAAAGCAGCTTGTGAATTGATGTCGGAATAGGTTACTGTACTGGTTTGTTTGAGGGGCTCGGCCGCAGGATGCAAATCGCGGATGGAAACCGTAACCCTAAGATCTCCCAGGGCCACCATGGCATTGTTGCCCCTGAGATCTTCGATGCGTCCGGTGGCGCCACCGGAGCGCAAACGCACATAATCGCCTACCTGCAAGGGACGGGCGGCGGCTGCGGGAGCATTTTGTTCTTCCATTTTAACCACTTCGGCATTGACGAAGTCAACCTGGCGCACTTTTTCCACACGTTCTTCCCTAAGTTGGGCCGACAATTGTTGTGCTTTTTCAAGGTTTTTTTCCTCCTTGAGTTGCCGCACCATTTTATCAACTTCTCTACTGGTATTGGCGGTTTGACGCAATTCAAACTCTTTTTGCTCGAGTTTAAATCGTTTGCGTTTAAGCTCAAGGTCGGTCTGCAAACTGTCGTAGGTTTTGATCAGTTTTTGCAACGACCGTTCTTTTTCAGAAACCGTTTTCAATTGTTCCTCAAGCTCTTGTTTTTCGCGTTGCAGTTCAATGAGGATGTCATCAACCGCCGTTTCGCTGCCGGTTCGGTTGCGGGCATAATCGATGATGTTTTTGGGTAGGCCGCTTTTTGAGGCAATTTCAAAAGCGTAACTGCTTCCTGGTTTACCCACTTTAAGTTCGTAGGTGGGTGAAAGTGTATCCTTATCGAAATGCATGTTGGCATTAAGCATGCCTGGATTTCGGAAAGCAAAAACTTTGAGGTTTGAATAGTGGGTGGTTATGACCGCGTACACGCCTTTGCGGTGCAAAGATCGGAGGATGGATTCGGCAATCGCACCGCCTGGTTTGGGGTCGGTACCACTTCCCATTTCATCAATGATGACAAGGGTTTGCGGATTCGCCTTTTCTACAAACACCCTGGCATTCTGGAGGCGGGAAGAATAGGTACTGAGGTCGTCGTCGAGGCTTTGTTGATCGCCAATATCGGCAAAAATTTGTTGAAAAATGCCAAATTCACTCAATTCATGAACAGGGACCAACAAGCCGCTTTGCACCATAAGCTGGAGCAAACCGACCGATTTCATGGCTACGGATTTACCTCCGGCATTGGGTCCGGACAAAACCAAGATGTGGTTCTCCGGGTTCAACCGCAGTTCAAAGGACACCGTTTTGCGACCCAGCGCTTTGTTTTTGATCCACAATAGTGGATGGTAACCTTTGCGTATGCCTATAAGAGGTTTTTCCTTCAAAATGGGCATGTTGGCGCGCATGGAAATGGCCAGTTTGGCTTTGGCCTGGATGCAGTCAAATTGTAAAAGGGTATTGAAATAAGTGTGCAATATTGGGCCGTACGGACGGATTTGCTCACTCAATTCTCGGAGAATTCGGTAAATTTCACGACGTTCATCGTGTTCCAGGTTGAAAAGATCGTTGTTGATTTCGATGACAGCTTCGGGCTCGATGAAAGCTGTACGCCCTGTATCACTTTCATCGTGGATGATGCCGCGGATTTTACGTTTATGCTCAGAGGGCACAGAGAGCACCCGGCGTCCGTTTCGGAAACTTTCAGGACTGTCTGAGAGCCAGCCTTTGCTGCGGTATTCCTGGATGATTTGTCGGAAGCGGCCATCGAGCTCGCGCACCTTGTGTTGCATGTCGCGGCGGATGCGCATCAGTTCGGGAGAGGCGTCTGGGCGGATCTCACCTTTTTCATCAAAAACGGCCGTAATGGCTTTGATGAGGCCGTCGTCGAAATGCAGAGGCCGGATAACGTCAAAAAGTTTGGGGTAGATCTCTTTTTTGGGGCCTCCGGCGAAATATTTAAACAAATCCCGAACGATCAACAGGATTCGCAGTATGTTTTGAAATGATTCGGTTTGCAGGGTATAGCCGTCGATTTCGAGCATGCGCAAATCGGAGCGGATGTCGGAAAAGACTTGCAGCGGGAACTTGTCGTTTTTTTCCAGCGCCAATTTGAATTCGCGCACCTGACGCAGCGACTCGTCGATGGGTTCAAAATGTGTTTGGGGTTCCAGAGCAGCGAGCATTTCTGCAGCCATTCCAGTAAGGGCTTCGCGGCTTAGCAGCTCGAGTACTTTATCAAATTCGAGTTTGCGAACGACGTCTTTGGGTTCAAATACCATAATAAGGCAACATGTGTTTCGAATGCGCTCAACCGCATCAGGCAAAAAGGATACAAAAATACCTATTTTAACAATTCAAAACCCATGAAGTTCCCTGCGATGCAAAAAGTGAACGAAGAGTTGCCCGGGTTCATAAAATTAGATTGTATGAAACAGACATTTTTTAATCATTTTGATGGTCATTAGAAAGATACGTGATACATTTGCTTCTTCAATGCACCTTTTACAAAAAAATTTAGCCTTATGTTTAAAAAGTTACTTGCTGGTTTTTTCCTGGTTTCTTTAGCCAGCTCCATTTCAGCCCAAATCATTTGGGAAGAAACATTTGATGGCGGCAACACGGTGCCCGCCGGTTGGACGCAATCGACTTCCGCTACCGACGGTGGCTGGAAAGTAGGCTCCAACACGGCCTTGTCTTCGTCTGCGTTTCCTATTCCGCCTTCATCAGGAAATGTTATTGGTACCAACGACGACGGTTGCAATTGCATCAAAAATGCAGACCAACTGATGACGCCGGAAATTGACCTTACCGCTTACCCCGATTCGTCGATGTACCTGATGTTCGATATTTTCTACCTCGATGCAACCTATCAGGGAGTAAAAGAAAAACTGGACCTACTTGCTTCCACCGATGGAGGAGCAACATGGAACCAGTTGACACCACTGCCTGGCGCAGGAACCTGGGTTAAACCCCGTTTCTTCGACATCTCTTCGTTCGCTGGACAATCGGTGCGTTTCGCATTCCTCTACAACGACGGCGGCGGCTGGCTCTACGGTGCCGTACTCGACAACATTCGCGTGGTTCTGAAAGACAACATCCTTAAGGCCAATCTGAGTGGCGTCGGTGTTGCGCGATTCATCGATGCTATCCCTGCTTCATTCACCTACAACCGCTTCCTTGCCGGCGGTGAAATGGAGGTCACAGGCTCTGTAAACAACCCCGGTTTTGTTAAAATCAATTCGTTCGACGTTAACGTAACCACCGGCCTGAATACCGTTACAGTAAGCTACACCGGCCTCAACGTTGACCTTGGAGAAAGCACACAATTCAGCGTTCCCGTGACGATCGGTGAAGGTGCCAACAGCTACGAAGTGAGCATCACCAACATCAATGGCGGCGATGACAACGACCTTAGCGACAACGCAGGCTCTGCATCCATCATTGGTATAGTTCCCGCTCCCGGCCGCGTAGTGGTTGTGGAAGAAGGCACAGGTACTTGGTGCGGATGGTGCCCACGCGGTACTGTTATGATGGACTTCATCGCCGAAGAATATCCCGACAATGTTGCTGCCATTGCCGTTCACAACGGTGACCCAATGGTGGTAGCCACCTACGACGCTGGTCTCGGTGGCCCCATTTCCGGTTAACCAAGAAGTCTTGTTGACCGTCAGGCGGCGCCCGTTGACCCGATCGATTTTGAATCGGCCATGCTCGACCGCATCACTGTTGTATCGCCTGTTGACATCAGCCAGGAAGTTGAATGGGACGAAGTTACCCGTGTAGCAACCGTACACAGCAAACTGAATTTCACTTCTGTCGTTAACGGCGCATACCGTATTGCTGTTGTTTACACCGAAGATGGTGTAACCGGTACGACTGGAGCTTTTGGCCAAACCAACTTCTACTCCGGTGGTGGCAACGGCCCAATGGGCGGATGGGAAAACTTTCCTTCCACCCTGCCTGCTGCACAAGCCGTTTACAACCACGTAGCCCGCGCCATCGTAGGTGGCTACAATGGTGCCCTCAACAGCGTGCCTACGGCCAACGTCGCAGGCTCGGAGCACATCTACACCAGCCAGTGGACGGTTCCTCCTACCATGGACATAGAAAAGATGCACGCCATCACCCTGCTGATCCGTCAGACGCCGAAACTCATCTTCAACGCAGCCATAACAGGCGTTCCGTTTACTTCGGTTTCCTCCAACGAGCCTGTTGCAGAAGCAGTTTCGGTGCGCATGTACCCAAACCCTGTAGTTGATGAAGCTGTAGTTAAACTGCAACTTGCTGAAAACAGCGACGTTCAGATCCGCGTTATGAACGCCATGGGTGTTGTCGTAGTTGATCGCAACTACACCAATTTATCCGGTGAAACTGCCATTCCTTTCCGCGTTGGCAATTTGCCTACCGGCGCTTACATCCTCAGCGTAAATGCAGGCGGCAAAATCGTTGCTAAAAACTTCGTGATTACCCGCTAATCACACCTTGATATCTTTTTTTCAGGAGCCATTCCGATTTTTCGGGATGGCTCCTATCTTTTTAAGTACCTATGCAGCCGCAACATTTTCAAACATGAAACTCTACATCATAGCCGGTGAGGCTTCCGGCGACCTGCACGGCTCCAACCTGATCAAAGCTTTGCACCAACGACAACCAGGCCTCCAATGCCGCGCCTGGGGCGGCGACATGATGCAACAAGCCGGAGCTACGTTGGTAAAACACTACCGCGACCTGGCGTTTATGGGTTTTCTGGAGGTTTTAAAAAATCTGAGGACCATCCTTGGCAACCTCAATTTTTGCAAAAAAGACATACTGGCATTCAAGCCCGACGCCATCGTGTTGATCGACTACCCCGGATTTAACCTGCGCATAGCCCGTTGGGCCTATGAACAAGGCATCCGAGTCGTTTATTACATCTCTCCCCAAATTTGGGCCTGGCACCGCTCCCGCGTTAATGCCATGAAACGCGACATCGACCAAATGTTGGTCATCCTGCCCTTCGAATCCGACTTTTTTAAACAATACGGCATGGATGTTACGTATGTCGGGCACCCGTTGCTTGATGCCATAGGTGCCGGATTATCCAATGCCAATACCTCAAGCAAACAAATCGCATTGCTTCCCGGAAGCCGTAAACAGGAGGTGCAACGCATACTTCCTGTGATGCTTGAAGCTACCCGGCATTTCCCCGATTACCATTTCGTGATCGCTGCAGCCCATTCCCTCAACGATGCCTATTTCAAAACATTCATTCAGGATTACCCGAACGTAAAACTGGTTCGTGGCCAAACCTACGACGTACTCCGCGCATCCTGCGCCGCCCTGGTCAAATCGGGTACTTCAACGCTTGAAACGGCCCTGCTCGACGTACCCCAGGTTGTTTGTTACGCTGGAAACCCTTTTTCTTACCACATCGCCAAACGCCTGGTCAAAGTGCCCTACATTTCTCTGGTGAACCTCATCATGGACCAGCCTTTGGTGCGCGAGCTCATTCAGGACGAACTGAATGTGGAAAATGTACACATTGCCCTAAAAGAGATTCTCAACCCTGAAAATGCACGCGTTATGAAGCTGGGTTATGCGCAATTGCGCGACAAACTTGGTGCGGGAGGCGCTTCAGAACGCGCAGCAAAGGCAATTTTGGAAAACATGCAGGTTTCTTTGTAGCTGTAAGTCCAAGTCTATGGAAAAGTCCAATGCTTCTTTGCCAGAGTTTTCAGTGAGGTATAATCTCCGACGCAGTAGGTGATGACACTTCATTGAAAACAAGCTTTGAACTCTTCACGTCCAATGTGAGGTCTCATCTCCTCCTGCGTCGGAGATTACACCTCACATTGAGGCCATAAGACCTTTCCATCTTTTAATTGCGCTTTATTTTGGAAAATCAATAACGCCAAAAAAAATGAGTCATCCCGAAAAAATCGGGATGACTCATGGTGTTTTTTGGAATGCCCTTGCGGGTTTTCCTTATTGCTGAACGACGAATTTTTTCGTCAGCGTACCTTCTTTTGTAGCAATACGGGCAATGTACGTACCCGAGGCGAGTTGTGGAAGGTTGTAATTTACTTTTTCCTGCGTAACGCCCATACGGTCGCGAACCGAAACCACGCGGCCCGACATGTCGGCGATGGTAATGGTTGCATCGGTAGGCTGCGCAAAGTTGATATCCAAGTTAACTGAACCGTTTACCACCGGGTTCGGGAAAATGCTCATCGTGTTGTCGGCCAGCGGATTGTTGTCGGTCGACGTAGTCAGGCTGATGCCCATACGCACAACGGCGTTGTCGTCGTCACCTTGGAAACCGCCGAGGAACCACTGCGTGGAGAAAACCAGCGAATTGATGAAGAACGTGGAAATGTCGTTGTTGAAAGCTTGAAAAACCACGTTGTTCGGCCCTTCCCAGCTTACGGTAGTGAAGTAGCGTGCGCCCGGATCCAGCGGAACACCGATTTCACCTGTAGCAAAGTTGAACAAATCAACCGTTTGCAAAGCGAAATTCACAGATGTGGCATCGGCTTCATAAGTGGCAAAACCAACACCGGTGAGGCTGCTGCTGAACAGTTCTGAATCGTCGAAATTACTGAAATCTGCGGCAATGTCGTCGTTTACACGTATCAGGTTGATACCAGCAACAACATCTGCCAAAGGAATTTCAGCGGCATCGGCGCAATAAGCAAACGTGATCGAAGTAGCCTGGTAGGATTCTATATCCAGGGTACTCATGGTGTACAGGTTGCCGATGGTGTAGTCGCCACCCGTGCCTGGACGGAAACCCTGCTCAGGCGTAGCTTCTTTCGAGAACAGGAAGTCGGTTACTTCAAAAGGCGAACCTGCTGCGTTGTCGGAAGGACGCTCGTCGGCGGCATCGGCATACACACTGTACTGGATGCGGTAAGAGCCTTCAGCGAGTTCGGGTGCGAACTGGTTGGGAAGGATGATGAGGCTGTCCTTTACACCTGCAGCAAGTGCTGGAACAACGATGCTGTCGGAAAACAAAACAGCACCACCGTCAACACGTACCACTGCTTTCAGGGTAACGTTGGTTTGCTCTGCAGTACCATTGTTCGATACAAAGCCGTAAAAACCAAAGGTATCTGTGGCAATTTGCGAAGCGGGCGTAGCAAAGCTTGAAACCGGGTAAAAGAAATCTGCAAGTTCCAGGTCGTTGGGAGGCGTCGGGTTCGAGTCGTAAATTTTAACGTCGTCGATTTCCCACATGTACTCGTAATTGCCCGTCCACTGCCACTGCAGGTAAACCGTGCTCTGACCGGCAGCAACGTCGCTGATGTCAATGATCGGAATGGCGGGGTTGGACGACCAGCGTACCGTGGTGGTGAGGCCGGGGAAAACAGTGTAGTCCGTCCAGTTGACATTGTCCGTACTTACACGAAGGATAGCGCCACTTTCAGCACCTACGGTAAAAACACCAATGTGTGTGTTAAACGTTACATAAGCTTCCAGAAGTGAGCTCATGTTGATCGCGGATGTGGTGAGTTGGCAAATGTGGTTGGCGCCAAGTTCGCCACCTTCGTCGGAGTCAACGACTACAAAGCCATTGGACTCGGTTTCGGAGGCAAAAGCTACCTGACCGCCGAAAATAGGCGCGCAACCGGGGTTGCCGTTGCCCAGAGCCGCATCGGGGCAATAGGTCCAAAGCACGTTTGACGCAGCAACGTCTTCATTAACCCAACCGGCAGGAATGCCGTTGGCAAAAGTTTCTGTCCAAACAACGTTCTGGGCAGACATTTGAGAAATTCCGAGCAGCAATGCTGCTACCATGGTTAAACCAGTGGCAAATTGTTTCATGTAAATTTATTTATTGTGTTACTTATTGTTTGAGCGCGGAAAGTTAAAACATTGTAGGATTATTAACATTCAAAATCTAACAAAACGTCGGTAGTTGGCCATTAAACGACTGTTTTTTACCTGTATTTTACAATATTTAAAACACTCTAAGGAAAAAGATGGTTACTTTTTTTGCGATTTGGCCCATGCATCCTTCAACGTTACGGTTCGGTTAAAAACAGGTTTTCCCAAAGTACTGTCGGGATCGACGCAGAAATACCCCAGTCTGGTAAACTGGAACTTCTCACCGGATGCTACCTCCATTAGAGCTGGCTCCACCATGGCATTGCCGATGATGTGCAAAGAATCGGGGTTGAGCGATTTTTTAAAATCGTCTTCCGCTCCCGGATCTTCCAGTTGAAACAAACGATCGTACAAACGCACCTCTGCCTGTTTGGCGTGTTCGGCGCTCAACCAGTGGATGACGCCCTGTACTTTGAGCCCGGAAGTATCCTGTCCCGACCGGCTTTCCGGCACATAGCTGCAATACACGGTATGTGGCTTGCCGTCGGCGTCTTTTTCCAACCGGTCGCAACGGATGATGAAAGCGGATTTCAGGCGCACCATACCTCCCACCGACAAGCGGAAATATTTCGGAGGCGGATTTTCCATAAAATCATCCTGTTCGATGTACAACGAACGTGAAAACGGCAAAGCGCGTTTTCCGGCTTCCGGATCTTCTGGATTGTTTTCGGTTTCGAGCCATTCCGTCTGACCTTCGGGGTAGTTTTCAACCACCACTTTCAACGGATCAAGTACGGCAAAACGGCGCAACGCAACCTTGTTGAGGCCTTCACGAATGTAAAATTCCAGCAGGGACAGTTCAATAAGATTTTCCCTTTTGGTCACGCCAATTTTCGTGGCAAATTCGCGCAGGCTTTCGGGCAAAAAACCGCGGCGCCGCATGCCTGCCAACGTGGGCATGCGTGGATCATCCCAACCGCTAACATGTCCTTCACGCACCAGTTGAAGCAGCTTCCGCTTGCTCATCACGGTGTACGTAAGGTTGAACCGCGAAAACTCGTATTGGTGCGAAGGATAAATGGCCAGTTGTTCGATGAACCAGTCGTACAACGCACGGTGGGGTGCAAATTCAAGTGTACAAAGGGAATGGGTGATGCCTTCGATGCTGTCGCTTTGTCCGTGCGCCCAGTCGTACATGGGGTAAATACACCATTTGTCACCGGTACGGTGGTGGTGCGCATGTTTGATGCGGTACATGATCGGATCGCGCAACAACATGTTTGGCGAAGCCATGTCTACTTTGGCGCGAAGCACGCAGTGCCCATCGGGGAACGCGCCCGAACGCATTTTTTCGAGCAAATCGAGGTTTTCTTCGGGTGGGGTATTTCGGTATGGACTGTCTTTTCCAACCTCTGTTGGTGTACCTTTCAAAGCAGCGATTTCTTCGGCGGTGGAAAAATCTACGTATGCTTTGCCTTCACCGACCAGTTGTTTGGTCCAGGTGTACAATTGATCGAAATAATCGGAAGCAAAAAAGACATTGTCCGGGTTGTAACCAAGCCAGCGGATGTCGTTGAGGATGCCATCCACATATTCCTGTTCTTCGGTGCTGGGGTTGGTATCGTCGTATCGGAGGTTGGTTTTGCCGCCGTATTTCTGTGCAAGACCAAAATTCACCACGATGCTTTTCGCGTGCCCGATGTGCAGGTAACCGTTGGGTTCGGGCGGGAAGCGGGTCAACACATGGTCGACCTTGCCGGAACGGAGGTCTTCCGCTATGATTTCTTCAATAAAATTCAGGGAATCGTTGGATCCGGACGTTTTTTCAGTACTCATGGTTGCTCTTGTTCTAAAGAAGGCGCAAAGAAAAGGATTTTCCCCCGAACAGACTTGCTGTTGCAGAGGAAAGTCTCCATTCCTTCCTTATTCTTCAAAACAAACCCAAAACCTCTCCGGTTTCATCGATGTCGATTTTTTCGGCCGAAGGCACTTTGGGCAGTCCGGGCATGGTCATGATTTCACCACACACCATCACAACAAATTCGGCGCCGGCGGCCAGGCGCACTTCGCGGATGTTGACCACGTGGTCCGACGGTGCGCCGAGCTTTTTAGGATCGGTGGAGAAAGAATATTGTGTTTTGGCGACACAAACGGGGTAATGGCCGTAACCCTGTGCTTCGAGTTTTTTGATGCGGTTGCGCACATCGGCTTCAGCCGAAATGTCGGAAGCGCCGTAAATTTTGGTGGCGATGGTTTTCATCTTTTCCCACAGCCCCATGTTGTCTTCGTAAACAAACTTGAAGTTGTTGTTGCCTTTTTCGGCCAGCATGATCACCGTTTCGGCCAAAACTTGGGCGCCTTTGCCACCTTCCGCCCAGTGTTTGGCCACAACAACAGGCACCTGATGAATCGTCATTTTATCGCTCAACAGCTTGATTTCCGCTTCGGTATCAAACGTGAAGTGGTTGATGGAAACCACGCAGGGCAATCCGTAATGTTCGCGGATGTTGCGCACATGCCTTTCGAGGTTGACGATGCCTTTTTCGAGCGCTTCCAGATTTTCCTGGTTGAGTTCCTTCAAATCGGCGCCTCCTTGGTACTTAAGCGCGCGAAGGGTAGCCACCAACACCACCGCATCGGGGCGCAATCCCGACTTGCGGCATTTGATGTCTACAAATTTTTCAGCACCCAAATCGGCACCGAAACCCGCCTCCGTAACCACATAATCGGCCAGTCGCATGGCGCTTTGGGTAGCGATCACCGAATTGCAACCGTGTGCGATGTTGGCAAACGGACCGCCATGGATGAAAGCCGGCGTGTGTTCAAGGGTTTGCACCAGGTTGGGCTTCAACGCGTCTTTGAGCAAAACCGTCATGGCGCCGTGGGCGTTCAGGTCGCGGGCGCGCACGGGTTCCTGGGTACGGGTGTATGCCACCACGATGTTTCCGAGGCGTTCTTTGAGATCTGAAAGCGAAGTTGACAGACAAAAAATGGCCATCACTTCGGAAGCCACCACAATGTCGAAGCCGTCTTCACGTGGGTAACCGTTGCCGGTGCCGCCAAGGCCTACCACCACATTGCGCAAGGCGCGGTCGTTCATGTCCACTACACGCTTCCATGCAATGCGTCTGACGTCGATGCCAAGGGCATTGCCCTGGTGGATGTGGTTGTCGAGGAGTGCTGCGAGCAGGTTGTTGGCCAATGCGATGGCGCTGAAATCGCCTGTAAAGTGCAGGTTGATGTCTTCCATGGGCACCACTTGGGCGTAGCCGCCGCCGGCTGCTCCACCTTTCATGCCGAATACGGGGCCCAGACTGGGCTCGCGCAGGCAAATGATGGTTTTTTTGCCGATGAGGCTAAGAGCATCGCCAAGACCGACGGTGGTGGTGGTTTTTCCTTCACCGGCTGGCGTGGGGCTGACCGCAGTAACGAGGATCAGCTTGCTGTCGGACTTTTGGGGCAACGACGACAGGTAATCCAGCGAAATTTTTGCTTTGTAGTGGCCGTAAGGCTCCAGCGCATCTTCCGGAATACCGAGTTTGGCTTCAGCCAGTGGAATGATTTTATTCAGTTGGGCATTTTGGGCGATTTCGATGTCGGAGAGCATAAGTTGGTTTTACTGGTTGAGATCGTTTGAAAGGTTGTGGTGGCGACCTGCTCAAAACACCGTTTACATCCTTGCAGGCATTTCAATACCCAAAAGGTTCATGGCGTGTTGCAAAACTTGTCCGACCGATTTGCTGAGTGCAAGCCGGAAAGCTTTGGCTTCTCCACTTTCGGCCTGAAAAATTTTCACGTCATGCCAGAAGCGGTGGTACGCTTTGGCCAAAGCGTAACTGAAATTTGCTATCAGCGAAGGGTCGTAGGCTTCTGCTGCTTCGCGAACCACAGAAGGATATTGGTGCAGGGCGAGCAACAGTTCTTTTTCCTGGGGTTGTATGTTGTTGTATCCGGCGTGTTGGTCGAGGTTGATGTTTTCAAGTTCGGCGCGTTGCAAAAGTTTGTTGATGCGCACGTAGGAGTATTGTACGTACGGACCGGTTTGCCCTTGCATATCCACCGATTCTTCGGGATTGAAGATCATTTTTTTCTTCGGATGCACCTTGATGATGAAAAACTTCAGGGCGCCCATGCCGATGAGCCGCATGAGTTCTTTTTGCTCGGCAGGGTCGAAGTTTTCAATTTCTCCGCGTTCGGCGCTTTGTTCTGTTGCGATGCGCGTTACTTCCTGCACCAGGTCGTCGGCATCAACGACGGTGCCTTCGCGTGTTTTCATACGTCCGGTGGGCAGTTCCACAAGTCCGTAATTAAGGTGGATCAAACCATCGGCATAGGGTTCGCCGAGGCGTTTGAGCGTTTCGAATAGCACGGCGAAGTGGTAATTCTGTTCATCGGCCACCACATAAACCATCCGACTGGGTTTAAATTCTTCGTAACGGATGCGTGAAGTACCCATATCCTGTGTGATGTACACCGAAGTGCCGTCGGCGCGCAATACGAGTTTGTGGTCGTGTCCGGCGTCGGTGAGGTCAATCCACACCGAGCCGTCGTCTTTGCGGTAAAACACGCCTTTTGCGAGACCTTCAGCCACGATGTCTTTGCCCAGCAGGTAAGTTTCGCTTTCGTAGTACAGTTTATCGAAGCCAACGCCCAGATCGTCGTAGGTTTTTTCGAAACCACTGTAAACCCAGCTGTTCATCATTTTCCAAAGGTCCATCACTTCTGGATCGCCTTTTTCCCAGCGCAGCAAGGTATTGCGTACTTCGGCGCCGAGGTCGGAGTAGTCGTTGAACCATTTGTTTTTGTATTCTTTAAAAAACGCCTGTTCTGATTGTCCTTCTTTGTGTTTTTCTTCAAAAATGGCTTTGGCGTCGTCGGTTTGTTGCCAGGCGTCGTATGCTGTTTTGGTTTTGCTTTCAAACAACACGTAATAATCGCCTACGAGGTGATCGCCTTTGATGCCGCTGTTTTCAGGTGTCTGACCGTTGCCGAATTTTTTCCAGGACACCATGCTTTTGCAGATGGCTACGCCGCGGTCGTTGATGACTTGCACTTTAACGACGTCGTAGCCGGCGGCGTCGAGGATCTGGCTATAGGACCAACCGAGCAGGATGTTGCGGATGTGTCCGAGGTGGAGGGGTTTGTTGGTGTTGGGCGAAGAGAACTCGACCATCACTTTTTGTCCGTTGCGCGGTTGTTCGCCGTATTGGCGGTTGTTCACGATGTTGTTGAGGAAATTTTTCCAGTAGGAATCGTCGATTTCGAGGTTTAAAAAACCTTTGACAACATTGTGTGCACGGATTTGCGGAATTTGTTCCTGCACAAGGCGGCCGATTTCGGCGGCGGCCTGGTCGGGTGCTTTGCCCGCCATTTTTACAAATGGAAAAATGACCACCGAGTAATCGCCTGTAAAGTCTGGAGGCGTATTGTTAACCAGCACTTTTTCGGCTTCAACGGGGTGATTGTACAATTGTTCAACAGCTTGTGCGACGGCTTGTTGGATTATGCTGATGATGTTCATGTCGGAACGTTTGCCTTGAAAAGGCGCAAAACTAAGATTAATTCGTGCAACCTTTTGGAGCATGTACGGGATTTGGGTTTGAGATACCGATGAACCCAAATCCCGAACATGCTTTTAGAAGCGGTAGGTAAAGGAGAAGCGGTAATCCCATGGACTTTGGAAGGCAAACAAATCATCGGCGATGCCAAAATTGTAAAAGACCCCTATTTCCGAACCGAAACCGCCCGTACCGCCGCCGAAGTTGTAACCGCCGCCGAGGTATTGGTTGAAACGTTGGTATTTGTATTTGGCGATGGTATTGGGCCCTGAAAGAAAATCGGCTGGTTCCTGTACCCATTCGTTGGCCAATTCGCCTTGGATGAAAAGGCCGCGAAAAACGCGTCCACGTATGAAGGTGCCAACTTCCGTGTTGAAGAGGTTGAGCACCTGGAATCCTTGTTGTTTGAAGGAGGTAAAATTAACATTTACCCGCGGGCCAACGGAAATTTGCTCAATGATTTTGTAGCCTACCATGGGCGAAAGGCCAAAACCAAAAGAGCTTGATCCATTGAATGAGCCGAAGCCCAGATTGACGCCTCCGCCATACCACAAATGAGATTTAAAGTCGGTGAAGCCAGAAAACTGCTGCTGTTGTTGTTGGCGTTGTGGCTGCGGTTCCGATTGACCGGGCCGCGAAGGTGAAGGCTGTGTTGGGTTTTGGTTGGGAACAGTCCTTATTTGAGCACTCAGCCCACTTGCCACCAGGAAAATGAAAAGGTATAAAAACAGGGATTTTTTTCCAAAAAAAGACATGGGATGTGGTATTTAAAATATGGTTATGGATGCAAAGGTATAAAAGCTGTGCGTTGCTCCAAAGGAAGCTTTGAAGGTTCAACAAGTTAGCACAGAAAAGTATGTATTTGGCCAAATCAGCAATTTTTTATCAAAGTCTACAACTGTTTTTTTCAACAAGTGGTACATTCGCAGGTCCAAAAATCCTATTTTAAACAACAAAAGCCACTTTGTTTTCGAAACATGTTGTGTTTCGTAAGCGTTATTTTTGCATAATACATCTGACAATCAATTCATTAGATCAATTCAACGCCTTACAGTATGACACATTGCTACCGTCTGATGTTCCGACTTTTCTCCATCACCCTTCTTTGGATCGGTGTTTCAGGTATGCTGTCGGCCCAGACCTTTAACGGAGAAGCTCAATCTTTCGCTTCCATACGCCTTCAAAAAGTACTTTCTTCCTGGGAAGTTTACCGTATTGATGCAGCATCTATGGACCAATGGCTTCAGTCCAGCCCAAGTGGATCGACTTCACAACTGAACCTCGGCAACCGCCAATGGTCGCTTCAACTCGTCAACAGCGGCATCATTTCCCCCAATTACACCCTTCAAGTTCAAACCCCCGGTGGTTTGGAAACAATGCCGAGCAATGCTGCCAAGAAAGCATTCCGCGGCATTGAGGTCAATGGTGGCGGAAGCGTACGTCTCACCATCGACGATGATTTCATTTGCGGTTTTGTCCGCGAAGGCACCGAGATGGTATTCATTGAGCCGTTGTGGTGGCATGAAAAAACTGCTGCACATGATTTGTTTGTTGTTTACAATGCCAGCGCAGTGAACCGCGACCTCGATGCCGGTTGTATTGCTCTGGAATGGGACACCAACATTCAACAAAACCAACCGGAAGTAGACGACGACCACGGCGATGAGCCTGAAAGCGTGCTCGCTTGTTACGAACTCGAACTGGCCATCGCTTCCGACCGTTCCATGTTTGATAAATACGGTTCCGTAGGTGCTGTGGAAGACCACAACATCGCGGTGATCAACAATGTACAGGACGACTACAACGGTTCGTTCAACCACGATGTCACCATTGCCATCATAACACAACTCGTCATTACTGGCACAGACCCTTGGACTACCTCGCTGGACGCGGGCGCCCTACTCGGAAGCTTCCGCAACTGGGGCCAGGGGGGCGGATTTGGCATCACCTTTGACCTTGGCGAACTTTGGACCAACCGCGACTTTACGGGCGGCACCGTGGGTATTGCATACCTCAACTCCGTTTGCAACTCCACCAAATACCACTGCCTACAGGATTTTACTTCCAACGCGGAAGTCCTGCGTTGCATGACCTCCCATGAAATCGGCCACAACTTCAATGCAAACCACGACGTCACCGGTTGTCCGCCCAACTTCATCATGTGTCCTTTTGTTTCTACCTCGAGTAATTGGAGCGCCAACTCCATTACCGTGATCAGCAATAAAATCACCCAGTTGGCCAACAACGGCTGCCTTTCATCCTGTGGACCGCCACCGCCACCG
>Ga0105046_10008809_pt1 | contig 15838 bp, 10 predicted proteins | sample MAT03_FD_78385 | JGI IMG/M metagenome (GOLD analysis project Ga0105046, IMG submission 78385) | Freshwater microbial communities from Lake Fryxell liftoff mats and glacier meltwater in Antarctica - MAT-03 (megahit assembly) | ecosystem: Environmental > Aquatic > Freshwater > Ice > Liftoff...
ACGTTTCCCCAACAAGCGATAGATATTGGTTGATGCAGACTTTGTTTTGTGATCACGTTTCTGCTGCCCCTAGCATAGCAGGGCGGCAGGGCGATTGGCTGAGAAATGCTGAGATTTTGCTGAAAAGGCGTACTGTCCATGAAAAGCGAGAAAGCATCGGGAGCACCATGGCAACATCACCCGCCCACCTATCGCGCGGCGGAAATTCACCAATTGGCAAGCTGGATCCGCGCGGGGGCTAGCGGTTCGTTATTGGGCTTGCGCGGGTCAGGCCGCTCCAATGTACTGGGCTTCCTCTGTCACCGCCCGGATGCGCTACAGGCTTATATCAACCCGGCAAAGTTGACCGTGGCGTTGGTCTTGGTGGATCTTGGCGATCTGCCTACCAGCACAGTAGGGGATCTGTACCGTGTAATCTTGCGCGCGTTTTATGAGGCCCAAGCGCGTTTTACCACAGACGCGCAACAGGTGGTTGCCCAGATCTATACCGAACACCAGGCATTGACCGATCCCTTTTTAACACAAAGTGCGCTACGCAAAATCTTCTTTCATTTTCAGGACGCGGGTCAGCGTATCGTCTTGGTGATTGATCGCTTTGATAGCTTTTCGCGCATGGTAACACCCGAGATGGCCCAAACACTCAACAGCTTGCGCGACACTTTCCGCGATACGCTCTCCTACATTGTGGGCATCCGCCAAAGCCTGACCTACCTGGCCGATATCGACTTGCCCGCCGATCTCTATCGCTTGTTAACTACCCACGTCTGCCAGTTGGGGCCGCTCAATGCTGCCGATGCGCGCTTCTTGATCCAACGCCGCACCCAAGTGAGCGACACGCCACCCAGCGCAGAGGAGATGCAAACCATGCTCATGCTTACGGGCGGCTACCCGACCCTGCTCGAAGCCGTCTGTCGGTGGTGGTTGATCGAAGTGGACCCGCCGCCGCCTGATCAATGGTTGCCGCATTTGGCGGCTGCGCCAGCCATGCAACATCGGCTCCAGGGCATCTGGTCTGGGTTGACCCAAGAAGAGCAACTGACCCTCACTGAACTTGTGCGCGGTAGGCTGACGCACCAAGCAACACCCACACCCATGCAGCAATGGCATGCGCACGTGCTGCACAACTTGGCCGCCAAAGGCATCTGTTACCAACAAGCTGACCAATGGACCGTCTTTGGCACACTCTTTGTCGACTACATTGCCCAGGTTGGTGGCATGAGCCGCGGTCGGATTTGGCTAGACCCCGCGACCGATACCCTGCACCATGGCCCGATGCTGCTGGATACGTTGACAGCCAAAGAAAGCGCGGTGCTGCGCTTCTTGAGCGAGCATCCAGGTGTGTGCCATAGCTACACCGATCTGATCGTCAACGTCTGGAACGACGAAGAGAACTATAACGGGGTGACCAATGATAGCCTCTTTCAGATTATCAAAGGGTTGCGGCGCAAGATCGAACCGAATGCTGCCCAGCCAGTCTACGTCGTCAACTGGCGCGGCAAACCCGAAGGCGGGTACATTTTTTATGCAGAGGGCAGACCGACATGAGTTAGGTTGATATACCGTTAACTCAATGCACGTTGGATGGGAATTCCAAGCATCATTATGACACTCGTCAATTGTAGAGTGTTCAGAATAGGTTGAGGATTGATAGGAGTTCGATATAAAAGGCCAATCGTAATGATTCCCGTAATAACCAGAAGCAGACGTATAAACCCTAACCGCCACTGTACTTCCCGGAACTGTGGCGGCCAATAGAATACTGCTGCAATTATCAACGCACTGGCAATTGCAGAAGCAGTGATAATTGACACTTCTGTTAAGTTGTTTGGTAACTTAAATTGATAAAAATCGGACACTTTCGGTTGTTGATCAGTAGATAACCAATGCGTTGCAAAATAAACAGCAGCTAGGCCCACCAAAACACTAGCAATCAGAAGTCGAATCCAACCATAGATGTTTTGCAACCAAGCAGGAAAGGTATGTTCTGGCAATACCCTTAATGGAGCAAGTGCTCTATATAATGGAATCAGAAGAAATACAGCTATCGCCGTACTACCTTGTGCATAAAAAAACTCGATATATCCATAGAAAATTTCTGGTCCAGTGAACAAAATACGCCGAGGATCAATATTCAATAGCCAAAAATTGAAGCATACGAGACTAATTACTCCTGCCAATAAATAGGTGAAGCGCCTGCCGCTTGCAAGTACGCGGCTATAGCAGACAAATCCGAAAATTAGCCCGCTTCCGATTGCTCCCATCATAATAAAGAAACTTGGTGGATCGACTCGAATAATGGCGTCCATAATCGTTTTTATGGATAAAAAGGGAAGTTGCAGAATGCGATAAACATATATACCTATTCCGATAGCAAGGGCAACCATAATCCATGCAAGCATGATTGCCCATAAAGATTGAACACTATAGACAATAATATCTACTATCCTATTACTTGTTTTAGCTTTCCCTTTACTTTGCCCTTTATCAAGAACAATTACAGTGGATGGTTTAATTTCTTGTGTATACGGCCTAGCCGTAATAACCAAACGGGAAGGACGAGCAATACGGACCGCATGGAATTTTTGTGTGGCACAGCGGTAACACACTTCCGAATCTTCACGACAGGCAGCATGATATAGTGCGCCGCAAGTTTCGCATTTTATGACCGCACGTAGACGTAGGATCTTATCTTTTGGATCAAGGGTTTGAAAGCAAGCATAACAGCCAACGCGTTTCTGTGCCATAAGCGTCTCCTTTTTTCGAAAAGACTGATAATCATGTGGGCAGGGAGAACATCGACATTAGAAAATGAGACGCAGCAACATCCGAACGAGCAAAAAAGCGATCACATAACATATATAGACCAGGATTCGTGTTAAAACATCCAAATGGGACTGAACAAATTGGCCGATTTGTGATGCCCGCTCTTGAGCTAGTAATTGTTGTGATGCCTGTATTAAACCGTTCTGAATAGATTCCTTCGCTTTGGTGTGCCAAAGACGTAGAGTCGCCTGGATACGCGGGTACCAGTATTCATACTCGGGCACAATTTTCTCAAGAATAAATGGCGGCACTTCATAAGCACTCCCAGCAAAGTAATAAAAAACGGTAGATGGTTTCACCCTGGCTGCTTGCACCGGTTGGGTGTTAATGACCGATGATAAGCATAAAAGCTCGATGAATGTCATTGTATCATGTGCGCCACACTTGACACACCGCTCACTCTGATGCCAGCAGTTGGTATGGTAGCGGCTCTGGCATTGGATACAGTGGACAAATTCACGGCGTTCAACCTGTTCATCTTCGGAATTGAGAACACCAAAGCAGTAAGCACACCAATGGCGCGTGTCGGCAACTCCGTAAGCAATTTCTGGCAAGTTTACAAGTGTCATAAGTCAACTCCCCGTTATGATTTACTTTGGAGTTCCAGCGCCCAAAAGAACGGGTCAAGCACTCGGCGCGGCGATAAGCTTTCCACCATTGCACCATCAGCGCCTACCGCTGCACCAGTAGATGAGATGAGTGAAAAGCGAAGATCAATATTTTTTTGCTGAGCCAGCCGGATGAATGTTTTGCCAGAAAAATCCTGACTAACCCAATCTTGAATCGCATCGCTGACACGCATCATCGTTTCAATATAAGTCTGCATAGAGAGAGCGTCTAACTGGTTCACCATGCCGCGGGCGTTTACAGCGGCCCATATCGGATCGTTAATTAGATAATTACGCAAATTGGCGGGCAAATCCTGGATCAAATCAGCTTTTGTAAAGACTACAATTAACTTCCGCTGTTCTTTCGCGAAGTTAACTTTATGCTTCATCAGCGTATTGATATAATTGTTCAGCAAATGATCAACTGATCGTCCTTTGGAGTTTGGCAAGTCCGGAAGGCTGAGAAACATAAAGGTTGTGGGTGCGTTGAGTAGATAGGGGGCCTGCTTGACTGGCACTTCCATCGTGTCAAAAATCTCACCGGCACAGTCGCGTAATACGAGTGTCCGTCCGCCCCAACGCTCCATATTGCGCAACAACATTACATATACTTCTTGATCACCCATCTGCGTCATTGGTGGCATTACGCCATTTTGTAGATATGAGTTAATTTCTTGAGTCTTGATGAGTGTGGCATTGGTTGCTGGAACAAATATGTATTGGGGCCAGACATTAGCCATTTTCATAAGCATAAGAGTCATAGCAGATTGGAATACGGTCTTACCAGCACGCGACCAGCCAAATACCTGGGCAAAAAATGGAGGGTGCTGCTCATAATCATGAATATATTGAACAGGTAATTCAGTTTTACATGATGGACAAGTTTCAGGTTGTCCTCGAGTACGAAGTTCGGCCAGACAATAAGGACAGATAATGCGTCGTCTAAAAAAGAACATAGGAAATCCCCTCTAATCTCATGCCTAATTATTTTGTTATTGACTGTTTCAGCGCCGAGATTTCGGCAAGAAGCGTTTCCAAAGCGCCTGTTTAGGACCAATCTTCTCACGCTGCGACTGTACAGCATGTACAAATTGCTTTGTCGGATCCTTTAGTTTCTTCAGATTTTTTTCGATCTGACTCAGTCCATTAGGATCCACTAGGCTAACATATACAGCGAGAGTGTCTAGTTGCCTAGCGCTACCCATCTCGATCACCGCCTGTACAAGCTTCACCATCTGCTCATTCGTCATTTGAGCCAAACGTTCATCACTTAACATTATATTCAAGTGAGACGGTGTCACTAAATCGGCTGGGGCAATCGGATCCAGTAACCATGGCAACAGCCGGTGAAACGTTTCGCTATCGATATGGGCTAATGCCTCCGTTTGTGCTTTGCGATCTGTTTTTTTGCGTAAAGTCGCCGCCAAATAAAGCAGCAATGGATTGGCAGCGTGTTGGGCAAGCCCTTGCAGTTGTGACCATTCTTGATCGTTCAGTTGTGGTTTGGCTTCTTCAATCCAGGCCAGGATCAAATCAGCGGCCTTATGAACGTCCAGTTTCTGTTGAGCCGCAATTTGCAGATTGCTGGGCAGCGGCCAGTAGTCAAGCGCATGGTGCATCAGGATAGTAGCCATCTCCGGCCGTACAAACTGGCTAAAGGCTGCGTGTAAAGTCTGAGTAATATAGGCTTGATGCACCGCGGCAAACTCGGCGTATAACATCGGATCCAAATTTTCGACCAACGGGACTGTTTTGTTGGTGAATGTTATGGCAAGCTCCTGTATCAATGGCGCTTTTGTGCTGACTGCATCGAGCGTTTGCGTGGCAAGTGCCTGTTTGAGCCACCCCAAATAGAGATCAGACTCAGGCAGTTGTTGGGCTACCTGTTCCTCTACACGATGCTGGTTGGCATTGACCGTGTACACAAAACGCGACTGCCGCTGTGGACGGCCAATCACCCAATAATCACCGGGTTTAACGGTGGCGTTATCAGTGGATAAGTCAAAGCTACATAGCAGACGGGTCTGCCGCCGCATGAGGTGAAATACCAAGATAAGCGCGGCTAGGCTCTCCTTCGGCTCGCCTAGGAGCAGAACGGATTGATGTTCTTGGCTCAAGGTCGGCGCGGCTTCTGTGAACGCGAGAAATTTTTCCAGCTCTTTTCCCTCCCAATGGACCGCTACCACTGGGAAAGAGGGTTCAATCGGGATCGCAATAGAGGGTGCTACGCCAGTTGCCTGCCCGAAAGTCTCCACCATAATGGCCGGGTCCTGCACAAAGGAAAAGGTATTAATGAGCGCAAACGGATTATATTCCAATTTGGTAAACTCGGATTGGAGAAAGATTAAGCAATGCGCGATAAAAGCACCCATGCGCCCTTCGGCATCCGTAATTTCGCGATGCGATTCAATGCGGCAGGAATGGGTAATCACAAACGCACCGCTTGCCAACTGAAAAAACTGATAACGCTCTTGTGAAGCATCCACCGGCGTGAAGCTTTGTACACGCGCCTCGATCGCGGCAACATCAGCCGAGGTAAGTGATGGCGTCTTATAGACGGTTTGAAATCCGCCTTTCCGCTGCGATGAATAGGCTGGCTCAACGCGGGAGTAGAGAAGTTGGCTTGCCGTGACAGTGTTCATGTCGGTCTCCATAACAGGCGAAATCCATAGTGGTGCAAGCGCATGTTTTCTGGATCATGGGGTCGACTGGGTTGCCCATGATCAGGTGTAAAAAAGCCACCGTGAAAGCGCTGATGGGTTTGCCCCATGCCACCCCAGCGATTAAGGAGTTCAGTGCTTTCCACCCATTCCAAGACCCCCAGGCGCATAAACATCTGGTCAGCCTGATTGGGAGCGTTGAAATCCACATCGCGCCATGCGCGATGTTGGACGGTTTCCAATTGGTTGATCAGTCGTTGTGTACGATCTGACAATCTCGGTGCGCCAGGCTGGTTCAGCGCATTTGAAATAGCTTGGGGTTGGACAGGTTGTGTTTTCAAGAAGGTGTATGCTTTGCGCCATTCATCCAGGCTCGGGATGGCATATCCTAGCCCACACCAACGCGCAAACTGCCCTGCTTCTCCAGGTAGAATCCCACTCAGAAAGGCGCTCCAGTAGTTAGCGGCGGTAATATCTTGTGGTGAGACACGCGTGTTCAGTTGCAGAATATCGTCATACCATTGCGCATCAAACTGGGCGCTCGGTTCGGCGCATAAGAAGAATTCAAATTGAATTTTTGTTACCGGTAACCAGTGCAGATAGGCATTAATACTCTGTACCCAGACAACTGGAAATCCAGTGGGATCTAGTTTTATATCAAGTATTGCCATAATTAAATTTTCTCCTCAAACAAACTCAGCAAGCGTGTGGTAAAGATACGTACATCCATGCCGGGACGATAGATAAACTGATGAGGCCAGGAACTCAGATTCTCTTCGCCCATTGAAACAATCATAAGTCGGTTTCGCCACGGCGAGTCATAAAAATCTTCTAGATCGAGTATCGGCCCGGCAACCACCACTAGGAGGCGCGTCAGCGGGGACGTTGTTTGCAAAATTGGCCCGATTAGCCGCGTTCGGCCTGTGATCGGCGCTGAAGATGGCGGCAGTTGTCCTGGAATACTAGCCGCCATCTGCTGTCCAAGATAATAGGTCGTGACTTCTCCATGATTATCAAGAATGTCCGTCATAGTTGCGACCAGCGTCCCTTCGTATACAGGCTGACTGGTCGGCGATGCGTCCAGGATAAGGCTGATGGTGCGAGATGTAGTTGGCATATCCAAGGCGACTGCCCATAAAAACGGATCCAACACACGGTTTCGCGTTGCATTCTCTTGAAGTCTGCCGGATTTGTTGTCTGGACTCTGCCCCAAAGCCGAGACACCACAGAAGACCAAGTTCATTCCCATTTCTTCTACCATCGTGATGAATGCACTACCTTCTTTCACGCGCCGTTGCGTATATTCTCGCAATTTGTCCGAAACAGATCGCATCTGTGCCACATACTCAGGAAAAGAAACCTCTGGAATTTGTGGCGTATCTGAGTCGCGCACAGTTAGCCACTGAAGTGGATCGGAACCGATATAGTTAAAAATCGCAGGTGGAAACTGCACTTCATCTGCTTTGGTATAGACAACAATCAGGTTGCGTTCTTGCAACCCGGTATTCAGCCCTTCCATGCCAGATAGATACGCGTTGAATAATTCTACAATGGACTTATCATTCTGCTTATCTTCTAGATCGGTAAGTGAAACTAGAAACCAGATTGTGGTCACTTGTCTAAGCGCCGCCACATAATTCTGTACCACTTCCTGATTGTTATAGACTTGACCTGCTACATCATACATAATCAGGCAGCGTGATCCGGCTTCGGGCAAATTATGCACATTGAACAACAGAGGACGCGGTGGTAAGTCTTGCCGCTCATCAGGAAGTGGAGTTTTACCCGAAGGCTTACCCTCCGTAGCATCACGATAGATTTTGCGGATTTCCTCAGTTGTGTGATTATCCAGGGCTCGGTAAAATACCCCTGGCCATACGTCGGCCAAGTTCCTTAGCATGAGCGTCAGCGCCGCCAGATAGGTAGTCTTACCATGCTGAGGAAAGCCAACTGTAAGCAGCCACAGAGGACGAATTTTGTCATAATCTCGTACATACGGCCTGGGAACAGAGTAAGGTTTTTCAGGACAGGCTAACGATGCCTCAAAATCGTGCGTCTTTAAACAAAATGGACAGATGACACGGACCATATTACCCTCCTGCGCGTTTCAACAAATAATTGACAATCGTCACAACGATCTTGTCTTCATCGCTGTCTTCTTGGGGCAACACTGTGAACATAGTTGCCCAATCAGAGCGAGATTCATCGGTATAAAACAGAATGTGGCGCTGTAGCTCAGAATGATGCCAATCCTCAGCATCATTTGGCAACTCATCCGTAAAGATGAGCACAAAGCCAATCTGCCGGACCGTAAAGCGCTCCAAAAGTGGGCCGAATAGGCGTGGGTGCGTCGTGCCATTTGTTGGCATTAGCGTGTCTGCCACTGGTTTTTCACCTGGCCCTGCCACCAAGTGATCACGACCCAGCCAATAAATGAGTAACTGCAATTCAGGTCGCTTGTGTTGCTGCAATTTAGTAGTAAGTTGCTCAATGACTTTAGCGGCAATGTTGACCAGACGCCATCGTTTTTTGGGATTGTGAACAGCAGTATCCACAAGTATCAGACCATAAACACCATCAGCCAATAGACCGGGTAAAGGCTGACGACTACTCAATGCTAGACGCAGACGAAGTTGTTCTACAAAGTCGGATGTGGAGGAAGTCCGATCTCGCTTCTCTGTAACCGGTTCGGTAGTCATCCATCTATCGAACAGTTGCGACATTTGCCTGTTATATTTAGTTGCCGTCTTGTCGATCATGGTGAGCAACTCGCCAGCTGAGCCACTAGGTTGAAGAAGCAGCCGTTGTTGCCAGTCAGGATCAACACTCCAGCGGTAAGCAGCTTGCAGAATTGTCTGTGCCGCATCCCAATTTTGTTGACCGAGCAAAGGCGCTAGCTGCAGAAGCTGTGCATATGACTCAAGTGGTGGCGGCGACTCATTTCCCATAAAAAGTGTAAAGAGTGATCGGCCACAAGCGGCTCCGACTAAACGTTGATTAGGCTCGTTGCTGTCCAACCAATTTTGTAACGTTTCAATACATAAAGCTAAATCGGTTTTTGCTAACCAGCCAGCAGCGTAGACCATTATTCGCATCAAATCGTTTGGGTAGCGACAGTATTCAAGCTGATCCAAGCGAGGAAGCCACGTCTGCAATTGGTGAACAACCTGCTCGGCATTGCTGTGGGCAAGCCCGGCAGATTCAGCAGCAAGATAGGGTTCCAGGCCAGACCACCATTCTGTCGCTGATTGATTGGCCAGTGTCTGCGCCAGCAGTTGATTCACCGCTTGGTCAAGCGCTGTGCGCCCAGTGTCATCCCTTTGTACCGCTATGACTTTAGTCTGCTTAGGCCACAATGATTCATTTTCAAGCGCCTGGTCCCCGAAGGACGCGACAACCAAACGGTTTGCAGTACTTTCCCCCAGGTCAGCGGCGTCGATCACCTTATCCCAAGTTAAGACGAGAATAAAAGCAAGGCGTGGCAGCGCAGATGCCTCCAACGGCGGCATCATTAATGCTGGCAAGGCGTGATAAAGTTGTAAATCGCTTGGGACAATGGATTGCCCAGGTGTAATCTGCAATTGCCGATCACCCATACGCCGCAAATATAAATCAAGCCATGGGGCAAAGTGCTGGTAGATGTTTAAGCCGGTGTGCGCCCCTTCCTGATTTGCCCTTGCACCCTCCGCCGCATCGACAAGGATTAAACCAGCGTGTTGGCTGGGCATATCGAGTGGAATTCCCTGGACTGCATAAGCACGCAGCATGAGAGCTTGACCGACCTGTTGCACTGGGGGGTGGTCACTTTTTAACCAATAACGGGCGATGCTGTCACTTAATAAGGTGGCCATGTCAGCTGTGCAACGGTTGATCATGCGCAGCAAAGCTGATTGGATTGGGGCAACCCATTCAGGGTGATTCAGCCACTGCAACAACGCCTGCGTGACAATGTCAACAGTATCTCTGGTTGCGCTAAGTTCTCCCTGACCAGTGATGAGGGGCGCGAGTAATTCCAAGAGAGACAACAGATGCCTTTCCGAAAGCAGCGCGCTAAGCTGGGCATTTTCTCGAAATAGCTGGCGTCCAGCTTGCACACCAAGAAAGTGCTGGTTGAGACCTGCATGACTGTTCAACCAGGTGTTGACCTGTGCAACGATTGATTCTGGGTGCATCGCAAAAATTTGACGCACCGCGTGCAAGATAGAACCGATATTGTTAGCCGAAAAGGTCAATTGTCGTTCGAGCGCCATCAGCAAGGCATGTTGTGGCTTAAGAGCTTTTTGGACGTGCTGTCGCTGAATATCCTCAAACGTTGCCTCACCAAAGCGATCAAACTTTTCGGCAAAGCTGGTAAAGATCTGATTGAGTTCGTCGAGCGTCGTCTGTGCCTGTTGGGCGCTTCGCCGGTTACCCTTGAGTGACATTTCGAGTAAGCCATCATAAATGCGCCACAGCGAAGCGCCTACAGCCCACATCAGATCGGGATGCTTAGAATCAACCCACTCCTGTAAAATGTTCACCACTTCAGGCTGTTGGTCAGGAACACTCCGACAAATTCTATCCATTGCATAACCAGCTACGGCCACAACGCCACCGGAGGAATGAAGTGCCAAGGTGGTCAGTACAGGCCGCAGTTTTTCCATGCGATACATCCCGAAGCGGCCTAGTGTGGCACCCAAAGCCTTACGAAATGCCCAATATTGGCGCGCCTGGAAGTTCTCGATCAGATTTAGGATCGTCTCTAAGAGCAACCACAGTAGATGATAATGATTGTTAATCTGACGATCCACTTCCTGAGCAACCACAGCATCGCGAAAATAGACCAACCGGTCTATGCCTTCATATGCCCGAATCTCAATGAGCAGATCATTCATACCAAACTCGCGCGGATCCTTCAACGTGGAAACGTCTTTTTCGCGCAAAGTCGTTACAGCATCGATATAAATTTCGTCCAAAATGAAGCGCGGCACATTCTCCATCAACAAGACAAGCATGGCATACAGTTTGGCATTGTGGCTGAGCGTAGCGAAGTGCCAGTGAACTGGCGTTCCCCCCGTGATCTCATCAGCAAGCTCGAGAATAGCGGACGCAGTCGCATTGGCAGGTCTACTGATGAGTGCCTCAAAGAAATCATCAATGCGACCCGATGCTTGTAAAAATTTGCCCACTAAATCGGGCAGGACACTTCCTATTGCACTTGGTATAGAGCCTAAATAGGATTTGTAATATTGATTGATACTGTGCTGGATAAAATCATGGCGTTCTAGTTGACCTTCTGGATAGGAGGAAATTGCACAGACCCCGTTGCTAGCAAAACCAAGTGGCCTATCGTCGCGGCTTTCGGTAATGATAAAAGCAATCTTGCGCTTAGCCAGAGCAGCGACAAATTCTGGCGACAGTTCTCGATCGGAGACACCTTTCTGAAACCCGTTTTCAAGAATGTAGACCGTGTTATCTCGGATATCTGAGTGTTGCACATAATCGGTCAAGGCTCGCTCTTCTTGTTTACTAATAGTGCAAATCTGTAGATCAAAATAAGGCGAAGCGACCGAACCCTCAATTGCATCATCCAGCTTTTCAAGGGATAGATGAAATACCAATATCGAGATTCTATGCAATTGCTCAATGATTTCACTCCGGATGCTCTCCCGTTCACGATTATCGCCATGTTGACGGGCGGCATGTATATTGTCTCTTAGTCGCTCACGCAGACTGGTCACGTCCAGATATTGTGGGTGTGCAAAACCAAATTCCTGTTCAAATTTACTGACCAGTGCGCTGGCCTGCCGTTCATATAGCACATATACATCTTGCGTAGTCTCTGGGTTGCGCAACAATGGGACTTCGCCGGTGAGCGTCATCCCTAGATGAACCGCCAATCTCAGTTTGTCGGCATGTTTGGGGCCATAGACCCAGTATAGTTGAATATCCTTCAACCCTTGCTCTTGCTGCGCTTCGTAGTCTGGTGAAGCCGCGAATAGCTTTTTGACTCGCTCTCGATCCTCATGTCTGACTTGCTGACAACCAGGTGACCAGCCTTCATCGCTTTTACTTTTTTCATGATCGCGAGCCTTATCTTTATCGTATTTTTCTAGAATTCTCTGATTGCTCAGCAACTCTGTGGTGGTAGGCAAATTTTCTGGAGCATCTTCTCTACCGAGTGTGTCCAACTCATCTACATCCACCTGTGCGGAAGGCACAGAAGGCGATGGATGATCACCAGGAAGATTTCCACCGTCAGGCTCACTCATTGTTACAGGCTTTATAGGTTGCTGGACCACTTCGTGCGGATGACCATCGCCAACATCCAATGGGTCATTTGCAGTTGCGCCCGTTGATGATAAGCTCGATTGTGATTCTGCAATCTCCTGCGGCGATTCTTGCGCTGACATCGATTTAGCCTTCTCCATATTGGGGGCATAGGGCACACACAACACAGAATATTAGGTGTCCCCATCTAATAACCACTGGTGCTAGTTGTTTTAGGCAATTTGAACCACTAGAGTGCTTGTGTAGTGCCATAAATGGTAAAATTTAGGACAACCGTTCTACTTTACGAAAAACAGATGAAATATACCCTCGACAAATTTATCAGTGATTTGATAAGTGGAGCATTTTAACCTAAAATATGCCGTTTTATTACCAAAATGTGGCGTTGTACCCTATCTGAATTAGCAACATTGGTTAATACATAAACCTTTTAAAAGTCATACATTTCAAACAGTGTGTACACGAGAAACAATGTATGACTTTTAAAGATTTTCTCTATAAAGTATGAAATGGGTGTCCAAAAACAGTTAGACAGATCCGATCTAATTCATAAAGCGCCTCCAATCGATCCGACTCGCGTTGGCGGGTGTCGCCAAAGGTGCGCGTGCGATTGATGATGCCCAGCAATCTTTCCTGGTGTGCAAGGATATTTAGATATTCCGGATGACTACTTTCTAGTTTGCTCAAAAGCACCTTAATGCGGATTTCGACCTGGGTAAACTTATCGTGGACAAGCAGCGGCGCTTTGTCAATTAATGGCTCTGGTAGCGGTGGTGGTGGCAATGGATCGAAGCCCTGAATATACTTAATCAAAACCGCGGCCGTCCCAAAGGCCAGCCGCGCGGCCTGATGACCATGATTTTCTTGATATTTCAGTACAGCCAAATTATAAAGAAAGAGCGCCGAAAAATACTCGCCGCGCCAGTCAGGCGGTTGTTGCGCCATGTAGCCTGCGGCGAGCGTACGCATTTCTTTGATAACATTATAGGCTTTGCGCAGTTCAGTGTGTTCAGGGGGGATTCCACTACCATTAAGTGAATTTTTAGTCAATTGCTCCTCAAATTCTAGGTACGCTTTGAAGGAGAATTGATCCATATGTTGGCTCAGGATCATCTGCCGAATATACGTTTCCAGCTTGATAAAATCGAAGATATTGTGGCGTTCAGAGATCAGCGCAAAGTCAATCAGATAGCCGCGACCAGTTTCATCAACCAGGATATTGCGCAAATGCAGGTCGCCATGCACTAATGACTTACGCCCACGAAGTACAGTGTCTAGCACACTGGTATAATAGCGAAGTGGATTGGGATAGGAAACTTCTCGGTTTTGCCAATTTAACGTCTTACTTTTAAGGTCTTCTATTTCGAGGGCAAAATCTTTATAATTAGAGAACGCAGCAAGTACGATCGTTTCCAGTCGCCCCCGCCGGTTGTGTATCACTTCGCCACAGATGACGATACTGTCACCCACCTTGACTTTGGAAGCGCCTGCAGAATCGGGTGCATACCGCACTTTAACAATGACACCAGCCTGCTCTGGATGATAGAGCTTGAGGGAGTCCACTTTAACTTCTTGAACTATTAAACCACTGAGTTGGAGCAATGTCCCAGAGACGATTTTTGGATAGGTAGAAACAATTTCATTGCGGTCTACACGCTTATAGGGACTATCCACGGTCGGTTCTTGGCCCCACAGCCAAATTCCATCGGGCAAACCTGGGCGGACCCCAATTAACAGATGTTCTACCATATCTAAACCATACTCTGCCGCAAAAGGTATGGTATGGGGCATCGTTTCTCGATACCAACTCTCGCCTAGCTCCTTCTGCATCAAATCGCGTAGAGTCTGGATGATCGGTTCTGCTGAATGTTGAGCTTGGTAGAATTTTTCTAACGTTTTTGTGCGACCAAGAACACCACCATCTATAAAGTCATAACAGAGCCCCGATCGCTCTGTCCAAACTTGTACATTTTTCAACCGCGGCGAGATCCTCGGTAAAAAGTTTTCAACATATTTTGAATAGCGATCTTTTTCCTTAAATATTTCTTCAGCCGTAGCTAGCTTGGCTATCTGGGTAGCTAATGATCTATTATTTTGATCGATTAGCTCGATCAGCAACACTCTGGCTCCACTGTAACCACCGCCCAGTTCAGAGCGGACAATCACCTGTTTCATGCCTAAATAGAGCAGGCGCAGCAAGTTCTCATCCGAAGGTTGCAGGTGCTCAAATTTTTCATTTGGCAGATTGATGGTGAGCCGGCTCACCTGAGCATTTTGAAACATCGACCATAAAGGTGATGCCGCTTGGCTTGATGCCCCAGTTAATCTAGAAGTAAGTAATTTCGGTAGGCTAATGGCAACCCACAAACCATGTTCAAAATTTTGATTGATAATGCGCACATTATCAATCTGGGTATTACATATCTGTGCAACGGCTTTGCATAGAGTTTGTTCTCTATCAGAGACTATTCGGCTGCTCTCATGTGGCAGATGAAGCTGTACAATATCCGAAGACATCAGACCTCCAGTCAAAGCAATTTACTGAAATGGATTTGACTCGGTGATTACCATTTTAAGATAACATATTTATTGTATAAGCGCCTACAAAATTCCTATACACTTTTACGTGGCAATAAAATAGATTAAAGTTTACATACATCAATTATACAATGTTTCTGAGGGTCGGATCTATAGAAAACCTATAAAAAACCTATAGAGTTTCTCATAATACCATATGCAGCAAAGACAAAGTGTCTTATTTAACCCAAGTTGTGACCATAGAAGGTTTCGTGATAGTAAAATTTTTGTAGCTAAGCTAGGCAATTGATGCTGGAAGCGAGTACAAACAAGATGACTTTAAGTTCAAAGCCTTTTGCGGTAACGGCGTGAATGGATTTGGGTAAAAGGCGTTCGATCATGCTACCTGCGGTTTCGACCTGGTTACGGTAATGCTTGAGAAAGAAACGTAGCCAAGGGGGCATCTGGCGTTTGGAATTCTTCTTGCGATCCGGTGCGAGTTGAATTTCTGCTTCATCCAGGATATCTTCGACCACGTAATGGTTGTAAGCCTTGTCAGCAAAGACTTGCGAGCCTTCCGGCAGATCGAAATCATACTGTGTCAACGCATTCACGTCACCAAATTCTCCTGGTGAGAGAAAAAACTCGACAGGCTGATGGTCTTTGGTCACGAGTAAATGCACCTTTACGCCATAGAAGTAGCGCCGCTTGCTCGCTTGATAGCCGCGATACGCTTCGTCACCATAAATCTTGTTGCGCTGCGCCTAGAAGGCAACCGTGATATTATCGCAAACTGCGATAGGAATAGAGTCGATGATGTAAACTGACTCTTCATTTAGGCGAGTCCAGAAAAATAATTATACATGATAGTGATCAGGCAAAGGTGAGATGAGAACGAACCATTTTTCTAGGGCAGGCCAGCGAAAGAAACGATGCTCTAACAAGGCCATCTGGTGTTGG
>Ga0105046_10008810_pt1 | contig 15837 bp, 15 predicted proteins | sample MAT03_FD_78385 | JGI IMG/M metagenome (GOLD analysis project Ga0105046, IMG submission 78385) | Freshwater microbial communities from Lake Fryxell liftoff mats and glacier meltwater in Antarctica - MAT-03 (megahit assembly) | ecosystem: Environmental > Aquatic > Freshwater > Ice > Liftoff...
CCAGGCCTACCTCGCGTGGGCCTTCGAGCGCCTTGGCACCCATCGCGATCTCTACGGCCTTGAGATCCAACAGATCACGCCGGAAGCGTTCAAGAGATCGCGCGCGGGCTGAGGCCGGCGCGTCGCGCGGCGGTGGCTTTCGGTCGCGCAAGGCCGGCCGCGAGGGGTTCCCCCATCAACCGTGCGTGCGTGGAGTTCGCCGCGCCCCCCGGCGTGGCTGATCGGTCACGGCGCGGAGCAGGCACCCATGTCGGCTACCCCGAGATCGCTCTCCGGGCCGAGATCCGTCGCCGGTCCGAGATCGAGTCCCGCGCCGAGGTCGGGCGAGGGGCCTAGGTCGACGTCGGGTAGCCCGAGGTCGACGAATGCGCCGAGGTCGACGCCGGCGTCCTCCCGGTCATTGTCGCCTTTGAGCGCGGTGCAGCCGGTCAGTGCGACGAGCAGGCAGATGTACGCGCCTGCACCGAGCGCCACAGTTCGACGATTCAGCGCCGCTAAATGGGCGTTCGGGTCCATCGGCTCACACTCGTAATCAGTCGATGATCGGTGATTGATTCGCCCCATGCTCGGTGGTCGGCCGCGGCGGAACGATGCGTGACCCAGGCGACCCCGGTCGCGTGAGCGACCGGCGCGCCGGTGCGCTTCGACCTTCGGTGGTACGAGCTGTCCCGCTTCCCCTACGCCTCGATCGCACGCGACGCACTCCGCTGGTCATTGCCGCGGTCGAGGCGCGTAAACAAGGTCTCGCCGGATGCGGCATTCACGAGGCGGACTTGCGCGCCTATGGCGAGCAGTCGTTCGGCGGCAGCGACCGTCTTCGCCGCCGAACAACTTGTGCGCCGCGCCCCAACTCGCCTACCTTGAGCGCATGTTGACCTCGCATATCCAACGCGCCGCGGTGCCGACCGACAGCGCTTCGTCCTCGCGTTGGCCCTCGCTCGCGCTCGTGCTCGTTGCGGTCATCTCCCCGCTCGTGGCCACCCAGACAGCCGAGGCGCAACGGCGCGATCCGCGGTGGGGCGTGCATGCCGAGGTCGGCGGGATGTTCTGGAACCATCTTGCGATGGGGGGAGGTGCGCTCGCGTTCCGCCTCCGGCCGGTCCCGTGGCTCGGAGTCGATCTCGGCGTCGGCGGCTATCACGGCGTCAACTACGACAAGGGTGAGCGCACCGAGGTCAACTTCACCGCGAGCTTCTTCTACTTCGCGAATCCGCGAGACGCGCTGCAGCTTTATTTCGTCGCCGCGGCTGACTTCACCGTCGCTGAAGTGGATACCTCGGTGCGCTTCCCGCCCGAGGTCATCTTCATCGACTACACGACCGAACGCTCAGCATATGTCGGTGGACAGCTTGGTCTCGGTGTCGAGTGGCGCCTCGGCCGGCACGTCGCGCTGAACACCGATCTCCGCGGTTTTCTCCGCCGCCGAACGACCGACACCGCGACACCAGACTTCGTGAACCAGGAGAGCGGCGCCACTGCGAATCTCTCCGCCGGTCCCCGCGTCACCATCGGTACGACAATTTACTGGTGAGTGTCGGCGCGGAAGGGACTTCGGACTCCTGATCGTGGTCCCAGCCGCCACTGCGACATACGTGTTTGCGACGCGTGACTGAGGCAGATGACGCACGGGTATCGCGCTGCGCGCGGGAAACAGACTGCCGCGCGAGGCACCGCGGCATTGACGTCGCGGCGCAACTCCGCTGCCGTCGAGCCGATTCGCGCGCGCGGTTAATCGGTGTGCCCCGAGGCGTGCTCGAGGCGCGCGAGCGCACGGGCACGCTCGGCGCGGCATAGGAGCACTGCGCGTTCGGCGTCGGAGCGCGCTTGCTCGGCGGCGAGCGCGGCGGCCAGATCGATGCTGCCTTCGGCGTACGCCTCCGCGGACAGCGTCGCGACCTCGCGCGCAGCGGGGAGCACGCTGTCGATATGCGCGACGCAGCGCGCGTCAGCACGGCGGACGTCGGCGAGCGCGGCGACGAGCGCGGCGCGCAGCGTGACGCGCGCGCCCTCGGCGTCGGTGCGCGCGGCGTTGCGTACCCGCTCGACGCGATGAACGCGCGGCGCGTCGAAGAGCGGCACATCGAAGGTGACGAGCGCGCGCACGTCGTGGAGACCCGTCTGCCGCGAGACCCAGTCGGACACCGACAAGCCGACGCGCGGCCAACGCGCGCGCTGGTCGCGCTCGACCGCGCTGTCCGCCGCGTGGGTCATGCCGCGCACGCGCACGTTCACTGGGTGTGTCTCGATGAGCGCGTCGAACTCCGCGGCGAGCGGCGCGCGCGGCACTTGCTCGAGCGGATCACCGGCGGTCATCGTCGTGCCGGCCGGACGCGCGACGCCGACGAGCGCTTCGAGACGCGCTGACGACGCGGTGCGCGCATCGGCGATCGATGCGAGTTCCGCCGCCGCGCGGCGCGATTCTGCGTCGCTGCGCAGCACATCGAGACGCGGGCCGGCGCCCTGGTCGAAGCGGACCTGCGCCGCCTCGGCGAGGTGCGCGCGGCGCGCGGCGTCGTCGGCGGCGATGCTCGCCTCTTCACCGAGCGACCACAGCTCGATCCAGGCGATCGACGCCGCGAGGCGCGCATCGAGGCGCGTCGCTTGCACCGCAGCGTCAGTCGCGTCGGCGAGCGCTGCGGCGGCGTCCTCTGCGGTTTCACGCTGACCGAAGATCGGAAGGAGTACGTAGAAGTCGAGCACTGCGAGGTAGTTCACGCCGCCACCGATGCCGAGGCGCGGGTTGGGCAACATGCCTGCGACGTCGGCGTCGCTGCGCGCAATCGCGACTTGCGCGGCCGCGCTCGCCACTGCGGGGGCTCGCGCAGTGGCGAGCGCGCGAACGTTGCTGAGGGTGAGCGCCGTAGCTTCGGTCGGCGCCGTCGGCGCGGATTGCGCTTCGGCGCGCGGCACGAGCAGCGCCAGCAATAGCCCGAGCATGACTGCGGCGAGCGCGACGTCTTGGATGGGGCTCATTGGGTCGCTTTCGCGGTGCGCACACGACCGCGCTCAAGGCCGGCCGCGAGTGCCGGCAGCGCCAGGAGCACGACGAACTTCGACAAGCCGATGCCGCCGAGCACGGCGATCGCGAGCGGGCGCTGGATCTCGGCGCCGGCACCAGTGCCGAGCGCGAGCGGCAACACGCCGGCGAGCGTCGCGGTCGCGGTCATCATGATCGGTCGTATGCGGCGCGCACACGCGACCCCGAGCGCCTCGACGTAGGGAAGGCCGGCGGCGAACTCCTGCTCCGCGACCTCGAGCAGCAAGATGCCCGCTTTCACTTCGAGCCCGACCAGCAAGACGAGCCCCATCAGCGACGAGGCATCGAGCGCGGTGCCGGTGACGAGCAGCGTGATCAGCGCGCCAGCGATCGCGAACGGTGTGGTGAGCAGCACGGCAATCGCTGGGCGGAAGCGCCGGAACTGGGCGACCAGCACGAGCATCGTGAGGAGCAGGCCGAAGCCCGCCACCACGCCGAGATCGCGAAACGAACTCGCTTGGGCGGCCGCCTGGCCGGCGAGGACCTTGCGGTAGCCAGGCGGTACGACGACGCCGTCGAGCGCACGGCGTACGTCCCGCGTCACTGCGCCGAGGTCGCGTCCCTCGGTCGCGCCGCTCACGACGACCACGCCGCGGAGGTCTTCGCGCGTCACTTCGACAGGTGCGGGGGGGCTCTCGAACCGGGCGAGCGCGGAGAGCGGTACCACGGTGCCGAGCGCCGGCAGCGTGATCGGCAGCTCTGCGAGGCGGCTCGGATCGAAGCGGAGCGCGTCGGGATAGCGCACGCGAATCCCGACGAGTCGGTCGAAGCGACGAATCGCGCCCGCGTGTGCGCCGAGGAGCGCAGCGGACACCTGGTCGAGGACGTCCTGGCTGCTCGCGCGCGCGCGGAGAGCGGCTTCGCGATCGACGCGGACGATGCGCGTCGGCACATCGCCCTGGACGCCATCGTAGACATCGACGAGGCCATCGATCGGCGCGAGGCGCGTCGCGATCTCACCCGCGAGCCGCGCGAGCACGGCGGGATCGTCGCCGTAGACCTTCACCTCGATGGCGTGAGGCGCGCCGCTCAAATCGTTGAGGACGTCCTCGAGCACGCGCACGAACTCGATGCGCAGCTCGGGAGTCTCGCGCTCGATGCGCGCGCGCAGCTTGGCTGCCACTTCGTCGGAGGAGAGCGCGCGCGCCGAGCGGGGGACGAGGCGCACCATCACGTCGCCGCGGCTCTCGGCCGTCGCCGCAGCGGGGCCGAGCTCGGCGCCCGTGCGACGCGCGTAGGTCGCGACCTCGCGCGTCTCGCGCAGGATCTTTTCGAGCCGCCGCGCGACCGCGTCCGAGCGCTCGAGCGAGGTGCCCGGCGGCAGCGCGTAGTCGAGCACGAACGCGCCCTCGTCCATCGACGGCAGAAAGCCCGAATCGACTTGGCTGAACGCGGCCCAGCCGGCGAGCACGCTCAGCGCCAGCAAGACCGGACCAAGAATCGGGCGTCGCGCCCCGAACGCGGCGATGCGCAGATAGATACCTTCGAGGCGCGGCGTCTGCGTGCGCCGCGGGCGTGCCTTCAGCCAGCGCGCGGCAGCGACGGGGATGCCGGTGAGCGAGACGAGCAACGAGAGGAGCACCGCAGCGGTGAGCGGCACGGCGAGCGCGGTGAAGAACTCGCCGACGACGCCACCCACGAACGCCAGCGGCACGAAGACGATCACGGTCGTGAGCGTCGTGCCGAGCACCGCGGGGCCGATCTCGTCGACTCCGCGCTTGGTAGCTTCCTCCGCGCTCTCACCTTCCTCCATTCTTCGCGCGATCGCCTCGATGACGATGATCGCGTCATCGATCACCAGGCCGACGGCGACGGCCATGCCGCCGAGCGACATCAAGTTGAGCGTGCCGCCGATGCCGCGCATGACCAGAAGAGTGCTGGCGAGCACGACTGGGACGCTCGCCGCCGCGATGAGCCCCGCGCGTAGATCGCGCAGCGAGAGCCCGAGCACGACGAGGCAGAGCGCGATGCCGATGCCGATCGCCTCGCGCACGCTGCCCAGGCTCTCCTCGACGAGATCGGCTTGGTCATAGACGGGGACCATCGTGACCCCGACGGGCAGGCTGCGTCGCAGCTCGCGCGCGGCTTGTTCGACGGCGCGCACGACCTCCGGTGTGCTGGCACCGGGCAAGCGCGAGACGCTGACGATGACGGTCGGGCCACGTGGGCCGCCGACGCGCGCGGTGGCGTCGGTGGTGCCCTCGCTCACTGTCGCGATGCTTCGCAGCGGCAACGTCGCGCCGCCCGGGCCGAGCGCGATCGGGATCGACGCGACCTCGGCCGCGTCGCGCGCTTCTCCGGACACGATGAGCGGAAGACGCTGTGCGTCGGACTCGAGGCGGCCCGCTGCGCCGAGACTGGTCGCCAGCCGAATGCGCGCCGCGAGCTCGCTCGGGCTGAGATGCAGGCTCGCCGCCGCAAGCGGGTCGACGACGACCTCGATCTCGCGAAGTTCGCCGCCGAGCACGCTCACCATTCCAACGCCCGGCACGCTGGCGAGCGCGGGGCGCACGACGTACTCGCCGAGGTCGCGCAGATCACGCGGATCGATCGGCCCCGCGAGGTTGAACGTCACGACGGGGAACGCCGTCGGCGTGAGGCGCTCGACGACGATCTCGGTGCCGGCCGGCAAGCTGCCGCGTGCGCGCGCGAGCTGGCTCTCGACGTGCTGACGGGCGATCTCCATCTCGGTGCCCGGCACGAACTGCAGCGAGATCTCCGAGCTGCCATGCAGCGTGCGCGACTGCACGCGGCGCACCCCCATCACGGTGACGAGCGCCTCTTCGAGCGGCCGCGTGACGGTGCCGGCGACGACATCGGCGGGCAAATCCCCGCCGCGCGCGACCACCACGATGCGCGGGAAGTCGATCTCTGGATAGACGCTGCTCGGCAGCGCGCGCGCCGCCAGGAGCCCCGCGAGCGTGGCGATCACCAGCGTGAAGAGCACGACCGCGCGATGCCGGAGCACGAGCTCGCCGAGCTTCATCGCGGTGTCCCCGTCGCCGTTCCCTCGTCGATGCCGAGCGCGTGCGCGACGACTCGGGTGCCCCCTTGGAGGCCCGCGCGGACCTCAGTGACGTCCCCGAGGTGGGCGCCGGTCGTGACCTCTTGCGCGCGCGCAGCGCCGTGGTCGCAGACGAGCACTTCGTTCGCTCCGTCGCGCCGCCCGCGAATCGCTGCGCTCGGGACGACGATGGCGTCGTGTGCGCCGACGACGATGGAGGCGTGCGCCGCGAGGCCGAGCGGGAGCGCGGGCTCGCGCGCGGGCAGCGCGAGGCGTGCCGCGCCGATGCCGCTGACCGGGTCGAGCGCCGGCGAGACGCGCACGACCGCGGCCTCGAGCGGCGCGTCGAGTCCGTCGACCGCCACGTGGGCCAGCTGTCCCACCCGAAGCGCGAGTAGATCGCGCGCGGCCATGCTCAGCGCGACCTCGAGCGTGCGCGTGTCGGCGATCTCGAGCAGCGGCGTGTTGGGTGTGCCATCGACGGTCTCGCCCGGATGGCGCATGACGCGCACCACCACGCCGTCGAGCGGCGCGAGGACACGCGTGCGGCCGACCACGCGGCTCGCCTCGTGCGCGGTGGCACGCGCAGCCGCAAGCGTCGCGCCGAGCTCGGCGAAGCGGCTCGACGCATCGTCGAGCTCGTGACGCGCCGCGATCCCGCGCGAGACCAGCTGCTGCGCGCGGTCGCGCGTGGCGCGTGCCTGGTCGACGGCGAACGTGATCTCGACGACGTGCGCGCGGCTCACGCTGGAGGCGTCAGTCGCCGCGCCGGGATCGACCTCGGCGAGGAGCTGCCCGGCGACGACGACGTCTCCCTCGCGGACCGCGATCGAGCGCACGCGCCCGGCGATCTCCGCGGCCACCATCGCACGTCGATCGGGCGGCGTGTCGACGACACCGGTGACCTCTCGGGTGTCTTCCACGTGGCGGCTCTCGGCCGCGACACAGGGCACCGTGAGCGCGCTCGATCCTTCTTCTTCCGCGGTTTGCGCTGCGCCACCGCAGCCCGCACCGAGCGCGAGCCAGACGAAGGCGAAAGAGGGCCGGAGATACACAAGGCGTCTCGTGCCAGGCCAACCTTAACGGGAGCGCAACGCGGAGGCGCGCGGTTTGCGTTCGCAGCGGGCTGGTGTCGCGGCTGCGCCCGTTTGGCTCACGTTCGGCTCAGCGGCTCAGGTTGTTTCTCGAGGTCGGGCGAAGTGTCCGACGCAAACAAGGAAGTAACGCATGTCGAACAGTCACAGTCCGAAATCCGGCCGCACTCTCGCGATGCGCCTCGGGGCAGGCTTTCTCGCGCTGTCCGCGGCGCTTGGCATCGGCGGAGGCGCGCACGCGCAAGCGCGTCTGACCGACGCCGAGGCCCGGCAGATCGCCGTCGCGCGGGTCCCCGGCACCGCGGTTCACGTGGAGCGCGAGGTCGAGCACGGCCGACGCATCGTCGAGGTGCACGTGCGCGATGCGCGAGGCCACATCATGGGCGTCGAGATCGACGAGCTGACGCGCGCCATTCTCAAGGTCGACGAGGAGGAAGCAGACGAAGCGGGCGACCACGGGGCTGGCGGCGAGGAACACGAGAGCGCCGAGCTGCCCGCGCACAACCGCTGACGTGAGAGTGCAGTGGGCGCGCCGCCGTCAAGCGAGCGGAAGCTCGATGCGGAGGCGCGCACCGCTGCTGCCGTCCGGATCCACGAACGACGCTCTACCCGCGTGGAGGGCCGCGACGTGCGCCACCAACGCGAGCCCGATCCCGTGACCGGGGAGCCCCGATGCGCGGGCGCCGGGGGTCCGGTGAAACTGCTCGAACACGCGCTCGCGATCCGCATGCGCGACGCCCGGGCCTCGATCCACGACCTCGATGATCGCGACGCCGTCCTGCACGAGCGCGCGCAGCACGACGGGCTCGGCGCCGGAGAACTTGAGCGCGTTGTCGATCCCGTTGCCGATCATCGCCCCGAGCAGCGCGCGATCGCCACGCACCGTGATCTCGGTCGACGCCTCGACCGAGACGCGCTCGCGAGCGCTCGACGCCAGGCTGGCTCGCACGTCCTGTAAGACCTCTTCGAGTACGACGCGCTCCGTGTGCGCGAGCGGCTCGATCGGCGTCGCCAGGACCAGCAGGCGCTCGACGAGCGTGGTGAGCCGCTCGACGGACGCTACGGTGCGCGCGGTCGCAATGCCGACTTCGGAGTCGAGTGGTCTCGACTCGCGCAGCAGCTCGAGCTCACCGCGGATCGTCGTGAGTGGCGTACGAAGCTCATGGGCGGCATCGCCCGCGAAGCGCTCCGCCTGAGCGAGCGATGCGCGCAGGCGATCGAGCGTGCCGGCGAGCGCCGCGCGCAGCGCATCGACCTCTGCGATTCCCTCGTCCGGGCCGAGCTGTGGCGCGCTCGGCTCGTAGGGGCGCACACGCGCGACCGCCGCGCGAAGACGCTCGAGCGGCGCGGCCGTCCAGCGTGCGATGGACCAGCTCGCGAGCACGCCGAGCAACATCGCGAGGGTGACTGCGATCGCCGACGCCACCGCGAGCGCCGATCGATGCGCGTCGAGCCTCTCGATCTCGCTCGCTGCGACCGCGACACGGCCGTCGATCGCAGCGGCGGCACACGTGCGGTACTCGCCGACGTACCCGCATTGCCCGCCGGTGAGCAAGCCGATCTCGCCGTTGCCTCCGATCAGCACGCCTCTGCGATAGGCAGCGATCGCGATCCCCGCTGGCGCTTGCTCCCGCGCTTCCTCTTCGATGTCCTCGGTCGCGTTTTCTGCGTCGCTCGCCAGCTCCGAAGCGAGCGCGCGAGCCGCACCGCGCAAGCGAGCGTCTTCGTCGGCGAGCGCGATCCGATTCGTGAGCCACGCCGTGATCCCGGCGACTGCAGCGCCCGAGACGGCGACCGCGAGAGCCGTTACGAGCGCGATGCGACGCGCGAAGCTCGCGCCCCTCACGCGTCGCCGAGAGCGTAGCCCTCGCCTCGCAGCGTTCGCACGATCCCGTCACCGAGCTTCTTCCGGATGCGCGCGACGAGCACTTCGCAGCTGGCGTCAGCCGAATCCGTGGCGTCGCCCCAGACCTCGGCCAGCAGCTCTGCACGCGGAACGACCCGTCCATGACGGGCCGCGAGCGCCTCGAGAATGGCCCACTCCCGTGCCGTCAGGGCGACTTCGCGATCGCCGCGCAATGCGTGACGACTGCCGAGGTCGACGGTGACGTCGCCACGCACGATGCGGAGCTGTGCGCTCCCCGAGCGACGCCGACCGAGCGCGCGCACGCGAGCGCGAAGCTCACCGAGAGCGAACGGCTTGCCGAGAAAGTCGTCCGCGCCCGCATCGAGCCCGGCGATACGCTCGCCGACCGCCGACCGCGCGGTGAGGATGAGGATTGGCACGTCCAAGCCTTGTGCGCGGATCGCGCGGCACAGCTGGATCCCCGATCCGTCGGGGAGCCCAACGTCGAGCACGATGACGTCTGCCTGCTTCTCGATGAGCTCGGCGCGCGCTCGTGCGGCCGTCGAGGCCGTGGTGAGCGTGTGACCGTCGCGCTCGAGCGCGCGAACGAGCAGGTCGCTGACCGCCGGATCATCGTCGACGACTAGAATGCGCACGTGCGAGCATGCGCAGCCGGCAAACCACCGCAAGGGGCGGCCCTGGAAATAAATCTTCGTAGTCCGTTGAAGGTCTCGCGCGCGTCAGGCCAACAAGAGGACCGGCCACCTTGGCCCCTGGAGGAATCATGCGACCCATCGTTCGAATGCTGCCGCTGCTCGGTCTGGCGCTCGCGGCTTGCTCAGCCGCCCCGCTCCCGCCGTCATCGGTCTCGGGCTCGCTCGTGCTGGCATCGTTTCCCGAGGCGCCCACCGCGGTGCGCGCGACGGATGAGCTCGGGGCGAGCTCCTCGTCGCCGCTCGATGCGGCAGGCGCGTTTCGACTCTCCCTCGCCCTCGGGCATAGCTATCGCCTCGACGTCGTGAGCGCGGTCGGAACGACGCCGATCGTCTTTCCGCGAGCGCTCGGCCGCCTCGACACGACGTTCCGCGTGTCGACGCTCGGCGCCGTCGTTGCCCTTGGCAACGTGCGTCGGATGGACGTCACCGCACCAACGACGTTTGCGCTGCTTTCGGCCTCCGACCCCGCCGACGGTGCCGAAGGAGCGGATGGTGAGTGCGTCGATGGCTACCTCGCGGGCACGACCACGCCGTGCATCGACGACGACGGCGATGTCACGTGCGTCGACGACGGTGAAGAAGACGACGACGGCGAGGTCGCAGACGCCCCGGACGGCGAGTGCGTCGACGGCATCGACGCGACGACCGGCGCAGCCTGCGTCGACGAAGATGCGATCGACGACGCCCCCGCGGGTCCGATCGCGATCCCAGAGCACAACGTTCCCGACGACGTCGCTGGCTGCGGTCAGGACGGCGAGAACGACGGCGAGCACGCGGACTGAGCCGACGCGCCGTGATCCGCACCGCGCCATTCGCGGTAACGGGACGCTACTGCCTGTTGTTCGTCGCCGCGCTCGCGGCGGCGAGCAACAGCGCGACGGCACGCGCCGACGCGCCCGAGCAACGATGTGCGGCGGTACCGATGACGGTCGAAGGGCAGCTCGATTTGCTGTGGATTGACGCTCTCGCCCGCGCGTGTGCGCAGCTCGGAGCACGCAGTGACGTCGACCACGGAGCGAGGCTCAGCGTGCACGCATTCGGAGACGAGCTCGTGATCGAGGCGACGCTCGCAGATGGGCGGAGCGCGGTACGAGAGGTGGCGAGCCCGCTCGCGCTCGCGCGTGTGCTCGAGGCGTTGCTCGCGCTGCCTTCCGCCGGGCCACGTCCCAACACGGACTTGCCGGCTCCCGAGCTGCGCGCGACGGACGTAAGCATCCCGCGTACTGCAGGGAGCGCGCCGGACGCACCGAGCGCTCGCGCGAGCGCGGTCGAGAGCGAGCCGTCGCGCGCGTTGGTCGCTCGGCCGGGGGACACGCTTCAAGCAAGAGAGCCACGCGTCCTCGCGCTGCGCGCCGGAGTTGCGTTGATGGGAAGGGTCACCGAAGGCAGCCGCTTGTCGATTGGGGTCCAGGCGCAGGGCGGCATTTCGGTTGGTGCAGGTGAGCTCGCGGTGGTCGCGCGTTGGGAGCCGGCGATGCAGGCTCCCGGCGGCGCGCCCGCGGGCTTCGAGTCGACCGCCTTCGGCGTGGGCGTCTTGGTTGGTGCGCTGACGCGCCCTGCGCCGTGGGCAGAGCTGCATGCGGGCGTCGACGTGACGATCATCGAGCGCGTCGAGAGCGCGCAAGAGGGGGCCGACGAGATTGCGGGCTCGCACACGGATGTACGGATTGGCGCGATGACGCGCCTCGAGCTCGGGAGCTCGCGCGTCCGGCCTTTCGTCGGGCTCGACGCCGAGATCTCGCCCCTGGTCGCCGGCCGATCCGTTCGCATCGATCCAATGCTCCCGCCACAGACTGCGTGGAGCGCGGGCGTGACGCTCGGCCTCGCCTGGACGGACATATGAGCCGCCTCGGCCGAGTCAATGGGCGGGCCCCCGAACCGGCGCGTCGCGCCGAGGTGACCGACGACACGCTCATCGAGCGCGTCGCTGCCGGCGACCTCGAGGGGCTCGGCGCGCTCTACGATCGGCACGCGGCGGACCTCGCGCGCGTCGCCGGCCGGCTCGGAGCCGGCGCTGAGGTGGAGGACGTCGTGCACACGGTGTTCTTGCGCGTCGTCGAGCTCGCGCCGCGCTTCGAATTGGGGCGAGGCTGTTCCGCGCGCGCATGGCTCGCGGGCATCACGGTGCGGGTCGTGCGCGAGCGGCGACGGTCGGTCGCGCGTTGGCTGCGCATCCTCGGGACGCTCGGCCGCGAGCCACAGAGCTACGCGTCACCCGCGAGCTCGGCGCGCGCCGATGTGTTGAACGCTCTCGCCACCCTCACCACCGCACAGCGCGAAGCGGTGGTGTTGGTCGACGGCTCAGGGCTCACTGCCGAAGAAGCCGGCGAAGCATTGGGAGTGCCAGTGGGTACGATCTGGAGTCGCGTGCATCATGGCCGTGCGGCCCTCCGCGCACGCCTCGGAGACAGCCGATGAAGGTGAACGCTTGCGGGCAGACTTGGGAGATCGCGGCGCTCGAAGAGGGGCGCCTCGGAGACTCGACGCGCGATCGCGTGAAGGCGCATATCGCATCGTGCGCGACGTGTCGGGAGGCCGCGGAGGGCGTGCTTCTGCTCCGCGCGGACGTCGCCGATGCGGCCGAGAGCCTCGACGACCTCGCGCTGCGACGGCTGCGCACGAAGGTGCTGCGCGATGCGGATGCGCAGCTGCGCGGCGCCGCGGAGAAATCGGGTAAAGCACGACGATCGAGGTCGAAGCTCCTGTTGCTGGGCCTCGCGGCCAGCGCCGCGGCCGCGCTCGTAGGGATAGTCGTGCTGCTGTCCGCCGGCACCCAGGTCCCAGCGCGCAAGCCCTCCGACGCGCCGGTTCGGCGCGCCCAGGCGGAGCCGTCAGCCGGCGCTGTATGGACACGCAGTGCGACGGCCGGTTTCGACCGAATGGTGCTGCTCGATGGCACGCTGCATGTGCGCGTCGATCGCGCCCGGGGAGACGCACCGGTTCGGGTCGTCACTCCGGATGCAGTCGTCGACGATGTCGGCACGGTCTTCACGGTCGAGGTCGTGGGAGGGCGCACGCGCGGCGTCCGCGTCGAGGAGGGGCGCGTGTCGATCGCGTTCGATGACGGACGTCGCGTCGAGCTCGCGTCGGGCCAGCAGTGGAACGCGCCGCCGGCTGCCGACGATGTCGTGGCGAACCCAGTGGTAGAGCGCATTTCCGCCGACGCGCGCGGCGTGAGGCGCGTACTGCCGTCGGCTCCTGCGCCACGGCAAGAGGTCGCGCTCCCGAGGAGCGCAGACGAAGACGCAGACTATCTCGTGGTCGTCGCTGCCGAGCGCGCCGGTCGCAGCGACGAGACGAGGCGCGCCGCGCAGCAGTATCTGGCGCGTCACCCGGACGGCTTCCGGCGACCCGAGGTCGAGGCGCTCCTCGCAGAGGAGCGTTGACTCCTTTTCTTCCGTGACCGTCGCCCGCTCCGTCGCGATCCTCGCGTGGAGCGTCGCGTTCGGCGTAGTCGCCGCGCTCGTGCTCGATGGGCACGAGTACACGACGATTCCATATGACGTCTACACGGGCGCGGCCCGCCACTGGCGGGAACACGCGCCCCTCTACGACCTGACGAACGTCGATGGCTTCCAGTACCTGCCTCAGGCAGCGTGGGTGTTCGCGCCATTCGAACTTCTCGGAACACCCGTGGGCGGCGTGTTGTGGCGGCTTGTCTCGTGGGCTGCCTTCGCACACGGCATCTGGCGTCTCGCACATCACCTCGTGCCGGACCGCGCCGGGCAGTGCTTCTTGCTATCGACCGCTTTGGCGATCACACCGGCGCTCGGGAGCCTCGGTGCAGGTCAGTCGAATCTCTTGCTCGGCGCGCTCATCCTTCAGTCGACCGCCGACTTGATCGAGCGGCGCTATTGGCGTTGCACCGCGTTGATCGGACTCGGGCTCGCTGCCAAACCTCTAATGATCGTGCCAGTGCTCCTGATCGCGGCGCTCTACCGGCCGATGCGCTGGCGAGTCCCGCTCGCCGTCGGAGCGCTGTTGCTGATGCCGTTCTTCGTCGACGACGCTCCCTACGTCTCGACGGAGTATCGCGATTTTCTCGCCAAGTCGCGCCTCACCGCACACCCGAAGCGGCTCTTCGAGGATGCTGACGGGCTCATGACCACATTCGGCTGGACCCTTCGATACGACAGCTTCTTGCGTGTCCGCGTCGCGGCCGCTATCGCCACGCTCGGACTCGGCGCGCTCGCCCGACATCGACTTCGCGAGCCGCAAGCTACGCTCCACGTCGCCGCCTTGGCCGTCACCTATCTCATGTTGTTCAACCCGCGGACCCAGTCGAACTCGTACCTGATGCCAACAGCGTTCGCTGCGTTACTCGTAGCGTCTCACGTGCTCGATCGCCATCGCATCGCCGCGCTGGCGACCCTGGTCGTGGTCTTGAGTTGGTATGGAAACAGCCACCGTCTGGGCTGGCCGGAGTTCTGGCTCAAGCCGCTCGGCTGCGCGATGTTCGGCGTACTCCTCCTCTGGCGCATCGCGCGCCCGAATCGCTATCCGATATGCATACAGGAGGACGAGAGGAGCTTGTAGATCGCGTGAAGGCGAAGGCCACCGCCTCGCGCCTTCGCATTCGCCGCCCGCGCGTTGCCTCCGCCGGCGCCTGGTCACCGAAAGTGCCCTTCGCGTTCGCCTTCGCCTTCGCCTTCGCGTTCGCCTTCGCGACAGGCACGAGTAGCCGCGCAAACGACGCGCGCCCTCGCTCAGAGCGTCGTGACGCTCCCACAGATCGGCAGCGACAGCGTTGCTGTGCGCGAACCTCCCGCGAAGTCTAGGCGCAGGCTTCCGCGGAGCGTGCCGTAGGTGCCGTCGGAGAGCTCGGCCGTCGCGCGCTCGTACGCGTCGATCGTCACCTCGCCGAGGATGTCCGGTTGACCGTAGATGACGGCGCTCACTGGTTGTGTGCCGCCGAAGTCGAGAGGCCATGAGACTTCACCGACGACGGGGATGTGCACGACCATGGAGGGCGCGCTGCAGATGGGCGCGTCGGGGTCTGCCCCGCGTAAGGTCAGTACGAGCTCGTTCGAGAAGCCGGAGACCTCGACACTGGTCATGTGGCGATACGGCTGACCCGCGAAGAGCTCGCCGCTCTGGCCGCAGCCTAGCGGCTCGAATGCGACGCACGGGTCGGGCGCGTCGGGCGCGTCGGGCGCGTCGGGCGGCGGTCCGGCGGCATCGGCCGGCACGCTGCGCGAGCCGCAGCCAGCGGCTGAAAGGCCGACGAACAACAGGCAGAATTCCATCCGTCTCGATGTGCGTGTCGTCTTGGGTCGGCGTGTTGCCATTGGCCGACCTTGACGCATCTGTGAGCCACTGGGAAACGCAGCGCCGCGCCGACTTCGCGCGCCGAAGCGAAGCGGAGGCACGCGAGATATGCTTGGCGGGATGAGCTCTCGAGCGCCTATGATCGCGCCGATGCCACGCTTCTCGCTTCCGCTCGGCGTCCTCGTGATTGCGGTCCTCGTCGGGTGTGGCTCGCGCCCGCCGCCAGGCATACACACCGACTACGAGATCCCGGCCAATTACACCGGCTGGGTGACGATCGTGTTTGGCGTGAGCGGCGCGCCGCCCCTGCCGGTGCGCGGCGGAACGCGGCAGGTCCACGTCGCGGCCGCAGGCAACCTCGCGACCGCGACGCCGCAGATCACGGGCGTCGTGGTCAACCGGTTCTACTTCGTCGACGCTGCGGGCGCGCGCACGACGATCCCCTGGCCCGAGTCGACGCCCGGTACCGATCCCGCCACCGTCGACCGCGCGTATCCGCAGCCAGTGATCTTGCGCCTCGTCACGGGCGACACCACGACCAACGGGCATCGCACGGCCTTCGAGCAGTTCTACGTCGGGCGGGGCCCAGCCGGCGATCCGCCGGGCGTGCCGTAGACGGAGGGCGCAGGCGAAAGCGAAGGCGAGGGCGACGGCGAAGGCGAGGGCGAGGGCGGAGGCGGAGGTCGCGGCCCCAGCTCTGGATCCTGCCCCGGAACCGGATCCGGATCCGGTCCCCGCCTCGCCTCCCGCGCCCCGCGTCTTGCCCGCCGCGATTCCCCTCCGGCCCCGCGCCTCGGTTCGCGCTAAGGTGCGCCTCCGGACCGGCCAGCTTCTGCTGCGCCTGTCCACGACCCGGCAGCGTCCCGCTGCAC
>Ga0105046_10008811_pt1 | contig 15837 bp, 9 predicted proteins | sample MAT03_FD_78385 | JGI IMG/M metagenome (GOLD analysis project Ga0105046, IMG submission 78385) | Freshwater microbial communities from Lake Fryxell liftoff mats and glacier meltwater in Antarctica - MAT-03 (megahit assembly) | ecosystem: Environmental > Aquatic > Freshwater > Ice > Liftoff...
CGGGCGTTGACCACTTGGCCATTGTTGACCGTGTTGCCTTGGATGGAATACTCGCCGCTGCCGGTGATGTTGTTGTAGGCGATGAGTGCGGAGCTCTTATCACCGACGGCACCGGGCAGGCCGACCGCCACGGCGACCGTGTTGTTGGTGAAGACGTTGCGAAGTATTGTGGCTTCGGGAGAAATCGTGCTGAAATTCGTATCTTGGTACACCAAGATACCGGCGGAACCTCCCGCCGAATCGCCGGTGTGACCATTAAAAGTGCTGGTGGCGATGTTGGCGGAAGCATTCCCGAACACTTCGACGCCGTAACTATCGTGGCTAGCGCTGCCAACGAAGGTGGTGCCGTTCACCGTTAAAGTCGTTTTGTCTAAGTCATCAGAATAGGCAGTCACGCCACTACGGCCTTGGGTGTTGGTGAAAGTGCCGCCCGTGATCGAAATGTTGGAGCCGAAAGCGGCCGCAATGGCTTGGCCGTTGTTTGCGGTGCCGTACCCGATGAAATCCACACCTTTGACAGTGCTGGTGGAACCTTGGTAGTAGAACGCCGTGGCCGCTTTAACTCCGCCACCGTTATACGTGAAATCTTGCAGGTTGAGCGAACTCCCGTCGAGCGTATCAAACACGGAAGTTTCATTCACTGGCCCGACGACATTGAAACCGACGACCAGCGTGGTGTTGGAAGCACCGCCACCGACGAAAGTGAGGTTGTCGTTGATCGTGATGGGGACGCCGCCAACGTTCGGAATCACGATGAAGAGAGTAGGCCCAACCGGATTGTTGGCCAAGAAAATCGTATCGGCCTCGGCGTTGGCCGCTGCAGCGGCAATCGCGCCATCCAACCCGGCGAAGGTGTTGGCCGAGGTTGCTTGAAAGAAGTTCGCCCCGGCGTCACCGCTGTAGTTATTCAACGGGGCGCCACCGACGTACGTCGGATCGACAAAGAATACTGCGGGAACATCCCGAGATTCCAATTGTTGCAGCGAAAGCCGGTTTTTCGGCTTGGGCAAGAACGACGCGAGACGCTGGGGCTGATTCCGCTTCATAATTTCCTCGAAGTTGAGTGATCCGACGGTGCTGGGCTGAAGGAAGGCTTTGGGCAGTTTGGGGAAGTTTTACTACAGAGCTATTTTTATAACAGGGTGCTCTTTGATTGCAATTCAAATTCTTCGGCCGAAATCCAGAAGTTGGATTCCATCGCGCCTCATAATCCGAATCCTACTCCCCCCGCATGGCATCATTAATGCGCGCCAAACGCGGTTCGACTAGTCCAAACTGCAACTCTTCACCAAATTTTCAGACTTGGACGATTCCGCCCGATTCCCGCCCGGCGGGAATACCGACAGGCCATGCAATCCAAACTATCCGTAAACTCCCCGTGGCTTGCCAGCCGATAACACTTTTGGATTCCCCTGCATCCGTAGGGTGGGAGTCGAATTCGATCGGGGTGCGCTATGAGTTGGAAGGCGATTCTAATCGCGGCATCCATCACCCCTTTGGCGGGGTGCCGACTGTTCGAGAGTGCCGCGAGAAATCTCGTCAACGAGCCTCTCGAATATCTCGATGAACGGAAAATCACACACGAAACACGGCAAGATGCGGATCGCGTCTGGCAGGAATTGTGCGCCGCGAACCCCACTTGCACCTTTACCAAGGATTTCGCCAGCGGTTTCCGGGATGGTTACGCCGATTATTTGGATAACGGCGGCCCGGGGATTCCCCCGCCACTCCCTCCCCGGCACTATCACCGGAGCCATTATCTCAATCCGGAAGGGCACGCGCTCATCCGCGATTGGTTTGCCGGGTTCCAACAAGGCGTGGATATTGCCATCGAAACCGGTAAGCGCGGCTACCTGACCGTGCCGGTGCTGCTCTCAGAGGAAGCAGCAAGCCCCACGCTCAATGTGAAACAAATACCTAGTGAAAACTGTGCGCCGGATCGCGATCCGCGAAATCCGGGGAAGAATCCGCTGCCGAAACCGCGTCCGGCCGATCCCATGACCGGTCTTCCGGCGCCCGAGCGCCCGACCGAACCGAAACCCGTGCCGCTCCCGGCACCCACCCCGATCCCGCAACCGATTCAACCGCCGGCCCCCGCACCGAATACGGTTCCAGTGCCGACAGCCGCACCGATGCCGAAAGCCGAGGCGACCCCGGCGGTGCCCACGTTGCCGAGGCAGATCGTTCCGGCGATAGACAATGTACCTTCCGTGGCCAATGCGAACGATTCGCTCGGCAGCGGCAAATATTCAATCTCCCCGGTGAGTGAAGGCCTGCGAGTGATCGTACGCCCGGTGAAAGACAGTCGGTAAATCGGTTCGATTCCGGGATTCGGAATTGCGAAAACGGAAAGCCAACGAGGTGACGAGATGGTTCGTGCGTTCTGCTCTCGCGTTCTGTTGCTAGCCACTGTGGCGCTCCACACCGGCTGCGCCGCCGTTACCAATACCGTGGCGGATGGCATTCCTGTGCGACGGGTGCCCGTGGAAGTGCTCGGCCGAGCGAAAGCGGATCTGAAGCCGATTCCGCTCACGTTGCTGCGCCAGCGCGAACTCGATCCGTACACTCTGGACAAAGGTGACGTCCTCGCGGTCGTCGCGGACGATGTCGTCGCACCGGCCGGTTCGCAAGTTCCCTTCCGGCAGCCCGATCAGTTCAATAGCCTCGCCGCAGTCGGATTCCCGATCCCCGTGAACGACGATGGCACGATCAGCATTCCGCGGCTCAAACCGATTTCGGTTCGGGGCAAGACGCTGGCCGAAGTCGAACAACTGATCAAGGATACCGCCGGCGGCAAAAACGGCGGCCCGGTGCTCGTCAATCCCGATCTCGCCCGTGTGACAGTTCAACTGCTTCAGAAGCGAATCTATTCGATTACTGTGGTTCGAGAAGATACCCAGCCGACTGCGGGTGGCACGGCAGTGCAAGGGAGCCAAGTCATAGGCACGAACAAGAAGGGCAACGGTTTCACCCTGAGACTTCAGGCCGGGGAAAACGACGTTCTCCGCGCATTGAACGCCACCGGAGGCCCGCCCGGCCTCGATGCCAAAGACGAGGTGATCATCTTGCGCGGAACCTACGATCCCACCAAGCCGGAAGAATCGATCACACGTATCCCGCTGAGAATCTTCCCAGAACAGCAGTTCACCCTATGCGAAGCCGACATCATCCTCCGCGATGGTGACGTGATGAAGATCGAATCGCGGGACACGAGCACGGAAGTCTATTACGTCGCCGGCGTCGCGGGGTCGCGCCCGTTTCAATTGCCGCGCGACTTCGACCTCGATGTGATCCAAGCTCTCACCCAAGTGGGTGCCCCTTTGCAGAACGGCGGCTTCTCGGCAAACCAATTCCAAGGCGCTGCCGTCGCGGCCGGGATCGGCTCGCCCACTCCCGCACTGCTCACCGTTCTTCGGCAACTGCCGAACAACCAGCAGATCGCCATCCGCGTCGATCTCGGCCGTGCATTCCGCGATCCGCGCGAACGCATCCGCGTTCTCGGCGGCGATATCCTCGTGATGCAAGAGCGCCCCGGCGATGCCATCAGCCGATACCTCTACCAGACCCTCCGATTCAATACGGCTCTGAGTGTGTTGGGCAGCAACAACGGCAACACTCCGCAAGCATTCAGCAGCACTTCGACCTTCCCGTAAGCGGGTGCGGAAACGGCATCGCCCGCCTCGCGATTGCGGGGCGGGCGGTGTATGCCGAGTTGCTAGAATTCCTGGATGGAACTGCCGCCGAAACCCACGCGAAGATCGTTTCTCCATCGCGCACTGCGAACGAGTGCGGCCACTGCGGCAATCGGTGGCGTGACCGCCTGCTACGGTTTCTGGGAAGTCTCGCAGATTCGCCTCCGACGCCAAACGATTGCCCTGCCGAACCTCCCGCCATCGTTCGCCGGCAAAACTCTCGCGGTTCTCGCCGACTTCCACCACGGCCCGTACGTGGGCATCGACTTCATCCGCGGGGCGATTTCGCTGGCACAATCGTTGAACGCCGATGCCTACGCGCTCGTCGGCGACTTCGCACACAAGGGGAACCACGCGGCCGAGCAATTGCCACTTTGCCTCGAAGTCGTCTCGATGTTGAAAGCGCCGCTAGGCGTGTTCGCGGTTCCGGGCAACCACGACATGCTCAACGGTGGGCAACTCTACCGCGATGCGATCCGCACGACGTCTCTCACCGATTTGACCAACCGTGCCGTGCCCATTACCAACGGTGCGGATACGCTCTGGTTCGCGGGTGTGGACGATTACTGGTGGGGCAAGCCCGATTTGAAACGGGCATTGGCCGAGGTTCCCGCGAACGCGGCGGTCGTACTGCTTTCGCACAATCCGGATTTTGCCGAAACCTCGCCCGACGACCGCGTCGGCCTGATGCTCAGCGGGCACACCCACGGCGGTCAAGTGTACCTTCCGGTGTTGGGCGCCCCTTGGATGCCATCGGGGTACGGGAAGAAGTACAGCGGCGGTTTGGTGCGGGGCCCACAATCGCAAGTGTTCGTCTCGCGCGGCCTCGGCGAAGCCGGGGTGCCCGTGAGATTGAACTGCCCACCGGAAATCCATTTGCTGACGCTGGTGGAGGCGTGAGAATTTAGTCTTGAACACGTCGCGTCAAAATCTGCCCGTACGAATCATCCATCCGGATCGTCGAGGAGTTGTTGCAAGCGTTCGCGTAGAGGAGGCGGGAAGCGACTGGGCCAAGTGGCATCGATCCACCCGACGCCGATCAAATCTCGGAGGTGTGTCCGATCTTTGTCCCGCCAAGCGATCAGTTTCATCTTCAAAAGCCCTTCGAGATCGATCACTTGAAAATCGGCGGCCCGTTCCGAACGATCCAGTTCCGGCAGAGTGTGAGCGTCGCCCGGTTTCACCTTCTCACCGCAGAATAGCAAGTGGACGCCTTCGCTCGGCCGCCCCTTCTCGCCATCGATGAACGCATCGACACCGAAAAGATTGTGGTAGATGAATCCCACTTTCTCCAACGCTACCTGCACGGCAGGAAGGCTCTCCCGCCTCACGAGCAGATCGACATCCTTCGTATTGCGGGTGGCGCCTTCATCAATGCGCCCCACCCACTCGGCCACGGCATTTCCGCCAGCGACCGCATATAGCACGCCGGCCGCATCGAGCGCACGGGTCGCACGTCGCATCCGTTCTTTCACTTTTTCCGCGGCATCCACGGATCTTTCCCATCCGCTCGGGTCGACCAAAGTCGCCATATATTCTCATCCATCCGGGTTATCGAGGAGTTGCTGCAACCGCTCATCCAATGGGGATGGAAAGCGGGCGGGCCAAGTGGCATCGATCAGCCCGACGCCGATCAAATCCAAGATGTGAACGCGATCCTTGAGGCGGTGGGCGAGCAGTTTCATTTTTATCAGCGCTTCGAGATTCACCACTTGGAAACCGATGCCCCGCTCGGATTCTTCGAGTGCGGGCAAAGCGTGGCTATCCCCCGTCCGCAGTTTCTCGCCCGCGAAGAGTAAATGGACACCGCCACTCGGTTTGCCTTTCGGTCCATCGATGAACGCATCGGTGCCCATGACGTTGTGATAAATGAAGCCGACATCTTCCAATACCGTTTGTACAGCGGAGAAATCCTCCCGCCGCACCAGAAGATCTACATCCTTGGTGTTGCGTGTGGCATCTTCATCGATACGGCCCACCCATTCCGCCACGGCGTTGCCGCCGGCAACCGCGTAGGGCACGCCGGCCGCATCGAGCGCACGGGTCGCACGTCGCATCCGTTCCTTCACCCGTTCGGCAGCATCAATTGCTCTCTCCCATCCCGGCGGTGCAAGTACAGTCGACATGGTAATCGTTCCTCGTGTCTTCCAGTATACCGCATTACTCCCCCCGCAATTCTCTGAACCCTTGCAACTGTTCCTTCAATATTCCTTTCAATCGCTTCGCATCCATGTGATCCGCGTTCACAAATTTTAGCGTCAGCAGATCGCAGCCTTCTTGGCGGTCGCTTTCGACCTTGGCGTCGCGGCCGATGCCTTCGAAGCGGGCCGCGTTGAATTGGGCCGGCTTGCAGAAGAACCAAACTTCGAGGGCATCGCGTTCCTTCGTTTTGATCCGCGCCCACAACCGGGTAATCCCCGGCACGCGGACGCCGATCGCATCCCGCAGATCCCATTTGATCTCGAGCTTCGGTTCGATTTCCTTCAGAATGTCGATCAACTTCGGCAGCAACCCGCGGTCCCACTTCACCGGCTTGCCGGGCGGGAAGCCCTTGGCACCGAGGTGCCAGGCTTCGCCATCCTTCTTCCACGGCATCGCCGCTTCGATACTCCCCGTTTTGGAAGATTCGACCACCGCGTTGAACGAATCGACCGCTTCCTTCAGGAACGCCTTGAACTGCGGCAAATTCGCTTCCTCGGCTTTCACGAGCGTGACGACGACCGATTGCCAGACGCTGCGCGCGTTCGTCACTTCCACCCGGTGATCCCGGCTATACCCTTCGTGGCCGGGGTAATCGCTCAACGGTCGGAGCTTCAATTTCGCGGCGAGATCGGCGGTTTTGAAGGTGTTCTTCTTCACTTGGAATGCGAGCTTCAAGTAGGCTTCGTGGCTGGTGAACGCGTGCAGGAACCAACCGAGCGATTTCTTTTCGCCCGACAGTTCGACGATGCTGCGATGGTTCCAGTTGGCCACGAACCCGTGGCGTTCCAGTTGCTCCACTGCGCCGGCGAGCGCTTCGCCATCCCATTTGCACGGCGAACCTTTAGTGGTGATGCGATCCTGCGTGTGCCACTTGGGGCCGTCGAGTTCCCACGGCAGTTTCTGATCGGCGCCCACTTGGGCGAGGCTGAGATCGCCTAGCTTTTCCGCGAGCGCTTTCTTGTGGTCGTATTTCGGCCGCTCGGCGAATGGGCCTTCGGCGAGGGTCTCCGCGAGGTAGCGGCCGGTGTGGGAAGGTGGGGGTTTGTCACCCTCTCCCACAAGGGGAGAGGGTCGAATACCATCCACCCACTTCGCATACTCGGCAACCGCCTCCGGCGGGCCACAGGCCACCACTTCGCCCCCGGCGTGCCCCGCCTCCGGGCCGATGTCGATGACCCAATCGGCGGTCTTGATCACATCCAGATTATGTTCGACGACCAGTACCGTGTTGCCGAGATCGACCAAGCGGTGCAGTACGGTCAGTAACTTTTGAACGTCGTCGAAGTGCAAGCCGGTGGTCGGTTCATCGAGCAGGTAAAGCGTCTTGCCGGTGCTGGGGCGGGAAAGCTCGGCGGCGAGCTTCACCCGTTGGGCTTCGCCACCAGACATCGTAGGAGCCGGCTGGCCGAGTTGCATGTAGCCCAACCCAACATCCGTGAGCGTTTGCAAGATGTTGCGAATCTTCGGAATGTTTCCGAAGATTTCGAGCGCCGTGGCGATCGGCATGTTCAATACGTCGGCGATACTGTGGCCGCGGTACTTCACCAACAGCGTTTCCGGGTTGTAGCGTTGGCCGTGGCAGGTATCGCATTCCACCCACACATCGGGCAGGAAGTGCATCTCGATCTTCTTTTGACCGTTCCCTTCGCAGGCTTCGCATCGGCCGCCTTTCTGATTGAAGCTGAAGCGCCGGGCGGGGTAACCGCGGACTTTCGATTCGGGCAGCTTGGTGAAGAGTTCGCGGATGAGATCGAACGCGCCCGTGTAAGTTGCGGGGTTCGACGACGGCGAATTCCCGAGTGGATCCTGATCGACGTTGATGATCTTATCGACGTGTTCGATTCCCAAAATCTCGTCGTGGGCGGCCCCGGCGGTGCGGGCGCGGTGCAGCTTACGGGCCAGCGTGTTGTACAGGATTTCGTGGACGAGCGAACTCTTGCCGGAACCGGAAACGCCGGTGACGGCGATGAACGAACCGAGCGGAAAGTGGACGTCGATATTCTTGAGGTTGTGCTGGCGTGCTCCGAGGATGGAGAGGAAGTTCCCATTGGGGAAGGTGAAGAGATCGAGCAGTTTTTCGGAGCCGGAAGCGTGAGCGACGGACACGCTTGCACCGTCGCTCACGCTTCCGGCTCGGACGATCCGCCGATTCGTAGGCACCGGGATCGCCAACTTGCCCGCGAGGTACTGCCCCGTCAGCGAATCCTTGCTCTTCAGCACCTTGGCCGGTGGGCCGAACGCCGTGATTTCGCCGCCGTGGGTACCGGCGCCGGGGCCGAAGTCGAAGAGGCAATCCGCAGCGCGGATCACCTCTCGATCGTGTTCCACGAGCAACAGCGTGTTGCCGAGGTCGCGCAGGTGGAAGAGTGCCTGCAATAATCTCGCGTTGTCGCGCGGGTGCAGGCCGATGGTCGGTTCATCGAGGACGTAGAGCACCCCGGTCAAACCGGAACCGATCTGTGAAGCGAGGCGAATGCGTTGGGCTTCGCCCCCCGAGAGCGTCGGCCCTTGCCGGCCGAGGCTAAGGTAATCGAGACCGACATCGACGAGGAACTTGGTGCGGTTGACGATTTCGCGGAGCACTTCGCCGATGGCCTGCTGCTCCTTTTTGGGGAGTTTCACCGATTCAAATAGATTCAACACCTCGAACAGTGGCCGTGCGGTCAGTTGGCCGAGGGTTTGATTCTGGAATCGCGTCGCGGCGGCATCGGAACGCAGTCGCGCCCCGTGGCACGCGGCGCAAGGAACTTCATCGACGAGGTGTTCCAAGCGCATTCGGTAGATGAAGCTGACCCGCGAGGTTTCGTCGATGGCGGGGAACAAACCCTTGTATTGGAAGGTGGTGAGCGGCGGGTGTGAACCCGCCGAGTGCTTTTTCTTTTTCTTCTCGGGGGGCTCGCGCCCCCCGCTCGCCGGAAGCCAAGCTTCCCCAGTTCCTTGCAAGATCGCCCGTTGGTGTGCCGGATCGAGGTCGCCGTAGGGCGTATCGAGGTCGAAGCCGACGTGCTTGGCGATGGCCTCCGCGAAGGGAGCGAACGGTGCCCCGGCTTCGACCGAGGGCCACGCGGCGATGGCCCCCTTGCGAATGGAGAGGCGCGGATCGCGGATCAACAGGGAAGCGTTGGCCCCGCGTTGGAAGCCCAACCCTTCGCATGTCGGGCACCAACCGAGCGAACTGTTGAACGAATAATTGTGCGGGTTCAACAGTTCGTAACTGCGGCCGCATTGATCGCAAGCGAGGTGCTGCGAATAGCGTTCCACCTTCCATTGCGTTTCCTCGCGTTCCTGATCGACGTAGGCCAGGTGCATCACCCCTTTACCGAGGGAAAGCGCCTGTTCCACGGCGTCCGCAATGCGGGTGCGCGTGCCCGGCTTCACCACGTTGCGATCGACCACGACTTCGATCTTGTGCTTGCGGCGGTGGTCGATCACCGGCGGTTCGTCGAGGTTGTAGCTCTTGCCATCGACGCGCATGCGCAGGAACCCGGCCCGGCGGATTTCATCCCAGAGCGCCTCGTACTTCTCCTGCCCTTTGCGTTCGAGCGGTGCGAGGATGTACAGCTTCGTCCCTTCGGCCAAGTTCAGAATCTTCTCGACGATCTCATCCGCCGATTGCGTGCCGATGGCCACTTGGCAATGCGGGCAGTAGCGCTGGCCCAAACGGGCGTAGAGAATCCGTAGGTAATCGTAGATCTCCGTGATCGTGCCGACGGTGCTCCGCGGCGATTTGCTCGTCGTCTTCTGTTCGATGGCGATGGCCGGGGAAAGCCCTGTGATGTGTTCGACGCGAGGCTTCTGCACCTGACCGAGGAACTGCCGAGCGTAACTGCTCAGGCTCTCGACGTAACGCCGTTGCCCTTCCGCGTAGATCGTATCCATGGCCAAGGACGACTTACCGGAACCCGAGGGGCCGCTGAACACGGTCATCTGATCGCGCGGAATGCTCGCGTTCACGTTCTTCAGATTGTGCTGGGAAGCACCGACGACTTCGAGATGCGTGATGGATCGACCGTTCGCTTGTGGAAGTTCCGCCGCCGATTTCTTCCCCCGTTTGTTCTTCGGCTTCTCCGGTTCGATGATGAGATGCGGATTGAGAACCGACCGCAGGGCGATGCCCGTGTAAGACGTCTTATGCTTGGCGATCTGCTCGGGGGTGCCCGTGGCCACGACGTTACCGCCGCCGGAGCCGCCTTCCGGGCCCATGTCGATGATCCAATCGGCCGTCTTCATTACATCGAGATTGTGTTCGATGACGAGGACGGTGTTGCCCTGTTCCACGAAGGCGTGCAACACTTCGAGGAGCTTGCGAATGTCTTCAAAGTGCAAGCCGGTGGTCGGTTCATCGAGGATATAGAGCGTCTTGCCGGTGCCCTTGCGGACGAGTTCCTTGGCGAGTTTCACCCGTTGGGCTTCGCCGCCGGAGAGGGTGGGCGAAGGCTGCCCGAGCTTGATGTAATCGAGGCCGACATCGTGCAGCGTTTGCAACATCGCGTACACCTTCGGCACGTTCTCGAAATGCGATACGGCTTGGGCGACCTCCATTTCCAGCACTTCGGTGATGTTCTTGCCGCGGTACTTCACCTGCAAGGTTTCAAAGTTGAAGCGCTTGCCGTCGCAGACCGGGCACGTCACCCAGACGTCGGCGAGGAAATCCATTTCGAGTTTGTTGGAACCGTTGCCCTCGCAGGCTTCGCAGCGGCCGTCGGGCCGGTTGAAGCTGAATCGACCCGCCGAGTAGCCGCGCAGCTTGGCATCCGACATCTGCGCGAAGAGGTTGCGGATTTCGTCCCAGACTTTGATATACGTTGCCGGGTTGGATCGCGGCGTGCGGCCGATGGCGGTTTGATCGATGTCGATGACCTTATCGATGAACTCTTGCCCCTCGATCTTGGTTTCCGGTTCCGGGTCGCGCACATCGACGATTTCTTCTTCCTTCTCCTCAACTTCTTCAACAGCTTCTGCCTCCCGCAATCCATAGCGGAGAACGTCGTTAATCAGCGATGACTTTCCCGAGCCGCTCACCCCCGTGACGACCACGAACTTGCCCAGTGGAATCTCGACAGACACATTCTTCAAATTGTTGTGCGTGGCTCCGCTGATGCGGATCGCCTTGCCTGTACCTTTGCGGCGCTCGGCGGGAATCGGGATCGACTTCACGCCGGTGAGGTACTGACCGGTGGGGCTGTTCGGGTTGGCAAAGACCTCGGCTGGGGTACCCGCTGCGACGATCTGCCCACCGCGCGTGCCGGGGCCGGGGCCGAAGTCCACGAGGTAATCGGCGGCCCGCATCGTGTCTTCATCGTGTTCCACCACCAGCACCGTGTTGCCCATGTCGCGCAGGCGTTCGAGGCTGTTCAGCAATCGGAGGTTGTCGCGCGGGTGCAGGCCGATGCTCGGTTCATCGAGGATGTACAGCACACCGACCAATCCCGAACCGATCTGCCCCGCGAGGCGGATGCGTTGGGCTTCGCCGCCGGAGAGCGTGGGTGCCGAGCGATCCAAGCTGAGGTAGTGAAGGCCGACATTCAAAAGGAAGGAAAGGCGAACGCGGATTTCCTTCAGCAGTTCCCCGGCGATCTGCCGTTGAACGGGCGTGAGCGTCGTTTCGTATTTGTCCATCCAGGGCACGAGATCGCCCACGGGCATGCGCCCGAGTTGGATCAGCGTAGAATCGCCGACCTTCACGGCCCGGGATTGGGAGTTCAAGCGTTCGCCGAGGCAACCGGGGCACTTCACCACGCGCATGTACTTTTCGAGTTGCATCCGCTTCGGGCCGGCCGTCACCTTCTTGAACTGCGAGATCAGTTGCGGAACGATGCCTTCCCACTTCCCGGCGTGCTTCCAGATTTTGCCGAAGCGTTGCTTCCACTCCCACACGATGTGGCGGTCGCCCGAGCCTTGGAGCAGCAATTCCCGATGTTCCCTCGGTAGCGCGTTCCAAGGCGTTTTGAGGTCGATGCCGAGGGAAGTTCCAACGCCTTCGTAAATGTGGCGTTTCCACTTGCCCATGCTTTTGAGCGAACCCACGAGCGGGATGGCGCCGTCGTACAGGCTCAGGCTCTCATCGGGAATGAGAAGTTCCGGGGCGAAGCTGAACATCTGGCCGAGGCCATCGCATTGCGGGCACATCCCCTGCGGGCTGTTGAAGCTGAACAACTGCGGCGTCGGCGGCTCGAAAGAGATATTGCAATGGGTGCACGAATAGTGGGCGGAGAGGAGGATGTCTTCATCGAGCCGGGTCGCGTTAGCGCCCGGAGTCTTTGCTTCTTTCACTCCGGGCGCTGACGCGACCCGGCTCGACGGCTCCCCTTCCAGTGAAATGATTACGTTCCCTTCCGCCAACCCCAATGCTTGATCCACCGCTTCCGCAACTCGAATGCGGAAGCTGCCGTCTTCCGCTTTCACCTGCAAACGATCGATCACGATTTCGATGCTGTGCTTGATCTTCTTGTCCAAGCGCAAATCGTCGGTCATTCGTACCACTTGCCCATCGACGCGGGCGCGGACGAAGCCGCGCTTCACCATATCCGCAAAGAAATCCTCGAACGCCCCCTTCTGCCCACGCACGACCGGCGCCAGCACCAGGAACTTGGATCCGGCCGGGAAGGTGAGCACGCGGCCGACGATCTGCTCGCGGGTTTGGGCCGTGATCGGCCGGCTGCAATTCGGGCAGTGCCCCTGCCCGCAACGGGCGTAAAGCACGCGAAGGAAGTCGCTCACTTCCGTAACGGTGCCGACGGTGCTGCGCGGATTTCGGCTGGCCGTCTTCTGCTGGATGCTGATGGCGGGGGAAAGCCCGCCGATGTAATCGACATCGGGTTTGGGGAGTTGGCCGAGGAACTGCCGGGCGTAGTTGGAAAGGCTCTCGACGTAGCGTCGCTGCCCCTCTGCATAGAGGGTATCGAAGGCCAGCGACGACTTCCCCGAGCCGCTGACCCCCGTGAAGACGACGAGCTTGTTACGCGGGATTTCGAGATCGATATTGCGGAGGTTGTGCTCGCGGGCGCCGCGGACGACGATACTCGGGCTGCTCATGGTGCGCGGCGGCTCGTTCGGTCAACGAAGGGTACAGTTGTATCCTAGGCGAGGAAGCACCGAGCGTGCTATTCATTTTCGTCACGGGCGAGCGGTGCGGCGTAAGCCCGCCAAGTCAACAACTCGGCGGGCTTACGCCGCGCCGCTCGCAAAAATCCATAGGCACGCCCGATGAATTTTCTCACTCGCCAGTGGCCCGGTTGTATAATAGTGTTGGTTGCACGGTGGTCGATCTTCGATCCAACCGCAATGCGAGGGCATCTCCATGAGTCGGATGGGTAAAGAATTCGGCCTCGTTCTCCTCGGCAGCGGCATTCTCTCCGCCGGCTACTTCAACGCGCCATCTCCCGAAGAGGAAATGGAAAAGAAATCGGAAGAACAAGCGGCCCAACGCACCGGCCATAACAACTCCAGCCATTACCGCGGCGGCGGCTTTTTCCTGTTCGTCCACAGCGCCGCGTACGCGGGCAGCAATACCGGTCGCCCCTCGGCTTACTCGCCGACCTCGCGCGGCGGCGGCTTCGGAACAGTCAGCCGGACGTTCTCCGGCGGCGGGAGCTAACCCCATGCACCGCATGGCCTGCGATCCCCGGCCAAACTGGCAGAGCCGGGTCGAATCGCTCGGGCTCCATTTCCACACACTCCGCGGCGAACCCTACTGGGACGAATCCGCTTGCTACGTCTTTTCCCGCTACGAAATCGACTCCATCGAACGGGCCACATACGCCCTCTGGGAAATGTGCCTATCCCTCGTGCAGCACGTCATCGATAACCGAATGTTCGGCCTCTTCGGAATCCCGCCCGAGTTCGAATAAGCGGTCATCCGCAGTTGGGACGAAGATTGGCCCTGCATCTACGGCCGGTTCGATCTCGCCTACGATGGCGTCGGCCCGCCCAAGATGCTCGAATTCAACGCTGATACCCCCACGGCTTTGCTCGAAGCCGGCGTAGCCCAATACCAATGGCTCAAGGAAACCGACGAACGCGGCGATCAGTTCAACACCATCGACGAACGCTTAATCGAAGCTTGGCAAGCCGCGAAAGCCAAGCTCCCCGGCCCGTTCCACTTCGCCGCGATCGAAAGCAACGTCGAAGATTACCTCACCGTGGAATACCTGCGCGATACCGCGATGCGGGCCGGGTTGCAAACCGCGTACCTCGATATCGAAGCCATCGGTTGGGATACCGCCCGCCGCCGGTTCGTGGATGCCTCCAACCGGCCGATTCAAACCATCTTCAAGCTGTACCCGTGGGAATGGTTGGTGAAGGATAGCTACGGCGCCCACATTCCCAAATCGCCGACGAAGTGGATCGAACCGCCGTGGAAGATGATCCTGAGTTGCAAATCGATCCTGCCGCTGCTCCACCAGTTGAACCCCGATTCGCAGTTCCTGCTCCCGGCGTGGTTCGAGGCCCCCGAGTACGGCAGCTACGTGAAGAAGCCGGTGCATGCCCGCGAAGGGGCGAACATCCAAGTGTTCATCGATGGCCAACAGAAGCTCGAAACCGAGGGGCCGTACGATACCGCGATGTGCGTGTACCAGCAGCTCGCGCCCTTGAAGGAATACGACGGCAAGTTCCCGGTCATCGGCAGTTGGGTGATCCACGGCTGGAGCTGCGGCATCGGCATCCGCGAAGACGACCAAATGGTGACGCAAAACACCAGCCGATTCATCCCGCACAAGATGAGCGATTGAGAATTGTTTTTCGCCACAGAGGCGCAGAGTTCACGAGAGAAATACAAATACAACGGATGGCCTATCGGTAGTGTTTCTGAATTCATCTACATTTGTTTACTCGGTTTTTCTCTCTGTGCCTCTGCGGCGAATATCCGACGGAAAACACCCATGCTCTTAACCTACGATTACTCCCAACTCGATCCGGCCACCAAGGCGTACCTCCGCGATGTGCGTGCCATGAAGGGCCATGGTGCTCCGGGCATGTTCTTCGGCGTCGGCTCCAGCCGGCCGATCTGGGCCATGCTATTCGGCGTCTTCATCCTCGGCTTCTTCCTCTGGATCGCCAGCACCTCCACCAAGGCCCCGTGGGCTGTGGCGGCACTGCAAACCTCGGCCATCCTCATGGGCGGCTGGCTGATCCTTTACGCCTTCCGCCGTTGGCTCGCCAATACCGAGAACTTCGCCGGGTGGTTCTTCTATTTCGACCCGGTCCACGCCTACATCGGTGAAGGCGAATCCATTCGCATCGCGGCGCTGCCCGCCGATACCGAAATCACTCCGAACGGGGCGACGGCGGTGCAGTTCATGACCCAACACGACGGCTTCTCGGTGGCCTTGCCGACGCGGAGTGCGGCGACCTCGGTGGCCGATTACTATGCGTCGGTCGATTGGGTGACGGGGCGACAGGAAGGCCCGTGGGTGGGCATCCCGTTGGTGGAAGTCGGAGGGGTGGCCAAGTATCTCACCGAAGAAGATGCCGAACCGCCGAGCATGCAGGATTGCGGCCTCCGCCTCGATTCCCTCCCCGAAGAAGTCACCTCCGTGCGGAAGCCCAAATCGGGTATCTTCGGCTACCTCGCGGTGATCGGTATCGGCGCGGTTCTGTTCGGTTTGTTCAGCGCCGTGAACCCCGATTTGCAAGACGATCGCAACTTCGAGAATGCCAAAGAGAAAGCGGCCCACCCGGAAGATGCGGATCACAAAGGAGCGCAGGGTTTCCGCGATTACTTGTTGAACCCGCGCAACACCAAGCACCGGGTGGATGCGACGAGTCTCCTCGCAGCCCTTTACGATGAGCCGATCGGAAAAGTGAAGTTGAGCGCGACCGATCCGACACTCCGCGACGGTATGGTGGCCTTGCTCGAAAGCCTCCGCGGCCCCGATTCCCCCGCCGTGTCGATCGAAGTGACCGACAAGACCAACCCCAGCAATCCCCCCGGCCCGATGGC
>Ga0105046_10008817_pt1 | contig 15829 bp, 11 predicted proteins | sample MAT03_FD_78385 | JGI IMG/M metagenome (GOLD analysis project Ga0105046, IMG submission 78385) | Freshwater microbial communities from Lake Fryxell liftoff mats and glacier meltwater in Antarctica - MAT-03 (megahit assembly) | ecosystem: Environmental > Aquatic > Freshwater > Ice > Liftoff...
CAACTTTGGCGGGAAATCATGGTTTTTGTAGGGGCAAAGCAGCGGGCTCATCGCAGATCAAACCCATACACGAGCCCGCTGCTTTGCCCTTACACTGCGATTCCCGTTTAATTCGGGAGAGCCTGATTTGTCAATGGGTCTCCGTGGTGAAACTCTGCAAATGCCAGATTCCCAAGTTCAATACAATCGGCCCAGATGAGCACTCAGCAATCAACAGCCTTAGCCTGGACAAACTGGGTCGGCAACCAAACGTTTACACCCGCAAGCCTGCGGGTCGCCGCTACCGAAAACGAGGTGGCGGAAATCGTGACCGAAGCCGCGGCACACGGCATCGGCGCACGCACATTTGGCACCGGCCATTCCTTTACACCCATTGTCGAAACCGAGGGCGTGCTGATCGACACCAGCGCGATGCGCGGCATCCTGCACATCGACACGGCCGCGCGCCAGGTCATCACGCTCCCCAAAACCACCATTGGCGAATTTGGTGAGCCGTTGTGGGAGCAAGGGCTCGCGCTGGCGAATCAGGGTGATATTGACACCCAGGCCATTGCCGGTGCCATTGCCACGGCCACCCATGGCTCGGGCAAGCGTCTGCCCAACTTCTCGGCTGCCCTGGCTGGCGCACGCTTTGTGGATGGCATGGGCAACCTCGTCGAGGTCTCGAAGGATGAAAATGCCGAAGTGCTGCCGGCGCTGCAAACCTCCATGGGCTTGCTCGGCATCATGACCCGACTGACGCTGAACGTGGCACCGGCCTATACCCTGCACTCGCGCCACACAGTCATGCCCTACACCGAGGTCATGGAGCATTTCGACGAGTTTGTCGAGACCTACCGTCACTTCTCATTCTTCTGGATGCCCACTGATGCCTCGGCCAAGTTATACCTGCTCAAAAATGCGCGGGCCGATGACTGTGTGGTGAAGCTATATCGCGAGGCGACACCGGAAATAGTCACGCAATCACTTCCACCCAATGAGCAGGTTGGCCGACCATACCAAATCTACCCGATGCGCTACGACCCCAACTTTCACGAGGTGGAATACTTTTTGCCGCTGGAGCACGCCCGCGACATCATTGCCGAGATGCGCAAGCTGATGCGGCGCTGGGTGCCGCTGAGCATCTACCCGCTGGAGGTGCGCATGGTCGCGGCGGACGAGGCCTGGATGAGCCCCAACTATCGGCGCACCAATCTGGTCATTTCGATCTCGGGCCAGCCCGGCACCGACTACTGGCCCTATCTACATGCCTGCGACAGCCTGTTTGCCGAATTCGAAGGCCGGCCACACTGGGGCAAATTGCACTTCATGACGGCCGACCGGCTGGCCCGGCGCTTCCCACGCTATGAGGATTTCGTGCGCATGCGCCAGCGGTTCGACCCCAAAGGCACTTTTTTGAACGCCTTCACCCGGCCTCTATTTGCCTAGATGCCGACACAACCCACTGCACAGTTACCGAGAGCATTCTTCGCACGCGACACCCGGCTCGTCGCGCGCGATCTGTTGGGTCAGGTAATGGTGCGGCTGATGGCCGATGGCGCCCGCCTGGCCGGCCGCATTGTGGAGGTGGAGGCCTATCGCCCGGATGACGCGGCCTCACATAGCTTTCGCGGCCGCACCCTCCGCACGCAACCCATGTTTGGTGAGGCCGGCCACTTGTATGTCTACCTCATTTATGGGATGCACTTCTGCGCCAACATCGTGACGGAGGCCGAGGATGTCGGCGCGGCCGTGTTGCTGCGTGCGCTCGAACCCATCGAGGGCATTGAGCACATGCGCCAGAATTACGGCCGGGTCCTCCCAGACCGAGACCTATGCCGTGGGCCGGGCCGCTTGTGCAAGGCACTCCTGATCAATCGAAGCGATAACGGCCATGATCTGGCGCAACCCCATGGCCGGTTGTTCATCGAGCACGGCTCTCCCATTCCCGATGAACAGGTCATTACATCTCCACGAATCGGCGTGACCGGCGATGATCTGGCCCGTTCAGTGGCGTGGCGCTGGACGATCAAAGACAGCCAATTTGTTTCGGGCCGGCCATTAGCCTGACCAGGTATATGGCTTATGAGGCGGCTTCCACTGCCGGCGTTCGAGGCTGGCGCAGCATGGGCCGCAGGAAGCGCACAAAGAGCACGGCGGCCACCACCGTCAAGCTAAACGTCCAGGCGGCACCGACGCTGACGATGCCATACTGCGGCAACAAGGCGTAGCTGAGGCTCAAGGTCAACACACAGGCCACAGCCTGAGCCGCCACGATGCCGCGCACTTTTCGCTGCACGCGAGCAATGCCGATATACAGGTTCACAATAAAGTCGGGCACCAGCGCCACCGCCAGCAGACGCAGCAGCCATACGCCCTCAGCGGCATAGGTTTTACCGAAGACCAACAGCAACACTTCAGCACCCAACAGCAACGCCACCATCATCGGGCCGACGATGCGCAGGCTTTGGGCGATGACGCGGCGGGTGTAGCCGGCCAACTGCCGTTCGTCCAGCGCGGCTTCGACCGTGAGCGAGGTGGTGAGGTTGATGCCGAACAAACGCAAGGCGCTGTAGATGGTCCAGGGCAGGTAGAAATAGGCATTGGCGCTGGCCCCGGCAATGCCTGTGACCATGATCGGCAACAGCGTGAATGACAGCAGCGAGAAGATCGCGCCCAGGTAATCGCCGGCCACATAGCGGCTCAACTCGCGCACCGTCACGCTTTGCCCCACACCACTGTTAATGGATGCTTTGATGTGTTGGGGGATCAGCTTGAACAGGATAAAGCCATTGACCGGAATCAGGGTCATCGCCACCACGATGGTCCAGGAGGCAAAGATGCCGTAGCCGGGCCAGGCCGCGGCCAATAGCACCAGCAATACCAGTTTGAACACTGCAAATAGGGCGTTTTCTAGTGGCACCCACTGAGTCTGGCGCAGGCCGGTCAGCACCTGATCTTGCAGCGTAAAAATGCACCAGCCCACGGTCGCCAGCACAAACCAAACGGCAGCAGCCGGCGTGATCGAACCCGCGAACAGGATCTTCTGCAACGGCGGCCAGATATTCATCGCACCCAACAGCGCCACCCCGACCACAACTGCGGCCACGGTGCTAACCACATAGGAGCCAACCACCAGTTTGCGGGTGTTACGGCCCGCCCGTGGAATGAAACGAATCAGCGCGCCGCGCAGATTAAATTGAGCAATGCCAGCCAGCAGCATCATCAAGGAAATGGCCGCTGAATTGATACCGACGTTTTCGGGCGTATACAGCCGCGCGGCGGCAGCCCAATACGCCAGTCCCAGCACCGAGGTGAGCGCCGCGCTCAGCGTGAGCAAATAGGCATTGCGGTAAAGCGGGATGCGCCAATGCCCGGCCAGCCGGCCCGCTGCGAGAGAAAAGTATTGAATCATGCGGTGTCCAGCGTGGTCAGGGTGTTGTAGAGCGATTCAAATCTTGGAATCACAGCATCAGCCGTAAACAGCGCCATGCGCGCCTTGCCCGCGGCCCCAAACCGTTCGCACAGCGCGGGATCGCGAATCAACTTGTCCATGGCTTCGGCCAGCAAAGCCGGCATGGCCGCCTGATCGCGCAGGGAGATGAGATAGCCGGTCTCGCCGTCCACGATCATATCGGTGTGGCCGCTCGGCTCGGTGCCGATGATCGCTTTCCCCTGGCTCATCCCCTCGAACACCACCGCCCCCAACGGCTCCGGCCACAAAGACGGCGCCACCCCAAACCAACTGCGCTTCCACGCCGCCATCACGTTGGCGTGCGAGACATTGCGCAACACGGTGACGCCGGGTGGAAAGCTACGAGGCGTGTCGGGCCACACGGTGCCGGCCACCACCATGGGCGGTGGGGATTTCAGACGTTGATACGCCTCCAGCAACACGGCCAGCCCTTTGTGAAGTTGCAGTGCACCAACGTAGAGGATGTAGGGTTGGTCGGGCAATTGCCGCAAAAAATCTTCGTCGGCCGGTGGTTCATTCTTGGCGTCGTAAAAACTGGGAATGATGGTCGGCGTCTTGGTGGCGGCTTGTGATGTAACTGGCTGCACGCCCGGCTTCACTTCGAGCAGATCGCGCTCCACCACCTGGCGCACAAAGGTGCTGATGCTGTGAACGCCGGTGGCTTTGCGACGCAGCAAAGACCGGCCCAACAGCACGCTCATCATCGCCATCAAGCCTTTGGGCGCGCCATAGTGCCGGGCCGAGCATGAAGCACATTTGGCTGCGGCAGGGCCATCACACAACTCGCGTCCCTGATGCAACATCACCCGCGTGGCGCAGCTGTAGCCGTAATCGCGCGTGGACAGCAACAGCGGCGTGCGCCGGCCGATCAACGCAGCCGCGCAGGAATAGGCGATCCAGCCCTGCGCGTGCACGACATCGGGTTTGAACTCATCGAGCAACCGTCGCAAGCCGGCCACGATAAAGGGATCGGGAAACGGCGGGTGATAGCGCCGCGCGGCATCCTTGGAAAACCAGGGCACACGCGTGGTCAGGCTCTTGAGCTCGACCACGCGCACGCCGGCGTCATCGTGCTCTAGCGCATGGCCGGGATGCCACATCGTGGCCACGGTGACGCAATGGCCGCGTTCAGTCATGCGCCGGCCAATCAGCTGCACCTGGCGCTCAGCCCCGCCGATGAACGGCGGATAAAAATCATAGGCGATCAGAATCTTCACGGGCCGACCTGCGGTTTTAGATCCAGCGCGACACTCCGATAAGCAGACGGGTTGGACTGAGCAGATGCAGATGCGTTATCAATGCGAAAGAGTTGCGCCTCGATGCGTCGGGCCGTTGGCGGCACATCCAGCTGAATCGGCATCTGCCAATTCGTCCCCTGCTCCAATGCAATGTTGGGCGCGTGCAACACAACCTCATCATCCACTTTGATATTCATCGCATAGACCGCGGTTTCACCTTCAAAGTTGTGAATCCCAACGCGCAGTTTGCCATCTGTGAGGGTGAGCGCTGTAGGGGTTGCTGATGACGATGTCGTGGCCGTTGGGGTGGCCGGCACCATCCAAAATTGGGTGAAGGGCGGATCGCGCTGAATCTGGGCATTGATCACCGAGGCGACCACGGCCGCGCTGACCAGCAATGCCGACACGCCGAAGAGGGCAACCGGCCCACCAGACAGTCCCATACCCGTGATGCGGCGTGGTGCAGCAGCCTCGCCACGGGCCACCTGATTGGTGCGGCGAACATAGGCGAGCAGACTGGCGACCAGTGTAATGATCGACAACGCCACCAAAACAGACTCGCGACGTATATCGCTGATATAGTTCAACACCACACCCGCCGCGATGGCACTGACCAGGCTGCCACCCACGGTCATCACCATTCGCTCGGCCAGACCAATGGAACGGTCGGGAAATAGCGCCGCGACAAGGGCGTAGCCCGGCAGCAGCAAAACCATGGGCAGCCCCACGATCACGCGCAAAAATAGCAGCAGTGGCGCGGCCATGTCCTGCCACGCCGTCGGCAACAGCAGCAACGCTATCACCACCACAGTGCTGACCAACAGGCCCAACAGAATGATGAGCAAGTCCACATGGATGCTGTGCGATTGCATGGGGTGCGGCGCGCGCTGGCGGGCCGGCCTCATGCCGGCGGCAACACCCAGCGGCAACGGGTCGGACTGCTTGAGTTCATTGGCCATCGGTGAGTGCTCCTACATCGTAAATCTTGATGAAGCCGTCGTTGAAGATCAGGCTTGCGCCCGGGACCTGTTCAAACTTGGTCAACAACGTCGAGGTGAAGGGGATTGTGTGCTGAAATGTGCCAGGTTCGCCGCGCTCGAAATACACGCCCGAGTACGGCAACCCATCCGACAAGCGACTATCCACCACCAGGTAGCGCACCTGGCCGCGCTGCAACAGGCGAATGGCGCGGTCATCAACCTGAGGCGCGAAGAACACCTCGGCCACTCGCACCTGATCGGCATACGAGGTGACGGTGTGCTGGCCGCCATACGAACCCATCTGTTGGCGATTCACCCGGTCGGTGGCAATGCGATTGCCCGGCCCCAACACCTCATTGGCCCATAACGCAGCCTCATTGGTGCGCAGACTGACTGAGCGCGAGTCGGCCGAGACCAGATACGAACCCGGCAGACGCGCCCACGGAGGCCAGCCGGCAATGAGGCCGCCCGCAAACAACGCCACGCCACCCAGATGCAGGGCCACTTTTTTATACGATTGAACCTGCTGCCGTGTAACCGGCTGCTTGATCCAGCTCATCACTGCGACTGCCATGACAAAGGCGGCGCCGAGAAAGACGAACTCGGAGGAGCGATTGGCGGCTTCGGCCCCACTCTGCGTAAGCCGCAGCACCTGGGCCCCCGGATAGGCGATGGCCACAATGGCCAGTGTCATGGCGAGCGAGTGCGTGCGATAGCGCCGCCAGATTTGCAACAGCCCAAACGGCAAAATGACCACGATCATGAGCACGGCCGCAATACCTACAAAGCGTTCAAGCGGCGTGGCCACCCCACCGGCATAGTCGCGAAAGAGTTGTCGCGATTGGCCTTGCAGGCTCAGCAGACGGCCCAGCTCAGCGGCGGCGCTGTTCAAATTCGGCGCGATGTAGTTATAGGCGCGAAAGTCAGTGGCCCCGGCCGTCCACACGCCCAGCGCAAGGAGCATCACCACCAACGCCCAGAACGGGCCACGAGCCATAATTCGGGTTGGAATGGTATTGGTACCAGCAGCCGAATTGCGCTGGCGATACACGCTCACCCCGGCATGAACCAGGGTCCAGATCAACAGCAACGCCAGCAAAATATAGGAGGTGAGGTGATGGGTGATGACAACGGCAGCCAGACACAGTGCCGCCACAATGAACATGGCCGTGGGCTGGCGCTCGGCCGGGTTGGCCCGCCGAGCCAGCGCAAACAGCGCGACACCGGCCAACACCAGCGCCATCGACTCATAGGCAAACTGCGCGGTGAAGAAGACGAAGTTGGGGTTGGCCGCATACAGCAAAGCAGCCAATGCCGCGATGCGGCCCGAGCGGCCGACTTGCTCATAGAACAAAAACAACGTCGCCATCATGACCATGCGGCCCAGACCCAGCACGATCAAGCCCGATGCAAAGATGGGCAGGCCGGTCAACTCGCTGACGGCGGCGGTGATGAGATGCAGGCCGGGGTAGTAGGCGGTGATTGGCAACAGCGCGTTGTCGTAGAACAGGTGCGCGGTCGAGAGTATATTGTTGGTGGCATTCCAGTGGGTGAACTCATCCGAGAAGGTGAACTCGGCCGGGCTATGCAGGACTTTGGCCAGGTAGACCGCCAGCGCAAAGATGCACAACACTGCGATGCGCTCGCTCCGGCTCGCATCGGCACTGGTGGCGCGCCAGAGCGATACCACAAACATGGCGAGCAGGCCGATCCAGAAACCCCAATCGCCCCACCCCTGTCCGTCGCGCGAGGCCGCGTTGGCCCACGCCAGAATCAGCAGTGCGAGGGTGGCTATGCCGGTGACCCAGGCGAGCCCCGGCCCGGCAGGCCGAATCGCCAGTGTGGGTTGCCTTTGTTGCTGTGTTTGCTTTGATGGATCAGATTGATTGGGTTGATGTTGATTAAGCGGCATGGCGCGCATGACTTCCCTCCGAAGGCGCGGGGATTGGGTGCAGCCGGGCACCAACCGTAGCGCGATAAACTGACAACAACTGAGACACACAGTCATCCCAGGTGGGTAATGTAATCGCTTGTGGCACCAGCGGCTGCCGAAGTTGTTCCAGAATGGCATCTGCCACTTCAAGCGTGGTGCTGTGCAGTGGAATCGACTGCACCAGACCTTTGTCCGCGATTTCACCCAGACCCGATGTGTGGGTGACCAGCACAGGCCGACGCAGACTCAGCGCTTCCATCACCGCAATGGGATGCGCCTCATACTCGCTGAGCAGGATCACCAGATCGGCCGCAGTCATGGCCGCAGCCATGCCACCCCGATCGCTGGGGGAGATGGCACCGATGCGCACCCTGTCTTCCAGACCCAGCAGATGCACCAATTGCTTCAGCTCAGCCTCGTATGGCCCCGCGCCCACAATGCGCAACCGCACGTTTGGGTCCTGCGCCAGCACCGCCGGCATCGCCTCGATGATTCGATGATGGCCTTTGTATTTCTCCAGCCGACCCACCGAAAGCAAGGTGCGCGACCCTTCTTTTTTAGGGGCATCGCCAGCAGCTAAATCGGGCGACGCCGAGATCTGACTGACATCCAGATGCGAGCCGTTGGGCACCACGACAAACTGAGATGCCGGCAGCCGCAACCAGTCTTGAAACTGACGCGCCTCGAACTGGGACACCGCGATGAGCTTGTGCGCGCGCGCGAGCAGCGGCCGCAACGTCGCCATCTGGGCACGCCGGATGGCATTGCGCAGCGACGAAGAGTGACCGCCGCTGTGAAACGACAACACATAGGGAATGCCGCGGCGCTGGGCCGCAAGCATGGCCAGCGGCGGCACAAAAGTGTGAATGCCCTGGCAATGGATCAGATCCCATCGATCCGGATTGGCGGCAATGGTCCGATATAGCTCGGGCGCAAAATATAGATCGCCGTTGGCGGGGTAGCCGGGGACGCGCCACCACTGCACGCCCTCAGTCTCATCACGCGGCGGCAGTTTGCCGCTCACATCGGTCGAAAGCACCGTCACCTGGATGCCCTGCTGCACCATCCGGCGGGCCGTCTCGAACACGTGCGTTTCGACGCCGCCCATGTAGGGGAAGCTCCGCTGGGTCGCCATCAGCACCCGCAATGAGCTTAAACCAGCAGTGGAATTAGGCGCGCTCATGGACGGCCTCCGCTTGTGGGATCGCAGGCAATGCTGGCGTCAGTTGGGTAATCTGTTTGAACAAATCGGTGTAACGCGCAACGGTGTTGGCCCACGACTGTGGATCGGCATGACGCACGTGGGACAGACGTTGGGCTGCTTGAACCGCCGGCCACAACAGATCGGGACGGCGCGGCTGCACAAAAATAGCGCCGGTGTAGCCCTCAGCCGCCTCGGCCAAGCCACCCACCTGGGTAACGACTACGGGCAGGCCGTGGCTCATGGCAATGTGCAACGGGCCGCTGGCCGAGGAGCGATGATAGGGCAGCGCAACCACGTTGGCCCCGGCAAAAAAGCCGGCCACTTCTTCATCGCGAACATAGCGGTTGATGAAGGTGATGCGCGCCTTGTGGGGGCTTTGGGCGATCAACTCCGTCGGCTGGGTCCAACCCTCCCAGGTCTCACCCACAATGGTCAGCCGATAGCGCGCGGCTTCCTCGGCCGAGAGCGCGTTGAAGGCGGTGATCAAATCCTCAAGGCCTTTGTAGGGCCGAATGGTGCCGAAAAACAGCACATTGCACACCTGATCTGGCTGAGATTGCCCGGCAGGGGCGGCTGCTGCGGTGCTGGTTTGATGATGATCGTATGGGCCGTGCGGGATCAGGGCGATGGGTCGGGCTTTGCCGGCACGCGGCCCAATTCGATAGCCCTGCTGCAGGGGTGCTCGATCAAACTCGGAGTGAATGACAAAGCCATCGGCCTTGTTGGTGAGCATGGGCACGAGGGTGCCGGCATAGGCGCGAACCAGCGGCATTTGGGCCTCGGCCGTGTCCAGCACCTCATGAAATTCGATGACGACTTTGGCACCCAATTGGCGGGCTGCTGTGGCGAGAGCCAGATATGAATGCAAGACCGCGCCGGTCCACCACTGAAACACAATCACATCGGGCTGCATCCGTCTGAGAAACGCCAGCGCTTGCGGCAGCGTGGTAATCCAGTGCCAGTCGACACCGTCATAGGCTTGCACTTTCGGCGCAAAACGCAGATCGGTGAGGCTGGCACCCACGCGCGCGCGGCCGGGGTAGAGCCGGGCCGGCAGCAATTGCCGCATGGTGATCACCGATACGTCATGAACTTCGGACAGCGCATTGGCCAGCCGAAGGGTGTAATAACTGATGCCGCTGAGGAACCGGGTTCCAGAGCCAATTACGCATATTCGCATTGTGTTTCGATTTGGACAGGCGGGTGCCCGTGAGGACACCCGCCTGAAAGTGCAATGGCGTGAATGATGAATCGTAATGGGTTGGATCATCAAATGATCATCAAATTCGGTTGATGAACTTAACTGCTTCGTTGAAGAATGGGCATGAACAGGGTGTTGGCCGCGCCGACACCCACCCGGATTTGTGACGTTGTCGTTGAAACCAGACCCAGTGTGTCGGACACCACCAGCGTCATTGTAAACATGCCGCTGGACTGATAGACATGGGTCGTTGACACGCTCAGCGAGCCATGGCCGTCTCCAAAGTTCCATCGAACCGATAACGGCGAGGATTCAGGATCAGACGAGAGTCCGGCATAGACCGAAACGGTGAGCGGCGCCGTGCCCGTGACCGGGTTGGCCTGAATCTGCGCGACCGGCGGCTGATTGAAGTATGAGGCGGTGTAGGTGTAGCTCGCGGGCGCAGGCCCCATGGTGACATTGAGCGTGTTGGAGGTGTTGGCAGCCCCGCTCCAATCCTTGAACGTGCGGAAGCTTTGGATGGCCGGCGCGATCACCAACTGTTGAGAATTCACCACGCTCTTGGCCGTGAAAGGCGTGGTCTGGGCAATGCCTTCATAAATGACATGCAGGCCACTCGGCTGTGTCTCGAACAGCACAGACACCTTGTTGGGACGAATATCGCGGCAGGTCTTGGTTTTGGTCCCTTTGCTATCGACCGCTGTCAGACAAATCTGGAAGAAGGTGTTATCGCCGTGATCGGGGATGGTAAAGGACGCGGTGCTGCCGGTGGCGCTGAACAAATCGGGATGCACGTGCTCGTTGTGGTGCAACGACACGGCCCACGACAGGCTGCTGCCCGGCAAGGTGCCATCCTCGGCATCCTGAGCCGAACCCTGCAGGTTGATGACCTGACCCACGTTGTAGGTATCGGTGGCAGCGGGCGAAATGATGGTGGGCACAGGCGCGGTGTTGCCGGCCTCGATCTGGACATTCGCCGTTGCGGATTCACCCAGGCTATCGGTCACGGTGAGGACGGCTTTGTAGATGCCCACAACCGTATACGTATACGTTGGGTTTGCCAGTTGTGAGGTCGCGCCATTGCCAAAGCTCCAGGTCGTGGTGATCGGGCCGTTGGGGTCGAACGAGCCGTCGCTGGAGAAGTTCACCACCAGCGGCAACGCCCCATTGGTGAGATTGGCGCTGATCTTGGCCGTGGGCGGCGTGTTGCCGGCCGCAATGGCGCGAATGCGCCGAATGCCACCGGAGCCGGTGAAATACATGAACGAGTAATACAGATTGCCATCCGGACCGCTCATCATCCGCAAGGGTCCACCTTCAATATCCCCAAACTTGGCAACACTGATCTGGCTGGCTGCGGCCGACTGTATGCCCATGGCCGCTTGCTCGCGCTGCACACGCTGGTCCATGACCACGGTTTCGGTGATGAGCGCGTAGCTCATGGTGCGATTGTTGTAATCACCAAAAAAGAGCGCTCCACGATACGGCGCGGGGAAGCTGGTGCCAGTGTAGAACGCACCCACCACAATGGCCGCGCCCAGCGTCTGATTACCAGAAATGACGTGGCGATAGCTATATAGAGCCGGCTCGACCACGCCCAGTCCCTGGCTGTAGAGCGAGGCACAAAAGGCCTGGGTGGGCGCGTAATCCTCGTAGCCGGGTTGGATGGCGCTCCCACTGTCGTTGCCCTCATAGCACGGCCAGCCAAAGTTTTTGCCGCGTCCCGAGTTCAACTCTTCCCATGTGCCCCAGCCCACATCGCCGATGTAGATCTGGTTGGTGGTGGGATGCAACGCAAAACGATACGGGTTGCGCAAGCCATAGCTCCACACTTTGGATCGGTTGCGGGCGGGATTCATGGAGTCAAAAAAGGGATTGGTCGGCAATCCTTCACCCGTCATAGGGTCAATGCGCAAAATTTTGCCGAGCGGGCTGTCCATATTTTGTGAGCGAAGCGCGCGCACATCCATGGTGGTATCGTTCGAGCCGTCGCCCAGACTGACATACAGCGCGCCATCGTTACCAAACTCCAGATGGCCGACGCTGTGCGAACGGCCGTCTGAGGGCACACAATCCTCGATGGGCACGCCGGCGTTGTCGCACGAAGGCTCCTCGCCAAAACCGGTCTCATCGCCAATATTTTCGCGCGTGCTGTTCTTGCCCAGCAAAACCACAGCGCTGCCGGGGATACTGATGCTGGTGTTGGTCGGATAGACCGTCACCCGAATCAATCGACTTACGCGCTCGGCAGGCGCATCCTGCACCACGCCGGGCGGGTCATAGGTGTAGAGCAGATAGGCATACGGCGAGATGGGAAAGCTGGGGTGCAGGGTAAAGCCCAGCAGTCCACGGTCGTTGGCCAGATTGACGGTGCTGGTGATATTGATGAATTCCGTGCCAGCCAGCAAACCATCCGGCCGGATCACACGGACGACGCCGTGCTTTTGGGCGACGAAAATGCGGCCATCCGCAGTCATATCAAAACCCACAGGTGAGGCCAGATTGGGACCCACCTGCTCCTCAATAAACCCTGGCGGCAGGGTCGACGCGCTGATCGCCTGATCACCCTGGGGGCCATCGGGGCCGGCAGCCGCCAGCCAAGGCAGACACACGAACAAGGCCACGGCAATGCCGGTGGGCAACAACAGCAGGAACAGACGATGACGAAGTGACTTAAGAGGCATCAGGTGTAAATTGCATGCTACGCGCCTGTTGAAGACGTGTACGCGCGATCTGATCGCGGTCGAGAGCGGCGCCAGGAGTCTGGCGAAATCGTTCGCGAAGAATGGTTTTTAAAACGCGCGTTCCATCACGGATGGCGCTTAGGTTGCTGGTGCCATAAATACGCTCGTATTCATAGCTGGGAACTTCGGTGATGTGCAGGCCGGCTCGCAGTGCGCGCACATTCATGAGCGTTTCAATTTCGAAGCCGGTGGCATCCAGGGCCAGCTTGGGCAGGATGTGGCTCCAAAAGGCGTTGTAGCCGTAGCACAAATCGGAATAACGGCCGCCAAACAAGGTTCGCACACACATGGTGAAGCACCAGTTGCCAAATTTGCGGTGCCACTGCATGTCCAGGGTGCCGCCGCCATGGATGAAACGGGATCCCTTGGCGAAGTCGGCACCAGACAGCAATGCGCCGACAAAATGGGGAATTTCTTCCGGGTCGTTTGAGCCATCGGCGTCGATCATGACAATGATGTCGCCGGTGGCCGCATTGAAACCGGTGCGCAATGCCGCGCCTTTGCCTTTGCCAAATTGTTGCGGAACGACCCGGATGTTGGGCCAGAGCGATTTTGCCACCTCAACCGTGTCATCCCTGGAGTTGCCGTCGATCAAAATGACTTCGTGCACCCACTTTGGAATTCGGGGGAGCACATGGGGCAGGTTCTTTGCCTCGTTTAGTGCAGGAACTATGACGCTGACGGTGTGTTCGCGACGATCATTGCCTTGTAAAAATAAGTGGTCTTTCATGAGCCTTACCTCCTCTCCTCTACTTCGTAAATTGAGCAACTGGGCTACTGCGAATATTGATGGCCTAAATGCAAGCCTGCACAATTTTCACTTAAGTGTTCGTTTTGAGACTGGGGTTGCCGTGCCTGTAGGAGCATTCTGAAATTTCAAACACACAGGCTGATCGATCAGAGGAGCAAGCCATTGATCGTGATGATGTGCTGTGCAGTTAACACTGCCGAAAGTCGACAACACAGCATCGAGGCAGTGTCTTCAAATGTCCAACTCAACACAACCTTCAACCCATTCAAGCTTTGAAATTACAATTAGCCCCAATCCGCGAAGACAATCCTCTCGATTCAGTGTTTGACACACTTGACACTATGATAAAAAATCAACTTAAGTGAAGACTGGACGATACGTTGAAATTTCTAAGAAAACTGTAGTCCTTTTCTGATTGTGTTGTAAGAAATTGTGCGCTACAAAATAAGCCTAATGATTTGACCATAAGTCATTCTAAAGCCTTACTAACGCAATCTCAGGAATATTTTTTGCAATAATAGCAGGCTTCTAAGCATCCTCGTATGCCGCCCTAAATCAAAAGGTTTATATTAAGTCGGTCCTAAAGCCTATTCCCGCAATCCGTTTGGATGATTTTTTGAATAATGGCGAAACTTAGGTTAATAGTTGTGCACATATCCCTAGCCAATCGGCCAGGGCACAACGAAAAAAACAAAAAGGGCAAGGGTTTCAATGAAACCCTTGCCCTTTTGTAATGAACTCACTAGACCAACGAAACTACTTTGCGCTTACAGCTATTGCGGACGGAACTGGCGCAACCTGCTTGTGGCGCGAGGGCAAGGCCAATACAAAAACTGCGGCCAGAATGGGAAACAACGCAAGCATTTGGAGGGCAGGTTGTAGCCCCAAATGTTCCGGCTCGGCCAGCCAACCGGTGATGCTTTGGCCGATACCGCCCATGGCAAAAGCAAAGCCCAGCGCGATGCCCGAACCCACACCGGCATTCTTGGGGAACAACTCCTGCGACATCACGATCAGGGGAGGCCAGGACGCACCCGCCACAAAGCCAGCCAGAGGCGCGATCAGCAAGGGCAGCAGGCCGTGGGTGGTAAACAGCAGATAGGTGCACGGCGCATAGATCAAACAGGTTGAAATCAACACGCGCTTACTGCCCAATCGATCGGCCAGCACCCCACCCACCAAACCGCCACACGCCAGTGCCAACAGGTTGATGCTCAGAACCTTGGCCGCATCGGGCACGCTCAGCCCGGCGATCTGGCTGAAGTAGACCGGCACAAAGGACGTGATGCCGGATTGGGTCCAGGCCCGAAAGAACATCACAATCAGCAGTGCAATGACAGCGAAGCGGCTAAACGCCAGGTTTCGCTCCAACTTCTTGTTGCGAGTCGGTGCGGCGGGCGTTGCCGGCGCTGGAACTGCCATGTGGGTGGTGTTGCGGCCGGCAAAATAGACCAGCGGCACCAGCGCCAGCCCAATGAAACTGATCGCGATGCTACCGTGCACACCCACGGCTTCCAGCACAAGGCCGGCCAGAATGGGGCCGATGGCATAGCCAGTATTGCCGCCGAGCATGAACACGGCCATGGCGCTGGTCTTGCGCGCGCCGCCACTCTTGCTGGCGCCGCTGGCTCCATGTGGGTGAAACGCGGCCGAGCCCAATCCAGCGCAGCCAGCCAGCACCAGCAACACGCCATAGTTGGGGGCAAAGCCGGTAGAGCCCTGAAAGATGGCCAGCCAGGCCAGACCTACTGCCGATTGCCACTTACTCCAGGCACTGCCAGTCGCAGCGGCGCGATCACTGAGATAACCAAACAGCGGTTGGGTAAATGATGAACACAGCGTATAGACGCCGATCACGAGGGCCGACTGGGCAATGCTGAGCTGCAAATGGCGCGCCAGATAGACCATGATGACGGGGAGAGCGCCGGCGCACAGATCGACGCTAAAGTGCGCCAGACTGAAGCCCCACAGCGTGCGATTCTTCAAAAAGGTAGGCATATAAATGGATACGACCATGCGACGGCGGCAACCGGCGACACTGCGAGCCAGAACCAATAAATACGAATAAAAGCGCAGGAAGCTATGTGTAGAGACCGTTGTTGGTAATCCAGCCAACTATACAATGTCCAGCAAAAAAGCACAGGCAAGCGATCAAGGTGAAATTTGGCATCGCCACGGCCGTGGGTTAGTGGCTCAAGACAGGGTTTCACGCAATGGTTCTGGCTTTTTGGCGAAGGTCAGTTCGCAACTACAATAGAGATCAAGAGAGGTCAAGGAGCACATTTCATGAGAGCCAAACGTCGTATCGCTCGTTCATATTATTC
>Ga0105046_10008821_pt1 | contig 15825 bp, 12 predicted proteins | sample MAT03_FD_78385 | JGI IMG/M metagenome (GOLD analysis project Ga0105046, IMG submission 78385) | Freshwater microbial communities from Lake Fryxell liftoff mats and glacier meltwater in Antarctica - MAT-03 (megahit assembly) | ecosystem: Environmental > Aquatic > Freshwater > Ice > Liftoff...
AGTGACGGGCAGTTCGACGTACTTGAACAGGTCATTCCAACTGCGATGACAAACTCCGGACTGGTGGTTGCAAACGGTATCTCGTCCAGTGATTCCGGTTGGAGCGTCCCGTTTGCCTCCGAGGGAGGATCGGTCAAGCGATTTGGTCGCGAGAAAGCGATCAGTCACGCCTATGATGTTAACGAGCAAGGGATTGTCGTCGGCGAAACCACGGATCGCGGTGATACGGAACTCACCAACATTCGACCCGTCGTGTGGAACGGCAGTGAATTGACTGAACTCCCTACACTTGGTGGAGCGACAGGTTCCGCGCGGGCGATCAACGATCAGGGCGCGGTCGTCGGGTATTCCGCAGTCTCTCCCGAGAGCGGGGGCGGTCTGCATGCAACGTACTGGGAAGGTGGACAGGTCTTCGATCTCGGAACACTCGGTGGTGAAAGCAGCATTGCGCATGACATCAACGAATCTGGTGTGATCGCGGGGGCAGCCGTTCGCACCGCCATCCGAACTCGACCGGTTGTCTGGCAAAACGGGGTTGTTCGCGAGCTCCCGCTTCCGGAGTTCTGGGTCGCTGGTGAAGCGTTGGCGATCAACGACAACGGCGTCATCGTCGGCGGCGGATATCGCGAGTTCGCGGAATCACCCATGCGCTGGATCGATGGCGCTTATGAGGAACTCCCTGGATTTGAAGAGCGCGCCACCGGCGCGGCCCGCGATGTGAACAACGACGGCGTGGTAGTCGGGAAGGTCTACTTGCAAAAGAATGGCTACGCGGACGACGTCGCGGTTCGCTGGGACGAATCAGGGTTGGTCAATCTCAATGATCTGATCGTGGCCGAGAGCGGCTTTGTTCTGATCGATGCCGTTTCGATCAATGACTCAGGTCAGATTCTGGCCATTGCCACCAGGGACGGAATTCAGCACGGTCTCGTGATGACCCCGGCAGGCTCATCGGCTCAACTCATCTCTTCAGCTCAGACAATTCCTGTTGCTGATTTCCGGCGTGTTTGAATCGAGACTTCGCGCTGCTCGTGCGATCGATTGGGTCAGATCAACGATGCAGGTACCGGGATCGCGCTTTACGCGGGAATCATTCTGCCTGGTCAGTGGCAACCCACCCGAAAGATCACGCCTGGAGGACTCTTCTCTGCCATCGACCATGCGGTTCGCGGGGAACCCCTTCAGGTGACCGGGCCACTCATTGCCACGTTTGTACTCATCGCGGTCTTTTTGACCGCCGCCGTCTGGCAATTCCAGTGCACCGAATTCACCAACTCCTGACTCCATTCACGAGACAGGAGTTGGAAGCAGAAAATCTTGCTTGAATGCGATGCCAGAGTCTATACGGTGGTCCGGCTGCCGGCCATTCGACCACTCGTTGATTTGCTGGAAAGAGGCGTACACGATCCGGATCGACAAGGAACTCGACGGTCGCTCGCTCCTCTTACTCGCAGCTCCAGCGATCAGTTGAGCTGGGTGTGGATCAAAAGTTGTCCATCCTGCACAACCCTGACCCGCATTCCCGGTTCGACCAGGGTCGTTGAACCGGGCTCCTCGAGCACGCACGGACCGTCTATCCCGGTACCGGGTTCGAGCGCATACCGCCGCCAGACGGTCACCGGAACGAAGCCATGCCCGCGGAAGTGCACCTGCCGGTCCGGGCGCTGGGCGTCCGTTTCGCGGTCTGGGGTGACGGACAATCGTGGCGACTCCCGTCGACCGGATGCGGTCACCCGGAAGGAGACGAGTTCGATGATTTCATCCTGAATGGCATAGCCGTAGCGCTCTTCATGCACCTTCGTGAACGCGTCGTACGCCTCTTGCAATCGGCCTGACGTAATGGCATCGGAGGGAATGGCAACTTCGTGTTCGTAGTTCTGACCGAGGTAACGCATGTTGATCGAGTAGGTGATGTCGGGTTCGCCGGCAAATCCTTCGCCGCGAAGCTCCGCTAAGGCCGCGTCCCGAATACGCGCGAACTGACGCTCCACCAGTCCGGCATCAATCGCATTGGATTTGAAAGCCTGTGTCCAGATCTTGTCCACCCGCAAATCGGCGATCAGCATTCCCAGCGCGGAGGCATTGCCGGGGTAAAGCGGAATAAGTACCCGTGGAATTCGAAGTGCCCGCGCGACTGCCGCAGAGTGGAGCGGACCTGCTCCTCCGAAGCCGAAGAGCGCGAAGCGTCGGGGATCGTAGCCTCGTTCGATCGAGACCATTTTGATCGCGCTCGCCATATTCTCGTTCGCGATTTCGACGATTGAGGAAGCGAGATCAATCACGCTCATCTTCGCGTCGGAGGTCAGTGTCTCGAGCGCCACAACCGCCTTTTCGCGATCAAGCGACATGCGGCCGCCGAGGAAATACCCGGGATCGAGTCGTCCAAGCACGAGATTCGCGTCTGTGACTGTTGGCTTGAGACCGCCTTTGCTGTAACACGCCGGACCGGGGTTGGCGCCCGCGCTCTTCGGCCCGACCCGGAGGAAACCACCGGCGTCGATCCAGGCGATGCTGCCACCTCCCGCGCCGATCGATTTGATGTCAATCAGTGGAATCGCGGCGGGTACACCCCATTCGATTTCATACTCGGTCGTGTGCTTCTGCGCTCCACTGATCACGATCGCGACATCTGCACTGGTGCCGCCCATATCGAGCGTCAGCAAATCAGGTTCCCCGGCCTGCACTCCGAACGCGGCGGCGGCGAGCATGCCACCGGCGGGCCCGGACTGCGCCGTGTGGATTGGACTTTCTGCGGCCGCTTCGGCCCGCATGGCGCCGCCGTTGGACTTCATGATCGTCCATGGCGAGGTCAACCCATCGCCCTTCAGCGCGGAAGTCAAACTGTCGACATACCGACGCATGAGCGGCTTGAGGTAAGCATCCGCAATCGTGGTCGAGGCTCGTTCGTACTCCCGCCAGATCGGCGCGACTTCATGTGACACCGAAATAGGGATCCCCGGCAGTTCGCGCTCGACGATATCCTTGACGCGCACTTCGTGGTCTGGATTGACATAGGCGAAGAGCAAGCACACTGCGACTGCCTGCACGCCATGTTCCTTTAGAGCCTGGCACTGCTGAACAACGCGATCCTCATCGAGCGGGCGTATGGTTTGTCCTTCGGATCCGATTCGTTCCGGAACACCCAGGGCATCGGTTCTGGATTGGAGCAGGGGTTTCGGTTTTTGCCAGCGCAGATCGTAGAGTGTTTTACGGTTGATACGCTGAATGTAGGGAATATCCTCGTGACCCTCGGTGACGAGAAAACCCACGCGGGCGCCAGTGCGTTCGATCAGCGCATTGGTTGCGACGGTTGTACCGTGAACCAGTCCGTCGATCTGGGCCATCGGAATTTCTGCCCCATTGATCGCGTTGAGGAGTGCCTGACCTGGCGAACTCGGAACCGAGGGCGTTTTAAAGGTGCTGATGGTTCCGCTCGAAGGATCGTAGGCAACAAGGTCCGTAAAGGTACCTCCGGTGTCGATCCCAATGACAAAAGTGCGATTGCCCGACCCCATCTCTCGCTCCGTGATCTTCTCAAATGTCGAATTCGGCATACAGAACCGTACTCAGCGCTACTCAGCAAGTCTATTACCACGGACGTTGACGACGGTGTCGGTCTGACGTGGTGCGTTTTTGCCAATTGACAGCCTAAAACTGCGTTCTTATACTCGCTCACGCTGGACGAGTAAAGATTTACCGAGATCTCTCACGGAATTCATGCGCTCATTCGACCGCAATCAACTGTCGATAGTGGTGTGAGCCAGAATGCCAGATGAGCACCCGAAATGTCTGGCAAGACCGGGACGATCTCGAATTCTGTCACTTGTGCGGCCGGTATCCAGAACGGAAACGATCGCGTGGCCGCACGGTGTGTGCGGTTTCGAGACTCCGGAGGAGACAACGATGAGTAAGAAGGAAATGACGTTCAAGGACAAGCAGCGGTTGCGCAGTGAAGCGATCGTTGACTTTTCCCGCGGCTTTATCAACCGGCGCGAATTTCTCCGCCGGACGACGGCAGTAGGAGTCTCGGCCGTTTTCGCCATGAAGATGGCAGATGCAGTTGCCGCGCCTCGGTCGGCGCAGAAGGTCAATCGTTGGCAGAAGCAGGCCGATGCCACGGTTACCATGATCAAGGGACCACATCATCCGGATGATGCCAAGTTCTGGGACGAAATGAAGACCCAGTTCGAGGCTGCCAACCCTGGCATCGCGCTCAACCCGACCTTTTTCGACTGGGCGCAAATGGATGCGCAGTTGACTGCCGGTTACGCCAGTGATTCGCCGCCGGACGTCGTTTATCTGGTCGACCTCGTGCTCGCCAAGTTCGGCAATGCCGGACAGGTTGCCGATATCGGCGCATGGGTCAATGACGCGGCCTGGGCAGCCGAGAAGGCCGCCATTGCGCCATTCACCTTCGATGTCACGAATATTGGCGGTAAGCAACTGGGAATCGGTGTCCTCGGTGCCGCGTTCGGTATTTTCTACAACAAGGATCTTCTCGATGCTGCCGGAATCACCGAGTTTCCGAAGACGCGAGAAGCCCTGGTCGCTGCCGGTGGTGCGCTGACCAAGGACGGCGTCTGGGGATTCCAGACTCGCGATCGCTTCCCCGATTACGGCCACTGGGATCTTCTCCCTTACGTTCACAATGACGACGGCGATGTTCTGAGCGCGGACCTGACGGGTCAGGGTTTCGACCCGGCCGCGGCGGCCGCGATTCAGTTCATTTCCGACACCAAATTGGTGAACAAGATTTCGCCGGAAGCCGGTGCTTACGACTGGGCAAGCCAGAAGGCGCTCTTCGAGGCGGGCCGAATTGCGATCTTGCACGATGAGTTCCCGCAAGCGAACGTCTGGGAGCTCGGCGAGACCAAGTTGCCATTCAACCTCGGCGTCGCGCAGGCTCCTGCGACCGCGGATGGCGGCAAGCAGACCACCATGGGCAACTTCGGCTATGCCTCCATTTCGGAAAAGAGCCCGAACAAAGAAGCTGCCTGGGAGTTCATCAAGTGGTGGGCCAGCGCCGATGTGATCAACCCGTATGCGGCCAAAATTGGTCTGCAGGGTGTTCGCACCGACTCGACCCCACCGTACGAGAGCAAATTGCTCCAGCAGGTTCAGGCCGAGTTCGTGCCTTCCGTGCAGGGCGTTCAGATTCACGAAAACTACTACCAGATGCTGACCAACCTCTGGCCAGAGGTCGAGAAGGCATACCGCGGCGAGCAGACCGGCGCAGAAGCTGCCGCCAAGGCTGGCGAGGCTATCGCGGCGCTCATTTAGTTCAGTGAGTTCGGGGGTGCGGGTGAATTGCCCTCACCCTCGCCCCCTCTCCCGCATTCGGGAGAGGGGAGTATTGCCTGTCAGCTGTTCGCTGGCGGCTCGTCTTTAGGAGTATTGATGCGGCTCTCGGCGGAAGAGCATCGACGCCTGCGTCGAAATTACAAATTGCGGCGCACACTGACCGCCTACGGGTTCCTGCTGCCCAACGCTTTCTTCTTCATCGCGTTTCTGCTCATTCCTGTGGTCTATCTTTTCTATTTGACTTTCCATAATGGCGGTATCATCACTCCCGCCGAAAATGTAGGACTCGATAACTGGAAAAAGCTCTGGGGTGATGAGTTGATCATCACCGCGATCAAGAACACCGCGTATTACTGCCTGATCGCGATCCCCTCGGTCTTTATCATCGGAATGGTGCTCGCGTTGTGCCTGCAAAAAGTCACTCGCGGCGGTCAGGTCTTCCGCTCGATCTTCTATGTTCCAACGCTCACACCGTACGCGGTTGCAGCGTTGATCTGGCTCTTCATGTTCCAACGGGACTTCGGTGCGCTCAATCTGGCGCGCGATGTTGTTGGGCTTCCGCCCCGCAACTGGCTCGGCGATACCAGTCTGGTCATTCCTTCGATCGCGATGCTTGAAGTGTGGCGTGGCGCCGGCTACTGGACGCTGCTCTTTTTGGCGGCGTTGCTGGCGTTGCCGCGTGAGCTCTATCAAGCAGCGACCATCGACGGCGCCAATGCCTGGCAGCGCTTCATTCACATCACTCTGCCGCTGATGCGCCCGACCTTTTTCTTTGCGGTGGTGATGGCGACGATCTGGAACTTTCAGCTCTTCGATTCGGTCAGCATTCTCACCGATGGCGGCCCCGCAAATGCCAGCGTGACCGTGGTTTGGTACATCTACAAGGCGATGTTCCAGTTCAATGACAAAACAGGCTTTGCCGCCGCCCTCAGTTTCCTGCTGCTCATGCTCATTCTCGTGCTCACGACGATCGAAATCCGCCTGCTTCGGAAAAAACCATGATGTCACCTTCACTCCTGGAGCGCCTGGCGATTGGCAAATTCATCAGGATGGCACCACCTCACAATCGACATGTTGAGGAACGAAACATCCCGCCGCTAAGCTGTTTCTTTTTGGAAGTTCGACCGGCCCGAGATACTTACGCCTTCCGGGGAGATCCTTCGTTCATCAGGATGACGAAGGAGAAAGTGAATGTTATGAACTATTTCCGGTCAGTTTTCGTCTTGCGCCGGATGCTTTCACGTGGCCATTGAAACCCGATTCGAAGAACTCGAACCGGATCTGCAAACGCGCCAGGTGGCGAAACCGCGCCCCTTTTTTCGCGCGGACAACGCCTATATGATCATGACCTACGGAATTCTGATTCTGGCGACACTGATCGCGATCGTCCCATTTCTCTACGTCATTTCGACGTCGTTTAAGGAGACCCGCTCGCTTTTCAGCTATCCGCCGCGTTGGATTCCTGACAACCCGACCACTGTCAACTATCGAAAACTCATCTCCGAGCATCCATTTGAGCGGTGGTTGCTCAACTCCTTCTTTGTCGCCACCGTTGTCACCGCGATCAAGGTGATCATCGATTCGATGGCCGGGTATGCCTTCGCTAAGATGCGGTTTTCCGGGCGCGATAAGCTCTTCATGCTCGTGTTGCTCACCCTCATGATTCCCTTTTCGGCAACGCTGATTCCGCTCTACATCATCGTGCGTGAACTCCACATGACCAACTCTTACTGGGGGTTGATTCTGCCGCCGCTCGCGAGCCCGATCGGGATTTTCATGATGCGGCAGTTCATCGAGACCCTGCCGGGCGATCTCGAGAATGCCGCTCGGCTTGACGGTTGCACCGAGTTCCAGATTTACGTGCGCGTCATCCTGCCATTGATCAAACCCGGCCTGGTCGTGCTTGGTGTTTTTACCTTCATGAATCAATGGACAAGCTACCTTTGGCCACTTGTGGTCAACACCAAACCGGAAATGATGACTCTGACTGTCGGTATTCAGAGTCTTCGCTCTCTCTTCACGGTCGACTGGGGAATTCTCTCCGCGGGCGCTGTCCTCTCGATGTTGCCACTCGTTCTCGTTTTCATTTTCCTGCAGCGCTACTTCATTGCTGGTTCGATCGCAGGAGCATTGAAAGAGTGATGAGCCGCACGCTTCAAGCTCCAAGCTACAAGGAGCACCACCAGGTTCGAGTCAAATGCTTGCAGCTTGAGGCTTGCAGCTTGGAGCTTTCGAATGGCCCGCGTTGAATTCGTTGAAATTTCGAAGCGATATGGGGATTCAGGAGCGGTCACGAACGTCAATCTGACGGTCGAGGATCATGAATTTCTCGTCCTGCTGGGACCATCCGGCTGTGGCAAGAGCACGCTGCTCAAGATGATGGCCGGGCTGGAAGATGTCAGTGATGGTGAAATCTACATCGACGACAAAATGGTCAATTACCTGCCGCCGGCGCAGCGAAATGTCGCGATGGTCTTCCAGAACTATGCGCTCTATCCGCACATGACCGTGTACGACAACATCGCGTTCCCCCTGAAGATGACCGGTGTTTCCAAAGAGATCACGAAGCAAAAGGTGACGAACGCCGCGCAAGTGCTTGGACTCGATCCATACCTGGACCGGCGCCCGGAACATCTCTCCGGCGGTCAGCGTCAACGGGTCGCACTCGGACGCGCGATCGTTCGTGAACCAGCCGTCTTTCTAATGGATGAACCGCTTTCGAATCTCGATGCTCAACTGCGTGTGCAAACGCGGGAAGAGTTACTGCGCCTGCATTCGCGGCTTCAAACCACAACGATTTATGTCACACACGATCAAATCGAGGCGATGACCATGGGCCATCGGATCGTGGTCATGCGCTCTGGATTGGTGCAGCAGGTCGGGAAGCCACAGGATGTGTACGACTACCCGGTCAACACTTTCGTCGCTGCATTTCTTGGCAGCCCGCGTATCAATCTCCACTCGGGCAGACTTGAGGCGGATGGGGACCGCCTGCATTTCGTCGCTGGCACGATCCGCATCCCGCTCTCCGATCGTCTCGCATCTCTTGGACGCAGCTTGACATCCGGAGCTGAGGTCGCGATCGGGGTTCGCCCGGAAGACATCGAAGTCGATCTCGAAAGCACGTCGCAGCCTGCAAATGAGGTTGCGTTATTGTCTGCGAAGGTCGCGCTTGTCGAACCGGTCGGATCCGATCTCTATGTCAATGCATCGAACGGGGATGCGACCTGGATGGCGAGAACCGACCCGCGACTTCCTGTGCGGCGCGGCGCTGAGGTCACCCTGGCGCTCAATCTCAAACATGCTCATCTCTTCGGTCCGGACGGACGGAATCTGGCGGCAGAGTAGCCGTACGAACCAGTAGAACGAACCGCGCGGCACGGGAAGGCGCTGTGCTCTCCCGTTCGCATTTCGCAATCCGGGGTCAGTCATGCCACTCTCAGCGCAACAATCTCGGTCAATTATCGATACCGTTGAATCGCTTCGTGATGATCTGATCGGGCTCACGCGAGCTCTGGTCAGTTGTCGAACAGACAGCCAGAGTGAGAACAATCCTGACTTCGATCCGGAAATCGCGCGTTGCCAGGAGTTCATCGCGAATCACCTCTCGGCAAGCGGACTTACCCTCGAGTGCTGGACGGAGGACGACCGCTACCCGGTTGTCGCTGCTAAGTTGGCGGGTTCGGGTGGTGGGAAATCGCTGGCGATCAACGGGCACGTCGATGTTGTGCCAGTCGGCGACACATCCGCCTGGTTGCACGATCCGTGGGCCGGCGAGATCAGCGAAGGCAAACTCTGGGGTCGTGGATCGACGGATATGAAAGGCGGGGTCGCGGCTGGAATAGTCGCGATCAAAGCGTTGAAACAAGCTGACATTCCGCTCGCAGGTGATCTCTGGATGCACGTTGTCTCCGATGAAGAGGTCGTCGGGTTCAGTACACGTCGGGTCATTCAGAAGATGCCTCGCGTCGATGCCGTGATCAACGCTGAACCGACCAATCTCAACATCATGCCCTGCGAGGGCGGTCTCATTCATTTTCGGATGGAGTTCGAGGGCCGCGAGAGTCACGCCGGGAATCGATACATGAGTGTCCACGCTGGGGGACTCGGTGATCGCGCGGGAATCAATGCGATCGAGAAAGCACTCAAGGTTGTCACCGCGTTGCAGGAACTCGAGCGACAGTGGGGCAACCTGCGGTCGCATCCGATGTTGCCACCGGGATTCAACACGCTCCTGCCAGGAATGATCTCGGGCGGACCCGGCGGTGGCCACGATGGGCATGTCAACCTGATCGCCAACCCGGGTACGTCACCGAACTACTGCTCGGTCGAGTACAACGTCTGGTACCTGCCACAGGAGAATTTCGAGCAGATTCGCGACGAGATCGAGGCGTTCGTACTCGATACCTGCCGCACCGACCCCTGGTTGAAAGCGCATCCGCCGCGCTTCACCTGGAAACTGCGCAATATCTTCTTCCCACCGGTCAATACCTCCCCGGATCATCCGCTGATCCAGGGCCTGGTTACATCACTCGGAATACTGGGACTGCCGGCAGATATTACTGCGTTCACTGCCGCGTCAGAACTTGCCTGGTACGCCGAGCGAGGAATTGATGGCACGATTTTCGGCCCCGGTCGGATCGCGCAGGCACATAGTCCGAACGAGTATGTCGAGATTGAACAACTCGTGAATGCCTGCAAAGCGTTGGCTCTATCCGCGGCCGGCTGGTGTCAAAAGACGTAATACGGCCAGGAGATGTATTACAATTTGACGAGGGAATACATGCACAGTTTGTAGAACTGGATTGCGTAGGAGTCAAGTGATGTCAATACCCTCCTCAAGTCGGATAACGTCAAAAGGACAGATAACCATCCCTGCCGAGATCAGGCAGCGCTTTGGTGCGATTCCTGGTGGTCTCGTCCAGTTCGAAGAGCGAGGAGGTGAACTCATTCTCCATGTGCGTCGCTCCAGAGTAGATGAATTTTTTGGGATGGCGAAGGGGAAGATCGCACCAATGACCGACGAGGAGCTTGATCTCGTGGTTGAGGATGCATTCACCCAGGGGATGCTGGAGCGAGGGAATCGACGGTAAAGGCGAAATCGAATGACAGAGATTCGATACCTGGATACGAGTGTTCTCCTGCGCTATTTTCTCGACGACGATCCTCCGAGATCGGAATCGGCTCGGGAACTCCTGAGAAGAATTGATAGTGGGAACGAACAGGTAACAACATGTTCCGTTGTTTTGTTCGAAGTGATCTTCACCCTTCAGAAATCAGCGAGACTGACGAAGGCAGAAATTCGCGATGCGATCACGTTCATTCTCGATCTGGACGGATTCAGATTTTCGGAGTCACACATCTTTGTCGCGGCGCTGGAACTGTTTGTCGAAAAGAACATTGCTTTTGGTGATGCGTTCATCGCGGCATCAATGATTGAAGAAGGAATCCAGGAAGTTTTCTCATTCGATTCGCACTTCGAGCGAGTTCCTGGAATCCGACGGTTCCTGCCGCAATCGAGTAACTAGATGATGCAATGCACCTAATAATCTTTCATCGCCCTTGCGCGAGGTTCATCGAGGCGTGACGTAGCTAACAATGCCTCGAGAGCGGACTCTAGCGTCGATAGCGACTGACTGTCCCCATGGAGTCGTTCAATAGGCCGCGGTCGAATTGGGTCTGTTCGTTGTCGCGAGGGTTTTGAAGCTACAAGAAGTCTTCCATTTTCCGCACATCTCGAATTGATGCGAGCTTTTGGTTCACCACTTCGACGACCTCACCCAGCGGCACGAAGGTGGCCGAATCTTCGGTTCTGCCTTTCAATTCGGCATTGCCCTCTTTGAGGGTGCGCGGGCTGACCGAAATGCGGATCGGATTCCCGATCAGATCGGCGTCGTTGAACTTCACCCCGGCGCGCTCGTCTCGATCGTCATACAGCACGTCGATTCCCGCGGCGGTAAGTTCGGCGTAGAGCAAGTTCGCCGCGGCATTCGTGACCGCGTCATCGGCCTTGCCTAACGTCAGCAGCGAGACCGCAAAGGGCGCGACCTCGACTGGCCAGATGATGCCTTTTTCGTCGTAACACTGTTCGACGATCGTGTCAGCGGCCCGGCCGGAGCCGATTCCGTACGAACCCATCACCACCGGTTTGGTCTGTCCTTCAGCGTCCAGGAAGGTCGCGCCAAACGATTCGCTATAGCGGGTTCCGAGCTTGAAGATGTTTCCAATTTCGATCGCGCGATCCGCTCGCAGGGCTGCGCCGCAGATTGGACATGGGGCGCCTTCCCACGCGTTTGCGATATCGGCCACCACATCGGCCTGGTAGTCTCGTCCAAGATTGACGTTTTTCAGGTGGAAACCGACCTTGTTTGCACCCGCGACCAAATTCCGCGCGTCACGAACGCTTTCATCGACCACGATGAAGGCATCGTGCACGCCGACCGGGGAACCGTACCCGGCCTCCGCACCGATTGCGTGAATCTCTTCGATCGTGGCTGGCGTCAGGCCCTGCTCCTTGACCGCCTTTCGCAGCTTGGTCTCGTTGACATCCAGATCGCCTCGGATGACGACGAAAATGAAACGACCGCTGGCACCCTTGAAGAAGACGGCCTTCGCTGTTTTCGACTTCGCCACACCAAGAAAATTCGCCAGAGATTCGATCGTCGTTGTGTCCGGAGTCGCAATCTCCTCCATCGGGAGAAGTTCCTCATTCACTGGCGCGTCCCTTTTGAAAAGCGCGACCTCGCGGTTCGCGGCATAGTCGCCATTGGGGCAGATGAAGATGGTGTCCTCGCCATTGGGTGAGAACCCCATGAATTCGTGGGAGGCGGTTCCGCCCATCATGCCGGTATCGGCGCTGACCACGATGAAATTGAGTCCACAGCGAGTGAAAATCTTCTCGTACGCCTCCCAATGAAGCTGGTAGGCGACATCGAGACCCGCGTCGTCGGCATCGAGCGAGTAGGAATCCTTCATCGTGAATTCGCGAACGCGGATCAGGCCACCACGCGCCCTCGGTTCATCGCGCCACTTCGTCTGCAAGTGATAGATGATTTGCGGCAACTGCTTGTACGAGTTGATCTCTGACCGCGTGAGATCGGAGACGACTTCTTCGTGGGTCATGGCGAGCACCATGTCGCGGTCGGCGCGGTCTTTGAATCGGCTGAGTTCCGGACCCACCTGATACCATCGCCCCGATTCCTTCCAGATATCGGCAGGATGCACGACGGGCATGTACATTTCCTGCCCACCGATCGCGTCCATCTCCTCACGGATGATGTTTTCAATGTTGCGGATGACACGCCACCCCAGAGGCAGCAGAGAGAAGATGCCGGAGCCCAGTGGGCGAATCATCGCCGCCCGAACCATCAACTGATTGCTCAGTAGTTCGACATCACCCGGTGCTTCCCGAAGAGTCCGGCCAAAAAGATTCGACATCCGCATGTGATTGGTCATCCTGTGGGCCATGTGGCCACGATGAGGGGCCATCCGGCCCACAAGCTACCTGAGCAGGATATGATGAAGCTGACACCGTTGGCAACACACGACAGCACCTGAGCCATCATCCGCCTCGTCCACTCAAATGGAATGGTTGCGGATCAGCACAGAGCTCCAAACAGTCATCCGAACGGAGAAGCAAGACAACGGAAGGAGATGACACATCATGCAATCGATCGCGCCTTCTGAATTGTGGCTCGATACCGGTATTGAAGATCCCCAAGCGGAACGGCTCTATCGCGCAAAGTATCTCGCCGATGGCGTCAGGGGTTTCGATGCGATTACGGACGCCGAAATCGCATCGTTCCACGACACCGGTTTCCTCGTGGTGAATGAAGCGTTCACGCCCGAAGAGGTTCAGGCGGCCCTGGACGGCATGATGGATTTGATCGACGGCGTTTACCCCGAATTTCATGGAATCCAGTTCGAGGCAAAAGCGAAAGATCTGTTGCCGACAATGTCACCTGAGCTGAAGCAGGATGTCGTTCGTAAACTCATGAGTTTTGTTGAATACGATAGCCGGATGAAGGCGATGTCCGCGCACCCGGCGCTGTTGTCAGTGATCAGCCGAATGATGGGCGAAACGCCTGAAATCTTTCAGGATATGGCGCTGATCAAACCACCGTTGATCGGGCGTGAGAAACCATGGCACCAGGACATCGCTTTTTTCGCGCTGCCCGGAAGTGCCACCGTGGTTGGAGTCTGGATTGCGCTGGATGAAGCCCTGATCGTAAATGGTTGTATGCATGTCATTGCCGGGTCTCATCTCGCTGGTCCGATTCCCCATTTTCAACGCCGTGACTGGCAGATTTGCGATTCAGATGTCAGCGAGGACGTTGTGGCCGTGCCGCTCAAGCCAGGTGGGTGCCTCTTTTTCCACGGGTTGATTCATCATGGCACTCCTCCGAGCCACTCCTCACTGCGGCGTCGTGCCGTGCAGTTTCACTACAAACCGGCGAGTGTCGCGTACACCAGCGAAGAGGAGCGACTGGCGCTCTTCGGCAGTGAAGGCAAGGACGTCACCTGCTGACCCACTGCAACCACCGCGCGAAGAAGTAAAAATGATGCCGAAGACGAAGTCCTCCCCTCCGTTTGAGTTCGCCGCAATTGGACTCGCTTTCGGCCCGGCTGTTGCGCAGGGGTTCTCTCGCTTCGGGTATGCGCTACTGGTCCCTGGGGTGCGTGCCGATCTCGGGTGGTCGTTCGCGCAAGCTGGCGGCGCGATGTCGGCCAATGCCGCCGGCTATCTCGCCGGGGCATTGATCGTCAGCCGGGGCGCAGCTCGAATCGGACTTCGCCCGGCGTTCGCGGTTGGGCTGATCGGGGTGATGGTCACCCTCTTCTGGTCGGCCTTCGCGTCCACGTATGAAGTCGTTCTCTCCATCCGCTTTCTTTCCGGGATCGCCGGCGCGATCGCCTATGTTGCCGGTGGAGGGATCGCGGCGCGTCTGGTTTCCGTCCCCGGACGCGCCTCGCCGCTCTCGATCTATTTTGCGGGTGGTGGAATCGGGATCGCGCTCTCGGGAGTTGTGATTCCATGGCTCGTCGGAGAGACCGGGGTCGATTGGCGGCGTGGCTGGATAGGGCTGGGGCTTCTCGCCGTCATTTGTTCGGTCATTGCCTGGTCATCGTCCGACGTTCACAACAAACCACTCGAGCACCGCGATCAGCGAATTGGCGGCACGACCCGATTGACCGCGATTCATGTCGCCTACGGACTCTTCGGGGCGGGATACATCGCCTACATGACATTCGTGATCGCACTGCTGCGTGATCGCGGTTTTGAGAACTCCTTCCGGTCGCTCTTCTGGGTCATCCTTGGACTTGCAGCCGCTGGTTCGTCACCATTTTGGGGTCGATTACCGAAACGATTGCGAGGTCGCCGCGAATTCGCGCTGGTGAATGCCACGACTGCGCTCGGCGTCCTGATCATCATCCCGTTTCACAATGCGTGGGCCGCGGTGCTCTCCGCGATCATTTTTGGCGGGTCATTCCTCGCGGTCGTCGGAGCGGTGACATCGTTGGCACGATCGCTGGTTCCTTCGACGCGCTGGACTCACGTGATCGGAACGCTTACAGGTGCCTTTGCTTTGGGTCAGTGCACTGGCCCGGTCGTTTCCGGTCTCCTTTCGGACCGACCTGGCGGCGTCGAAACCGGTCTCTGGCTCTCACTTTCCCTTCTACTGGCTGCAGCAGTCGTGGCCCTGTTTCAATCAGATGCAATTGGAACATTGCCGAAAGAATCATCGTAGTTCCAGGTCGCCCTACTTGCGATCCTCGATAGTTCCCCTATGATACGAAGCAGTTCTCCAGAACGAATGTCTTGAGCGAGACGTGATTGCCGGGAGCGTCGATGATGGCTGCATTGTCCTGTCAGGAGAATCGTACGCGCGTAACCCTCATGTTTTCCCGGATCAGTTGGGTTCTCGTGGCAATTTTGCTCATGGCCACGGTCGTCTTCACTGCGGGCACGGTCAGGGCCCAGGACGCGACATCTGAAGCCGAAGTGACCGCGGCGGCAGAGTCGCCACCCACTGCCTCTGCCGGTGGAGTCGTTATCGTTCCACCCATCACTATCAACAATTCCAGCGCTCCGGTCATTGTATTGGGGACACCGGGTTCTGGAGATGGACTCTCGTCGCGAGCTTTTGACGAAAAGCATCCAAAGTACGATCTCATCATCAGACTCTCTCTTATCGGTGGAATCTTCCTCTTTGCGTTCGTGGCAATTCTGCTGCTTTTTCGTTACCTTCAGAGCGGACTTGACAAGAGTTTCACCGCAATCGCGAAAGCGAATGGTCACGTTTCAGTTGTCACAATCGCTCCGCTCGCCACGACGCAGGGACCGTCAACGGCCTTGTTCAGAAGTGCGGATGCGCTCGTCCCACCGACATTGATCGTCTCGGGACCGACCGAAGTGACAGTGGGCAAGTCCGCGGTGTTTTTGGCCAGGTTCGAGCCAGAAGGGCGAGAGACGGAATCGATCTCGTGGCAACTTAGCAAGGTTGACGGACCTCCAACACCCGC
>Ga0105046_10008824_pt1 | contig 15823 bp, 11 predicted proteins | sample MAT03_FD_78385 | JGI IMG/M metagenome (GOLD analysis project Ga0105046, IMG submission 78385) | Freshwater microbial communities from Lake Fryxell liftoff mats and glacier meltwater in Antarctica - MAT-03 (megahit assembly) | ecosystem: Environmental > Aquatic > Freshwater > Ice > Liftoff...
ATCTGTGCGGTTGTACGTCACCGCTGCCTGCTCCGGCGTGGTGGCCGCGGGGTCGTTGACAAGCACATTGCCGTTGGCGTCAATGCCACGGATGACGATCAGGTGACCATCAGTAGCCGGATACGGCGCGCCGCGTAATTCATGTGGTTTGGTTGCAATGGAGATCACCAGCGGCCAGCCGAGGATGAGGTAATCCTCAACCTCGCGCCACGTACCGATGCGAGTGACGAACCCCGGCGTGCCAGAGGAAAATGCCGCCTGCACGTTGCGTGGCCAGTTGCCGTAGAGATCATGCCGCGCGTCGTACGCCAGATTGGCCATCGAGAGCACATCGATGCTGGAGCCATACGCCGCCAGCACCATGCTGACCGATGTTGGCGAGCAGATGCGCCCGGCGATCTCGCGCCGCTCTGTCTTCTGGCTGCGCAGCGGCACCGCCAGTGCCACGCGCGCCGGCTGCGCGCTGTCCGCTAGTGGCATGCCCGTGCGAAAAGTGCCCGGCCCAGTATTGATATCCCCCCCATACCGCGCATCAGCTGCGGCAGAACTCGAAAACGTGAGCGCCACGCGTTCGATACTGCTTTTCGCCGTGGCGGCCTCTGCGCTGCCAGTTTGGGCCAGCGTGATGCGATACTGCGCGTGCGTAAAGCGGCTGCCAACGCTGGCCACAAAGAAGTCAACATCAATCTTGCCGCCAAGGCGAGTCGCAGGTGCTTTGCGCACGGGTACGTCCATCTCAAAGCTCGTCACCAGTTTCTCATTGGCATCGCGCCCTGTTGGCCCAGGCCAATCTCCCACAAACAGCCACGGCGACCAGCTCACCTCCGGCTCGCCCGCACCCACCCGCATCTCGATGACCGCACTTTGCCCTGTCTGCGTACGGATGTTCCACGAGAGCAGCGCCTCATCGAACGCAAACGCGCTTTCGATCGGCTCCGAGGTGTACACGCTGGCCGCACTTGCTGCGCCAAAGGAGAAGTACTCCGGCTGCTGATGCATCATCAGTTGCCTGTAGCTTGATGCCAGCACTTGCCCCTCCGCAGCTGTCCGCTCGCCCGCACTACAACCTGCCAGCCCGGTCGCCACGGCGACCAGACCACCCATAACACCCACCCTCATCACACCGCGTAAACCTTGAGATTCTCGCACGCTCATTGCCAAGACTATCCCTCGCCGCCACCGCTCACATGCGTCGCTGTGCGCTCCCCTCCGACCTCCCCCCTCCCACCTGCCCCCTGCCCCCCGCCCCCCGCTTACGCTGGGCCGATATGTCAGCACCCGCGCCCCATCACCATCTCCCCGGCATGCTCACCAGCGCACAACGGCGCGAGGTTGCCTCCGCCGCGGCGGCCGCCCTCGCCGAATCCGCGAGCAAACTTGCACTTCTGCCCGTCACCGTCGGTTTCGACGGCTTCATTGACTCGATCATCCACGTTGTCGATCAACGCCGCAGCATGGAGGATGCAGACTTCACCGCCATTGGCACTATTGCCGACCTTGCAGCGCGCATCGGTGCTGCGGCAGGCAAAAGTGCCAATCTCGAACTGGTCATTACCGAGGAGCGCTTTGGCGGCAATGGCCCCCTGCTTGCCGGTGGCCTGGCCCAATTCGGCTTGCCCGTCAAATACATTGGCGCTGTCGGCGCCGATGGTGACCCGTCACGGCCCCACCCCGTCTTTGCCCCCTTCACAGAGCGTGTGCTCAATAATGGCGGCAGTGTCATTCCCCTGGCCCCGCCCGCCCGCACCGATGCGCTGGAATTTGCCGATGGCAAGCTGATGCTCGGCAAGCCCGCCAATCTCCATGGCATCACCTGGCCAGCCCTGATGAGCACCTTCGGCCGCGAGGCGCTCATCAGCCATCTCGGCTCGTGCAAGCTGCTGGGATTAGTCAACTGGGTGATGATGCGCGGCGCCCAAGGCATCTGGGAGGGGCTCATCGCTGATGTTCTCTCACAACTGCCGCGCTCGGGCGCTCGGCCACGCCTCTTCTTTGACTTGTGCGACCCCGCCAAGCGCACCGATGGCGATGTGAAGCTCGCACTCGAGACCATCTCGCGCATCGCCGCGCTTGTTCCCGTCACGCTCGGGCTGAATCTCTCCGAAGCGCAGCGCATCGACGATGTGCTGGGGCTGGCCATGCTCAACTCCTTCATCGGCGTTGACGATGCCAGCAACGCCTCACTTGCCGCCGCCGCCGCGGCCATTGCGAGCAAACTTTCGCTCGATAGCGTCGTCATCCACCCCCGCCACGGCGCAGCCGCGGCGTGTCGCGATGCCAGCGGCGCACTACAGAGCGGCTGGTTCACCGGCCCGATGGTGCGCCACCCGCGGCTCTCCACCGGCGCGGGCGATCATTTCAATGCCGGCTTCTGCCTGGCCCAGCTGCTCGGCCTGCCAGTGCATCAGGCCTTGGCTATTGCTACATGCACCAGCGGCGCATATGTGCGCGATGCGCAGTCCCCAACCATTGTGCGGCTCTGTGAGCTGCTGGCCGATCTGCCTGACCCCGAGTAGGGCCGCGCGCCAAGGATGGCTCGCGAGTGAGCCCGTCACACCTGCCCTCCCGCCCTCCACCTACCCTCTCGCCCTATGCCCGCAAACAAACCACGGCCGATCATCGGCGGTAACTGGAAGATGAACACCGACCGTACCTCCGGCCTCGCGCTGGCGCAAGGTACAGCGCGGCTCGCCAAAGCGGTCGAGCAGACGGTGGATGTCGCCATCTTCCCCCCGGCGGTCTACCTGCCCCTGATCAGCCAGGTGCTCTGCGATGCATCCAGCAAGGTCATTTTGGGTGCCCAGAATTGTTACATTGGCGAGAAGGGCGCGTTTACCGGAGAAGTTTCCGTATCCATGCTCAAGGATGTTGGCGTCTCTGCCGTGCTGGTGGGCCACTCGGAGCGTCGTCATCTCCTGCACGAGGGTGACGATCTGCTCACCGCCAAGGTCGACACCGTACTCGGCGCAGGGCTGACATGCGTGCTCTGCATTGGCGAGAAGCTCGAGCAGCGCGAAACCGGCCAGACCGATCGCGTCAATGAACTTCAGCTTGAGCGCGGCCTCAAGCACACGAGCATCGATCAGCTCGCGCGCGTCATCATCGCATACGAGCCAGTCTGGGCCATCGGCACTGGCAAAACCGCCTCAAATGAGGATGCCGAAGCAGCACAGGCGCACATTCGCACGGTGCTTGCCGCCATGTTCTCCACTGATGCCGCGGCTGCCGTGCGCATCATGTACGGCGGCAGCATGAACGCCGCTAACGCTACCGCCCTGCTCGCGCAGCCCAACGTCAACGGTGGCCTCATTGGCGGCGCATCGCTCAAGATTGACGAGTTTGGAGCCATCGTCACCTCGGCGGCCCACGCGCACGCATGAGCGGGCCACACGAAAGAGACACCTCGCACGGGCCGCGCGCCGTCGTGCTGCTCTCCGGCGGCCTTGATTCGGCCACCGTGCTGGCCATCGCCCGCGCCGAGCACCTCGCCTGCCACTGCATCTGCTTTGACTATGGCCAGCGCCATCACTGGGAGCTGCCATGCGCACAACGTGTGGCCCAGCAACTCGGCGCGGCATCCATTCGCACCATCAAGCTCGATCTGCGCTCGATCGGGGGCTCAGCCCTCACGACCGATGACATCGCCGTGCCGAAAGATGCGTTTTCTGCTGCTGGCGAGGTGCCTGTTACCTACGTACCGGCCCGCAATCTGATCTTTCTCTCTATCGCCTGCGGGCTGGCGGAGGTTGTTGGTGCTCGCGATGTCTTCATCGGGGTTTCCGCGGTGGATTTCTCCGGCTATCCGGATTGCCGGCCCGAGTTCATCGAGAGCTTTGAAAACACTGTCAACCTGGCCACGCGCATCGGCGCGGCAAGCCCCGGCCCGGCCCTGCGCATCCGCACGCCACTAGTGGCCATGAGCAAGGCCGAGACCATTCTCGCGGGCAGCCGCCTCGGTGTGGATTACTCGCTAACGCACTCGTGCTACGACCCCGTCGTCAGCCCCGGCGACTCGGCACACGCTCCGATCGTCCTCGCGTGCGGGCACTGCGATTCATGCGTGCTGCGCCGCCGCGGCTTTGCGGAGGCGCGGGTGCCAGACCCTACCCGCTACGCTCCGTAGCGCATGACGAATCAGCCGACAAGTCCTACCGGCCTGCCTCTACCCGTGCCCTCGCCCGGGCCCTCGCCTCTGCCTCAGCCCCTCCCGCCGCCGCCCGGCGAGCGCACGCTCTCGCTGCGCGTGATGACCATGCCCAAGGACACCAACCAGTACGGCACCATCTTCGGCGGCGTCATTCTCTCGCTGATCGACCAAGCGGGCTTTGCGGAGGCCCGCCGCCACGGCATGCATCGCTGGGTCACCGTTTCGGTCGATGCCGTGCAGTTCAAACAGCCGGTCCATCTGGGAGACATGGTCGAGTGCTACACCCGCATCGAGCGCTTTGGCACCTCTTCAGTCACCGTCGCTGTTGAAGTGCTCGCGCAGCGTTACTTTGGCGGCCAAACCGTGGAAGTTACCACCGCGCGGCTGACCATGGTCTCCGTTGACGAGACGGGCAAGGCCATTCCCTTCCGCTCAGAGCCCACTGTTGGAAGGAGCTAAGCACCCTAGACCCCGCCGCGGCGCCTAGTATCTTTCCGTCTTCTGCGGCCGCATAGCTCAGTTGGCTAGAGCACAGTCCTCACACGACTGGGGTCACAGGTTCAAGTCCTGTTGCGGCCATTTCGATGATTGATCGCTGCTCGCTCTGCCGCTGTGGGGCCAACGCGGGGCGAACGCGGGCAAAAGTGGTTATCAGACGCACAAACGACATCTTCTCCCCGCCTCGACTGGCATATTTTGCACTCACCGGGGATTTTACGAATCCTGCGGAACCGCTTTGGCTTGACAAGCGCATCGATATGTGTATCTTTTTTTAAGGAATCGCCGCCGCCCATACGCGGAGGCATCGGGATGGGCGCGAGCGAGAGGGATAAGTTGGAGGGGCTTGAGTCGGAGGGCGATTGAACTGCAAAAACGGCTTCTCCGTTCTCCCGCTTCCTCTGCTTCAAACTTTCACTTCTTCGACGTCTCTTGTTCCCCCCCGCGGCGTGTGCTACGCCGCAACATCCTGACTGCCGACCTGATGACCGGCTTGTAAATCGTCATCTCCCCTTGGCCCCTTTCCCCCGCTCTTTGCTGCTCGATAAGTTTGTGTGCAAGGCGTTTGCGTTGGCTTTTTCCGGACTGGTCCTGCTGCTTTCGATTCTCCCTCAACCGCACTCATTGGCTCACGCCACTGATACCATCCGCGGAAGCAGCGTGTCACTCGGTTTGAACCTGACACGAACTAACTTTGCCGGTCGCGGCTTCTCTTCGGTGCCGGTTCCTTGCTCCGCTTTGCCTCGGCATTGAGCAGCAGGTAGTTTGCCCCGTAAGCCCACGATGGCCATCTGCCATCAGTTGCGACCACTGCTTATTCGCACGCATACAACCCATGTGCCCGTCACGTGCCGTTGCACCGGTTCGTGATTCATCGGGTCACCGTCATTGCCGCGACAGCCATGAGGTTTGATGCGGAATGACAATGTTGAAGACTGGATGGCTGCACCTACCCGCCGCCCCTCGGATGTTCCGAGTGTGGCCTGTGCGGGCGTGCGAAAAGAAACAATGAATGCTGTGACGAAGAAGCGGGTAGTGCTCGCTTCCACAGCGAAGTAACGGAGTTAGCTATGAAGAACGTCAAGAACACGCGTGGTTTCACCCTCATCGAGTTGCTGGTCGTGATCGCGATCATCGCCCTGCTCGTCGGCATTCTGCTCCCCGCCCTCGGCAAGGCCCGCGCCTCTGCCCGTCAGGTGAAGGACTCGAACGGCGTCAACCAAATGATCAAGGCCATGGTGACCTGGTCGATCAACAACAAGGACGATTACCCCGTCCCCTCAAAGCTCGACCGCAACAACAACACTGTTTCTGGCCCGTTGAGCACCGCCGCTGACCAGACGCCACAGCAGAACAAGGATACGACGGGCAACATTCTGTCGATCCTGATCTGGAATGCTTCGATCACCCCAGAACTTTGCGTCTCCCCCGCTGAAGTCGCCCCCGGCGTTCGCGTGGATGATGGATATCGTTCCGCGAGCCCTGATACTGGCAATGCAAACGGCCAGAACGCTGGCGCGCAAGCGGTAAACGCTCTGTGGGACCCTGGCTTCGCTGGCACCCCGATTGAAGCGGCAGCTGGCCGCAAGGCTCAGGGCGTCGGCAACAATTCATACGCCCACACGCTCATGATTCAGTCCACGGCCCGCGCAGCTAAGTGGCGCAATACCTTCAACAGCACCGAGGCCGCCTTCGGCAACCGTGGTCCGCAGTTTGCGGGCCAAACGGCCGCATCGAACGGAAGCGCCGGCCCGGGCGCCGATTATGTTGCTACGTTCCCCTCAGCTGGGTGGCAGCTCATCAGCACCGCCAACAACAGCACCGGCACGGGTTCTTACACCCTCGCCATCCACGGTGGCCGCAACACCTGGGAAGGTAACATTGGTTACAACGACAGCCACGTCACCTTCGAGACGCGCGCTGACCCAATCGAGACCACCTACCGCACCCGTCTGACCGGTGTCAACTCAACCCGCGCCGACAACATCTTTGTCGATGAGGGCGATGAGAACAATGGAACAGCTGCTGGCGACGCCGCTACCGCGCTCACCCGCAACCAGAATAACTTCATGCGGCCGGTTGCCACGCAAACCGTCACCGTCAGCGGTAATAACACCACCATCGGTGGCAGCATCTGGCGCGACTAAGCTCACGATCGGCTTACCGATTTTGATCTAACGCTGAGTATTTTGAGTTGTCGCAGCGGCACCCCTTACCGGGTGCCGTTGTTTTTTACCTTCCGCTCGCAACCCGACGCGCAGCGTTTTCACCTTGGTAACACTGCCATCTGGCATGTTGACGTTTTTCGGGTCTCGCTCTTCCATTCGCTGTTTGTACGGCATACCGTTCGGCGTACGTCCGGGGCTTACGCTATACTTCCTAAACTGTCCCCGCCCATGTCGGTTGCCTCCCGCCCCTCACGCCAGACCTGTACATTCCTGTGATGTGCGCCGCCGGTGGTGTACATCGCTCCCCTCAAGTTTTTCACAATTTCCCCGAGTTTTCCCTTTTCTCAGGAGTTTCGCACATGTCTCGCTCGCTCAACAAAGTCACGCTCATCGGCAACCTCACCCGCGATATCGAGATCAAGTTCACCCCCTCGAACATGGCCGTCGGCAACCTCGGCATTGCCCTCAACCGGGAGTGGACAACCCCCCAGGGTGAGAAGCGTGAGGAAGTCACCTTCGTTGACTGTGAAGTGTGGGGCAAGGCCGCCGAGATCCTCCAAAAGTACACGCGCAAGGGCAGCAAGGTCTATCTCGAAGGTCGCCTCAAGCTCGATCAGTGGAAGGACAAGACCGACGGCTCCAACCGCACTAAAATCAAAGTGGTAGTAGAGGACTTCATGTTCCTCGATGGCAAGGGCGACACTGCTGGCGGTGGCTCCGCTACCGGAGCGAACTCCGGTATGCCCAGCCGCGGCGGGCAGTTCGACGATGCCGGTGGCGATAACGGACCCTCTCCGACCCCCAACCAGACATCGGGCAGCCGCGGCGGCTACGCCGCGCCGTCGTCCTCGCCTGGCCGCAACTCACAGCCCGCCGAGGCCAGCGTGGGTGAAGACGACATCCCCTTCTAAGGGCGGCCGAAACACACGCAGGCAAACTTTCGCATTGGTTTCACGCTGGAATGTGAACCCTTACTCGCGCTGGCGTTCTACACCCACTAGGAACTCTCGGCCTGCAATCGTGCGAGGCACGAGATCCCTACGGAGTGCCTGACCCATGGCTCAGTTTGCCTCACGCGCCGGTCTATCGGGTTGCTTGCGCCCCAGCGGTGGCTCGTGGCCCGACTGCCCTTGGCAAGTACGCAGCCGCCGCGGCTTCACGCTCATTGAGCTGCTGGTGGTCATCAGCATCATCGGGGTGCTGCTGGCGATTCTGCTGCCTGCGCTGGCTGGCGCGCGGGCTGCGGCCAAGCAGACCGACTGCCTCAGCGATATGCGGCAGCTGGCCCTTGCGCTGAACATCTACGCCAACGACTACAAAGAGTCCTTCCCGCTGCCCAACTGGGGGCCGGTTGCGTCTGCTCCGGGCTGGCTGTATGGCCCCGGAGTTGACACTTCCAACTGCACAAGCGATGACCGCAAGACGGGCTCCATGTGGTCGTATCTTGAGCACGAGAAGGTCTATCGCTGCCCGAGCCACCCGGGGCCATACACCGGCACGGCCAACATGACCAGTTACATCATGAATGGTGCGGTCATTGGCTATGGCGCATCGCCGCGGCCTTACCGGCTCGGCAATTTTTCCAGTGATGCGGTGATTTTTTGGGATGGCAACGAGCAGCCCGAGTTTGGCCCGCCTTACAACGATGGTGCCAGCTTCCCGCGCGAGATCGTGCCAGGGCACCACGGAGAGTTTGTCACGTGTACCGCCGTTGACGGCTCAACGGTGACGATGAACCGCGCCGAGTTCTTCGCTCTGCGCGATGCGGCAACCAGGAACAAATTCTGGTGCAGCCCGAGATCCCCCACGGGCCGCTAAACGCCGCGACAGTTGCACAAACCAGAATCCGGACTGGTCTTGCCCAGATTGCCGCCCCTCGGCATTCAGAGCCAATTCGGCCTCTGTGCGGTGTGCGGCACCCTCGACCGACGGATCGGCGCCACCCTTCTAGCGGCAGGGCTTTGCTACACTCGGCCCCGCTTCTGCCGCCTGCGAAACCGCTTGCACGCCGAGGCCGGGATTGAGAGCCCAATCCAAAGCCCCGTCTACTTCAGGAACGTGTCCTTATGCCGCTGATGACTAAAGGTTTGGAAGGAATTGTCGCCTCTGAGACGCACATGTCTTTCATCGACGGTGAGAAGGGCGTGCTCGAGTACGTGGGCATCGCCATTGATGATCTCGCGCGGAGCAGCACCTTCGAGGAGACGACCTATCTGCTCTGGAATCGCAAGCTACCCGCTGCTCACGAGCTCGCCGCGTTCAGCGCGGATCTGCGCTCGCGCTATGCCCTGAGCGCGGGTATGACCGCCCGCATCTGTGCGCTGCCCAAAGCCGCGCAGCCGATGCACATGCTCCGCACGATGGTCTCGGCCCTGGCCCTTGACGATGCTGAGCCCAACAAGAACGACCCGGCCTCCGCTCGCGAGAAGGCGCTCAACATTCTCGCTCGCACACCGACGATCATCGCCACGTTTGATCGCTATCGGCGCGGGCTGCCGATCATCGCGCCCGATGCCAACGCCAGCTTTGCCGCAAACTTCTTGTACATGCTCAACGGCACCAAGCCCACAGCAACGATGGAGCGGGCGTTTGATGCGTGCATGATTCTGCACGCCGATCATGGGCTCAACAACAGCACCTTCTCGGCCCGTGTGATCATCTCCACAATGAGCGACATCTACTCGGCCATCACCGGTGCGATCGGATCGCTGCGTGGCCCGCTGCATGGCGGCGCCAACGAGGATGTGATGAAGATGCTCGCTCAGATCCCGACTGTGGATGCCGCCGAGACCTTCGTTCAGGAGAAGCTGGCCAGGAAGGACAAGATCGCCGGCTTCGGCCACCGCATCTACAAGGCCTACGACCCGCGGGCAACGTATCTCAAGACCTTGGCCAAGCAGCTCGCCGAGGACACTGGCAACTCCGACCTTTACGAAAAATCCAGCCGCATCGAGCAGGTCATGCTCCGCGAGAAGGCCGCCAAGGGCATCTACCCCAATGTGGACTTTTACTCGGCCACCACGTATCACTGCATCGGCTTGCAGCTTGACTTGTTCACGCCGATGTTCGCCATGAGCCGCAACGCCGGCTGGTGTGGCCACATCATCGAGCAACTCTCGGACAATCGCCTCTATCGCCCTGATGCTGAGTATGTCGGCCCGCACGCGGTGGCATACGTCGGCATCGCACAGCGCTAACGCTTGAGTCGGCCTCGATGCAACCAGCCGCATCAACTCGACGCCAGCGCGTGCTGATGCTCGCGCCATCCTTTCTGGCCGATCGCCGCCATAAGAAGATTCACGGCGCAGAAGTCTTCAACCTGCTGCTGATTGAAAAGCTCATCCAAGCGGGTGTGGATGTCACGGTGGGGGCCGAGCCCAAGTGGAAGCCAGACTTGCTGAGTCATCTCGGCCATCTGCTGGGACGGAAAGTTGCATCCGACCATGGAACACTCGCACTTCGCTATGGGCTGCACTTGCGCAAGCCCCTGCCCACCTCCCTCTCACTGCTGCCGCGGCTACTGACCGCCGGTAAGCACGATCTACTCATCGTCGGCAACGTCGCCCGCGGCTTGCTGCCCATCATCGATGTGCTGCATCGCACGGGCCGGGTCAAAAGCATTGTTTCCATTGTGCACCAGTTTCCGCGCCTCGCCTTCATTCGCGCTGCCGCTCGCTACGGCATGCAGTACATGGCCGTCAGCAATGCCGTGGCCCAGGCCATCCTCGAAGCGGGCGGCCCGCCATCTTTCGTAAGCTTTGGCATCTCCAACCCCGAGCTGTTCTTCCCCGCACCGGCCCGGCCGTGGAAGGAGCATGGCAACGTTCGCTTCGGCATCGTCGGCCAGCTTGACACACCATTCAAGGGCGGGGCCATGGCGCTGGAGGCGTGGGATCAGTTGTCAGCCGAGGTGCGGGCCCGCTGTCAACTGCACCTGTGCGCTTGGAAATCGCCGCCGCCAAGTGCGCAGGGCCGAGCCGATGTGGTGCTGCACCCGTGGCGTGCGCCGGGCGAGGTCGCAGCGCTCATGCGCACCTTTGATGTGCTGGTAGTGCCAAGCACCCTTGAGACGTTCTCGCAAGTGATGGTGCAGGGCATGCTCTGCGGGCTTCCGGTGCTGGCCTACAAACTGCCAGTGCTGGCCGAGAAGCTTGATACCGGCGGCGGTGCCATCTTCGCCAGTAGCAGCGAACTGGCCCTGCAAATGGCAGCGCTCGCCACGAATCCTGAGCAGATCGAGAGCATGGGTAACCGGGCCCGCGAAGTGGCGCAGCAGCGGTACATCTGGCGTGTTGAAGCATTTGTCCACCGATACTTGCAGCCGCAGTGAGACATTGCAGGCCCAAGAGGCCAAGGCCCACACGGCAAGGCCCGCTGCTCGTTGTGCCTATTCGGCTCTGTTTTGCAGCTCGATCGTCTCGCGGCGGGGCACTCTTGGCCCGCCATCCGTCGAAACATGACGCGCCGATTTAGGGCTCGACTATCTGGGCCAGACCTACTATCGTGCTGCCCAACCCTCGGCCGGGATGGCGAAATTGGCAGACGCACTACCTTGAGGTGGTAGCGCCCGCAAGGGCATGCAGGTTCAACTCCTGTTCTCGGCACTTTAAGACCCGCACGGCGTGAAGCGACGTGCGGGTTTTTGCATATGCACGCAGGAGTTAGCGCAGTGCTTGATGGGTCCTAGCGCTGCTTGGCGAGCAGCTCCTGCAGTTGTGTCCGCAGTGCGTCGTTCTTGCCCGCACTGTCGATGCGATCTTGGAGCATGGCTCTCACCGCCGCGACACCCTTTCGCTCGGCAAGCATCGCGCTGATCCAGCGCACATCGCGCAGCAGCAGTTCGTCTTGCCCCGATCGCGGATTGGCCACCAGCACATTGAGCAGCCGCTCGGGCATGACGCCGGCAGTTGGAGAGGTGCCCGCTACGCCATACTGGGCAAAAGCGAGCATCCAAAGCGCCTCGATGGGCTCGGCCTCGGCGCTGCGATCTGGGTTCAGCGCTGTTGGCCCCGTGGCTGAGAAAGCACCGGCATAGGCGCTGGCAAGCTCGGTCATTTCAACAAGTAAGCCGGCGCGAAAGGCCGCCATGGCTGCCAATCGAGTGACGAGCGCTAGCGCAGCTTTGTCCGAAGCAGGCGACGCAGCAAGTTTGCCCTCTGCGAGCGCTGCGGCCGCGAGCTTGGCTGCTTTCGCATCCTCGCCGCGCATGACAAAGCTCCAGGCGGCCAGCGCGAAGTCTTTTTGTGCCGCGGCGGTGCTGCCAACATCTTCAAGCGTGGTTGACAACTTCAACAGCGGATGGTCTTGCTCGATCGTGGTGCGCGCGGGCAGCGGAACGGCGGGCGCCCACGCGGCATCGCCAAGCACGGCGATGCGCCATGCCGGCGCACCGTCGATCCGGGCCGCCACGGCCAAAGGCCATCCACTCGCAAGCCGGGCCGCGAAATTCTGCGGCGGCACAAACGCCTGCAGGAATGGCTCGTGAACCGAGCCGACGTAGGCGAAACTGCCCCGGGCGAAGAATCGGCCGCTGATCGTCCACCAATTTTCGGGGCTGCGGGCCGACCATGAGTGAACGAAGGAGACGAAAGCCGGTCGAGCCAGCATGGGCACATCACCAGCGAGAGCCCGGCCGGGGAGCAGATCGAAGAAATCCGCGTTGCCAGAAGTGTTCACGAAAATGAACGATGTGTTTAGCCCGGCGCCGGTGGCGTTCAGCCATCCGGAGAGTGAACCGTCGGGCTTGATTCGCGCTATGGGCTTGGTCTTGCTCAGGCGCGATAAGGCATCAGCCGCTTTTGCCGAGCTGAAGTCGTTCCAGGGCTTTGTGCTCTCGTAGCCATCGAACAAGAACACGCCATCGGTCGGCAGGCAGACGGCGCACATGACCCGATAGAGGGCCTCGGCCAGTGAGGTCGAGCTGATCTGCCCTGCGTAGGCCCAACGATCAGCACCCGGCTTGCCACCGGCAGAGATTCGGCCCAGCAGATCGGTAAGCGCGAGGTTCTCACTGGGCTTGGAGACGAACGGACCCGCTCCGACCGGCGTTGCAGCGTCGCCCGCCTCAAAGCGCACCTTGACTGGCAACGCGGCGACGAGCGTGATCGCATCAACATCATCGCCCAGTGTGCTCCAGCGGAGCGAGGCGCGATCCATCGCGGCGGTGATCGTCTCGCTGATGGTGCGGGCGGCGCCTGAGGAGAGCTGGTCGTATTCCTTGGGCACCGAAACAAACACGACTGGCCCGCCGCGGGCGTGGGCGAGCCATGCCCCTGCGACTGCGATCGGGTCTGCAGGGTCAACGGCGACGGCGAAGGGGGTGAGCTTGCGATCGATCGGCGGCTTGGGAGCAGCGGGCAATACATTATCGGTGCTTGCGGGCGCGCCTGTTGCCAGCGCAGTCAGCAGCGCCTCTCGCCCGGCGCGCGAGGCCAGGGGAGGCAACTCAAACTTCAGACCGTCGCCGACGATGCGCACGGTGGCCGGCTGATAGACGCGAATGAAGCGGGCGATGTTTTCCGCGGCGAGATGTGTGCCATCATCGAGTAGAACAGGTCGCAAATGGCCGGGCGGGGCAGATTGCATCACCGCGACTGCCGCGGCCTCGGACTTTACAATCCACAGCTCGCTGAGCAGTTTGAGCTCGGCGTTTCGCCGCGCCAGCTCGCGTCCGAGACGAATGCCAGGGTGAGGCGCGCTAGCCGGTGCCACTGCTGGTGCGAGTGGTGATGCTGGTGCGGGGGCTGGAGCTGTCGTCGGTGCTGGCGGCGTGCTGAAACTGGGCGGCAGAGCACTTGCAAAGGTTAGTGGCAGCGCGAGTACAAGTGCTGCGCAAGTGGGGTAGGCCATGGAGAATGCTCGCAAAGCCGCCCGGAAAGTCAGGCGGGAGGAAGGGACAACTGGGCTGGCTGAAGCATGGTAATCTCGCGCTCCAGCAATTGGGCGGTAAGGACTGCATCGTTGATATCGGCGAGCAGCGGCGTGCCCTTGCGGAGATGATCGCAGAGGTGGCGCACCTCCATGTCGTAGCCGGTGAGCGGGCCAACATCGATGGTCTCGGTCTTGCCATCGGCATGCCACCAGAGCTGGGGCGTGCGCGAGATATCAAAATCAGCAGTGCCGCGCTCAAAGTTGACGAGGTAGCGCATGCGAAAGGGGAACGTGCGGGAGTAGTCCCACCCGCCGCGGGCAACGACGTGCCTGGCACTTGCGAACTGATACGTGCTGGTGAGGTTGTGAAGCGTTCCGATGGCGCTCACTGACTCTGGCTCGCCAAAGCAGTGGCGGACAAAATCAGCATCATGGATATGCAGATCGACCGCTGCGCCGCCGCTGCGGGCCGAGTTGTGATAGAAGTCGGCGCTCCAACCGGGGGGGCTGGCCAATCGCTCGAAGAACGCAGTGGTGACGCGCCCCGCCGAGCCATCAGCGATGCGCCCCTTGAGCCAGGCCCAGGCCGGCCAGAAACGCATGCACATCGCCACCATGCAGATTCGGCCCGTGGCCTTGGCCGCATCGGCCACGCGCTGCACATCAACAGAGCGGAGCGCGACGGGCTTCTCAAGCAAAATGTGTTTGCCTGCCGCCAGCGCGGCCAAGGCAATTTCCACGTGCGTATCGGTATGGGTGCAAATGCTGACGACGTGAACATCGGCATTGGCGAGCAACTCGTCCAGGCGCGTGGTCGTGCGCACAACTGCGCGGTCAAAGAGCCGTTCGGGCGTGTGCTGCGCCTCCAAGTTGCCTGCCTGGGTGGCCTGCCCGGTGAGACTTGCGACGTTGCGGTCTGCCACGGCCACAATTTTGCACGGATAGCCCGCGGCGGCGGCGGCATTCCACGCGCGGGCATGGGTCTGACCCATGATGCCCATGCCGACGATGCCGATGCCTAGAGGTGACTGCTGAGAAGGTGCCAAAACGCTGCTCCGAAGCTGCCAAGGTGAGCGCGCCAGGGATGCGCGGGGTTGCCCTGCTCTACTTGCCCAGCTTTATGCCGTCATCTAAATCTGGCCGTGCCTGTGGCGCCGCTGCGCCACCTACCGGAACCTCGGGCACGGTGAACTTGATGCCGTTGCGCGAAAGTGTGGTGCCGCACGCGCTGTGCAGGCGGGCGACGGCGATGTTGTAATCGGTCAGGGCATTGAACTCCTGAATCTCCACCCCAGCCAGCGCGGCCTGGCGCCGAAGCTTCAGGTCCAAAAACTCGGGCGTAAGGGCTTGGATCGTCTTCTCTTCGACCTCCAGAGCGCGGAGATTCTCCGCCGCGGCGAGGCGTGCGGCCCTGGTCTGCTCAATGAGGGCATAGTTGCTGGTGACCTGCCGGAGAGCGATGACGACATCGCTGCTGACACGCTGGACAACGTCTCGATAGGCGATGACGGCTTGGGTGCGCTCCAACTGGCGCACGCGAAAAATGGCCTCTGGTCCGCGATTGCCGATTGGCACCTCGAAGGAAAGCCCGACGACGTAATCGGCAAAGTTGCCGCTGGTTTGGCGTCCGACCGCGCGGCCAATATCGGTGCTCAACCCGCTCATGCGTACCTGGGTGCGCATGTCGAGTTGGGGGAGGCGGCCATTGTCGGCCACCATCTGGCGGATGGACGCGTCGTCAATACCCAGCACAGCGCGCTGAATCTCAGGGCGATTCTGGATGGCCAGAATCATGGAATCGGCCACGCTGTACTCAATGGCCTGATCAACGGGCGCATCAGACGGAATGATGAGCACATCAGATCCGACGGGCAGGTCACGATCGTTGAGAATGACCTTGAGCCGGTCGCTGGCACTGCGCACGGCAAGCTCCGCCCGCACCACATCGGCCTCGCGGCTGGCGACCTGCGCTACTGCATCGGAAAGCTGGGCCTGGCGCACATCGCCTGCTGCGCTAGAGCGCGAGCGGAGCACATCACGTACTTGTACGCCGCGGTCAACTAAGCGCTGGGCGATTTTGAGCTGCTGGTACGCGCTGGAGAGCAGCCAATACGCCTCCTCCGCATCTTGCGCGGTGCGG
>Ga0105046_10008825_pt1 | contig 15822 bp, 10 predicted proteins | sample MAT03_FD_78385 | JGI IMG/M metagenome (GOLD analysis project Ga0105046, IMG submission 78385) | Freshwater microbial communities from Lake Fryxell liftoff mats and glacier meltwater in Antarctica - MAT-03 (megahit assembly) | ecosystem: Environmental > Aquatic > Freshwater > Ice > Liftoff...
CACCGGCGTTGCAGCTCGCCGTCGCGCCGCTCTCCTGGCAGCTGCCGCCATAGTGATACCAGCCCTGGCCTTCGACCCAGACGTTCTGCCGACCGACCCAGGCGCAGGCGTTGACCGTTACCGAGGTGCGGCCACTCCAGGCGCAGCTGTTGCGGTTGGCACTGAAGAAGTTGTTGCCGGTCTGCATCGCGCAGGAGCCGGGGGCGCTCGGACAGCCGACCGCGAATGGGTCGCTGCAACTGCCCAGCGTGCCGTTGATACACGAGCCGCCGCGCCAGCGGGTGGTGCCGGTGGCATCGAGCTCGCTCACCATGCCTGCACTGCTGAATGTGCAGGAACGCGTCCAGGTGGCCGTGCGATTGGTACAGGCGGTACCGCCGGTCGGAATGTTGATGCAACTGGCACTGCCCGGTCCGGTGCTGCCGTCGCAGGCGGCTGGCGTCGCGTCGTAGTAGGCGGGCGTGCCGGTCATCATGCCGAAGGCAGGCGTGGCGTCGCGGTTGCCTTTCCAGGCGCTGAACGTTTCGTTCGCGCCGATCAGCGGGTACCCGTAGACCCCGCGCAGCGAGGTGAGGGTGGCGGTGACCGTGGCAGCCGCGACTGACAGGAACTCGTAGCCGCCCAGGTCGGCTTTCAGGTCGGTCCAGCCGGCCGCACTGTTGACCACGTTGCGGATACGGATCGGCTGTCCAGAGCTTCCGGTCGGCGCACCGCCGACGTTGTCGCGGCTGGGCGAGTTCGGCGGCGCCACGGTCGAGTCGAGATAGGCGCGGGCAAAGCCCGAGGCATTCGTGCCACTGCCCGGGTAGCTCGAATTGTTGATCGTATCCAGCGTGAGCCAGCGCTCGTAGCGTGCCCACTGCTGGTTGTCGAAGTAGCCGACGTTACGCGCATAGTTCGACGGGGAGAACACAGTCGAGGGCGTGATCGCGGTGAGGCTGGATGAACACTGATTGTTGGCGGCGAAATTGGTCGTACCGGTGTAGCTGATACCGCCGCGGGTGCCGCCGAGCACCGCCTGCGAAGCGCGGAAGCGGTTGAACGCGGGTGAGCGCAGACGCACGTCCGAGAGACTGGTGGTTGCCGGGCTCTGGGCAGGGGCCCAGTAGGCCCAGGATGCATCGCTGTAGTTGCGCCAGGTCGAGCGCGGCCCCGGGTCACCCGGCTCGGTGGCGTTCGCGTAGGTGCGGGCGGCCGTCCACAGCGCCTGGCGATCGGTCAGCGTTGCGCCGGCCCAGGTGCCCCAGACGCTGAACGGCGCGCTCGGTGCAGCTGCCGTCGAGATCATCGAGGCGTGCTCGGTGGTCTGCTCGCTGTTGCGGATCACGTTGATGTCGTTCCACAGATACTCGACATGCGAGTCGTAGGCCCCGGGATACTCGCGCCACGCCTCCGGGATATTCATCGAGTCCGAGGTGTCGAGCACCACCAGCACATTGGGCTCGGCGGTGGTCGTGCTGAATGTCGTCGACAGGAAGATGTCGGTGTCGCGTGCAAAGGCGGGCGCAACCGCGGCGAACGGATTGGCCAGAGTCACGATCAGCGACCAGACCACGGCCGCGCGCATACGATGGATAGTCTTCATGGCAAGCCTCATCAAGCATTTCGGTGGAATTTCTCTCCGCCTGTTCTTTTTATGGGCCCGGTCAGGGGCCTGCCATTGTTCTGGGTGACGCGTGTTCGCGATGCCGGAGCGACCTGGGTACGTTCCAAACGTATGTAAGAACCGTCTGTACGACCCGTCTGCGTCCGTGATGACCGCTCAGCAGGAGCCGGGCGGTGCGAGTGCTTCGGTGCCCTGATGCACCGTCGATTGGCCACCGCGGGTGACCGTGGCGGTCGCTGCCACGTTGAACTGCCCGGCCTGCAGGCCGTTCGGTCCCATCTGGCTTGTAAAGGAGTTCGCCGGGCCACAGCCGACCTGGGTCACCACCAGAGTCACCGTGCTGTCGGTGAGGGTGGTGGACGGATAGATGGCACCACCCGAGGCGGTCGGCAGGGCGAGGAAGCCGGGCGCGAAGCGGCCGATGTTGGCGTCCACGAAGTCGGCGATCGACACTTCCGCATTGGCCAGATTGATCGACAGCGTCTCGCTGCTGCCGCTGATCTTCAGCTGCAGCAGTGCAGTGCGCATGGTCGAGATGACCAGGATGGTCATCGCGGCGAGCAGTACCAGGCTGATGATCAGCGCCGCTCCGCGCTGTCGGCCTTGCACCTGGGTCGGGCTTCGGGCCAGCCTCATCTCACGCTCCCCGCCGCTGGGCAACATTTCGCACCTGGAACGTCTGGGTAAAGACATGTCGCTTGAAGTTGCAGTTGAGGTTCGCGGTACAGGTGAAGTCCGGGACGCCATCGCCGTTCAGGTCGTACAGCTTGCCGGTGTCATCGAAGCCGGCGGTCGCCCGGCTGTCGCGCACCAGCACCGACACCCGCACCACGACCACGGTGGCCCAGTCGCCACCGACCGGCGCTGCGGTATACCGGTCCGGCACACCGTCGCCATCGGCGTCCAGGCCGAACAGGTAATCGATCAGTTCGATCCCCTGCACCAACGGCCGTTCGACCATGTTCGGGCCGTCCAGCTCCTGGCGAACCAGGGTCGGTACCGGGCGGCCGTCGTCGTCCGTGGCCTGACAGCCGGGGGGTGCGATCGGCCGGCTGCACGGCCGGATGTAGAACAGGTAGGCCTGGTACTCGAAGATCGGCGCATCGGCGCCGCCGAACACACGCCGGGTCTGCGAGGCGCCACGCAGGGTGCCATAGTCGGTGCCGCGGAACAGGATCGCGCCTGAGGCGTTGCCCTGCACATAGATACGGTTGGCGACGAATGCGGCATCGACCATGTTGCCGTCGTTGTTCGGATCGCGCAGCGGGTCGCCGGTGGACAGACGCAGCGCGAGGATCTGGCCAGTCTGGAAATTGCTCGCCAGGATGCACGGCAGGGTGGCGTTCACGTTGAGCGGGGTGAGCCCGCTGAAGCCCCCGAGCGGGGCGATCGCGTTGAGCGCCCAGTTTGCGCCCGGCGGGTTGGCCGCCGAGCCGCAGTCGGTTGTGGTCGTCACTGCGCCGACCGCTGCATCGACCGGGGTGGCGGCATTGCCAATACCGTAGAAGCCGGCCAGACGGATTGCGTCCCCGATGTACGACAGAGCCACAATGCCGCTTTCCTGCATGCGCGCGAAGTCGTCCTGCGACTTGAATCCGCGCGAGGTGTTCATGATCAACAGCAGCATGCCGAAGGTGATCAGCATGCCGATCGCGATGCTGATCATCAGCTCGACCAGCGTGAGGCCACGCTGCGTGTCGGCGTGCAGCGCGCGGCGCACGGACGGTGGCCGCGTGGGTTGCAGGCCGAGCGGCAGGTTGCGCGGCAGGGCCGAGTTCGGGCGCAGGACGTTCATCGATCAGACCCTCACGTCCAGAGACACCACGCGGCGCCGTGTTTCGGTGCCGTACAGGCCGTTCCCGCAGGCCGAGGTCGCCGGCGCTACCGTCTCGCTGTTACCCTGCCACGCAACACTGACCCGGTAAGTGTTCAGGGTGCTTGGCGCCACTGCGGGCACCACGATTTCGATACAGCCGCGCGCGTTGATCACGCCACCGGCCTGGTTCGCGCCGGCGTTCAGGGTCTCGGTGGTACCGAACAGCAGCCCGTCCCAGTACGCGGCATCGTAGGTCGCGAGCAGGTCCGCGGTGCAGTTCGCGGTTGCGCAGTTGGTGATGCTGCCGCCGGTGAGATCGGCGAAGCGCACGCCCTCACCCAGCGGCGTGGCGACCGGCGCGGCCAGCGCGTAGTCGGCAGCGCGAGCCCGGTTGGCCTTGATCTTCTCCAGCATGTCGTTGGCCAGGGCGATCGCCTGCTGGCGCTGGTAGGCCTCGAACGACGCGCGCTGACCCTTGACGATCAGCTGCGCCAGGCCAAGCAGTCCGACTGCGATCAGGGTCAGAGCGACCAGGATCTCGATCAGCGTGAAGCCCGACTGCGCAGTTTTTCCTATTCTGGTCATGCATCCGGTTACGGCGGAGGGGCGCACTTCTTGAGCGCCCGGACGCGGGCGGCCGACGAATGGGAGCCAAGGCCGGACCAGCGGCTGACGTGCCTTTTCTGACGGCCGAAAAGCGAAAGGCCGGCAACTTCGCCGGCCTTTCCTGGGACCTACCGTCAGTTTTTCTGGAGCACCGATCTACCCGCGGGTCGATCAGTGCAGCGCTTCAGATTCCCGGCTCCACATACCAGTAGACCCGGTTCCGGGTTTGGCCCCGCATGCCCAGCAACGATCCCGCTCCCCCTGCTGTGGTGCCACTACCGGCCGAGCCACCCGAGTGGAACAGTACGATCCGGCCGTCCGGCAGGAACAGGACCTGAGCGGCGCCGATGAAGTTTTGCGACAGGTTGCCCTGGAACAACTGGTACTGCGTGCCGTTGCCCGGCAGGATGATGATGCGTCCGTCCAGACCTGCGTACCCCGCCACTCTGCTGATGAACGACGGCGTGCAGGTGGAGGTGAGCGCGGGGAAACCGAGACTGCTGGTGCGCCCGTAAACGGGTAACCGAAGCAAATCGTTTTGCACGTTCGGCGATTCCGTTGCCTTCACCGTGGCTGGAAAGAGGCGTGCCCAACCGGTTGCGCCGCCAGCAATGTTCGCCTGCCCAGTCAGGTCATCCCAGGGCATCTTCACGAAACTCACGTCGTTGAAGAGCACCGGTGGACTGGCAGAAACAAGATTGCCGACATCCCGATCGACGATCATCGCCGCCATGTCCGACGAATTGAGCTTGAACGGATGCTCCCGGTCGCCGGTACCCACGAATACCCCGAACAACCTGCTACCGCCAGAGAGGTAAGACACGATGGTCGGCGGGAACAGAATCTTGCGATTCGGCGGCGACGTATCAGACAGCTCCGCGAGCAGCTTGCCCTGCCAGTTGGCAGGCAACGGGTCAGACATCTGGAAGCGGAACAGCTTGCCTGCCGTATCGCCGATGTAGACCCGGTCGATCAGCCCGTCGCCGTTGATATCGTTCGCTGCCGGTGTCGATGGCACGCTGTTGACCATTGCCGCCGCGGGGGAACCGTTCACCAGGACGTTGGAACTGTCGAAGCGCTTGATCGGCACGCCAGTGATCAGATCGATCACGAACAGCGCCCGTCCCATGGTATCGGCTGCGGTTACCGGCTCGTTGTCCTGGTTCGGGTCGTACCCGCCACCGAAGATCGCCACCGGATTGACGCTGCCGGCCACCCGCCCGACCACCGGGTTGGACCAGGTCTGGCCCAGCTCGGCGTAAAGCGGTTCGGACGCACACACGCCGGTGCAGATCTGCCCACCCCCTTCGCCAGTGATTTTCCACAGGAAGCGCGGCGAATTGCGGTTGGTGACATCCAGCGCATACATCGAGCGGCCGCCCCTGCGCAGATTGAACGTGAGGATCACCTGGTCGCCAGCCTCGATGATGCCGTTACCGTTCAGGTCCTTGACGTAGACGGCAGGCGATCCGTCGGCGGCCTGGATCTGTTCTCCGTTGCCGTTCGCCAGAATATCCCCTAGCTTGGGAATCGCCTCTTCGACCAGGAACGCCCAGTTCTCCACGCCAGTGTTGGCGTCCACTGCCCGCAGCAGGCCGTCGTTGGTCAGGTAATACAGGAACTGCACCGGCGGCGTACTGCCGACGTCGTAGTAGACCTGGGCCGGCTTGGAATGCAGCACGTCACCGTGTGGCCAGTCAGCCCAGGTCGTGCAGTTGAGGAACCACATCGCCCCGTTGCAACTGGCCTGGGTCATGTCGCCACCGCGAATGAAATTGAGCAGCCTGTGGCGACCGGTGGGGTCAAACAGACCCAGTCCGAGCATCGCATTGGTGATCCCGGCATTGCTTCCATGAACTCTATTCTGCGCGTTGGTGAGATCGAGCGACGCGGAGGAACTGAGCTTGGTATAGACCGACCGGGTGTGCGGGGTCAACAACGCGCCCTGCGACTTGAGCTGGAAGCCGGTGCCTCCACGTGCCGGATTGCGACCGTCGACTTCGCTCAGCGGATTCCAGAAACTCACCGCGAGCGCGTTGATCACATCGGTGAACAGACCCGGAGGACCCAGCGGTTCCTGGGTGGCGATATTGCGTACGCCGCCGCCGAGGTCGGTCTGGCCAGTCAGACAAAGCGTGCTGGCCGTGCCATCCGGATTGTTGCCGCACTCAGCCTGCGTAATGCCCAGCCGGTACCGCTTCAACGTTCCGCGCCATGCCCGGTTGGGGCTTGGCTCGAAAAACGCGAGATAGACGTCAAGCGACGATTCCGTCCGGTTGTAGGCGGCGAGCGGGACGGTGGCGGCCGCGACTGTACCGCTGAAGCTGGTGATGTTGGTAATCGCCTGTTGCAGCCGGTTACGAAGGTCGCTCGCGTCAGTCGCTTCGTAGTAGAGACCATCGCCGCGCACCGCGGCCTGCTGCACGACCGGAGAGGTTGCCCCGCGGAAACCGATCGTGTAGGTGACGACTCCCTGGAACGAAGGCAGCAGGTCGGTCGAGGCGTCGCCGGCGAACGCGCGTGCGCCCGGGCTCATGTCGGCGTTGCGCATGAAGTAGGCCAGTTCATCCAGCCAGAGATAACCGCCGTCGAAAGCGTTCGAGCCTTGATCGAGCAACCCGTAGGGGAGATTGGTGATCGCCGATTCGAACTGCCCGCTCGCCGTCGCCGGGTTGAACGAGTCCACACCGGCTACCGGCGAAATGACGCCGACCGGTTGCGGCAAGACACTGTTGTAGGCCATGTTGCGCACGCCACGGCTGCCGGGCAGCGTGTTCGCCGACCAGTCGTCCTCCGGCACACCGTTGGTGATCATCACCACGAAGTTCTTCTGGCAGGATGCCGGGGCGGCGACGGTCGGATTGCTCAGCATCGGCGAACGATAGACGCCGACCTGCGGACAGTCAGTGCCAGCCACGCCCGTGGTACACACGGCGGTGGCATCACGGCCCTGCGAAGCCTGGCCGCCGATGAACGCTGGCGCGATGTCAGCGCCCCACTGGGGTGCCCTGCCCGAGAAATAAAGCATCGCCTCGTAAAGCGTCTCGGTTATCGGGGTGCGCGACGAGGCGACCACGCTGTTGATCGCGGTGACCAGCTGGGCGCGGTTTGCGTAGTCGGGGTCGAGGGCGTCGGTGCCCATCCTGCGCATGCCAAAGGCTACATTGCCGCCGTCATTGGTCAGATCGGCGCGAGTGCGGTTGGTGACCATCAGGCCAAAGCGTACGCCATTGGTGTTCATCACCAGTTCGCCGATCGCGCTCTTGGCGGTGGTCAGCCGCGTCGCGCGGCCTATCGGGTGCCCGTTCGGGCCTCTGGGGCCGAACTTCCAGTTCAGGTAATTGGTCGAATAGACATCGATCGCCGGAAAGTTGGCGACGGTATCGTCAGGCACATAGGCGGCCGAGCCGTCGGCGGCGTTGCTCACCGTCGAATTCCACTCCGCGCCGAAGGTGCGGTCGGTGCGGGTCGACATGTAGCCGCCGAAGTTCCCGGCGCTGCCATTGTCGGCGGTGCAGTCATGCACCAGGTAACCGGCGAAACGCGCCCGGTTGACCACTGCGAAATCAGTGTTCGGCGGGCTGTCCCAGGCTGTCTGCGATATGCACTGGCGCTGGTACTGGCAGGGTGTGCCTTCACGGGTGGTGCAATTCAGTTGCCAATCGGGAATGTTCACTGCGCCGCAACCGGTGCCCGAGCCGTTGCCGCCGTCGTTGATGACTGCGTTTACAAAGGTGACGCCGTTGAAGCTCCGGTCGGGTGCGCCTGGCGCGCCGCAGTAGGAGGCGCTGGTACCGCCGGCCGAACAGGTGCCGATATGCGGGAAGCGTTCTGCACAGTTGGCCATGCAGGTGCCGCCATGGGTCACGTTGCCGACGCCTTCGACGAACACCGTAGAACGGCCAGTCCAGTAACAGCCGCTGCGGGCTGTGGTCTTGTAGTAGTCGTCCGACCACATGGCGCCGCAGGCCGGCACTCCGGTGGCGGCGCAGACGCCCGGCGCACCTTCGGAGACGCCGTGGGCCACACAGGTGGAACTGGTCGAGCGGAAGATGAGCGTCCGGCCCCAGGCATCGGTCTGCCCGTTCGTCGCGGGCTGTGCCGCTTCCGAGTCGCCGCACCATTGAGTACAAGATGACGATTCGCGATCAAACAGCTTCAGGTTGACCGTGATCATGGTGTCGACGATCGTGGTGGCCGCGGGTGCCGACAGGGTCAGCGTGCGGTTGCCCGCGCCGCCGACTGCAGAGATCGTCGCCAGGAGGTTGCCTCCCGCCGTGCCTGCGCCGGGCACGTTGATCCGCTGCCCGGCCCAGAACGCCGCGTTACGGTTGATGGTCAGCGTGGACGAGCCGGCGGTGATGCTGCCGGTGGCGACCGAGGTCGAGAAGTAGGCGCTCGCGCCGGTGACCTTCCACCAGTCGGTGCCCGCGACATCCCGGTTGCCGCGCATGGCGGCGAACCGGATCCGGTCTGCGGGTGTCGCCGTGTTTACCGCGATGCCGTATTGCTGCAGCACGACGGTCAGCGGGTTCTGCCCGGCGTTCCATACGCCCGGCCCGCTGGAGAACGCATCCTCGAGCAGGTGAGAGACCGTTCCCCAATGGTTGTAGCCACCCGAGTCGGCGCGCAGAGAACTCCAGCCGGAGCGCGAGTCGCCGGGTTGGACCGTCCCGGGCGCACCGTTGTCGATCAACATGCGGATCGGTGCGCCCCAGGCGCCGGGCGACTGAAAGGTCCATCGTTCAGTGTTGCCGAGTGAAGCGAAGCCGCGGTCGCCATTGCCCGGGTTTTGCGCCGGGGACAGGTTGTTCGGCCCCATCCACCACGGCCAGTAGTCCGGGCCGCTCTCCATCGTCGGGTTGGGTGCCGCCAGATTCGAACTGGCATAGCCCGGGCGCGGCCACACCCGCGAACCGATGTTGCCGGTGCCAGAAGCGCCCTGGATGACCCGCCCGCCCCAGGGCGCCCCGGGGTCGGCCGCCGGGAATGCGGCCACCATCGAGTTGTCCAGATCCAGGAACGGCTCCCATCGGGCCCACTGCCGATTCAGAAACTTGCCGCTGTTGCGCGGATAGGCCGACGGCGCGAAGACGGTGTTCGGCATCAGCTCGGCATGCGAGGCCTGGCACTGGTTGCGGTTCAGCCAGCTGTTCCCGGCGCCAAAGTTGATTCCGCCGCGGACGCCGCCCACCGAATGGGTACCACCGGCGAATTTGTTGAACGAGGCCGACCAGAGCAGCGGCGAGGTCTCGACGGTGCCGGCGGGCGCCCAAAAGACCCAGTTCGGGTCGCCGCCCCAGACTGAAGGGACAACCCAGGCGGGGCCAGGGGACGCCCCGCCACCGTAGTTGCGATAGGCCCAGCGCGGGCCCGGGTCGCCTGTGAAGGCGGCCAGGGTCGAAAAATAGGCCGCGAGCAACAGGTTGAAGCGCTCCTGGACCGATGTGCCCGAGTAGTGGCCCCAGCGGCTGGTCGGGTTTACCGGCGGCGCAAACAACGAGATACTTTGGAAGTTTTCGCCTGTCTGGTTCGGATTATTGAAGTCGAGGCCGGTGTTCCAATCGCCCCGGACGATCACGTTCAAATCCGCCCACAGGTACTCGACGAAGGAGTCGTAGGCTCCGGGGTACTCGCGCCAGGGCTCAGGGATGTTCATCCGGTCGTTGGTGCCCAGCACCAGCAGGATGTTCGGCTCGGAAGTCCCTCCCGGGGTCGCCGCGAGGTAGATCGCGGTGTCGCGAACCGGGGTGTTCGAAACCACCTGGGCCGCCGCCGGCAGCGGGCTTGCCATCAGCGCGATCAGCACCCAAGCGACAGCGCGACGGAATCGGGCAGAGGCGGATTGCGACAGACTGGAGGAGGCGGACATGATGGAGTACTCGCGAATATGGGGAGGATGAAAGGGAGAGGATGAAATGACGAAGGCAGGCCGGGGACCGGCCACAGACCGGTCACTCGGCTATACGCAGGACCCGGGGGCGATCGTGACCTCGACGCCCTGGCCCACCCGCTGGGTTCCGCCAAGCACGCTTTGCGCTGTCGCGCTGACATTGAACGACATTACCTGCACCGCGTTGCTCGAGTTGATGTTCAACACGGACGAACCGGCCGGGGTCGAGCCGCAACTGGTCTGGTCGATGGTGACCACCGCGGTGCCGTTGATCAGCGTGGGGGTGGTGAACACAGGTGCCGCGGGATGTCCGGGCGCCAGCAGCGTGAAGCGCGGCGCCCACCGCCCCGCGTTGGTCGCCAGTGTGCCGATCAGTGCAACTTCGGCATTGGCAAGCGTTTCCAGTGCCACCTGATTCGCACCGCCGATCCGCAGTTCGAGAATGGAGGTGCGGATCATCGAGATCACCAGCAGGGTCATTGCCGCAAGCATGATGAGCCCGACTACCAGCACGGCACCGCGCTGCTTTTGCCCGCCCTGCCGAGCGGTGAATCCAGGGGAGATCGTCGACTTCATAGTGCACCTCTGCGGCCTGATACGTTGCGAACCTGAAAGGTCTGGGAAAACACATGCCGCAGGTACTGGCATTCATTGGCGACGGTCGGGTCGCAGGTAAACGGCGCGGCGTTCCCGGCGGTCAGGTCGTAACGTTTGCCGGCATCGTTATGGCCCGTGCGCGGCGTGATCGAGCGCATCAGCACGGCGACACGCACGGTCACCACGTCTGGCCAATCGAGGACGTTAGGCGCAGTAGTCTGAAATTCAGGTTGGCCATTGCGGTCGGCGTCGACGCCAAACAGCAGACCGATGCGCTCCACCCCGGGCACCAGCGGTACCTCGGTCATGGTGCGCCCGTCCAGTTGCTGGCGCGCCAGCGTCGGTACCGGACGGCCACCGTCGTCGGTGGCGGTACAGGCGGGGGGCGTCGCTGCGCGGCTGCACTGGCGAACGTAATAGACATGCGCCGAGTACTCGTACATCGGCGCATCGGTGATCACCCCCGCTGCATTGGTCAGTACCCGCCCCTGCCCGGCCGCCTTGAGCGCGGTGAAACGAGCACTGCCGCCGCGAAGCAGCATCGGACCAATGACCGGACTGCTCTGAGCATAGATTACGTTGTCGTTGAACAGCGCATCGGTAAGGTCGCCTGGCGTGGCGGCACTGTCGCGCAGGATGATGCCGTTCGCACCACGCGTCACCAGGATCGGGCCGCCCGAGAAGTTGGCGGCCAGAATGCAGGGGAACGCTGCGTTCACCGTCGCAGGTGTGAGTCCGAGCGCGCCGCGGATCGGCGTTGCCGCGACGTCGGTCGGTAGCGCCCAGTTAACCGCCGGCGGGTTGGCGGCAGAGCCACAGTCATCGAGGGTGGCGACTTCCTGCCCGGCGCCTGGCGCCGGGGTCGGCAGTTCGACCTGCGTGTTCTGCATCGGAGACAGACCGAAGAAGCCAGCCAGGCGGATGCTGTCACCGACATAGCGCAGCGCCTCTGCGCCGCCTTCCTGCATGCGGGCGAACTCGTCCTGCGAGCGGAAGGCAGTCGACGTATTGGCCAGCATCACCAGCAGCCCCAGGGTGAGGAACAGACCGAGCGCGAGCCCGATCAGCAATTCGACCAGCGACAGACCGCGCAGTCGCGCCGGCAGGGTTGGCATCAACATGGGCGAGGGGTGGAGGTTCATGGATTGAGCATCAACACATCGAGGGTGACCACACGGCGCAGGTTCTCGTTGCCGAACTGCCCATTGCCGCAGGTTGATACCGGGTTGGCCACCGTCGCATCCCTGCCCTGCCAGGCGATGCTGATGCGAAGCACCCTTGCGGTCATTGTTGTGCCGACGGCCTGCCCAGTGTCCACGATGCAGCCGCGGGCGCCCTGGATACCGCCGATGCTGGTCGCGGTGGCGACATCGACTTCGCTCGCGCCAGACAGCGCGCCATCCCACAGCGCTGTGTCGTAGTCGACCAACTGAGCAGCCGTGCAGTTCGCAGCGGGAGCGGCGCAGTTGGTCACGGTCGTGCCGATCAGGGCGTAACGCGCACCCGCGCCAAGCGGAGTCAGGAGCGGCGCGGCTGCGGCATAGAGCAACGCGCTCCCGCTGTTGGTCCGGACGCGCTCGCCAATGTCGCTCGCCAGGGACAACGCCTGCTGCCGCTGGTAGGCCTCGTGCGAGGCGCGCTGCCCCTTGGCCATCAGACCGGCCAGCCCGAGCAGGCCGAACATAAGGATGACCAGCGTGACCAGGACCTCCAGCAGGGTGAAGCCGCGGCTCAGCATGGTGGCGCCACCTGGTTCTGGTTGACGGTGGTGACGCGGCCGACCAGGCCGAACATCAGGGTGCGAGTGCGCGAATTGGCCGCGCCGGTCGAGTCGTCGGTGATGGTGATGCCATCGTTCGCCCCGGCAGCCGAGGTGCGAATAACCTGTCCGCGCGGGCCGAAGATGATGGTGTTGGCGAATTCGGGGACTGCGGAACAGATGCGTACCTGCCCATCCAGCGCCTGCTGCAGCTTCAATTGTTCACCGGCATCCATCGAGGTGTTGCCGTTGTTGTCGGCGAACATGCACCAGCCTTCGCGCCAGGTGGTGCCGGTGAGCGTGCAGCCGGCGGCACCGGCGCGCGCGATGATCACCCGGGTGCTGAAACGCACGGCCTCCGAGCGTGCCAGGGCGAAATCGCCCACCATGTCGGAGCCGATGGCGCGCACTCGCTGGTCGCGGATGAAATCCGTGAAGTTCGGCAGGCCGATTGCCAGCAGGATGGCGGCGATGGTCAGCACGACCGCCAGTTCGATCAGCGTAAACCCAGCCGCCGCGCAGCGACGGATCCGCGGGGCAACCGGGATGCAGGCCAGCAGGCCCGCTGTCCAAGCGGCGGGCAGGGGCAGGGGCAACGTCATTGATCGGTCCATCGCAGATCCGTGCCCGCTTCGAACGAGCCGTTCGTGTTCATGTCCCGCCAGCGCAGGCCGGCGCCGTCGATGCACAGGCCGCCGTCGTTGCGGGTGGCGATCGGCCCTCCGGCAAGTGGCTGCAGGCAGGCAATGTAGGAGGGCGGCGGCCCGACTACGGCAGTGATCGTCGGCGTGTTGTAGCGCTGGTCGAGCGCGGTGCCCGGCTCCGGGAACGCCATCGGCAGCTGGCCGGCGCCGGCGCCCAAGCCCGCGGTTGCATAGCTTCTGCGATCCAGGAAGAACTGCTCCTGCCGCTGGGCGAAATCCTGAAGCCACTGCTGCCCCTCCGAGCGGAAGCCCCGAATCACGTAATTGATGTAAGAGGGGTAGGCGATCGCAGCCAGAATGCCGATGATCACCACCACGATCATCAGCTCGATCAGGGTGAAGCCGGACGCACGCCGGGCTGGCAGCAGCCGCCCGGACCTGCCCAGGACGTCATGATTCTGGCTTTGTCGCTGCCGCTGACCCACCGGCAGGATCGAAGATTGGCGAAGGTTCATCACTACCTCTTTGACTCGACACATGTTATCGGCCGCACTGCCATTCGCTCCAACGGCGGCAGACGAGCGGCGCGCTTCGGGGCCTGAGTGGCATGGCATGTGCGCTAGTGCCGCCACGACAGTGTGAAATCTGGCCGGCCGGACGCCGGGTTCGGCGCGATGATTGGGGCCAACCAGCGCGTAGATGGAGGATTCCCTGGCCGATTCCCTGGCCGACTCCCTGGCCGACTCCCTGGCCGATTCTCTCGCAGATTCCCCGGTCTCGCGGTACTGGTACCGATCTGGCGCGCCCGGCCCGGCAGGCGGGACATCCGGACTGGGCATTGCTATCATTCGCGACGCGCTGAACGCCGCCAGTGCTGATGTAGCTCAGTTGGTAGAGCAACTGATTCGTAATCAGTAGGTCGGAGGTTCGATTCCTCTCATCAGCACCATTTCGCGGGCCGGGTGGTTAACCGCGCCCTGAAAGCGCACGCACCGCAAGTTCGCGTCCAGTCGAGGGTGCAGCCACGTCGACCCGGTCCCGCGGCCCCGGCTGCCCGCTTCCCCGCGCGCACTCTCGGCCCTTTCCGATGGTACTAATCAAGCCGGGCATCGAGAACCCGTTCACGGCGTTGTTCGACCGTTCTGATATTGTCGGCGGCCTTGTCCTGATTGCGGCCATTCCCGTGTGCCCGTCCACTTCAGCCGATCCCCGGTCTGGTCTTCCGCGGCGTCGGTCTGCAAAGGGTGGCGGCGGGTCCTGTTCGCTGGCGGGCGACCCCTCTGCAGTTCATGCTTCCCTTGTCCAGACCCGGTTCCCAGTGGTAGCTCCAGGCGATATTGCCAACATTGCGCTGCGCAGAATGACCGACCTCGGGATCGCTCCGACACCGGACAACTTCGAGCGCTTCTATCGCGAGATCGAGGCGACCTTGAAGCTGGCCGCCCCGCTCGCCGAGGCCTTCCGGTCGCGCAGCGACAGCACTCCGGACACCGCGGCCGAGCCGTGGTCCGGCCGGCTTGACCAGTTCGCGCATCGGCTGGATCAGGCGAGCGCTGCGCTCGTCTCGGCTCTGGATAGAGGCGCCCAGGCGGTGACCCGCGCCGCCGGCAACATGGCCGCAGCCTCTGCCGCTTCGCCCCTGCCAGTGCCTGTCTTCGGGCCGGTCGCCGCGTCCGCCGCCGCGCCCATCTCCCCGCCGATCGCGCCGCCCGAACCAGTGCCGCCCGAGCCAGCCGCCCGCAACGGTAGCCAGGCGCCCCTGCCGCGCGAAGTGCGCACCCTGCTCGAACGGGTGGATGCGGCGACGATCGAGATCCGCGACGAGCTGCAAGCTTCGCGTGCCGAACTGGGTGAGACCCGGGGCGAACTGAAATCGATCCGGGACCAGCTCAACGAAGCGCGTGAAGCAGTGCAGCATGATCCCCTCACTGGCGTGCTCAACCGGCGTGGCATGGACATCGTCCTGCCGCGAGAGGTGGCGCGCGCCCGCCGGGTCAACGCGCCCCTGTCGGTGGGCATGGTCGACCTGGATCATTTCAAGCACATCAACGACGCGTTCGGGCATCAGGCCGGCGACCGGGTGCTGATCCACATGACCGAGCTGATGCGCTCGGTGCTGCGCGAAACCGACCTGATCGTGCGCTACGGCGGCGAGGAGTTTCTGCTGATCCTGCCTGACACCGACATGCCGGGTGCCCGGCTGGTGCTCGACCGGCTGCAGGAGATCGTAGCCAAGAGCCCGGTGATCCATGAGGGCCGACGCATCACCGTCGGCTTTTCGGCAGGGGTGGCCCAGTTTCGTGACGACGACAATGGTGCGACGCTGGTGCTGCGCGCCGATCGCGCGCTGCAGGGGGCCAAGCGCGGCGGTCGCGGCCAGGTCGTGTTGGCGGAGAGCTGACCCGCTTCAGCGCGGCCGGTGCAGGACCGGGGTGCGCTTCAGATGCTTGCGGATGCCGTCCAGGATGGCCTGGGCGATGCGCTCCTGATGGGTCTCGTCGACCAGGCGCCGCTCTTCGTCCGGATTGGAGATGAACGCGGTCTCGACCAGAATCGACGGCATATCTGGCGCCTTCAGCACAGCGAAACCCGCCTGCTCGACCTGTTTCCTGTGCAGGCGGTTGACGCCGCCGAGTTCGCCCAGCACGCTGCGCCCGAGCCGCAGACTCTCGTCGATGGTGGCGGTCTGCGACAGGTCGAGCAGCGTCTGCTTGAGGATGGGGTCGGACACGTTGAGGTTGACCCCCCCGACCAGATCCGCCTCGTTCTCGCGCGCGGCCAACCAGCGCGCCGCGGCAGAGGTCGCACCGGAGAGCGACAAGGCGTACACCGAGGACCCGCGCGCGGTGGCGTAAAACCAGGCGTCGGCATGAATCGACACGAAAAGGTCTGCCTTGAGCG
>Ga0105046_10008826_pt1 | contig 15821 bp, 19 predicted proteins | sample MAT03_FD_78385 | JGI IMG/M metagenome (GOLD analysis project Ga0105046, IMG submission 78385) | Freshwater microbial communities from Lake Fryxell liftoff mats and glacier meltwater in Antarctica - MAT-03 (megahit assembly) | ecosystem: Environmental > Aquatic > Freshwater > Ice > Liftoff...
ACGCTGCAAGCCGTCACCGTCGGGCAAATTGCGTCGGAGGCGTTCGAGGTGCTGCAACAGGCCGACAACTACAGCGAGGCGTATTTCTTCCACGGGCTGGCGGTGCAGGCGGCAGAGGCGACGGCCAACTATATGACTCACCACGTCCGGCGCGAGTTGGGCATTGGTGAGAGTCAGGGCAAGCGCTACTCGTGGGGCTATCCGGCTTGCCCGGAATTGTCCGACCATCAGATTGTGATGCGGCTACTGCCACAGGCCACCGACATCGGCCTGAGCTTGACCGAGGAATCGTTCCAGTGGGTTCCTGAGCAATCGACGGCGGCGATTTTCGCCCATCACCCCGATGCCAAATACTATAGCGTCGGCAACTTGGATAGGTCAGCCCAGATTTTGGGATAAGTTGGGTCAGGATTTGGGATAAAAACAGGCCGGTGAGATGTGACTCTCACCGGCCTTGTTGTCTTGAGATGTCGGGCTATGTTGCTACGATTGATTATGGTGATATAATACATCTCACAATAAACATTCAAAAGGTAATGGATATGCAACCTGAAAGAGAATTTTTGGGGTACATCCAAAAAGAAGTTACATTGCATAGGCTAGATACTCCCTTTGCTGAGTCTGAACGTCGGCGTTATGCCATTTATCAACTGAACTTGCTACTGCGCGAGTTTGGCGCAGACGGTAACTCACAGACCTTAAAAGAGATTGAAACCCTTCAGAATAGATTGGCTTCAATGTCTAGTGCTTCACAACTTCCACTTCGTAAATCCCTAATTGGTTTGCCCGCGCCACGCATCAGCAATCCCTATACGCTTGAAATAATGAATGAGATAGGGATCGTGTCAAACAATACTGCTATGGCTCTCAACAAACCATTAACCGATGCCCAAAGAAATCGCCAGCGCCAACCAGCCGCAGTGCGTTCAACCGCGCAAGACCACTTTAATCTCAAGAAATACCCCCTACCAACATCTGAGAAGAAGGTGTTTGTATGAGTGATATGTTGCGCTATATCCTATATGGGATTGCTGATTGGGTTGAGCAAGAACTTGGCATTAACCCATCTATTGATGAATCTCAACGTGCATTAGATTTCAATTGGGCGTATGGTGAGACCCAGCATCGTATCATTTTTAGCCTCAGTGATAGCCTATTGACGATTAAATGTGACTATCTAAATTCAGACAATATCCCTTCTCGTCAATTCGCTTATTGGTTGCGACAGTCTCGTCTATTCACTCCTCAACTCTATGATAATCGCGTTTATCTCACAGCGAGCTTCCCGTTGTTTGATTTAAGTTTGAGTGATATAAATGGGTTAATGTGGCGATATATTGCTGATTTACAGGTTTGGTTAGATGAGCTAACCCCTGCTTGATTTTAGGCACACTACGATGGAAGCGCCGGTAGAAAATGTCATCGAAACCCAAGACATGTATTGAAATCTTATTTGAATTCTTAGAAGGGACAAATGCACAAGGTCTACAATGGATTGGTGAAGGGGAAGATGAATATCGATACCTTGAATACCAACTTCTCACCTATCAGGATCATGTATTTACGCATCGTGTTACTCACGGACACAATACTCAAATAACATTGCTCTGCGATTGGGGGATATCTCTTCCTAGTGACCCATGTGCCTATAAAGTTGTCATGAAATATTTGCTTGAACGCAATCACGGGCTATATTCCTATTTTTTGGTAGGGGATCAATGTTACTTACAAGCCGTGCATCCACAGGTGGATGATTGTTCAAATCACATAATTGATTACTTTTTACATTATGAAACGTCGCTCCTAAATCGTATTACTGCTTATCAAAGTGATCTAGCAGAAATCCGCGATTTGGTTCAACAAAATTGTGGCGGAGGTCATTAACATGGGTGCAAAACAGGCTTTCATTTCGTACTCGCATAAGGATTCGACGTTTGTTCATACCTTTGCATACCTGCTAAAAAGTTTGAACTTTAAGATTTGGATTGATTACAACATCCATGCGGGTTATCTTTGGACGGATGAGCTGAAAAAACATTTGGATGACAGTGATGTTGTCATTCTTATATCTTCACCCCATATTCTGGACTCGGACTGGGTAAAAGAAGAAATCGCTTATGCAAAAGGTAAAAAGAAACATATTATACCGATTATGTATAACCCTTCAGGCATTACTTTTGACCCGCCTTTTGGTTTAAACAGCATCCAGTCAATTGATTTATCAAAGCAACCTAATTATTGGCTCGCTCAAATCATCAATCAGCTTGAAAAGCATATTGGACGAGAAACACCCAATCCGTTGCCGACAGTCGTTGAAGTTAACCCATCTGAGGTATTAAATAATCTCCTGTTGAATTTCACCCAAACAGCTATCCATGCTGTGTCAATTGAACAACTTATCCTTTTCTTGAGTGAAAAAAGGATGATCAGTCAGGAAGTTGCTCGACAGATAAATCACATTAATACTGTATTGACGATCAAAGAAAACATGAAATGAACCTTCAAAATACGACAATCAATACGCGATAACCAACGACTCTTTTGTGATGTCTACACGGCCTATGGAGTAGCACGCCGTGGATGGTCGATTACAATCGCGACCCTCTGGGGTTGGGTGTAAGGCTCTTGACCAGTATCGTCGGGCAAGAGACCGGGTCGCGGATGAGACATAATATGAAAACACAGCCCGCCTCATCGTTGTGAGGCGGGCTGTGTTTTTATCGGTGAGGGTGAGGTTAAGCCTTAGTCGCCTTGACCGGGATGGTACGTGGCTGGGCGTTTTCGGTCTTGGGCAGCGTCAGGTGCAGCACGCCGTCCTGATAGTTGGCTTCGACGCCATCGCCTTTGACGGCGTTGGGCAGGCGGACGCTGCGGCTGAACTTGCCCCATGTACGCTCGCGGAGCAACACGCGCTCGCCCTCTTTCTGATCGGCGGGCTGCGGGATTTCCGCCGTGATGGTCAGGACATCTTCATGCAGGTTGATCTTGATGTCATCCGCATTGACGCCGGGGAGGGTGGTGGTGACGGTGTAGCCGATTCCGGTTTCGATCACATCTAGCGCGAGTGTGCCGGTGGCGGTGTCGTCAACTGTGCCACGGATGGCGCGGGTGCGGTCTTCGATCATGCTGTTCAACATGCGCTCCATGGCCGAAATCTCACGGACAGGGTTCCAGCGGATTAGAGTGGACATGATTTTTTCCTCCAAAAGGCGCACCGTTTTTTTGTGGCGCTGCTTCATTTCGTTTCGATAGCCTAACGATACCGCTACCGTATATGAGCGGTGTAAGCGGGTTATCAGAGGTCTATCAAATCAAAATCAGAGGAATATATGCGGCCTAGCCACGAGTGGCTTCCAGCGCCATTTTGATTTGGGCGGGGGTGGGGACTCCGGCCACGCCGACGCGCATGACCGAGTTGGCGGCCAGCGCAGCCGCAATTTGGACGGCGCGGCGGATGCTACCGGTCAGATACAGCGCGCATAAGGCGGTGGTAGCGAAAATATCGCCCGCGCCAGTGGGGTCTATGGCCTTGACCGTCGGGCTGCGAAACGGAGTCGGCAAGCCGTTTTGCAGATGCAAGCCACCGTGTTCCGCTTGGGTATACAGCAGATGCTTGGTATAAGGCGCGATTTGGTGCAATAACCCCGGCTGTTGGTGGATGTCTTCCTCGCTGAAGACCAACAGCTCTAGGCGTTCTAGGATCATCGGGCGAAACCACGGCTTGAAGCGCACAAGGCCGCTGGCGTCCCATTGGCGTAGCCAACCTTGCAGAGTCAGCATCCAGCGCGCCTGATCGAATCGCTCGAACAGTTGCAGATTCTCGGCCTCCCCCGCCACCGGGGCGATATGCAGCAGCGGCGCGGACTCCCACGCCGACGGCACATGCTCCGGCAGAATCGCGCCCGCCACGGCACGCACATATTGCGTGCGCCCGTTTGGGGTGTAATGATTCTCAAAAGTGGTGGTGTGGTCGGCGGGGATGACTAAGACTTGCCCATACGCGGCGAGTTCTTGCACCAGCGGGTCGTCCGGTTGGGCGCTGGTCAATAAGCCGACGCGCAGCCCGAACGCATGAGCCGTGCGGATGGCGTAAGAGACCGTGCCGCCGACCTGTCGCCCTTGCGGAGTCAGGTCGGCGGTGATGTAGCCGATCAGGACGTAATCAACGGGTTCAGCCGAAGCGGGGCGGACGATCACGCCTCGTCTCCGCCCTCAGCCTCGTCCGAACTGGCTACCTCATCTGAAGTGGGGGCGGCCTTTTTCGCCGGAACAATCGTCACCTTGCGCGACTCGCCCTCACCGACGGATTTAGTCGTGACGGCGGGGTTGGCGCGCAGTGCGCTGTGAATCAGGCGGCGCTCATGCGGCGGCATCGCCTCCATCACAATCGTGCGCCCCTCGCTGATGGCTTGGTCAGCCATGCGGGTCGCCAGCGTGCGGAGGCGCTCGGCGCGTTTGGCCTTATAGCCGTCCACATCCAAAATCAAGTTGACGCGGTGTTGCAGTTTATGGCTGACCATCAGCCGCAACACGTATTGCAGCGAACTGAGCGTGTCGCCGCGCCGCCCGATCAGCGAACTGATGCGCCCTTGCCCTTGCACATTCAGAATCCACGGGCCGCCGCCTTGACCGGAGTCTACGCGGCTGACCTGTACGCTGGCGGGGACTTTCATCAGCGTCAAAATCTGCACCAACATCTCACGCGCCAACGTGACATCGGCATCGTAGTTTTCTTCCTCAACCGTGGCATACCCGCTGAACAGCGAGGCGGTCTCGTCTTCGAGATCGTCAAACAGCGAATCGTCGTCAAATTGACTATGCCGGTTGCGCCCACCGCCACTGGGCGGGGCGTCCATCAAACGCGAGACCGGGCGATTGCGGTCTGCGCCCCCATCGCGGCGCGGACCACGGGTGTCACTCCCGCGCCCGCCGGTTTTTTGATCACGCGGGGCTTGGGCATCACGCCCGCCGCCGCGTGGCGCGGCGTTATCGCGTGGCGGCTGCGCCGGACGATCCGCCCGGTTGGTGGTGGGCTGGTTGTCGCGGCGGGGCGCGTCCCCCTCACGGCGGGGCTGACCGATGTCGCGGCGCTCGTTATCGCGGCGTTCGGGCTGACCATAGCGCGAGGACGGCACGCTGCCTTGCTGCATCCGGCGGGCTTCTTCGTCGGGCTGGGCAAGGCGGGGCAGCGTCGGGGGTGGGGGTGGGGGGGTGGTCGGGCCAGTCCGTAGCATCTGCAAGCGCACCCGCGCCTTACGCGGCGGCGTGCCAAACATGCCGACAGAAGGCTCGTCCATCACTTCGACCATCACGTCCCACGGCTGTACGCCGAGTTCGCTCAAGCCTTGTTGAATCGCCTCATCCACCGTATCGGCAGTCACTTCAATGGAACGTCGTTCAGACATAGCGGCCTACTTCTTTTTGTTGCCGTTCAACTTGGAATTCTCTGTCTTGTCGGGCGCGGTAATCGACTTGGTTTTGGCCGACACTTCTTCAGCACGCGCCGGAGTACGGCCAGCGGCCAACGCGGGGCTTGTTGCGCCACGCGGCATCTGATCGACCTTATCGGTCACGCGCTTCAGGATGGCGTCATGCTCGCGCAACTGCTCTGCCGTAGGTTCCTTTTTACTGATAACTTTACCGCCAATTTTCAAACCCGGCAGTAATTGATCCCAGTGCGCCTTGCCCAACAACGTGTATTGCACGATGCCGACCACGTTGGAAACGATGAAATAGATCGAGATGCCCACTGAGAACGACAGCGCGAAGAAGCCGAACATCAGCGGCATGATGGTGGTCATCGAGCGCGTGGTGGCGGCGGCGGGGCTGTCCTTGTCTTCCGGCCTGATGGGCGGCATGGTCAGCTTGGATTGTAGCCATGTCGTCAACATCACCAACACCGGCAAGGTGATGGCCGCGATGGTGGCAATGGTCGAGACGCCGCCAAAAGTCGGCGGGTGGGTCAAGTCGAGGCCGAGCCACGTCTTATTGAGCGGGATCAGCGATTCGAGGCCGGGGATCAAGAAGCGGCGCGACATATCGACCACTTGGAAGGGTGTGCTGCCCAGCGCATAAGTGATCGAACCGTACAACGCGAACAAGATCGGCATCTGAATCAGCAGCGGAAGGCAGCCGCCCAAAGGGCTGACGCCATGTTCGCGGTACAATTCCATCTGCGCGGCGGCCAGTTTGTCGCGATCATTTTTATACTTCTCTTGCAGCTTTTTCACATGAGGCTGGACGACTTGCATGGCCTCGGTTGATTTCTGCTGTTGGAGCAGTAGCGGCGAAGTCGCCAAGCGGATGACCACCGTTAAGGCGGTGATTGCCAACACGATATTGTTGCCCAAAATCTGGTACAGCAGCGCCAAGACCGTGACGAACGGGTTGAGTAGAATATCCATGAGCGTTCGTTTCGCCTCCGCCTAACGCTTATAGACCCACATCTTGACGCCTTGCGTCGCAGAGTAGGCTACCAACAGATTGTCATTTGCCACCGTGGTGACGATCACCAGCGGCTCATTCAACGGGCGCAATTCGTTCGACTCGACCAAAATTAAATCGCCGAGGATTTCGGCGCCAATCATGCGCGCCCCCTCGAGGGCGATAGCGCCGTTTTGACGGTCAAGCCAGATGACTTCACCGCTGCGCGCCCCGACGATGACGTGTTCATCCGTCACCAGCGGGCTGGGGCGGATGCCGCCATTGGCCGCTTTGATACGCCACTTTTCGCTGAGGTCATCGCTATTGAGCGCATAGACGTTGCCGCCCATGTCCGCCGTATAGACCACGCCACCGCGCACTACCGGCGAACCCCACACCCAATCTTCGACAGCGCGTTCTTGCAAGATTTCGCCCGTGCTTTGCGATATCTTAAAGACCTTGCGGGCAAAACTGCCGATATAGAGCGCCCCACCACTTAAAACCGGGGTTGAGGCCACCGCGCCGCCGAGTTCGGTCTTCCAAATCATACGGCCATTGTCGGCATTGACCGCATACAGATAGTGATCCATCGCGCCGAAATACAAGACGCCATTGACGAGTAACGGTTCTGACCAGATGCCGTTGCCGGTCTCGAACGTCCAAATCACGACGGACGGGCTGTTGATGTCCAACGCCTGTAGGTTTTTGTTGACGTAGCCGAGATAGATGTGATTTTCGTCCGCGATAGGGTCGGCCACGACTGCATCAAAAATCGGGACGCCCAGCGGGTTATCGACGCGGGCGGCGATCAAATCGACCTCAACCAATTTCTTGACGTAGTTGGCAAACAGCAGCTTGCCATCTTTGAGGGTCAGCGGCGCGGTATAGAATTGTTCGGGGTGCGAGCCGTCTTGAAAGTCCCATGAGCGCGGTTCACCGGTCTCGGGTACGACGCGGATATTGCCCTCCTCGTCGCGCAGTTGAATTTCACCGCCGCTACGGGGGTCAATTTGAACCACCTAATTGTGATATGCCAGCAAAATGTTTTGCTGGTCGCCGATCAACGACACCGATGCCCAACTCACGCCTATGCGTGAACCGACGCAGCCAGTGGTGAAGGCGGCTAAAACGAACAGCGCCGTGACCAGAGTCAGGCGGCGCAAAGAGGCAAAGCGGATCATGTTGCAGAACGCTCTTTCTTTGGGGGGACGGGGTCGTATCCGCCGGGATTAAAAGGGTTGCAGCGCATGATGCGCTTCCCCCCCATCCACACCCCGCGCACCACACCATGCACCTCAACCGCGCCCATCATGTACTCGGAGCAGGTCGGGGTGAAACGGCATGACGGCGGAAGTTTGGGTGAAATCCGGCGTTTATAGAAGCGGAGGACAGCAATCACCAAAGTTTTCACGGATGGCCTCCTAAGGGATCAACAAGCCCGGCTTGACGAGCGAGTGTGTCAAATGCACGCATGATTTCGGCTAACGACTGGCCGACAATCGACGGATGTGCCACCAACACCACATCCCACCCAACGCGCATCTGCGGGGTGGTTTGGCGTAAACCCTCACGAATCAAGCGGCGGACGCGGTTACGCACAACCGCGCCACCCAGCCGTTTGCTTGTTACCAACCCGTAGCGATTGTGGGAGAGGGTATTGGGGGCGACATTGATCAGCATGAAGCGCCCACGGAAGGTCTGGCCTTCATGACGCAGGCGGGCGAAGTCCTCAGACCTCGCCAAACGCAGCGGGCGCGGCAGCCCCACGCTGAGTCACCAAATTATTTACGCTCGCCCTTATAGCGATTGCCTTTGGTGGCGTTCCAGTTCACGCTCTTGACGTGCGGAGCCTTCACCGTCAGCAAATGACGCCCGACGGCACGACGCTTCTTCAGCACGGCGCGCCCAGTACGGGTACTCATACGCTCACGGAAGCCGTGAACGCGCACGCGGCGGCGAATCTTCGGCTGATAAGTACGCTTGGTCGACATGGGTGTGTTTCCTCTAAAAATCTGACGCAGGGAGTCTGCGTGCGGTTAATCGTTCCCCTAAACCCAACGCATGGGAGGGAAGAGTCTGGGTGAGTGTCACGGTTTTCATACGGTGTGCCGTCCCTTGATAGGGAGGCTCCGCGTCCGGTATAATCATGTACCGGGAGATGAAACCGCCGACAATATTTTACACGGTCTGGCGGCCTTTTCAATTGCAGGCTTAGTTATAGGGGACAGGATATAGAAATGCGATGATATGTGTAATCAGGTGCAAGGCAAACGGTGCGAGAGGCAAATTAAACGTTAACGTGCCTTTCGTACCTGAACCCTTATCAGCGTGATTATCTTCTCGAATCTAGTTCTATCTTCCATTATGGGTCTGCTGCCCCCGTCCCAATCGCTCCGCCCAACGTTTACGGAGAATTCCCCGCTTGTCAATGACTACGCCTTACGCCGATAGCCTTTCGCCCACCAATCATGAAATCGACTCGCTGATTTCGGTCTTACTCGAACGTGAGACCCCGCTCAGCACCGCTGACCTCGCCCGCCTTCTTCTGGAAGAGCGCGTCGAAACCGCGTCGAAAGCGTTGGTAGCGCGTTTCAATGGCGTCACGGCCTATAATCCCGCCGCCGCCTATCAGACCGGCCAAAAACTGGTCTTCCCCACGCAAGATTATGCGACTGCCACCGTGGTTGGGCAGCGCGTAGGCGATAACCCCAGTCACGGCGCGTACCGCGTGATTGAGGTCAAGTTTGACGATGAAACGGCTCGCGAATACGCCGCCGAATTGACCTCATCGCACGCCCTGAGCGTCGAAGGCGAGGTCAGCTTCAGCTTGCCGGGCGCAACGCTCGTGAGCGCCGATGATATCCTCGCCCAGCACAGCGAGGCCATCATCGCCGAACTAGAGGCCGCCCTTCAGGCTCGTTCCGACCTCGTGCGCTTGGTCGGAAAATGGTTCCCGCGTGAGCTGATGATGGATGTCAACACCGGTCACATCAACCTCGCTGATGCGGTCTTGGAAATAATGGAAGGCGGCCCGTTGACCACCGCCGACATCCTCGAACAAATCGGCGGCCTCGGCAGTGAGCCGCAAGCCTTGCAAGAATTCTCATTGAACTACGCCATGCTCAACGATGAGCGGTTTGATGAGGTCGGCCCCGCCGGTGAGGTGCTTTGGTATCTCAAGCGGATGGAACCCGCCGAAGTGCGCGAAAAACCCGCCGTGTTGCGCTATACGCCGGTGGAGTACGATGCACGTTATGTGGCTGAGGACGGGCTGGAAGTCGAAGCCGAAATCGACGATGAGCTGTCGGAATTGCCGCAGCAAGCCGTCGATACGGCCACCGTCCGCCTGATTTATCCGCACCGCCGCGCCGGGACATTGCCACTCAACAGCCAAACGCGCAGCGTGTTCCCGACGGCGCGCCGCGCCCCGCGCATCTATATCACGCTGGTTGACGCCAAAGACAACGAAACTTTCACCGGTTGGGTTGTCCACAACGAGGGCTACGTCTTTGGCCTGAGCGCCTTCTATAGCAAACACAAGCTGCCGCTGGGGTCTACGCTGACGTTGCGGCACGGTCAGCTGCCGGGGCAGATTGTGGTCGATTTCCCCGCGCACAGGCCGCGCACCGAGTACATCCCATTGATGTCTGTACGCGACAATCACCCGGTTTTTGAGCTAAACACCCGTCCCATCGGCGTCTCGTATGATGACCTGATGATTTTGGGCATTGATGACCTTCAGCCCGTCGAGGCGTTGGCGCACAGCTTACAGCAAAGCCGCAAGGCGCTGCCCGCCGTCCTCAAATTGCTGCTCCCAGCGCTGACCCGCCTGAGTCCGCAAGGCGTTTCGCACTTCAAGACCATCTACTCAGCGGTCAATGTCCTGCGACGCACCCCGCCCGGATTGTTGATGGCGACCCTCAACGCTAACCCTGACTTCGAAAACGTGGCCGGGCATTACTGGAAGTTAAGCGACGCCTAGCCGCCCCACCCAACAGAAACGAGTCTCGCCATGTCCTCGCCCACGCCACAACCCACGGCCAGTAGCTTCATCAAGCCGACGCTCGACAGCCAATACCATATCGACTATGAGTGGTGGGTTCATACGCCGGGAGAGGATTTACGGGTCTATTTGCTCACCCACCTACCGCCTGACTTGCGCGAGAAAGCTGTCGCCGCTGGCGAGGGCGCGCAGATGGATTTTATTGACCCCGCCACGGGCGAGGTCACGCGGCTGGACGCGCTGCGCTTGACGGTGCGCCACGCCGCCGAGTCCCCGGACTTCATCAACCGCGATATCGCCATCGTGGATTGCCTATTCCGGGTTTTTATCAAGAACAACAACACCCCCCTGTCCCCGCGTGAATTGTCTGGCATAACCGGCCATGACGCGCAAAACATCCTGCGCCTCCTCAACGGCACGCGGGTTTATAAGGGGATTCGACTGGCTTAAGGGCAGTGATGAGTCTTGGGATAAGGCCTACCAACCTTCAGGACTCGGCAATCACTCAGGACTCAGGACTTACAATCATGGGACGTCTCGTCAATACCAATGACCCCGGCAAGCGCCGTAACGCGCTGATGCGCGATGGTGCGGAACTGTTGCGCCATTTAATGCTGCAAAGCACCATCACCGATGAGGCCAAAGATATGCTGGCGCAGTTGGTTTTTACACTGCGCGAGGTTGATGCCGGCATTGAGGAATCGGCTAAGGCGTGGGAGAAGCGCGATTATTGGATGAAGGCTGAGGAGTTTCGCAGTCGGTGGATGTGGGCGGGCAGCACGTCTGACGAGTTGGCGAACCTGATTCGGCGCGAAGATTGGGGCGTACTCCCGACCTTCCTCATCCGACTGATGCCCAAGTATTCCGACATCACCGTCACCAAGTTCACCCGTGACGAGTCGCTGTGGGCGGGGGCGTATCAGCGATTTAATTCCGAACCGACCTAATATCACAAGGTGCAAGGAAAAAGGTGTAAGGCGGTAATCCCCCAATTCCGCTCAGGGACACGGCCTCGCTTGTCGCCACAAAACACTATTTCTTCCTGTACGGACGCCCCATGGGGCGTCCTTTGTCCATAATTTAGGATTCACCATTCCCCTATGACCGACTCCCACTCCGCCATCCTGCTGATTTCCTGCCCCGACCAAAAAGGTCTGGTTTCCACGGTCACCCGCTTCATCTTTGAACAGGGCGGCAACATCGTCCAACTCGATCAACACGTAGACACCGAGGCGGGCGCGTTCTTCATGCGGGTCGAATGGGATATGGCCGGTTTTGCGTTAGAGCGTGACGCCATCGGCACGGCCTTTGACTTGACCATCGCCCGCCGTTTTGGGATGACGTGGACGCTTCAATTCAGTGACGCGGTTCCGCGCATGGCCTTATTCGTCAGCAAACAGTCGCATTGCTTGTATGACATCTTGGGGCGCGTGCAATCTGGCGAGTGGCGGGCGCATATCCCCTTGCTCATCAGCAACCACGACGCGCTGCGCCCGGTGGCAGAGTCGTTCGGCATCCCGTTTCACGTCTTCAAAATTACCGCCGAAAATAAGGCCGAACAAGAGGCCGCCCAAATCGCTCTGCTCAAACAAAATAACGTCGATTTGGTCGTGCTGGCGCGCTACATGCAGATTGTGACCGGCCAACTCATCCGCCAATTTCACAATCGGATTATCAACATCCATCACTCATTTTTACCGGCCTTTGCCGGGGCGAAACCGTATCATGCGGCCTACGCACGCGGCGTCAAGCTGATTGGCGCGACCAGTCACTATGTCACCGAAGAATTGGACGCGGGGCCGATTATCGCCCAAAACGTCTTAGCCGTGAATCACCGCGACAACGTGACCGACCTCGTGCGGAAAGGTCAAGATGTCGAGAAATTAGTCCTCGCCGAGGCGGTCTGGGCGCACATCAACAGCCGAGTCCTCGTCTATAATAACAAAACGGTGGTATTCTAGTCGGCTATATATCGCCCTTAGCGTTAGGGAAACCACGACTATGCCTGCTCGCATTATCGACAATCGTTATGAAGTGTTGGGGAAATTGGGCGCTGGTGGGATGGGCGTGGTCTATAAAACCCGTGACCTCCTGACCCAAACCGAAGTCGCGCTAAAATCCATCACGCTTGGCGGACAGCCTTCCGGCGGGATGCCGCCCACCTTTGACGATAAAGCCCGTGCGATGTTGGCCGATGAGTTCCGCATCGCGGCGAGCTTATATCACCCTAACATCCTCCGCACGTTGGATTACGGATTCGACGACCACGGCGTCCCGTATTTCACCATGCCGATTTTAGACGGGGGTCAACCCATCACCGTCGCTGCTGCAAACATGGATGCCGCACAAAAACTGGGCATTTTGCGCCAATTATTGACCGCATTGGTCTACCTACACCGTCATCGCGTCATCCACCGTGACCTCAAACCGGCCAATGTTTGGATTGAGGACGACGGGACGGTCAAAGTATTGGATTTCGGCATCGCCATTCACGAGAAAGACCTCACAGGCGATACGGTGGCCGGGACGTTGTATTACATCGCTCCCGAAATTTTCTTAACCGGGACGCCCTCGGTCAGCAGTGACTTGTACTCCGTGGGCGTGATGGCCTACGAGATGTTCAGCGGCCAACTGCCCTTTACCGGCAATATCAGCGATATGATTCAAAGCATCGTCAGCGATCCGCCGCCGATAGACGCCGTGCAAGCCGACGCCCCGATTAAAGACCTGATTGGGCGTTTGTTGGCGAAAAGACCGCAGCATCGCCCAGCCAATGCCTTAGCCGCGCTCCAAGAATTGGCGGCGTTGGGCGCGCACTCTAGCCAGCCGGAAGCCCCGGACATCCGCGAGAGTTTCCTCCAGCACGCGCCATTCATCGGGCGCGACTCCGAGATGGCGCAATTTAAGGCCGTGCTGGGACACCTGCCTAGTGGTATCGGGGGTGGGATGTTGATTGGCGGCGAGTCTGGGGTGGGCAAGTCGCGCTTGTTGGAGGAATACCGCGTGCAAGCCCTCATCACAGGCGCGCAAGTCCTCCACGGTCAAGCCGCAGAGGGCGGCGGCGTGCGCTATCAATTGTGGCGCGATGTCCTGCCCCGCCTGATATTCGCAACCCCGCTGACCGACTTTGAGGCTGGGATTCTGCTCGATATCCTGCCCAACATCTCGACTTTGCTGGGACGTTATATCCCAGACGTGCCGCCGCTGGCCGGGTCAGGGCAAAACAGCCGCTTGATCGAAACCGTGGCCGAGATTTTTAAGCGCCAAGTCCGCCCGATCACCTTATTCCTAGAGGATTTGCAATGGGCGTCGGAAAGCCTTGACGTGCTGGACGCGCTGCTGCCCCTCACCGCCGAGCGCCCGCTGCTGATTGTCGGGTCATACCGCAGTGAGGAGCGCCCGGAATTGCCCGCCCGTCTGCCGGACATGCAATCGGTCTTGCTCGCCCCGTTTTCATCCCAAGAGATGTTGGGGCTGTGTACGGCGGTGTTGGGCGAAGTCAAGGCCAAAAATCCGATCTTGCGGCGGTTAGAGAGCGAAACCGAGGTCAACGCCTTTTTCGCAGTAGAGTTCATCCGCGCCTTAGCCGAAGATGTCGGCAGCTTCTCACAGGTCGTTCACGCCGCGCTGCCGGAACATCTGCAAGCCGCCGGGGTGGAGCGCTTGCTGGCGCGGCGCATCGAACGACTGCCAGAGTGGGGTCTGCCTCTGCTGCGCTTGGCGGCGGTGACGGGGCGGCGGGTTGACCTCAAAATCTTGGACTATGTGCTGTTCATGCGCCCAGAACTTTTGGAGTCGGACTCGGTTGACGCATGGCTAGACGCCTGTGCCGCCGCGCAGATTCTGGTGATTTTGGGCGAGGGCTGGCAGTTCAGCCATGACAAGCTGCGCGAATATGTCTTAGGCCAAATCCCCGCCGATTCGCTCCCCCGTCTGCACCGTTCAGCCGCCGAGGCGCTGGAGTCGTTGTACCCGGATGATCGAGGCCGCGCCGAAATCCTGATGAATCACTGGCGCGTGGCTGGCAACACCGAAAAAGAACTGCATTACGCGGGGATGGTGATTGAGTGGAAGCTGTGGACGAGCGGGGATTATGACCAAGCCAGCACCCTGACCCAATACGCCCTGACTCAACTCTCCGAAGATGATGCGCGGCGGGTGCATCTGCTGAACCACATGAGCGAAATCGGCTGGCGTACCGGAAACAATGAGCAAGCTGTGATGTATGGCGAACAGGCCGTCACGCTCGGCTTGCGCTATAAAGCCTATGGAAAGGTCGGGCGCAGCTATGGCAATTTGGGCATTGCCGCTCGGATGCGTGGAGACTACGAGCTGTCCGAAAAACACCTGAATGACAGCCTAAAGATACGCCAAAAAGACAACGATGATGTCGGGGTATCCCGCAGCTTGTCCAATCTCGGGGTCCTGTTTTTTCAGATGGGGAAACTGGATGACGCATGGCGCTATTATCAGCGCGCCATCAAAATCCAAAAGCAGCGCGGTGAACAACAAGGCTACGCGCTGAACCTGAACAATCTCGCCCAAATCAGCAGCTTGCGCGGTGATCCTCAACGCGCTCAACGCTATATCAAAGACGCGCTGGAAATCTCGCAAAGCATCGGCCACAACTACGCTATTGCATCCGCTCAAAACACCTTGGGTATAATTGCTTTATCGGCGAACAATATCAATGAAGCCCGTCAATGGTTGCAATCATCACTCGAGAATTTCATGAAAATCCATGACCGTTATGGCACAGCATTTACACTAGGATCACTGGCTAACTGCTTAGCATTGGACGATATAAATCTCAAATCGGTCATCATCAAAGGGATAAAACTAGCTCAACAGATTGGCGCAGAAGGCTTTGTATTAAGCTGTTTGACAGGCGCGGCGCGAGTGTATTATTCGCGGCATCAATATACAAAAGCGCTAAACCTCATCGCTGAAATCGAACATCATCCTGAGAGCATCGGTGCGGACAAATTAAACCGAGATCGGTTTTTCAGAGAGGCGAATATTGAGCTAGATGAATCGCTCTTAACGCTAGAAACATATCATTCGGTTGAAGAACTGGTTGAACAAGTCCTACGCGATTGGGCATAATAGAGGCCAAACAAGGAGAAAAACTTTTCAATGCGAAACCTAATAAAAACCCTGTGCGAGACATGGGGGCCTTCCGGCTATGAACATCACGTCCGCAAGCTGATTCAGGCCGAGGTCGCGCCATTTGTGGATGAGATGCGGGTTGACCCGTTGGGCAATCTGATTTGTCGGGTCGGTAGCGGCGGCACGCGCACGTTATTCGCCGCGCACATGGATGAAATCGGCGCGATGGTCACGTTCATCGAACCGTCCAGCGGCATGGGGCGCATCGCAGAATTGGGCGGCCTGA
>Ga0105046_10008829_pt1 | contig 15819 bp, 8 predicted proteins | sample MAT03_FD_78385 | JGI IMG/M metagenome (GOLD analysis project Ga0105046, IMG submission 78385) | Freshwater microbial communities from Lake Fryxell liftoff mats and glacier meltwater in Antarctica - MAT-03 (megahit assembly) | ecosystem: Environmental > Aquatic > Freshwater > Ice > Liftoff...
ATTGATAGAGAAAAATGACCGACTTCGCCCGCGCAGGCAATTTACGCGGTGCGTCCGCGGCTGCCAGCGCGCTATGCCAGTTCAAACCCAACAGCCCGGCGCCGCCGATAGCCAGAGCGCTGCGCCGCGAGGCCTTCAGGCCTTGGAATCCGCGACATGCGTAATCGTGTTTGTTGTTTTGTGCGCTCATGGCGAAACCTGAATCCGCGAAGGTGAACCGGCAAACTTATCTTCGCAACACGAACTCTTTGGCGTTGAGCAAGCCCCAGACAATGTCCTCGAGCGCGCGGCGGCGGTCCGAGGCGTTCGCGACGTAGTCGCAGGTTGTGGAGAGTTCTTCCGAAGTGGGCGCCCTCGCGAGCGAGGTCCAGTAGAGTTCGTCGATCCACTCGGCGATCGGACGTCCGTCCGCCGCCAGTTTGGCGACACGGCCATCCTCGCGTGCGAGTAGATCGTTAATCATTGGACCGCTGATCATGGCGAACGCTTGCGAAAGCGTGGTCCCGGTCGAGCGTTCGCACTCGCAAGACATCAGGCGTTGTGGTTTACCGAAGAGCGTGAGGAACTGATCGTCCATGCTGGGGCCAGACTCGCGCAATCGCACCGCAGCCACGCCGGGAATCTGCGTGGGGCCAATCCCGCGTGGATAGCCGTTGAACTTGGGCTCCACGCCGGCGACGCGATGCGACGCGTCGAGCAGTTGCTCCGCCGAAAGCCGCCGCACCAACGCGTGCGAGAAATTGCGATCGTCCTCGGTGCAGTCGGCGTTCGGCTCACTGGCCACCTGATAGGTTCTGGAGACAGCGATCCGCCGCACGAGTTTGCGTAGATCGAAATTCTGCGCGGCAAAGTCCTTGGCCAAGGCGTCCAGTAGCGGCGGATTCACTGCGGGGTTGGTATCGCGAACGTCATCGATGGGTTCCACTATGCCGCGTCCCAGCATGTAGTACCAAATCCGATTGACCTGCGCCGCGGCGAAAAATCGGTTCTGCGGACTGGCGACCCAATCCGCCAGCGCCTCCAGCCGATCCTGGTCCTTGGCGACCTTGGATTTCGGCTCGCCCAAGAACCGCGGCAGCGCCGGCTTGCGGGTCCGCGGATCGGTCACTTCTCCCTCGCGGGCCATCCACACAATCTGCTCGCCATCGAACTCGTGCTTGTCGTTCTTGTCCCGGCGATTGTTTTCCAGCACTTTGTATTCGACGCGGGCGAAGAAGCCAGCCCAGCGGTAATAGTCATCCTGCGTCCAACTCTCGAATGGATGATTGTGGCATTTGGCGCATTGCAATCGCACGCCCAAAAAGACTTGCGCCACGGCCTCCGAGCGACTGACCGGATCGCGCAGCGCGCGATAAAAATTGGCCGGCGCGGATTGATACGTGCTGCCCCGGGCCGCTATCAGCTCGCGGGCGAACTCGTTCATGGGCTTGCCGTCGGCGATGGCTTGCTCAATCCAATGATGAAATGCCTGCACGCCCTTGCGGTCGAGCGTCTTTTCCTCGTTATGCAGCAGATCGGACCAACGGAGCGCCCAGGCCGACGCAAACTCTGGCCGCGCGAGTAATTGATCGACCAGCTTCTCGCGTTTATCCGGCGACGTGTCCGCGACAAACTGCCGGGCTTCTTCCGCCGATGGGGGAATGTTCAGCAAGTCAAAAAAGACTCGCCGCACAAAGACACTGTCCGAGCAGAGTTCCGCCGGCGTGATCCGCAGCGAGCGGAGCTTGGCCCAAACCAGGTCGTCGATGTAATGTCCTGGAGGAGGATCGGGCAGGTCAAAACCTTCTCGCGCGGGGACAAACGCCACGCGGACGGCGACTTGCTTTTGTAGGTAGCGGACCAGCACCGCGGTTTCGCCAAATGCCTGACGCGTGACCTGGCCATCATGGTCGACGCTGACCAACCGCTCGGCCGGATCGTAGACGGCCAGGCGGGTGACGTCGCGCTCGGAATTATCATCGAACCGAGCGATCACCCGCAGTTGCAACGTTTCCTGGGGCTCGGCGACGACGGCGAACAAATCAGGCTGCGCCAGCGCACGTTCGGTCGGCGAGGCGCCGGTTGATGCATCGGCAAAGGTGACCTCGAGCGATGTCAAGTTAGGCGCGGTTTCAACATCGTCCGTTGCGCCGGCGTTAATCCACGCTTCCAGTAATTTGTATTCGGCTGAATCCGTTTGGAACCGTTGGCCCCCTTCGTGCGCCACCTGCATGGCGGGCTTGCGGAGCAGCAGACTCTCTGCCGAGTTGATGCGATCGACGCGCCGCCCGGCCTGGTCGCGGACAAGCTGCGCCAGGTCTTCGGTAGCGTCCTGACCGCGGAGCGAAAGGCGAAAGCCTCCCTTGCCGTTTTGATTGCCATGGCAGACGCCCTGGTTGCATCCGGCCTTGGAGAGGACCGCCATGACGTCGGTGCGAAACGAAACGTCAGCCGCCGCCGCGCACGATGGCATTCCGGCAGACAGCGCGCCCCAAGCGCAGCATGCACAACAAACGAATTGCAGGAGGAATCGAATCATCAGGTCAGGCGGGATGCGGGCAGAGGATTCTTGCAGGCAGTAGCTCAGACGCTGGAACAATTGCGGCAAACGGACGTGGTGAACGGCGAACCGAGGTAACTCATCAACCTCCGAGCGCGGATGCGATCGCTTCGTCGAGCGATCCGGGGCTGCCGTGATTATGCCAGACGACGCGACCATCACGCCCGACGACAAACAGCGTGGGGATGAACTTAATGCCGAGCGAATCCGCGGTGCTGGCTCCGTAACCATTTGGCCAGGGCACACCCGCCTTCTTGACGAAGTCTCGCGCGTCTTCGAGCGTGTCCGGAGCATCTTGTGAGAGACCAAAGAACCGGACACCGCGTTCCTTGTAATGCTCGTAGGTTGCAATTAACTCCGGCGTGGCCTGTTTGCAGGGACCACACCAGGAAGCCCAAATATCGACGACAAAGACCTGCCCCTGCAATTCTTCCGGCGAAGGGGCGTCGCCATTGAACCAGCCGTCGGCCGTCAGGGGCGGAAACGGAGAGCCGGGAGTGAGTAGCGCGCCGGGCTCGGCCAGATTCGTCGGGCAGCCCATGCCACCGGCGTTACGAGAATGATCGCAGCCGGACGTGGCAGAAAAGGTGACGACGGCGAGCAGCAGCAGGCTGGCCGCCACGGGTGACTTTACCTGGCGAATCATTTTGGGTTCCTCGCTCTTTGTTGCGTTGCGAGCGCGGCCCCAGGGCGCCTGGGATGTAGTTTACCAGATTTTGCGAGGCCGCGCCTTCCAAAGATCGGTCCGGCGCGTGCGAAAACCGCGCCGGCGCCGGCGGTTACTGCTTGATCCGGTCGCTACAAAAGGCAATCCGGCGGCCGTCCGGGGACCAACTGGGGTCCGAATTAAACGAGGTAAACTCCTGCCCCGGGATTTCGACCGGCGAGTTATTGCCTGCAAATGTAATCAATGAGATCCGCTGTTGGTTGCGCTCGTTCACCTTCCAAAGAACAATCTGCTTGCCGTCGGGCGACCAACTTGGAATCCAGCCAACGCGACCCTGAAAACGGACCCGGGGAGGGACTTCCTTGCCGCTGGAGGGCGTGACACCGAGGATCGCGGGCTCGTTATTGCGGTGGGCGATGTAGACGATCTGCGTTCCATCAGGCGACCACGATCCGCTGGTGACATTGCTGTACTTATCGAACAGCACACGCTTGCGATTGTCGCCATCGATCACGTAGATGGACGGAAATCCTTCATGACGGCTCATGAAGAGAATCCGATTGTCGATTGGCGAGAACCTGGCCTTTTCGCCCTCGCTGTGCCACTTTCGATTTGTCCCGTCGACATTCATGGTGTAGACGCCCGGCTTCTCACCTCCAGGGCTGCCGCGCTGGATAAAGAAAGCGATCTGTTTGCCATCGGCCGACCAACTTCCGTTGGCGCCGTAACCCAGATCGGCGATTGATTTTCTTTGATCGTCCAATCGCACGGTGTAGATGCGCGAGGGAGGTCCACCGTACACCTGGGGTGACGCGTCAAAAACCAGTCGCTCGCCGTCTGGCGAATAGCAAGGCGTTCCGTGCCAGACCATGCCCTCGATGGCCACGACTGGCCTTGTGTTCGATCCATCGACGTTCATCGTGAATAGATGCGAATGCCTGGGCGCCGGTTGCGCACAACAGACGGCGGTTGAAAGTTGCCAGGCGATTGCGGCGCCGAGAATTGCACGCATTAGGAAACGTGCCTTCGCAAGTTGGTCCGGCGCGCGGCGCGACATGGCATTGCCCTTCTTCACCTGTAGTGCTCCCCGATGCTATTGCCCGGCTGCGGGCGCGGCGGGCTTGAGCAGGTCTTGCAGAACGGCCGTTACTTCTTCGCCCAATTTGCCGCTGCTGCCGATGTAATGCCGGACGACCTTCCCCTCGCGATCGATCACGATGGTCTGCGGGATCGACGTGACGCCATAGCGGGCGGAAACGGCGCCATCTCGATCCATGGCGACTGGCATCGTCAATTTGTGCCGCTCGAACATCGCCGTGACGGTTTGCGGGGCTTCTTCCAGGTTGACGGCTAGCACCATAACGTCCTCGCCGGCGAAGTCCGCGGCGACTTTTTCAATCTGCGGCATCGTTTGCAAACAAGGACCGCACCAGGAGGCAAAAAAATCGAGCACGACAATCTTTCCCTTGGCGTCGGATAGCTTGAAGTTTTTGCCATCCAGCAACTCCAGGCTAAAGTCTGGCGCTGGTTTGTTGACCAGCGCCGAATCTGCCGCGGCGGAATCTCCACCTGGCTCGCCACCATCGCTCGATAAGATCTTGGGCTCGATCGCGTTTTGCAGTCTCCACTGCTGAAAAGCCAAACGAGCGGCGTGGAGTTCTATGGCCGGGCCGATTGCCAGTTGATCCACGTCCTTCAGGTTGACGTGCGCCGTGCCGAGGATTTCGCTTGTGCCGGAAAGGACGTCATCCGCAAAACGGCTCGGAAAAAACGTCATCCGCACGCCGTCGCTACGCAGGGCTTGTACGCGCGTGATGACCGCCGCGCCTGGATCGGCCGCGGGCTTGGGAGTCAGATCGTCCGGGTGCAACCAGATGATCTGCGACACGCGATCGAGCGGCAGCTGTTTGGACTCCAAGTGAATCTCCACCTGCAGCGACTTGTCGTCCATGCCTGTGACGGCGCCTCGTAGATAGTCGCCATTGTGCAAGCGGATGAGGTGCGTGGGAGGATTCTCCTTTTGCATCCGCGGCAGTGTCAACAACCGATCTCGCTTCCCTTTATTGAGCCGCACTGGTCCGGCGACGGCCTTGGTGAGCTCGATCGCCTGGATTTTGTCGTGTTCCATGAACGACGCGTCCGACAGCGGCGTCCGAAAGTGGACCCCCTGCTCGTCAATGCTGGTGACTTCGCAAGGAACGATATCGCCCGTGCGCAGATGCATGTTCCGCCTGGCGGCCTCGGCCTGTTTTTCGGCCTGAGGGACGGCTACGCGCGGTGGCGCTCCGGCGAGCGCGCCGAGAAGGTTCCCCATCAGTCCGGCCGGCGCTGGCTTGGGCTGTGGCTTGGGCTTTGCGGCGGCCACTAACGCCCGCGCCCGTTCGACCTGTTGTTGCCGTCGCTGCTGTTGCGCCGTCAGTTGATTCACCGTAGGTGGTGGAGGCGGATCTCGATAGACAATCCGGCCCGCGGCGGTTTTTAACATCGCGCTGCTCGTGACGCTTCGGGTGGGCTGCCAGACCAGGCAACTGGCGGAATCTTGTTCCTGGCCGGCGACCAGCTTGCCATTCAGCCGAAGTCCATCCAGTTCCAGCCGACCCTGTTGGCCGAGCGCTGGCTCATTTTTCAAATGGATGTCGGTATTGCGAAGCGCGACGATGGCGCGCAGATCTTTGATTGGCAGTTGAATCGGCTCGGCGATGCCGGGCGTGGTAATGGACACGGCGCCATCTGCGACCTTGACCAACTCGCCACTGAGTTGTGATCCGTCCTGATGGACCAGGCGAATCTGCGCCGGTTCGCCCGCCGCCTGGGCGCTAAGAAACATGGTGGCGACCTGATCCGCGGCGATCTGCGATTCCATCTCTCCATTGCGCAATGTAAAGGTCTTTTGCGCTGCGTCGAACCCGACGACTTCGCCATAGACGACCGAGCCATCCACGCGGTGCACGCGAGATTTCGCGGCCGTGACATTTTCCGGTGGGTCACCATTCCAGCGACCGATGCGCAGGCGTTCCAGGCGAAGATCGCCCTGCTTGTTCAACAGCCGCAGCCCCTCGTGGATCTCGGGCTTCTTGGACGCCACGGTGAGATCCGCAACGCGTTCGCCCTCGCGCGAGTAAACCAGACAGCGCCCCGACTTCTGATCGAGAAAAATCCGTAAGTGGATTCGTCCCGGGCCGTCGGTGATCTTTTGGATCAAGGCCAGTTCCGCCTCCTTGGGGTTCTCGCGAGCGAGGACTAAGTCTTCGCCCCAGCCTTCCAGTCGGAACGCCTGTTGCAACACTCGCTCCGCTTTGCCGCTCCCGAGCGACAGCGAGAATTGCGGCCGTTTTTTCCAAGAGAGGGCCAGTTCGATCTCTGCTTGGGGTGGCATTATGTTGCCTGCGAATTCCGCGCCCGCCGTCTCGGTAAAGAGTTGGCCGGCCTCTTCGACCCAGCCCTGTGCGCCATTCCACTCGGCGATGCCGTTGGGGCCCATGTAGACCAGGTCTGCGCGATCCTTCCAGCGATAGACGCGTTCGATCCGTTGGCGTTCGACGCGCAGCCGTCCGAACGGCGGCGCGTCGATCTCGGCTGCGTCGCCATTCAGTGACAATAGCGTGCCGAACAGCACGTCTCCCGAGGAGAGTTCAAAGCACATCTCACCGGTTGGCTTGATCGGCTGCGCGGGGGCTGGGAAGTGGACGGCGTTGACATAACCGATATCGAACTCGAAGGGAGTGACGAACGAAAGCGATTGCCAGCGCAGCGTCTTCGGATCGTCCGAGTCTAGCAAAGTGCCGCTTGCCATGCCGCCATCGACCAGCGAGATCATCGGCTTGGTCGGGTCGAAGACCGGCGCCAACTTGGGCGGGGCGGATGTCGCGCCCGATGGCGGCGCGATGGGGTCCGCCGCGACGCCCACGGCACGGAAGATGGCCACCTGCGCGTCAAGTTCAGCTATGTGCGTGGCGGCGCCAATCAGCACAATACTCACTGCGAAGGTGGACGCTGCTTTTTGGAACGTGCTTAACAACCGGACGGCGCACTGCCTGGCAAATGAGAGCCTGCGTGAATGCCGAGGCAGGCTGGGAACGAAATGGTTGCTCATGATCGTTCCTATTAACGCTCGTAGATCGGTAAGAAGCGATAGTTCAGCGCCAGCGCCAACAGCGACATGGACGTGCTGAGCGAGACGCCCTGCTGTCCGCGGATGCTGCCGTCTGGCTGCTGCATGGTCTTCAACTGCTTGATCAGCAGCTTGTTCCACTTTTCCCAGCCTTCGACATCTCCCTGAAACAGTGCTTGCGCCTGATAATAGCGCGTGTACTCCGGCCAGCTTTGTTGGGCCGGTTGCTCCAACCGGCTGGAGAGATAGCCGATCGTGGCCTTGTACTGCGGCAGGTCCTTGCGGCGCGCCACGGAGTAAACCAGCGAGGCGATCGACGTCCGGGCGAGCGACTCGCCAAAGCCGCCAAGTCCCGAGTAGCCCACCTCGCCGGCGTTGGACGTCATTTGTCGGTAATAGGAAATCGCCCGATCGATGGCTTCGTCGGGAACTTCGATGCCGGCGTTGCGCGCGGCCAGCAATCCCACCAACACGGACCCGCTGACGGAGGTGTCCGCGTCGCGCGAGTCTGGCGAATAGCGCCAGGCGCCCAGGGGGTTTTTCTTTTGCGACGTTAGCGCGGCGCGGACGGCCAGTTCCAGCGCTTGACCAATGCTGACGTGCTTCTCGCCCCCTTCCCAGAGCGTGCGTTCGTCAACAGCGCCGTATGCCTCGGCCAGGGCCAGCATGCCAAAGCCATGGTGATACATGCTATTGCCGAGGAAGCCGGTGGTGGCGTTTTGTTCGCGGATAACGGTGCGAACCGCGCGGCGGACGTTGGTGGCGTAGATCCCGAAATTGGGGTCTTCGCCCGAGGCCAGGAACGCCAGCAGGGCCAGGCCCGTGCAGCCTGGGCCATTATCGCCATCGTTCGGCCAATCCCCTTTGTCGGATTGCGTCTTGGCCAGAAACTGCAGGCCGCGGTCGTACATCTCGCGAACGTCGCGCGGGACAACTTCGCCCGTGCGGATGGCGATTGGCTGCGCGCAGCAGATTGTTGGCAGTGCCAGCAACACAATGCACGACAGGACCGACGATCGCAGAGCTGTGGGTTGGAAGAATTTCATAATCGGTCTTGGAAAAAATCAGGTTTGCGACGCTGGCGTTCATGGACAAAAACAGCAGAAGCCAGCGAGTTATTCCTTCTCGGGTTTTTCATTCACTTCAGGCAGCATCTTTTGCTGGCGCAAAAAAGCCTCCAGGCCGCGGACGTTGTCTAACTGTTTGTCGAGTGCGCGCCACTGCGGCGGATCGAGGATTTTTTTCAACTTCTCTGGCGGAATCTTCGACGTGTTGTACAGCACGACATAGGTGTCATATTGGCCGAACCGTTTAGGCGTGGGAGTCTCCAGTAGGAGCCTGGCCAGTTCCTCACGCTGCCCAGCGCGGAGCGCCAGCGTATCCGTGAACGACATCACGACCAGATCGACCTTTGCCTGAAAACGAAACCGGCGACGCTCCTGATCGATTTGATCCGCCTTGGCCCATTGTTCCTCGTTCAGGGTCTTTTTGGTGACCTTTTTGAAGAACGAGTCTTCGCCAAACAGGCCCGTTGTCAGCGTCAGTTGCAGGGGTTGAATGTCCGTGAAGATCTGGTTGACCTTGTTCTGATCGTGCTTGATCTTCTGGAACTTGGCGCGAACGATGTCCACCTGGTCAAAAAAGCGATAGATGTCACCGCGACCCGCCAGCAGCAGTTTTTCTCGCTGGGCGGGCGTGACTTCGCACGCGATCGCGATGGCGTCAACCTGCACGTTTAACTGCGAGTTGAGCTTCTGGTTCGCCTTTTTTGCGCTACCGAGGTTGTTGAAAATCCATTGCTCGAGGTTTTCGTCGGTAAATTGAGCGCGGATCTGCTGGCCATTCTGTGGGACGTCGAGATCAAAATCGACATTGTTCGCCAGATCGAGATCGATCTCCTGCGCTGGCGCGATCTCGGCCTGGACTATGCCCGCTCCGTCGTCGGCGTCGAACACGGCCTCCACGACATCAACGTCCGCGACGTCAGCATCCGCCACGACGTTGTCGATGACGATCTCAAACGCGGCTTCCACCACGCCTTGGATTACGTCCTGGACTGCTTCTTCCGCGGCTGTTTCGGCAACGTCCTCAGGCGGGCCGACATCATCTTGAGCCAGCGCTCGGCCGAATAGGGAAAACAGCGCAATCGTGGCAATGCAGGCCACGGCGATCGATCGCGTTGCATGACGGAATTGGGTCATCGTTGCAGCACTCTTGCGATTTGCGGAGCGAGAGATCATTCCACCACCTCCTGGGCTGGGGCCTGGACTGGCCCTTGGGCTGGCCCCGCTCCTGGCCCCTCGGCTGGCTCATCCCAGGCGTTTTCGTCGAGTTCGTTCCCCATCAGCCCAAACCCACCAAAAAATCCCTGCGCGTTTTGCTTCGGGATGTCGCGCCACAGTGTCTGCTGACGCTCAGTGAGATGGGTCACCACCAGTTTGTCCGGGAGAGTCGGGAAATAATATTCCAGATTCATCAGCGCCTGAGGGCACAAGTTCCAAGAATCTTGCCAACCATCGAGCAATGACTGGGTGAGTTTGTCGCGTTGCTCGTGCGAGAGCTGCAAGTCCTGATCGAGCTTGGCGACGAGGTTGCGGACGACCATTTTGCGCTTGGCGAGTCTGACCTGTTCGACCTCGGCGCGATAACGCTCCATCTGCGCCGCGGTCAGATTGGCTTCGAGCAGCGGCTTGATCGTGGTTTGGAGAACTACTCGGGGTTCGATGCTCGCGTTGTTTTGCATGACAACGGCATTCCCCAGGATCATTTGCTGGCCCTGTTGTTTGGCCAGCATGGCCTTCGACGCGGCGACCAGCAGTGGCGCCGACCCCTCTTGAAGTTTGGCCACCTGCTCATCTGTCGCTTCGCAAATCCGGCGGATGAACAGTAGCTCTCCCTTCCACAGCACGCGCAGTTGGGGGACGAATTGCTCGCCTTGCTGAATTGGAACGGGGGCCGCCACGGCCACCACTTTGCGTTCAGGGGGTGGGTCCTTAGCCCCGGCGGTGATCACTACTTCCGTGTCGCGTAGCTCCCACCGCATGCCGCGCTCTTTGAGCATGGCAGTCAGCGCCTGGCCGAGGGTCCCCTTTTTGATGTTTGCAGTGATCTTGATTTGCGGATCGACACGCGCGGCGATCGCGCGGGCGTCGACACGAATCGGGATGTCGTACTGCTTGGAGAGATCTTCAAAGAACTTGGCCAGCGTTGCCTTGTCCGCTTGAATGTCAGCGGGCTTCAATAACTTACGGCTGATTTTCTGTAGCGCCTCGGCCTGCGCCACCGGATCCACCTTGGCCTCTGGCGCTTCGCCTTCGACGACGATCGCCTCGGCGGGCGCCGCTGGCGCCGCAAAAAAGATCACGCCGTCCGCCTGCGGGGCTTCTTCCTTCGCCACCTTGGCGCGACCCTTGCCGCCCGCGGTGATCACGACTTCTGTTTCCTTGAGCTCCCAGCGCAGGCCGTGTTCCTTGAGCGCCTTGGTCAGGGCCTGCCCCAACGTTCCGTGCTTGATCGAAAAGGTAATGTCCGGCGGCCTACGGACCCCGGCGTCGATCAACGCCTGTTCATCAACGCGCACTGGGATCTCGTACTGCTTGGCAATATCGGCGGCGAATTTAGCCAAAGGCGTCTTGTCCGCCTGCACGTCCGCCCCTTTGAGCAATTGACGGCTGATCTTTAGCAGCGCCTCGTCGTTGGCTTTGGGGGTCGCATCCTCAGCCGCCGGCGCTTCCGCTGCAGGCGCGGCGACTTCGATCGCGTCGATTTGCACTTTAAACTGCGCCATCACCGGAGTGGTAAAGCAGCCCATCGCCGCGCAGAGCGCGATCGTCCACGCCGCGGCTTGGGCACGTTGAATGAATTCGTTCATAGCGACACTACTTGAGATTGTCTCGAACGCTGGGGGCGCGTGTTGCGACCCCAGCGTTGGTTTTTGCGTGGTACACATAAACGGCTTGCGTTATTTTCCGCCCGGCTCCTGGTCCAAGCGATTGAAGTACTCGTCCAGTCCGGCGCGGAACTCTTCCGGCAGGCTATCGCCCGAATCGCCGGTCGATTGCGAGATCCCGTGATCCTCGCGCAGTTCCTTTTGATTGGCGCCTACGCCTAACAGCGCAATCGCCGAATCATTGGTCGTGCCGCCGCCGCCACCGCCAGGGTTCGATCCACCTCCGCCGCCGCGCCCCGGGTTGATGCGCTTCGACTGCAGCAGCAGTTCGATCGCCTCGGTTTCGGCCGCGATGGCGGGGTTGCCCGTCTCGGGCTTGGCCAGAATGCCGGTCGTCTCGTCCATGACCTGCGAGACCAGGTTCAACAGTTGGATTTCTTTGCCGAACTCGGCCTCTGCGTCAGGGAGTTCACGAATGCGGTCGTTTACTTTGACCACGCGCACCTGCAACTCGCCCTGGGTTTTTGAGAGGCCCGTGGCTTGCTCTTTGTGTAGCGAGGCGTTGACCGCTGGCTTGGCCTTCTCCGCCACGCGGGTTTCTTCTCGCAGATTCACCTCGGCCTCGAGGATTTGCAGCACCTCGAGCACGATCGACGGTGGGAGACTCCCCTTTGACTTGCCACCTGGGCAGGCGCCACAGCGCGACGGATCTACCAGGTCTTCCGCCCAGCGATCGAGCGTGTCCGACCAGTACTCGCACTGCGCGATCACCACGCCGGTTTCCCTGGGGATGTCGTCCGACAGCTGTCGCAGCTCGCCGACGACGTCGAGCTTGCGCATCTCATCCAGCACGGTCTTGAACTTGACGTAGTTTCGGCGCTCAAAATAAGCGTGCATGTCATCCATGATCAACGAGACGTTCTCGCTGCTCTTGGATTCTTGTCTGGAAAGGTCCAACAGCATTTCGGCCGGTTTTGCCGGGACATTACGCGGCTCTGCGCCGAAGGTGTCGCCCACTTGCTCGGACATCCGTCCGGCTACGCTGTATTGCAAACGCGAAGCAGCCTTCAGCCGTTTGACGAGCGTGCTTCCTTCCAGATTGGCCAGCACGCGATTCAACTCTTCGGTGATGCGATCGAACTCGGCCAGCAGATCCTGCTGCTGCCGCACTGCTTCGTCCACGGCCTCGCGCGGCGGCGCGGCCGCGGGGGGCTTCTTCGGGGCGACGCCAGTCAAAGTCGTCTGTGCCAACGTCAGACGCGGATCGGACGGCTTGCCGCTCTTGTTCGCTTCCGGCGCTTCATCGGTTTTCTTGGGCGCGCCGATTTGCGAAGATTCCTTATCGACAATCGAAGGGACGCTGGGGGCGTCTTTCTTCGGGTCGGCCGAAGGGGGCTTAGGTGGTCCACCGCCAGAGTTATCGCGGTTTTGCCCGGCCTGCTTGGTCTTGGGACCGGCCGACGCGACGCTCGGCGATTGCGAAGCCTGCTTGAGCAGGTCCGCGACCGATGGCATTCGACTGCCGGAAATGTCCTTCAAGATCTGCAACATCTCCGCCCAGGTTTCCAAGTGGCCGACGCCAAATTCCGGATTGCGCGTGGCTTGCTTCACCAGGTCTTCGCCCACCAGCACCAGGTTCGATAATCTGCGACCGTTGGCCCGTTCGGCCGTGGCTTGCGCATCGATCCGGCGGCGCGTGTCGGGACGATCGAGTTCTTCGTCCGTCAGATCGCGGAGTTGCTTGTTGGTTTCGTGCAACTGCAACTCGCGATCGCGAACTTCGAGCGCCTGGCGATGCCACTTGCTCAATTGTTCCGTCAGCCAGATAGCGTGTTGCTCCGCGTTGAGGACATACAGCGTAAAGACGCCAGAATAGACGCGCTTGCGGCCCGGCAAATAGTCGTCGGCAAAGACGCGAAGTTCAATCGGTTGCGGATCAATGCCGAGAGTCTTGGCCGAGAACGCGCCGGCGACGTCCAACTCTTCCTTGTCGTGACCGCCGGCGGAAAGTAAACGCTCTCCCTTGGCCGGTTTGGCAATCCCCACATCCGGGAGGCCGCGCCATTCGATCCCGACCTGCTTCACGCCGAAGTCGTCGCGCGCCCTGACCTTGAACACCAATGTCTCGCTATCCAGCACGACTTTCTGTCGCGGCAGGTCTTCGCAGCTAAGCGATGGCGCCTCGTCATCCTGACCGGTAAGCGTCAGCTTGAACGGCTCCTTGCCGGCCAGGCCAGCGTCGTCGCGCCACTCGAATTGCAGCACGCGTGAACCATTTACTTGCACCGCAGGGCTGGCGATCTTTTCACCCGCCGGCGGATGCGATTGACCATCCACGCTGGCGCTGGCCAACGCGCGAGTGGCCGTGGCGGTGAATTGGACTTCGCTCCCCTTGACCAGCGTGATCACGCCGCCACGGACGTCCTTGTGCAGTGGCTTGTCGCGACCCAAATACTTGGGCAAAGAATAGTTCGCCACAATCCCGGCCAACTCGGGTCGCATCCGGGGTTCCACCGGCACATGCTGCCGGGCGTCCCCCACGCGGACGTGCAGCGTGCCTGGCTCCAGTTGCGGCGGGAGCTCAAAGCGATAGTGATCTTTTTCCAGGGACGCGGCCAGCGGTGTTTGATTGTCGAATCGCGCGGCGGCTTCTTCCGGGCGAGAGACCGTGCTCTCGGCCAGTTGCAAATCGACTTCGAACGTTTCACCGTGTGGAACAACCAACTTGTCCGGCAGCGGCTTGACCATGGTGAAGGTGTATCGCGGCGCGTTCTTCCACGGGGCCAGGAGACGCGTCCAAGCGTTCGACGTAGCTTGTGGAAAACTAACGGCCAGTAGCACTGCGCCGACCAAGGGGGCGACAACTAGTCCGGCCCACAATTTGTGGCGCGGATTGGGGACGGCGTCCGACAGGTCGCGGCGGCTGGCGTCTCGAGAGACTTGCTCGATAGCCGCCTCGCAGAGCGCCCGCGAACGGCGCTGCTCGGAGTCGTTGCCGACCAGTTCGATGATGCCCAATAGCTCATCGCCAAAATGTGGATAGCGGCGGGCAAGCAACCGGGCAAGTTGCTCTAGCCGGCGCTGCTTCCAGATCCAGCGGTGCATGGCCACCGGAATTGCGGCGCAGGCGGCAACGCAAGCGCCAAACAATAGATAGCGAACGCTGTCCGAAGTCTCGAACACGCGATCGACGGCAAACATCAGCAGAAACGCGGCGATCACGCCAAACAGGGCGCCCAGGACAGCCTCGGCGATTTTGATCAGGCGGACGCGGCGGCGGAACGCATGCAACTGCGCTTCGAGGGTCTCCGGGAGCCGCAACGAATCCTTCGATGGAGCAGTGCTCATACATTCCTCCTGAAAATCGGACGTCACGCAGATCAAATCATAAAACGCACGCCACTCACACCAGACCGATCATCTTGCGGCCTGCCCAAAACAGACCCATCATCGCAATCAACAGCACCGCCGGCGCCGGATGACTCCAGAGTTGCACGTGCCGGACCGAGGCCGCTGGTTCCGGTAGCGCCGCCACGGAGCGAATGACCTCTTCGAGCTTTTCGGGCTCGATCGTCTTGCCGTTGCTGACACGAGAGATTTCTTCCATTACTTCGCGGCGCGCCGGCCGGCCCAATCGCTCGCTGACCCCACCTTGGACGAAGAACGATGTCTCCAGCGTGGCGCCCGTTTGCTTGCAAGAGAGGATCACATGATGTTTGCCAGGCTCCGCCGTGCGGAAACGACCGTCGAACGTTCCCCATTCTTCGCCGGCGGAGTTCAAACGGACGATTTCGGACTTGCCCGAAGGGGCGGTGATCCGCGCGGTGACTTCGCCGGATTGAAGTGGCTCGCCGCTGCGCTCCATTACGTTGGCGTGGATGCTCAGCGTCTGCCGTAGTTGCGGCTGGTCCGGCGTGTAATAGAGCCGCATCGTTTCGCCCCTGGCCATGTTGCGTTGGTAGGCCATCCAACGCACGACTTGACCCCAAAACCGGTAGTGGTACTTGTCTTCCACTCCTTTGCGCCAACGCCAAGCGCCGTCGGTGCCCATGAACAACACTTTACCGGATCCAAAGGTGCGAGTCACCAGCAAGGGGAGCCGGCCAGACTCGTTGCTGGCGTCTTTATGCACGCAAAGGACCTCGCTGCCGGGCTTCGCCCGCGCCACCGGAGCGTACCACTGAAAGCCCGGCAAACCTTCCCAGACGTCAATATTGTCATCTTGCGTGTCTGCCAGCTTGGTCAGCACGCTGCGCCGGCCGAGTTCCGTTAGCTCGAAATGGCTAGGAGTCCGACTTCCCCAGCCGCTAGGTTGGCCCGGATCGAGTGTTACAGGGCAAAGGTCCCCCAACTCTGTCTCCAATAGCGAAAACTGCCGCCCCTGCGCGCCCGGCATGAAGACCAGTCCGCTCGCCTGATGTTCGACCAAGCCCTTCAGTAGGTGACATTGCTCCGCGGTGAGTTGTCCATCATCCAGGCCCACGTCGCCGATAAACACGACGTCGAACTTAGACAGCTCTTCCAGTCCCTTGGGAAATTCCTTGATGTAATCCTTGTTGCCGCCACCGACCTTCGATAGGCCAGGTTGGAACAGCAGGCAAGAGACTTCCACG